>Ga0302314_10007198_pt1 | contig 20031 bp, 21 predicted proteins | sample III_Palsa_N2_3_FD_200533 | JGI IMG/M metagenome (GOLD analysis project Ga0302314, IMG submission 200533) | Peat permafrost microbial communities from Stordalen Mire near Abisko, Sweden - III_Palsa_N2_3 | ecosystem: Environmental > Terrestrial > Soil > Palsa > Peat permafrost | place: Sweden... | reverse complement strand
TTGCCGCGCCCTTGCCCTGGTTCTGCTTGTGCGTGATGACCCGGACCGTCGAATCCTGCAGGGCACCCAGGACCTTGTCCGACCCGTCGCTCGATCCGTCGTCCACGACGATCACCTGCAAGACGAGCGGGATCTCCACCGCGCGCATGCGGCGGATGATCTCGGCCACCGTCGTCCGCTCGTTGAAGACCGGCATGATCACCGAGAGCGTCGTATACGTGGGCCGGGCGCCCTTTTCTTCGGGAGCGCGCTCGAAGGCCTCGGAGCCGGTGGTCATGCCGGGCCGACCAGGGGGGCCAGGTACGCGATGGTGCGGGTGATCCCGTCACGGAGCCCGATGGTCGGGCGCCAGCCCAACTCGCCGGTGGCCAGGGTGATGTCCGGGCAGCGCCTGGTGGGATCGTCGGTGGGCAGGGGTTCGAAGGTAATCGGTGAGTCCGAGGCTGACAACTCAAGCACGAGATGCGCCAGTTCGAGCACCGTGCGCTCGTCGGGACTGCCGATGTTGACCGGGCCCGTGAGCGACGAGTCCAGCAGGGCGATCAGCCCGGCGATCTCGTCGGCCACGTAACAGAGGCTGCGGGTCTGCGAGCCGTCACCGTAGACCGTGAGCGGTTCGCCACGAAGGGCCTGGCTGATGAAGTTGGAAACCACCCGCCCGTCGCCCGGTGCGAGCCGGGGCCCGTACGTGTTGAAGATGCGGGCGATGCCGACGTCGACGCCGTACGTCCGGTGCACGGCCATGGTCAGGCTCTCGGAGAACCGCTTGGCCTCGTCGTAGACGCTCCGCGGCCCGGTGGGGTCGACATTGCCGCGGTACGACTCGACCTGGGGGTGGACCTCGGGATCGCCGTACACCTCGCTGGTCGAAGCCATGAGGAAGCGCGCCTCATGGGTCCGGGCCAACTCGAGGAGTCGGCGGGTGCCCTCGCTCCCGACAGCCAGCGTCTGGAGCGGCCGCTCGAGATAGGCCGGCGGCGAAGCCGGGCTGGCCAGGTTGCAGACGGCATCGACCTTGTCGCCGGATCCGAGCTCGACCTTCTCGCTGACATCGGTGACGACGAGGGAGAAGCCCTCCGTGTCCATCAGGTGGGCGACGTTGTCCCGTGTGCCGGTGGAAAGGTCGTCGAGGCAGACCACCGAGTCGCCGCGGGCGATCAGCGCGTCGCACAGGTGCGAGCCCAAGAACCCCGCTCCCCCGGCCACCACGATGTGGCTCACCGGCGTCCGATCCCGGCGTAGCTGAAACCCAGCCGGCGCGTCGCCGCCGGATCGAGGAGATTGCGGGCGTCGACGATGGCCGGCTTCGCCATGACCGAGTGCACGCGGCTGAAGTCGAGCCAGCGGAACTCGTCCCATTCGGTGAGGACCGCCACCGCCGCCGCCCCGGTCGCCGCCTCGTAGGGATCGGTACACAGCAGCAGGCCGCGCAGGTCGTCGGGGCCGCTCGCCGCCTCGTCGCCCCCATCCGCCGTCACCGTCGGATCGAAAGCCTGAACCCGGGCCCCCAGGTCGGCCAGGCGGTGGGCGACCTGGAGGCTCGGCGAGTCACGCCGGTCATCGGTGTTCGCCTTGAAGGTCAATCCCCACACGCCGACGGTCGCCCCTTCGACCGAACCCCCGCAGGCGGCTTCGACCTTCGCCACCACCCGCGCCAGTTGCTGCTCGTTGCTGGCGATGGCGCCGGCGAGCAACGAGAAGTCGTAACCCGCCTCCTGGGCGATGTGGAGGAGGGCGCGGGTGTCCTTGGGCAGGCACGATCCGCCCCAACCTGGTCCGGGGCGCAAGAAATCGAATCCGATGCGCTTGTCGTAGCCGAGGCCGAGCATGACGTCGCGCACGTCCGCACCCAATTCCTCACAGAGGCCGGCTACGGCGTTGACGTAGCTCAGCTTCGTGGCCAAGAAGGCGTTCGAGGCGTACTTGATGGTCTCCGAGGTCGTGGCGTCGGTGACGATGAGCGGCGCCCCGGTGGACGCGAACAGCCCACCCACCATGGCCGCAGCGTGGGCGTCGGCGGCCCCGACCACGAGGCGGTCCGGGTGCAGGCTGTCGCGCACGGCGCTTCCCTCGCGTAGGAACTCCGGGTTGGAGACGACACGGACGTCGGGGCGTCCGATGATCCGCTCCACGAAGGTGGCCGATCCCACGGGCACGGTGGACTTGTTCACGACGATGGTCCCGGGCTCGAGGAGGGCGCCGATCTCCTTCGCCGCCGCTTCGACATAGGACAGGTCGGCCGAGCCGTCGTCACCCTGGGGCGTCGGGACGCACAAGAACACGAAGTCGGCCCCGACCACGGCCTCGGTGGACGATGCGCTGAAACGCAGGGCTCCCGTCCCGACGCCCTCCGCCACCAACTCGTCCAAACCGGCCTCGACGATGGGCATCCTCCCGCTGCGCAGCGCCGCCAGACGCTCCACATCGCGCTCGGCCAGCACGACGTGATGCCCGAAATGGGCCAGGGTGGCGGCGGTGGGAAGGCCGACATAGCCGGCTCCGATCACGGCCACCCGGTGCGTGTCCGGATCGTTCGCCCGCTTGTTCCGGCGTGTCGTCATGCCGGCACTCCGCCGGGCGCCGGCCCGGCGCCGGGCGCAGCGCCGAGTGCGTCGACGAGCCGGGCCAGGCTGTCGCGCCAGTCCGGCAGCGCGGGCAGCCCGGCCAGGCGCAACGCCATGTTGTCGAGGACCGAATTGGCCGGGCGGGGGGCAGGGTAACGGTCCGGATCGAGCTCGGCCGAAGAGATCGCATGCACCCGCTCGGGATCGCCACCGGCCGCGGCGAGGGTGGCCCGGACGAAGCCCCACCACGTGGTGGTCCCGCTGTTGGTCACGTGGAAGATGCCGGGGCGCTTGTCCGTCCCGAGCGTCACGATGGCCGCGGCGAGGTCGGACGTGAACGTGGGCGAGCCGTGCTGGTCGTCCACAAAATGAAGGATCTCCTCCCCGGCGGCCAGGCGCAGGGCGGTCTTGACCATGTTCGCCCCGTGAGCCCCGCAGACCCACGAGGTGCGCACGATCGTCGACCCGGGTGGGCACTCGCGCTCACCGGCCAGCTTGCTGGCCCCGTAGACCGACTTCGGGTTGGGCGGGTCCCACTCCCGGTAGGCACGATCCGATGTCCCGTCGAAGACGTAGTCGGTCGAGACGTAGACCACATGGGCACCGACGCCGGCCGCGGCCTCGACCACGTTCCGGGTGCCGATGGCATTGACGGCATAAGCGAGCTCGACCTCGGTCTCGCAGGCGTCGACCGCGGTGATGGCTCCGCCGTGGAGTACGAGCTCGGGTCGGAACGCACGGAATAGATACTGCACGGCATCGCGATCATCCACGCGCATCGTGCCGATGTCCGTGGCCAGCACCTCGTGGTCCAGACCGGGCAGCGGGCCCTCGGGCGCGAGCAGGCTGCAACGCAGACCACCGAGCGGGACCCGCCCCGCCAGCGCATCGAGGAGATCGCGGCCGAGCTGCCCATCGGCCCCGGTTACGAGGACTCGCATAGTGGGAGCCGGCGTCAGCCGGCGGTGCCCCATCCGCCCTCGACGACCGGGGCACGGGCGCGCAACGGCTCCCACCAGGCTCGGTTCGCCGCGTACCACTCCACCGTCTCGGCCAAGCCGACCTCCCAGGAGATCTCGGGCGCCCACCCGAGCTGGGTGCGCAGCTTGGAGGAGTCGAGGAGGTAGCGGCGGTCGTGGCCCGGGCGATCGGGCACGATCTCCTTGAGGGAGTCGGGCTTGCCCAACGTCGCCAGCACCAGGTCTGCGATCTCCATGATGGAAGCCTCGATGCCGCTCCCCACGTGGTAGGTCTCACCCACCTTGCCGCGCTGGAGCACGGCCTCGATTGCGGTGCAATGGTCACGAACGTGCAGCCATTCACGCCGGTTCTCGGTGGTGGCGTACAAGGTCAGATTCTTGTCGTCGAGGGCCGACGTCGTGAAGACGGGGATCACCTTCTCGGGAAACTGGAACGGCCCATAGTTGTTCGAGCAGTTCGTGATCGTGATCGGGAGCTCGTACGTCTCCCCGTAGGCGCGCACGGCGTGATCGGCGCCGGCCTTACTGGCGTTGTACGGCGTGCGGGGTCGGTAGGGGGAGACCTCTGAGAAGACCTCGTCCGTATCGAGCGCGAGATCGCCGTAGACCTCGCAGGTGCTGATGTGGTGGAACCTCGCGAGGCCCACCTGTCGGGCCGCCTCCAGCAAGGTCTGGGTCCCCAGGACGTTGGTGCGGAAGAACAAGCCCGGGTTGAGCACGGCCAGGCTGTTGTGCGACTCGGCCGCGAAGTGGACCACGGTGTCGATGTCCTCGCCGCGCAGCGTCTTCTCGGCCAGGGCGCCGTCACAGATGTCTCCGTGCACGAAGACGATCCGATCCTCGACATCGGCCAAATTGGGTCGGTTGCCGGCGTACGTCAGCGCGTCGTAGGCGACGACGTGGTCTTCGGGATGCTGTTCGACCCAGTAGCGGACGAAGTTCGACCCGATAAAGCCGGCTCCTCCTGTTACGAGAAGGCGCATAAGGGCGAGAGTGTAGCCCCCATCTCCATAGGGCCAGCTCATAAGGGGGTTCAGCTCGCAGGGGGGTTCAGCTCGGCCGCAGGTGGACGACGTCACCGGCCGACACCGTGCGGCGACCGGCGTCGGTCTGCAGCACCAGGTGACCGGCGTCGTCGATAGCGACGGCCACGCCGATGACGTCCCCGGCTCCGAGCACGACCCGGACCCTTCGGCCCAGCGTGACACAGCGACGGCGCAGCTCCGCTGCCACCAGGAGCCGGCCCGAAGCACTGTCCAAGCTGCCGCGGCGGGTCGACAGCGCACCCAGCAGGGCGTCGAGCAGGAGCCGGCGGTCAACCGGCGCGGCCCCGGCCGGGCGCACGGCGCGCAGACAGGTCCCGTTGACCCCGTCCGGGCCGGGCCATTCCACGTTGAGCCCGAGGCCGACCACCAGGGCACAGTTCCCATTCTCGAACTCGGCCTCGGCCAGGATCCCGGCCAGCTTGGCCTCGGCCACCAGGAGATCGTTGGGCCATTTGATGACCGGGCTCACCTCCGCCACCTCCTCGCAGGCCTCGACGGCGGCCAGGGCCAGGGCGGCGGTACAGAGATGCAGCTCGGCGGGGTCGAAATCCGGCCGGAAGAGGACCGAGACGAGGAGGGACGCGCCGGCGGGCGCCTCCCAGTGACGATCCATCCGCCCCCGTCCGGCGCTCTGGTGATCGGCCACAGCCACCGTGCCCTCGGGAGCTCCCCGGCGTGCCTCCTGGCGCATGTAGGCGTTCGTCGAGTCGATCTCGGCGAACCGGCGAACATCCCAGGTCCCACCCCACATGGCAGACACCATAGGGTGCGTGTAATTGTGAGGTCCCCTTCCGAGTCGAAAGGTCCTGTGTGCTGAACAAGATCCTCATCGCCAACCGCGGCGAAATCGCTGTCCGTGTCATACGGACCTGCCGCGAGATGGGCATCGCCACCGTTGCCGTCTACTCCGAGCTCGACCGTGAAGCGCTGCACGTGAGGATGGCCGACGAGGCGTACGCCCTCGGGGGCGAGACCGCCGCGGAGAGCTACCTGAACACCGAGGCCATCCTCAACGCGATCGAGCTGAGCGGGGCCGACGGTGTCCACCCCGGCTACGGCTTCTTCTCGGAGAACACCGATTTCGCCCGGGCGATCACCGACCGCGGCGTGACTTTCATCGGTCCCCCGCCCGAAGCGATCGAGGTGATGGGCGACAAGATCAGTTCGCGCATCGCCGCCGAGAAGGCAGGCGTGGAGGGCGTCCCCGGGCGCTCCGAGCCCTTGACCTCACCCGACGAGGTGGTCGCCTTCGGCGAGGAGGCCGGATGGCCACTGGCCATCAAGGCCGCCTACGGCGGCGGAGGACGGGGCATGAAGGTGGTGGGGTCCGCCGCCGAAGCCGCCGAGGCCATGGAGTCGGCCGCCCGCGAAGCCCAGGCATACTTCGGACGACCGGAGATCTACGTCGAGCGGTATCTCGGCTGGCCCCGCCATGTGGAGATGCAAGTCCTCGGCGACACCCACGGCACCATGCTGTGGTTGGGCGAGCGCGACTGCTCGGCGCAGCGCCGGCACCAGAAGCTGGTGGAGGAGAGCCCGGCCCCGGCGTTTCCCGACGACGTGCGCCGGGCCATGGGCGAGGCCGCCGTCAAGGTGTCGCGGGCCTGCGGCTACTACAACGCGGGCACGGTCGAGTTCCTCTTCCAAGACGGCGAGTTCTTCTTCTTGGAGATGAACACCCGCTTGCAGGTGGAGCATCCGGTGACCGAACTGGTGACCGGGCTGGACCTGGTCGCCTGGCAGATCCGCATCGCCTCGGGCGAACCGCTCACCTTCGGGCAGGACGACGTGCAGCGCAACGGTCATGCCATCGAGGTCCGCATCAACGCCGAGGATCCGAGCGGTGGCCGCTTCTCCCCCTCGCCGGGCACCATTACGAAATTCACCGCGCCCTCGGGCCCCGGTGTCCGGCTCGATTCGGGATACGAGTCCGGTGACGTCGTGAGCCAGTTCTACGACAACCTGGTGGCCAAGTTGATCGTGTGGGCACCCGACCGCGAAGGGGCCCGCCGGCGCATGCTGCGAGCGCTCGACGAGACACAGATCACCGGGATCGCCACCACGATCCCGGCCGACGTGGCCATCCTCACCCATCCGGACTTCGCCGAGGCGAAGCACTCCACCAAATGGGTGGAGGATGTTCTCGACCTGAGTGAGCTCACCGTCGACCCCGGCGCCGCGCCCGCCGCGCCGGCCGATGACGCAATCCCGACGGTGCAACGCGACGTCACGGCCGAGGTGGACGGGCGGCGTTTCCGGGTCAAGCTCTGGGTGCCGGACCTGGGAACGGTCGCTATTCCCCAGGCGGCGGTGCGGCCCAAGCGGGCGGCGCAGGCGGCCGCCAGCGCGTCCGGCTCGGGCGACGTGAGCGTGCCCATGCAAGGGACCATCGTCAAGGTCCTGGTCGCCGTGGGCGACAACGTGGAGGTGGGCCAGACGATCTGCCTGCTCGAGGCCATGAAGATGGAGAACGCGGTGAACGCCGAGAAGGCGGGCGTGATCAAGGAGGTGCGCGTGAGCGCGGGCGCGTCCGTTGGTGCCGGCGACATCGTCGCCGTGATCGAATAGACGATGACCACTGCGGCGGTCAAGGAAGCGAAGGAAGCGGCGGCATTCGTTGTCGAGCAGCGCCTGCCCGAACTGATTGCTCTCAGCCATTCGGTCCACTCCACACCCGAGCTCTGCTTCAACGAGACCACGTCGGCCCACGCCGTGGCGGAAGCACTGCGCGCCGGCGGCCTCTCGGTGACCGAGGGTGTCTACGAGCTACCGACCGCGTTCGAGTCGAGAGCGGGTGACGGCGAGCTGGTCGTCGCCGTCTGTGCCGAGTACGACGCCCTACCCGAGGTGGGGCATGCCTGCGGGCACAACATCATCGCGGCGAGCGCCGTCGGGGCGGGGCTGGCTCTGGCTGCCGTGGCCGATCAGATCGGATTGGCGGTCCGGGTACTCGGCACGCCGGCCGAGGAAGGTGGAGGGGGCAAGATCTTCATGCTGGAGCGGGGAGCCTTCGAAGGCGTCCACGCCGCCATGATGGTCCACCCCTGGCCGACCGAGCGCCTGACCGGATCCTGCCTGGCCGTGGCGCACTTCGACGTGCAGTTCGGTGGCAAGGAGGCCCATGCGTCGGCCGCCCCCTGGGAAGGCGTCAACGCGCTCGATGCCATGACGATCTCGCAGGTGGCCCTCGGTCTCCTGCGCCAGCAGCTCCCCCCGGGCGATCAGGTGCACGGGGTCATCACCCGGGGCGGCGCCGCGGCCAACGTGATCCCCGCCGTCGTCACCGGAAGGTTCATGGTTCGCTCACGCACCATCGAGGGGCTCGGCGCACTCGAGCCCCGGATCCGTGCCTGCTTCGAAGCGGGTGCCCTCGCCACAGGCTGCACGGTGGCCTACGAGAAGCTGTCCCCCGACTACTCGCACATGGAAGCCGATCCCGGTCTGGTGGCGGCCTACCGGATCAACGCCGAGTCCCTGGGCCGGAACTTCGATGCCGACGATGCCGACACGCCGCTTCCCACCTTCTCGACCGACATGGCCAACGTGTCCCTGGCTGTTCCGACCATCCATCCGCTCATCGGTATCGAGGCGGGCGGTGCAGTGAACCACCAGCACGAATTCGCGGCCGCCTGCATCACCCCCTCCGCCGACGCCGCCGTGCGCGACGGGGCCGTGGCCCTGGCGTGGACGGCCATTGACGCGGCGACCGATCCGGCGTTGCGGGCCCGGTTGTTGGGCGCGTGAGGGCCGGCGCACCATGATCACCGAGCACGCCATCCTTCCGGTCGTCCCGGGCCGCGAGGACGAGTTCATTGCTTCCATCGACCGGGCCAAGACGATCATCGCGGCCAGTCCCGGCTTCATCTCGCTGCGGGTCGAGCGCTGCCTGGAGCAGCCGCACCAATTCTTGCTGCTGGTGCAATGGGAAACGCTGGAGGACCACACCGAGGGCTTCCGGGGCTCGGCCGCCTACGACGAGTGGCGCACCGCGCTCCACCACTTCTACGACCCGTTCCCGGTGGTCGAGCACTTCGAGACAGTCGTAACGGCCTGAACGGGGTCGGGGTCGGAAGTCGGGGTCGGAAAGCCGACGACGACTCGGTGCTAGGCGGGTCCCCATGTGGCCAGGAGCGCGCCAGGGGTGAGGCGGATCACTCGGCGCGTGCCCATCCGCCAGCGGTAGAGGGAAGGGGCGCTGCCAGCTCCTCCGCCGGCGTTGAGGCTGGTCGCTCCACCGAGGAGGACGTCGCCGCCGCCGGTGTCGCTGATCACCGTGTTGTCGAAGCCGTACGAACACGGGGATGGCCGGGGTGCGGTCATCGGTGGAGAGGTCGGGCTGAGGGCCACGCAGACCTCACCGGGCACGGAGAACAGGGTGGAGAGTTGGCGTCCCGTGCGCGGATCGAGAAGGACGACCCGTTGCGTTCCATCCGCGGTCGTCAGGACGCCCAGACCCACGTCGCGGCCGTCAACCCGATGCCTCCCCCAGTAGCCGTTCCACGTCAGCGACGGGTTGCGGAGCGGAATCTGACTGGCCGCACCGAGCGATGTGCCCTTTGCGTCAACCGGCAGGGTCCAGAACGTGGTGACGTCGGTGTCGCCGTCGAGTTGGGCGAAGGAGAGTCGGCGCGAGTCCGACGACCATGACAGCTGCGAGAGGCCCTGGTTCAGCTGCCTCGCATCGGGGTGGAGGACGCGTGTCGCCGTCAGGCCACGCGGCGAGATGTGCGCGATCTCGATACCGCCCGCCGCGTCGAGGTACGGCGCCTGGCCGGCTTCCGATGCGGCAAAGGCCAGGAGGCGGCCATTCGGGCTGACCTGCGGATCGTACCCGGCCGCGAGGTGCGTCACCGGCCCACCGGCCAGCGGCACCTCGAAGATCTGGTCCGCACCACCCCAGGTGCCGGTATTGAACGAGCTCAGGCTGGCGCTGTCGAAGTAGACCATCCCCGCCGGGCTCACCGCGAGATCGGGCAAGCCGGGCTCGTCGAGCAGGACGGGCGCGGCCAGGGTGCGCAGGATCTTTCCCGATGCCGAGGAGAGCACGACGACGCGGTCGTCTGACATCCAGGCGACCATCTCCTTCGGGGTAGCGGGCACAGCTGCCGCGAGCGGTCGATCAACCCGGCCGGCTGCCGGGGCCTTCGGGCCGCGGCGCAGGTGATCCACGCCGACCACCGCCGTGGCGGCCAGAACCGCGAGCGCCAGCAGACAGACACCGGCTCGCCTGTAGCGGCGACGCTGTCGCCGTCTCGCTTCTTCGATGAGCGCCTGGGGGTCGAGAACCGCTGATGACCGTGACGGTTCGGACGGCGGCCTCTCCGTGGTGAGCACCATGATGCTAGTTATGCTAGCATCATGGGTAATGCACGTCGACCCCGCCGACCCGATCCCGCTGCACGAGCAGGTCGCGGCGGAAATCCGGCGGGCCATCGCCGACGGCGAGTGTGGGCCCGGGGAACGCATGCCTCCGGCCAAGGACCTGGCGGCGGTGCTGGGGGTCAATGCCAACACCGCGCTCCGAGCCCTGCGGATCCTCCGTGACGAGGGACTTCTGGAATTCCGCCGTGGACGCGGCATCACCGTGACCGGCTCGGGAGCCGAGCGCAGCGCCGTGGTCTCGCGGGCCAGGGAACTCGTGCAATTCGCCCGGCAGCAGGGTTACCGGCGCGAGGAAGTGGTGCGGATCATCGAGGGCCTGCCCCTGGGCTGAGCCCGATGAACATGTCGAGGCAGGCTTCGAGGCCGATGATCTCGATGTCGTCGCGTCGGCGCGACTCCCACGTGTCCCGGTCCATGCGCACCTTCATCACGCGGTCGGCCCGACCGCGCCGGGTAGCCCGCGTCACACCGTTGTCCGCGTACCCGACCGAGCGCGACGTGGCGAGGGAAGGCCCATTGTCGTGGAAGGCGCCGCTGTGCGCCTCCATGGCTCCGAGTCCCTCGAAGGCCAGGTGGAGCACGGCCTGGCGCATCTCCTTGCCGAGTCCCTGTCCTTGGAACGCCCGACCCAGCCACGAGCCGGTCTCGACCGAGCGCAGCACGCCGAAGTGCTCGGCCATCATTCCCTGCACACCGACAACGTGGCCGTCGACGAAGATCCCGCCGCTGTAGGACCACTTCTCCGCCGTCCATTCGGCCCGCTGGCGCCACCAGAACTGGGCTGACTCGCGGGCGCGACGCGGCGCCGGGGTGTCGGTGAACGGCGTGGTGAACGGCATGGTGGCCGGGTCGTGAATGCCCTGATCGATCAGCGCGATGAGCGAAGCGAATTCCTCCTCGCGCGGCAAGCGCATCTCGAGGCGCGGCGTGCGCACGACGAGACCGAAGAGTGGCCAGAACGTCCGCTCCCCCGCCACGCTCTGCTCCCCCATGGTCATCCTCCTGGTTGGTAGACCCCGAACTCGCCCCGCAGGACGTCGGCCACTTCACCCAACGTGGCCATGGCGCCCAACGCCGCTTTCATCGGGACCAGGAGGTTCCCCTCTCCCCGCGCCGTCACCGCTATGTCCGAGAGTGCTGCATCGACCACCGATTGGTCGCGCCCCGCCCGGACAGACTTCGTCCGGTCGATCTGCGTCTGCTGCAGTTTTACGTCAATCGGGAAGACCTCGGCCGGCTCGCTATCGGCGTCGGTGAAGCGGTTCACCCCGACCACGACTTTCTCGCCGCTGTCGACCTCCTTGGCGAAGCTGTATGCCGCGCTCTCGATCTCATCCTGCATGAAGCGGGCTTCGATGGCGGCCACGGCACCACCCATCTCCTCGATCCGGTCGAGATACGCATGGGCCGCCTTTTCGACCTCGTCGGTGAGGGACTCGACGAAGTAGGAGCCGGCCAGCGGATCGACCGTGTCCGCCACTCCGGACTCGAAGCCCACGATCTGCTGCGTCCGCAAGGCAATTTTGGCGGCCCGCGTGGTCGGCAAGCCCAGGGCTTCGTCAAACCCATTCGTGTGCAGACTTTGGGTCCCGCCCATGGCCGCGGCCAATGACTGGAGCGTGACGCGCACGATGTTGTTCTCGGGCTGCTGGGCCGTCAATGTCGAACCACCGGTCTGCGTGTGGAAGCGCAGCATCTTCGATCGCGGGTCCTTGGCCCCGAAGCGCTCCGTCATGATGCGGGCCCACATGCGCCGTGCCGCCCGGTACTTGGCCACTTCCTCGAACAGGTTGTTGTGTGCATTCCAGAAGAAGGACAGGCGTGGGGCGAAGGCATCGATGTCCATGCCCGCGGCCATCGCCGCTTCCACGTAGGCAATCCCGTTGGCCAAGGTGAAGGCGATCTCCTGCACCGCTGTCGATCCCGCTTCACGAATGTGGTAGCCCGATATCGAAATGGTGTTCCAGCTCGGAAGGTGCGCCGCACAGTAGGCGAACGTGTCGACGATCAGCCGCATGGAGGGCCGCGGCGGGTAGATGTACGTACCCCGGGCGATGTACTCCTTGAGGATGTCGTTCTGGATGGTGCCCCGGATCTTCTCTCCCGGCACCCCCTGCTCCTCGGCCACCAGTTGATAGAGCAGGAGGAGGATGGCTCCGGTGGCGTTGATGGTCATGGAGGTGGTGACCTTGTCCATCGGCAGGTCGGCCATGAGCAGGCGCATGTCGGCCAAGGAGTCGATGGCCACGCCGACCTTGCCCACTTCGCCCTCGGCCCGGGGATGGTCCGAGTCATAACCCATCTGCGTCGGGAGATCGAAGGCACAGGACAGACCGGTCTGGCCGGCATCGAGCAGGAATTTGAACCGTTCGTTGGTGGCTTCAGCCGAGCCGAAGCCGGCGTACTGGCGCATGGTCCAGAGTTTCGAGCGGTACATCTCGGGATGGACGCCGCGTGTGTAGGGAAAAGAGCCGGGCTCGCCGAGCTTCGTGTCGGGGTCCCAGCCGTCGAGATCCGCGGCGCGATAGACGGGATGGATCTCGATGCCCGAGTCCGTTCGATGCTCCTGGCGGTCCTGTTCTGGTGGCGTCACGCCTACGAGACTACGGAAATCGGGAGCGGTGGGCGATCTGGGGGCGAACGTCGGTCAAACTGGGGCGATGGAATCAACCTTTTCCCATTTCGGCATCTGCGTCAGCAACCTGGCCCGATCGATCCCCTTCTACTGCGACGCCCTGGGCTTCGAGAAGGCGGAGTCGCACGAAATCGGCTCAGAATTCGCCCGGTTGATGGATCTCCCCGATGTGACGGTGACCTCCCAGTTCATCCGCAAGGGCACGACGAGCGTCGAGCTCTTGGGGTTCACCGAGCCAGTCCCCTTCGGGGACACATCGCCCCGGGCCATCAACCAACTCGGCCTGACGCATCTCTCGTTTCGGGTCAACGATGTGGCCGCGGTGGCGGCCAAGGTGGTCGAGCTGGGGGGCGCGATCCTCGAGACGAGCCGCACCACGATCGATCTGGGGGGAACGGCCCTCGAATTTCTCTACTGCACGGACCCGGACGGGGTGCGCATCGAGTTGATGAATCTAGGGGGTTGACGTCCCCTCGGGCGGGCCCGGTTCTACATTGGAACCATGTCTGTCCGCTGGCGCTGGTCTCTCGTGCTGGTCCTGGCCGCCATGGTGCTCGGCGGCTTCATTCCCCAGGCGCTCCTGACGGGGACCCACGCCCCGGCCAGCATGACAGTGGCGTCCCGCACGGGCCCGCCCACGTTCCCTTCGGGCTGCTCGGGCGCCAGCTGTAACAAGAGTTCGCCCGGGGCACCCACACCCTCCCTCACCATCGCCGCCCTGGTTGCAACGGTGGGGATCGTCGGCGCCGCCGCGCTCAACCGCTTCTCGAGGCGGAACCGATCCGGCACCCATGCGTTGCCGCGCGGCAGCATCCTGACACTCTTCCGTCCTCCCCAGTTCTCCTAGTTCGACCCGGTGCCGCCCTCGAGGCGGCGATACCCCGCGACCCGCCGCTGTGGTGGCCGTCGCGCCTCGAACAGCCCGGGACGCGCGCCTATGCCGTCCCGACAACCAAGGAGAACTCTCATGTCGAAAACCCCATCCGGGCCGGGGCGCGCTGCGCGTCCCGCTCGCCCGAACGAAAAGAACGCATCCGTCAAGAACCAGGGCAACCGGCCCGCCGCCCCCTCAACGGGCCGAGGCTTCACCCGCTTCCGGCGCACCCATCCGATCCTGGGGGCACTCGTCCCCGTCGGCCTGGTCCTGCTGGTCCTGGTCACGTTGGTGGTCGTCAAGACCACCGGTGGCCCCGCCACGGCACAGCCGGCGGCATCGAAGATCGTTGCCGGATCCACGAGCTCAGAGGATGGCAACGGCACGTCGGCCCTGCCCTCGGGTGTGCTGTCGGCGGTCGAGTCGATCAGCCCGTCCACCTTGGCGGCGATCGGCGACCCCAGCAGCGTGAGCGCCCCGACCGCGACCCCGTCGAAGACGGCGGTGCTCCACGCCAGCGACGGCAAGCCCGAGATCCTCTACATCGGGGCCGAATATTGCCCGTACTGCGCCGCAGAGCGGTGGGCCATGGTGGTTGCCCTGTCGCGCTTCGGGACCTTCAGCGGGCTCCGGGCCACCCACTCGTCGAGCTCGGACATCTACCCGGACACCAACACGTTCTCGTTCTTCGGGTCGACATACTCGAGTGCATCCCTCGACTTCGTGCCGGTGGAGGAACAGACGAACCACGTGGTCAACGGCGCGTACACCACCTTGCAGACGCCGACGTCGAGCGAGGAAGCCCTGCTGGCCAGATACGACGCGGCGCCGTACACGACGGAGCCGGGGAGCATCCCCTTCCTCGACATCGCCAACAAGTTCGTGAGCATCGGAGCCAGCTACACGCCCCAGGTGCTCCAGGGTCTGAGCATGCACGACATCGCCGCACAGCTCAATGACAAGAACAGCCTCGTCGCCACCGCCATCGACGGCGCGGCCAATCAGATCGTGGCGGCCATTACCGCGGCCACCGGCGTACAGCCGAACACGACCACCAGTTCGGGGTCCTGACATGGCCCCCGAACGAATGCGTCGCGTGCCCGGCTGGGTAACAGCCACGTCATGCGCGCTCTCGATGCTGGCCGTCGGTCTCACGGCGTACCTGACCGTGACCCACTACACCGACCCGACTGCGTTGGCTTGCCCCGATACGGGAATCGTCAACTGCACGGCGGTGACCACCAGCTCATGGTCGGTCGTCGCCGGTGTGCCCGTGGCCCTCCTCGGACTCCTCTGGGCCGTCGCCATGGCGGCCGTGTGCTCGCCCTGGGCCTGGCGTTCGGCGGCGCGGTGGCTCGACCCGGTGCGCACGGGATTGGCGACGACGGGAGCGGCCGCGGTGGTCTACCTGGTCTACGTCGAGCTCTTCCGGGTCGACGCCATCTGCCTATGGTGCACCGGGGTCCATCTCACCGCCGTGGCTCTGTTCGCCATGGTGCTCGTTGCCCGGGCCAACCGGGCGAACACCGTCGGCCGGGAGGTGCGGCCCTCCTAAGCGTCCGTCGCCCACCCCGGACCGCCCCCGAGCAGTTCGGCGGTCTCCGCCGCATCGGCCGCGTCGAGTTGCCGATCGATGCGGACCGCCTTGCGCTCTTCGAGGTGCAGCCAGCCCAGCGCGACCGGGATCATGGGCCACAGCATGAGCGTGTCGCCCGCCACCCACATGAGGACCCCGCCGATATGGAGGTCGTCGATCAGCGACGGACCCCATGTGCGGTGGAAGGTGAGATAGGCGGGGAACAACTCGTGCGTCTGCTGGTCGAGCGAGAGACCGGTGAACGTGTCGATCGGGATGGCGAGAAAGAGGTAGGCGAATTTCAAGGCCGGGTGCAACCGGTAGCAGTTCGGGTCGTCGCCGAAGATCTGGCGCCAGAACAGATAGCCCAATCCGAGAAAGATCAGGTGCTCGACGTTGTCCACCGCCGGGTGCTCGAGCGTGTAGTTGTACCAGACCGTCAAGTGGGTGATCGGGATCAGCACGGCGTACGCCACAAAGGCCACCCCGGGATGGCCGAGGATGCGGGCGGTGCGCGAGCGCAACACGGCTGTGAACCGGTCGTGTGCCGTACCGGTCGTGGCCCGCCAGATCAGCCGCACGGGCGACGAGATAGCGAAGAGGGGGGCCGCAACCATGATCAGGATCAGGTGCTGGACCATGTGGTCCCAGAACAACTCCTGCTGGTAGACGCCGATGAAGCTGAAAACGGAAATGGCGGTCGATACCAGTCCGCCGATGAAGGCGGCCGTCTTGAGGGAGGACCACGGGTGGCGCGGGCGGAGAGCGGTGGCCCGCCGCACACCCCACAGATAGAGCACCAGGCCCAGCAGAATGAGGGCCACGGGGATGATATTGAAGGTGGTCGAATACAGCTGGCTTCCCCGCAGTGGCGGCAGCGAGACTGCAGCCTGCAAGGCGATCATGCCCGTCCACCGTACTGCGGCCCCCTCGGGAAGGGCCAGGTCACCAGCTCAGCGGTCAGCCGTGCTGCCAGATGCGTTGGTTGAGGGTGCGCGTTCCGTAGAGCGCTATCGCGTCGAGCTGGGCCAACTCGGCGTCTTCCATCCGCCACCCCAGAGCGCCTGCGTTGTCCTCGGCCTGCTTCCGGCTCTTGGCGCCCGGGATAGGGATGACGCCCTTGGCGATGATCCAGGCCAGGGCAACCTGGCTCGGGGTGCGATCGCCGTGGGCCGTCCCGATGCGCCGCAGGACATCAACCACCTTGTCGACTTCCGCCATGGGATGGGCCGAGAAGTCACGGCTCTTCGGGGGTGGATTGTGAGCCGAGTACTTGCCCGTCAGGCGGCCCTGGCCGATGGGCGAATAGGCCAGCGGGACCACGCCCAGCTCGCGGCAGCACTCGAGCAGTCCGACCTTCTCGGGCCTCGTGCGCAGGAGCGAGAACTCGATCTGATTGGTGGCGAGTCGCAGCCCCCGCCTACGCAGTGCGGCGTCGATGGATCTCGTCTCCTTGACCGAGTAGTTCGAGACCCCAATGGCCTTGATCAACCCCGCAGCGTGCGCGGTCGCCAGGGCATCGGCCATCGCACTGTGCGAGCGCAGGGAGATCGGCCCGTGAATCTGGTACAAGTCGATGGAATCGGTCCCGAGCCGGTCGAGAGAGGCCCTGGCCGATCGGAGCAGCGACGAGGTGAGCGCAACCTTCCATGGCATCGGCATGAACTTGGTGGCGATGACCACCTTGTCGCGCACCGAGGGATCGCTCGCCAGCAGGCGGCCGATGATGCGCTCGCTCTCGCCGCTTCCGTAGACCTCGGCCGTGTCGAAGAGGACGACGCCCGCGTCGATGCAGGCCTCCCATGCCTGGCGGATCGTGTCTTCGCTGTACGAGCTGTCGTAACCGCCCATGCCCCAGGTGCCCTTGTCGCCCCAGGCCCAGGTGCCCACGCCGAGGGGCGGCACGGACACATCCGATCCGGCGAGCGTTCTGTGGTCACCGGCACGCGGCACAGCGACGTCAGTCACGCCGCGTGCTCAATGCGCGTGGGGCATGCAGAGGTCGTCGTATTCCGCGATGACTATCTCGCCGGCGTCGGGACCACAGGCGGGACATGCCGGATCGCGACGCACCTTGAAGGTGCGGAACGACTGCTCCAGCGCGTCGTAGGCGAGCAGGCGACCGACGAGTGGGTCCCCCAGATTGAGCAGCATCTTGATCGCCTCAATGGCCTGAATCGATCCGATGATGCCCGGCAACACGCCCAGAACGCCGGCCTCGGAGCACGAAGGAGCCAACTCGGCGGGCGGCGGCTCGGGAATGAGGCAGCGGTAGCACGGTCCGTTGTAGGGGTCGAAGACGGTGGCCTGACCCTCGAAGCGGAAGATGGAGCCGTGCACGACCGGGATCCTCTTGAGCAGGGCGGCATCGTTGACGAGATACCTGGTCGGAAAGTTGTCCGTCCCGTCGACGATCACGTCATAGCCGTCGATCACGTCCAGGATGTTGTCGGCGCCCAGCCGTACGTCGTAGGTGACCACGTTGACGTCGGGGTTCAGTGCCGTCAGCGTCTTCTTCGCCGAGTCGACCTTGCGGTCCCCGATCCGGTCCATGTTGTGCAGGATCTGCCTCTGCAGGTTCGACTCGTCGACGACGTCCATGTCGATGATGCCCAGCGTGCCCACTCCGGCTGCGGCCAGGTAGAGCGCAGCAGGTGAACCCAGGCCCCCGGCTCCGAGCAGGAGCACCTTGGAGTCGAGCAGCTTCAGCTGGCCCGTCTCCCCGATCTCGGGCAGAAGGAGGTGACGTTGGTAGCGGTTGCGCTGGGCCGGGGACAGCGTGCGCGGGGCGGACCACGGCCGCCCGTCGTCCTTCCACTTGTTGAAGCCGCCGATCAGCGACTGCACGTCGGTGTAGCCGAGCTCGCCGAGCGTCTTGGCGGCAAAGGCCGAGCGCACGCCGCCGGCGCAGTAGACGACGACGGGCTCACTCTTGTCAGGCAGCTTGCCTTCCACCTGGAACTCCAGATGGCCACGGGGAAGGTGGACGGCGTTGGGGATGGCGCCCTGCTCGTACTCGTCGGGCTCCCGCACATCGAGGAAGGTCGTGTGACCCTCGCTCAGGATCCGTTCCGCGTCGGGCTGCTCCACCTCACGGATGGATTTCTTCGCCTCTTTGAGAAGATCTCGGGGTGTGGGCACTCTTTACCTCCAGGCCGACTGCTACTCCGAACGGTTAAACACTACCAGCGGGGTCAACATTCCCTCTCTGGGAAACTGACCGGTACACTCTGGGAAACTGACCGGCATGGATCTCCACGAGGCCATCCGCCGCCGGGCCATGGTGCGGAGCTTCGCCTCCGACCCGGTCGACCCGGCAACGGTCGACACCCTGCTCCGAGCGGCACTGCGGGCGCCGAGCGCCGGCAATACCGCTGCGACCTCGTGGGTCGTCCTCGACGGCGAGACGCAGACCGCTCGCTACTGGGAGGCGACGACGGACCAGGCTTGGCGCGCCACGAGCCCCCGCTCCGAGGGACTCCGGCGGGCTCCCGTGATCCTGCTGGCCTTCGCCTCGGCGCAGGCCTATGTGTCCCGCTACGCAGAGCCCGACAAGGCCGGCCCGGCATTTGCTCAGGGGCCGGCCCTCGGGGTCCACGCCGATGCGTGGCCCGTTCCCTACTGGACCGGCGATGCCGCATTCGGAGTCATGACGGTACTTCTGGCCGCAGTGGACGCCGGGCTCGGCGCCTGCATCCTCGGCAACTTCAGGGGAGAAGAGGCTCTGGCCCGCGCGCTGGGCGTGCCCGCGTCCTGGCGCTTGTTCTGCGCCATAGCGCTGGGTCACCCCGATGGAGACGACCACCGCTCCCCCTCATTGGACCGAGCCCCACCCGACCTCGGCGAACGCATCCACCGGGGTCGCTGGTAAGACCCGAGGCGCTACGAGACGGCGTTACAGCCGGTGGTGCTGGACTCCGTGTCGAAGTTCACCCAGCCGTTGGCGGTTCCCTGGGCGGGCGGAGTCCCCGTTGTGTTGCCGGGGGCAACGTCAATCTCGGTGCTCGTCGCCGGGAACGGAGTCGTACCGGTCATCCCGATACCGATGTAGTAGTGGGCGGTGTTCATCGGCCACGTGCGCAGGTAAGTAGGCTCCGCGGAATTGGTGGCAGCGGCTTCCTGCGCCTGCGTCGCGACATTGGCCGTCGGCGTGAGACCCGTTTGCGCTTGGTATGCCGCGATAGCCGTCTCAACCGTCTTGGCATCGGCCGCGCACGCCGCCTTGGCACTCTTGCTCGTTACCGAGCCCAGAGCGAAGACGACGACGGCGGCCAGGATGCCGAGAACCACGATGACGATCAACAGCTCGATCAACGTAAAGCCGAGTTCGCCGTTGTTTTGTTGAGGACTGGTACCGCCTCTCTTGGTTTTCATTCAAAAATTCTAGGAACCACGACTGGGCGGGGCCTCTGGTTGACCACAATGTTCAACCAACGATCCACCAACGCAGGAGCAACGTAGTCATCCCTCGCTCTGCAATAGCGGTTGCCTGGCGGACGGCAGGGCGCGCCCCGGCACCCGAGCGAATCAGTCGGCGCTTTCCCGCGAAAGTCGGTGCAGCGGGCCTTCCTGCCAGCGCGCCATAGCCCACAGGAGATCTGACAGGCGATTGAGGTACGAGATGACGTGCGATCCTTCGACCGGGTCGGTCACCGCCAGACGCTCGGCCCGGCGCACGATGGTCCGGGCCAGATCGAGAGCGGCGGCGACCCGGTTCTCGCCGGGGATCGTGAAGTCGCTTGGCATGTCGAAACGCTGGAGAAGCTCGTCGATGCCCTCCTCCAACGAGAGCACCATCTCCTCTGTCACCAGCGTTGAGCCGGGAGCCAACTTGCGACGATTTGCCGGAGCGGTGGCCACCTCCGCCATCAGGACATAGAGCTCCCGGGCCAGCGCCGTCAGGCGCACGTTCACCTCGGATCCGGGCTCGGATTCGGCGCGGGCCAGGCCCAATGCCGCCTGGGCTTCGTCCAC
>Ga0302314_10007197_pt1 | contig 20033 bp, 18 predicted proteins | sample III_Palsa_N2_3_FD_200533 | JGI IMG/M metagenome (GOLD analysis project Ga0302314, IMG submission 200533) | Peat permafrost microbial communities from Stordalen Mire near Abisko, Sweden - III_Palsa_N2_3 | ecosystem: Environmental > Terrestrial > Soil > Palsa > Peat permafrost | place: Sweden... | reverse complement strand
CGTGCTCGATGAGCAGAAGGTCGACCTGCGTAAGGTGCTGGACCTGAAGGTTGGCGACACCCTGGTGCTCAACGCCACCGCCGACAGCCTCATCGAGTTGCGCGCGGGATCGATCGCCCTCACGCGCGGCCGGATCGGCCGCCGCAACCACAATATCGCCGTCCGTGTGGAAGCGCCGCTCTCCACCGCCGCCAAGTCCGCCATTCAGAGGGTGCAATGAACCCCATCTCCATCGGCCTGAACCTGCTGCTCGCCGTGCTGCTGGGTCTGACCCTGTGGCTGGGCCTGCGGCTCAATCGGCGCCTGACGGCCCTCAGGGATGGCCAGACTCAGTTCGCCGCCGCGGTGGCGGATCTCGATCGCGCCGCCGCGCGGGCCGAGCGTGGACTGGCGGAGATTCGCGGGTCCGGCGACGAGACGCTGGAACTGCTGCTGGGGCGGATCGAAAAGGGACGCGAACTCGCCGCCCGCCTGGAGCGGCTCAATGATACGACGCACACGACCCTGGAACGCGCCGCCGCGATTTCCGCCGCCCAGACGCTAGCCCAGACGCCAGCCCAGGCGCCGGCCGAGCCGTCGCACGCCAAGCCATCGCTGCCGCCGGCCATTGCCGCCTTGCAGAAGATGTGGGGCGCGCCCGCCGTCCATACGGCCGCGGATCTGTCCGTCGAGGAGGCCGAAGCGGCGGCGGAGTCGCTGGTGCTGAAACTGTCCAAGGCCGAGGTGCTGGACGAGGACCGGGTTGTGCCGATGCCGCCTCGCAGTTCGGCAAAGTCCCGGACCATCGTCGACGACGATCTGTTTGAAACCCCCGCGCGGCCGGCGCCCCGCATCCTCGCCGGAGGCCGTTGATGGCCAAAATGCCCCGTCTCATGCCGCTGGTCGCGGTGGCTATCGGCGGCGTGATCGCCGTCAACGCCGTGCGTGGCGCGCCGCAGTTGATCGGTTTCGCCAAGGCCTTCGCCGAGGACGCCGCTCCGACGAAGGGCGCGGCCAAGCCCGCGTTGTCGCCGACCGCCTTGATCGGCGGCGACCCGGCTCAGGCCAAGCTCGCGCCCGCGCCCGCCTGCGCGCCCACCGCCGAGGAACTGGCCAAGGAGGCTGGTCTGTCACCGTCCGAACTGCAGATGTTGCAGAAGCTGGGCGCGCGCCGAGGCGAACTGGACCAGCGCGAACAGAGCATGGACACCCAGGTGCAACTGATCGCCGCCGCCGAAGCCAAGCTCGACTCGCGCATTCAGGAGATGAACGGCCTGAAGGCCGATATCCAGACCCTGGTGGGGCAGGCCGAGGCGCAACAGGAGGCGGAAACCGCGCGCCTGATCAATGTCTATGAGAAGATGAAGCCCAAGGAAGCCGCGGCCCGTATAACCCTGATGGATGACAGCGTGCGCCTGCCCATCGCGGCGAAGATGAAGCCAGCGATTCTGGCGCAGGTGCTGGCCGCCATGCCGGCGGAAGACGCCAAGAATCTGACTGAAAAGCTGGCCCATCGGCTGGATAGCGCCAAGTCGATCCTGGACGCCAAGACGGCGCTGAACCCGCCTGCCGCGCCTGCGCCGACCGCGACGGCTCAAAATACCGCGTCACCGCCAGACTCCGGTGCGCCGCCAGCGAATGGCAAGCATCGTCCGCACGCCAAAAAGCCGGCGGATTTGGCCTCTGCCGACACGGCGGCCTCGGGTGATACGACGCCGAAGCCGTCCGCTAAATCAGGCTGATAAGCCGTGAATTTGAAGCGAAACCTGAAGTCGGGAGTGGCGGCGATCTGCATCGCCAGCGTCGCCGCGCCCGCGGGTTTCGCCGAGACGGTGGCGCTTGCGCCAATCGCGGGCGGCGGACCGCTCAGCGTCCGGGTCGCCGAATCGGCTGACTTCTCCCGTGTCGAATTCCGCTTCCCCGGCGCCAAGATCACCAGCCGGCGCGACGGCCAGAAGCTGATCCTGCATTTCAGCCGGTTCGCCAAGCCTGACATGAGCCGCTTGCGCGTCGACCCGCCGCACTGGCTGAAGACGGCGGATGCGGCGCAGGCGAACGGCGGCCTTGAACTGACCCTGACGCTTGCCGACGGCGCTGACGCCAAGGTCGGCGAAGGCGACGGCGCCACCTTCATCAACCTGTTCTCGGCCAAGACGCCGGAACCCGCCGACGCCAAGGCCGCCGATACCGCGGCGACGACCACGACCGCCAGCGCGGCGCCTGCCAAGCCCGCGCCGAGCTTGAGCCGTCCCGATCCGACGCCCGCCAATGGTGTCGTGAAAATGCAGGCGGAGATGGCCTCGGGCCAGGTCGTGTTGCGGTTCCCATGGAAGTCCGCGCTGGGAGCGGCGGTGTTCCGCCGCGGCGACGCCGTCTGGGTGGTGTTCGACGCCGCCGCCAGGATGGATCTCTCCGCCGCCCCGCATGGCTTTCGTCAGGCGATCGGCTTTCAAGCGGTTCAGGGTCCGGATTATTCCGCCGTCCGCATAGCGTCCCCGCCGGACGTGGCGGTCAGCGCCAAGGCCGAGGGCGCGCTCTGGATCGTCACCCTGTCGCCCAATGCCACCCAGGCCGTCGATGCGATCAAGGTGGCGCGGGACGAGGCGTCCGCGACGCCAGGCCTGACGGCGACGGTCGCCGGGGCGACCAAGGTGATCTGGCTGAACGATCCCGCCGTGGGCGATCGGCTGGGCGCGGTGACAGCGCTGGCGCCCGACAAGGGGCTGGCGACGCGCCATAGTTTCGTCGATCTGACGCTGCTGCCCACGGCCCAGGGTTTGGCGATCGAGCCGGCCGAAGACGATCTGATGGTCTCCACCGATGGCGATCTGGTCAGCATCGGCCGCGCCAAGGGTCTGGCGCTGTCAGCCGCCTCGGCTCACGCCATGGCGGTGGAGCAGGGGCCGCAGATTCCGCAGGCGACCTCGCGGCCGGGCCTGATCGACTTCGACAACTGGTCCAAGACCGGCGACGAGAGTTTCAACGCCCGCTACGCGGCGCTGCAGGCCGCGGCCGCCGCCGAGGACACCCGGGCCAAGGACGAATCCGTCAACGCCCGGATGGGATTGGCGCGGTTCCTGGTGGGTTCGGAGCTGTCGTTCGAGGGGATCGGCGTGCTGAACATGGTCGCCCGCGCGCACCAGAATATGCTGGGCGATGCCGAATTCCGCGGCCTGCGCGGCGCGGCGAAGGTGATGGCGGGGCGCTACAAGGAAGCGTCCGCGGATCTGTCGTCGCCCGCGGTGGCCGACGATCCTGCCTGTTCGCTCTGGCGCGGCTATATCGCCGCCAAGCTGGGCCAGTGGGCCGAGGCCAGGACCCAGTTCGCCCAAGGCGCCCCGGCGCTTTATCAGTTCGCCGACAAATGGCGGGCCCGGTTCGCCCGCGCCGACGCCGAGGCCTACACCAATCTCGGCCAATATCCAGCGGCCGAAACCACCATCGATACGGCGTTGCAGGCCAATGTCGATCCGGTGGAACAGATGTCGACGCGGCTCATACAGGCGGAGTTGTTCGACGCCGAGGGCCAGAAGGACAAGGCGCTGAACGTCTTCCAGGCGCTGGAGGGCGCGCATGAGGAGTGGCTGGCGGCGCCGGCCATGTTGCATGCGACGGAAATCCAGCTCGCGGAAAGCAAGATCACGCCGACCCAGGCGGCCGGTGTCTATGACGGCCTGCGCTATCGCTGGCGCGGCGATGCGACCGAGCTCGACACCATCCGCGCCCTTGGTCAGATCTATCTGAGCCTCGGCCGCTATCGTGAGGCGCTGGAAGCTCTGCGTTCCGCCGGCCAGCGTCTGCCGGATCTGCCGCAGGCGGTTCAGCTTCAGGCCGACCTGGGTAACGCCTTCCGGTCCCTGTTCCTCCAAGGCCAGGCCGATGGCCTGCAGCCGATCCAGGCCCTGGCGCTGTTCTACGATTTCAAGGAATTGACCCCCATCGGCGCCGATGGCGACCTGATGGTGCGCAAGCTTGCCGGACGGCTGGTCGACGTCGATCTGCTCAGCCAGGCGGCGGAACTTCTGAAATACCAGGCCGACAACCGGCTGGACGGGGTGCCTCGCGCCGAGGTCTCAACCGACCTGGCGATGATCGACCTGATGGACCGCCGGCCGGAGGACGCCTTGCAGGCGATCAATTCCTCTCGGACGACCCTCCTGCCGGCGTCCTTGAACGCCCAGCGGCGGACGATCGAGTCCCGCGCCTGGCTGCAACTTGGCCAGTACGACCACGCGCTGGAGATCATCGAGACGGACAAGGGTGGCGACAGCGCCGCGATCCGCGCCGAGGTGAGCTGGAAAAAGCATGACTGGGCCGGCGCCGGTGGCCAGTTCGAGCGCATACTGGGCGATCGGTGGAAAACCAATACGCCCCTGAGCCAGGACGAGGAGGCCAAGCTGCTGCGCTCAGCCATCGCCTATAGCCTCTCGGGCGACGACGGCAGCCTCACGCGGCTCCGCGGCCACTACCAGGGCTTCGTCGACCGCGCCAGCTCTCCAGACGCCTTGCGGGTGGCGCTGTCCGGCGTGTCTTCGGTGCAGCTGACGTCGAGCGACTTCAGCCGCGCGGCGGCCGAAAACGACAGCTTCGCCGGCTGGGTGCAGGCGATGAAGCAGCGGTTCCGCGATCATGCCGCCCCGACCGGCGGCGGCAGCCGCTTGGCGGCGGCGGGCGGCGGCACGGCGAAGGGCTGACCAGCCTAGCGCCAGCCGTAGTTGAAACTGATTGAGATCCGCTCGCCCTTGCCGGCGACCACCTCGTGACGCAGCCAGCTTTCCCACATCACCACATCGCCCGGCTGCGGATGCACATAGACGAAGGTTCGCAAGGTTTCCGGCGCATCGGCGCGGCGGGGCGGTGCGGCCATCATCCGCGCCAGGCGCGGATCTTCCAGCTTCAGCGCGCCGGCCCCCGCCGGGATCGTCACATATATCGTGCCGGACAGGACGCTGTGCGGATGGATATGCCCCGAGTGGGCCGCGCCTGGTTTCAGGATATTGACCCAAAGGCTGTCGAGTCGCAGCCGACCACCGCTCAGATCGAAGGCCAGCGATTGGGCGAAGGAGCCGGCATGCTTGTCCAGCTTGGTCTTCAGCGCGCCGAACACGCTCGCCCGGGTCGGCAGGTCGTTCAACGAGGCATAGGAGGTGTAGCCGCCATAGGCGTTGGTCCGGCACCAGGTCTTGCCAGCTTCGTCTTCAGCCGCCAGCATCCTGCAGGCCTCGGCCAGCTCGGTGTTGAAGGCCTCGAAGCCCTTGTCGTTCGCCAGCGAGGCTTCATAGAGCGGGGTGGTGAAGAGGGTGCGCAGGGACATGGGCGGCGAATACTCCACTCATCGCGCCTCGTCATCCGGCGATGCCATGCATTGTCCATGCGCCAGAGGGCGTATATTCCGGCCGACATTCAGCCAGACCGAACCCAGAGGCCCCAGATGCCGACCGCCCCGCGATCCTTTTATCGCCTGATCGGCGTGCTCGCCGCAGCCGCGCTGACCGGTGGCTGTTCGCTGCTGCCCGGGCAACATCCGATCGATAAGGACAAGCTGGAGGCGGCGATCGACGCCGAGATGGGCGGGGCTAATACCTGCGTCGTGTTGCTCGACGCCAAGACCGGATTGTCAGCCTTCCAGTACGGCTCGCCGGAAGTGTGCCGTACGCCGCTGCCGCCCTGTTCGACCTTCGACGTGCCCTTGGCGTTGGCGGGGTTGGATCAGGGCGTGATTACACAGCAGACGGTATACAAGTGGGACAACACACCCCAGAAGGTGAAGGCCTGGGAGACCGATGCCGACGTCACCAAGGCCTTCCACGACGACATCGGCTGGTGGTGGGGCAATCTGGCCACGGCCATCGGTCACGACAAGCTGTCCGACGCGGCGCACCGATTCGATTATGGCAACAGGTTCGTCGATGGCCCGGTCACGTCCTTCTGGATGGGCCCCCCCAACGGCGGCGGGCTGGAAATCACCACCGATCAGCAGGCTCACTTCTTCAAGCGCTTCTATGCCGGAGAGCTGGGCCTGAAACCCGCGACGAGCCAATTCATGCAACAACTGCTGGTGCGCGAGGTTCGCGATGACAGCCGGACCGGGCGGGCCACCTTCAGCGCCGCCGAGGGCGCCTGTCCGAGCAACGCCGATGGCTCGAACAACGCCGCGTGGGCCGCCGGGCGGCTGCAGGCCCAGGATCGCGACCTGATCTACGCCGCGTCGGTCAACGCAGCGGACGCGCCTCCGGGCATCGACATTCGCGACAAGCTGAGGGACATTTTCGCCAGCGCGGGGCTGTGGCCGGCGGCGGGCTAACCATCACCATGCCATCCTCGGCCGCCAAGCCGGAATGAGCGGGTCGAACGCAGGCTTTAAGCGCCGGTCATCGCATGCTAACCCGCGATCCCCTCACGCTCCGGCTTTGCGGGGGCCCGTAGCTCAATTGGTTAGAGCCGGCCGCTCATAACGGTCTGGTTGCTGGTTCGAGTCCAGCCGGGCCTACCATGCCGCCCCGTCTAGGACGGTGGGTGAACCAGCTTGGCGATCGCCGTCTCATCACCGCTCGTCATCGGCCGGCCGGCATGAGCGGCGGACAGGTCGTGGATCATGTATTGGATGTCCACGGCGGATTTATTGAAATCCGCGAACGCCTTGGTCTTTTCCTCGTGCTTGCCGTAGTCGCCCTGGTCGTTGATTTGAGCGAGCTTTGACGTGGGCGAGCAGTCCCGCAGCACCAGCGTGGCGCCGGTCTGGGCAATATGGTCGAGTTGGGTCTTTTCGGGTCCGTCCAGGGCGTCAAGGCGGTCCATATCACCGCGAAAGCCGCCAATCGCCGCATCGACCTTCGCCACGGCCCGCTGGCGCTCCGACGGATCGGCGCCGAACACGACCGCTCGGCAGGATACCCGAGCATCCCTGAAATCGCCCCCGGCCTTGACCTCTATCGTGGAGATTGCCGCCGCGCGGGCCTGCGGCGACAGATCAAGCGCCGCCAGGGCCTTGGCCTTTGCAACGGCGTGGGTGATCAGCATCAGGCAGGCGAGGGCGCAAATCACGCCCGAAGCGCCGGCGAACGCCCATTGGAGTCGGTTTGGGTTCACGCGAGTCTCGCGGCGCGACGGAACTGAAGCTCAGTACAAACCCTGCCGGGATTCGATTAACATTCTGTTGGGCCAGCCGCGTAAGCCGTCCTTTACCTGTTCCGGTCATGGGTAGGGACCCGTTGCCCGCGCAAGGCCCGATGCCTCGTCCATGAGACTTCCGCTCCGCATCCGCGAGATCGCGCCACGCCTGCTCGATCGCCGGGGCAGCGTCGCCGTGATCATGGCGCTGCTCATGCCCATGCTGGTGATCATGGTGGGGTTTTCCGTCGACTACGCCTATGCGGTGGACATTCAGCACCGATTGAACGCCGCCGCCGATACCGGCGTCCTCGCCGCGCTTTCTCCGACCACGGCCAATGAGTCTGGAAGCTACGCCACGGCCTATGGGTCTGGGAACAGTTCCGGTAACCCCATGTGGGACTTGGCGACAAATACTTTCGCCGCCAACACGCAAAGCTTCCCGGTAACGACCGTCACCAAAACGGTCACCGTGGCGAAGGGAACGTCGGGGTCTCTGACCAGCTATACAGCGACGATCAGCTGGACCGCATCCGTGCCGACCTGGTTTTCCGGGCTGATCGGAATCTACAATGTGCCGATCGCCGGGGTGTCCACGGCCACGGTGACTCCGGCGCTCTACCAGGATTTCTACATGATGATCGACCTGTCGGGGTCGATGGACTTCGCCTCAACGACCAGCGAGCAGGCAAGGCTGCAGGCGGTGAACCAGGACGATATTTCCACCTATCCTTACGGCTGCCAGTTCGCCTGCCACTTTGCCGGCTACACGGGCTTTACCCTGTCGCGGAACGGCGGCAAAGCCACTAATCCGCAGGTGACCAGCTGCCCGCAGCCGGGGACCGCCACCTGTATCCAACTGCGTGTCGACGCCATCGGCTCAGCGCTGCAGATCCTGTTGCAGGATGCGACGTCGACGGCGACGCTGACCAACCAGTATCGCGTCGGCCTGTACCCGTTCGTCCAGTACCTCGATAAATACTACCCGCTCACCTACACGCTGAACGGTTCGACGACCAACTCGTCAACCATCAACTATGCCTCGGTCAATATCGCCACCCTTTCGGATAATGGCGGCACGGGGACCGTGAATAGCGTCCTCGGGAGCGGCGGGACGCATTTCGAGAACGCCATGCCGTCCATGCTCACCGCTGTGCAGGCCTACGGCATCGGCACGGGCGCCACGGTCGCCAATCGCCAGCCTTGGGTCTTCCTGATCACCGATGGCATGGAAAACACCCAGACCTATACCGTGGCAGGCAACTTCCAAGGCGGCAGCAATCCCTCGGCGTTCAACTCCAGCCTCTGCACGGCTTTGAAGACGGCCGGGGTGAAGGTCGCGGTCATGTTGATCACCTATCCGACGCTCAGTCCTGAAGACCCCGGTTTTTCCGGCGACGAGAACGGGATCGCCAACACCCAGATTCCCGATCTTCCCGCGGCGGCGCAGGCCTGCGCGACCACGGGCTTTTACTGGCAGGCGACAACCTATTCAGACATTCAGAATGATATGCAGGCCATGTTCGCCGCCGCCACGAACAACCCGCGCCTGACGCAATAGCGGCCGGTAAGCCAGGTTGTCGGCAATACAACCGGGCCTCAAATCTGGCTTCGCCCCATCCATCCGGCCAGCCTATTTGCCGTAGTTGCACACCGCGCCGTTGGTCAAGGTCACGGTCGCGGACTTGGTCGTCGCGATCGGCGCGGTCGGCGTCGTGCCAGGCGTGTAGGGGAAGCCGATATAGTTGGCCGTGCGGGGTTCGACGGCGAACTGGCTGGTCATGGTGGTCAGGCCGCTCAGAAACCAGCTGGCGGGAGAGTTGAAGGCGTAGCTGGATTCCACCGTAATGAACGTCATGCCCGCGGCGCTCGTATTGTTGACCCAGAGCACATTGCTGATCGGACCGGTCGTTCCCGGCACCGTGGTGAATTTCTGATTGTAGCTATAGGCGGTGAAGACCCCGCTCGCGCAGCTCCAGGCGACCAGGCCGCCGGCGGAGTAGGTGCTGGGCGCGTAGTAGAGTTCCGTCACCCGCATGCTCATGGGCGTGCTTGGATAAGGCTGCATGAGATAGCCGCCCGCCGTGAACATGTTCGCCATGTCGGTGGTCTGCAGCTGAGTCTGTTGGGTGAGGATGTCCCCGACGCCTTCGGTGGCTTCGGAGACATGCTGCTTGGTCATGATCCCGGTCGCCAGGACCGCCATGCCGGTGAAGATGGTCAGCATCAGCGGGGCAATCAGCGCGAACTCGACCGCCGAGACGCCGCGTTGGTCGTGACGCGCCCCGGCGAGAAGACGCCGCAAGCAACCGCGCGTCCAAAGGTGATCTGGGCCGGTCAGCATGAGTTGGTCGTGTTGCTGATGTTCGGATTGGCTTCGTTCACGAACACCTCGGTCGCGCCGATCGCGGCCCATTGGCCGGTGGAGGTCGAGCCGCCGCTGGTGGTGTAGGCGCTGACGTCGTTCAGGCCGCCGAGCCAGAACGCCCCGATGAGCGGCCACAGATAATAGACCCGCATCAGCACGATGCTGCCTTCCGACCCGGAGTAGTAGCAAAGCGTGCTGGCGTTGAACGTGCCCGAAGTGATCGGGCTGGGTAGGTCGACGGTGGAAAAGGAGGTGAAGGGGCGAATGTCGACCTGAACCTGCGCCGTGCACATCGATGCCGGCACCAGGTAGATGTAGCCGCAGAGATGGGTCTTGAAATCGGTGAGGTCGAGCTGGGTGCCGGTGGTGCTGGTAACCGTGTCCCCGGGCGCGACATAGAGCCCGACCCGTATCTTGCGGGCCATGTTTGAGGCGGCGTCTTCCAGGCTGATGCTGAGCACCATGATCAGCGCCAGTTCGATGATCGTGAAGATCATGAAGATGAAGGGCAGACCGATCAGGGCAAATTCGACTGCCGTCGCGCCCGCGGTCTCGATCACGAGCCGGCGCCACCACGGGCCGCAAGATTTGCGGCGCGGTGCTGAAGCCGTCGCCGGCTGGGTCGATTTCATCAACCTTATCAAAACGGTATTGCCCTTGGGAAGTTGCAATCTATCCGACCCGGGCTAATCAATCGTTTAAGCTCAAGTTGCTCCAGTTGCGCGCCGATAACGTCACCCCCGGGTCATCGTCGGCGCGGCGAAAAATAAGGGGAGCAAGGCGACGACGGCGGGGCGTTGCCTCCCGCGCACCGCGCCAGGCGTTTTGAATGGATCGGCTTGGCCGTAGGCGCGTTTCAGCGATGCCTTACCAATCGTCGGAGCCTGATATGACCCAAGCCGCCAAAGACACGCCCTTTCTCAGCGACGTGAAGACCCTGCGTGATCGTGCGCGTCAGCATCTTGAGAATGGCGCCGTCACCGAGAGCTACGGGATGGACGTCAACACGACGATCGAGATTCTGCAGAGCGTGCTGGCCACCGAACTGGTCTGCGTGCTGCGCTACACCCAGCATTCGATCGTGGCCTCGGGCATTTCCAGCCAGGGCGTGAAGGCTGAGTTCGTCGAACACGCCAAGGAAGAGCAGGAGCACGCCATGGCGGTGGCCGAGCGGATCACCCAGCTGGGCGGCACGCCGGACTTTAATCCCGACACCCTGATGGCCAGGTCGGCGTCCCAGTTCGCGCCGGGCAAGGATCTCGTCGACATGATCAAGGAAAACCTGATCGCCGAGCGCATCGCCGTAGAGCACTACAGCGAGCTGGCCCGCTATTTCGGCGACAAAGATCCGACCACCCGCGTGATGATTGAAGGTATCCTCGCCGTGGAAGAGGAGCATGCCGACGACATGCACGACCTGCTGGTCGCCCATCAGGGCAAGCCGATGCTGCCGAACACCTAGCTGGCGCCAGACTTCCTCCTCCCGAGGCGATTTGTGCGCGGCTCGGCTATTTGGACAGGGGTTCGAACGCCGTCTTCGTCCGCGGCGTAGATTCCAGCGAAGGAATGTAGTCCGGCGGCTTGCGCGCGTGGGACGCCTGCTCATAGGCGTAGCCCAAAGCCAGCAGCCGGGCTTCACTCCACGCCGGGCCGATGAAGGAAAGACCGATGGGCAGGCCCTGGACCTGGCCCATCGGCACGGTCAGGTGCGGATAGCCGGAGACGGCGGGCAGGGTCGAAGACCGCCCGCCGATATTTCCGCCGCCGACCACATCGATTCGCGCCGCCGGCCCGTACGAGGGCGCGATCAGCGCGTCCAGCCGGTCGTCGGCGAGCAGCTTGTCGATGCCATCGGGGCCGGCCATGCGGTGAGCGTCGGCGCGCGCGGCGAGATAGGCCGGATCATCCAGCCCTTTCGCCTGCTGGGCCAATTCGAACGTCTCCTGGCCGAACAGCACGGTTTCACGAGGATGCGCGGCGTTGAAGGTGATCACATCGGCCAGGGTGCGGGTTTTCACGGATGGCGGGGTCGAGGCGAGGTAGCTGTTGAGGTCGGCCTTCAACTCGGTTCCCAGCACCAGAAACTCCTTCTCGCCGAGGTCGGCGGGCGGCTTGTAGTCCTTGATCTCGACGATCTCGGCGCCCTGGGCTTTCAGCAGCGCCACCGCCTGGGCAAAGCTCGCGTCGACGGCGGCGGAAAAACCTGTCGCATAGGTCAGCACCCCCAGGCGTTTGCCCTTCAGGTCCGCGTGGCGCATAGCCGTCGCATAGTCGGCGCGATGCGCGTCCGCCTCCCGGGTCGCCGGATCCGCGGGATCGGAGCCGGCCATGGCGGTCAGCAGCAGGGCGACATCCTCGACGCTGCGCGCCATCGGGCCGGCGGTGTCCTGGGTGTGAGAGATCGGTACGATATGGGTGCGCGAGACCAGGCCCACGGTGGGTTTCAGCCCAACCAGACCATTGATCGACGAGGGGCAAGTGACCGAGCCGTCGGTCTCCGTGCCGACGCCGGCGGCGGCCAGGGAGGCGGCGATCGCCGCGCCGGTCCCGGCAGACGAGCCGCAGGCGCCGCGATCCAGCACATAGGGGTTCTTGACCAGCCCGCCGATGGCGGACCAGCCGCTGATTGACCGGCTGGAGCGGATGTTGGCCCATTCCGACAGGTTGGTCTTGCCGAGAATGATCGCTCCCGCGTCCTTCAGCCGGCGAGCCACGGGCGCATCGCGGCGGGTGATGTTGTCCTTCAGCGCCAGCGAGCCGGCGGTCGTCGCCGTGCCGTCATCGGTTTCGATATTGTCCTTGATCAGCACCGGGATGCCCTCGAGTGGGCCGCGCGCCTGGTGACGCCGCCGGGCCTCGTCGCTCTTTCTGGCGTCCGCCAGGGCGTGCGGGTTGAGGGCGATCACACTGTGCAGACGGGGGCCGGCTCGGTCGATCGACCGGATGCGGGCCAGATAGGCGCGAACCAGCGCCACCGAGGTGACCCGCCCTGACTCCAGGTCGGCCCGAAGCTGGAAGATCGATCTCTCGGCGACGGGGTAGGGCGCCGCCCTGGCGCCCGTGGCCCCTGGAACCGTGAGGGCGATCGCCAGGGCCAGGGCCGCCTTGTCGGTGGTTTTGCGCATCTTGCCTCCCGCTCAAGCGGAAGGCTCGCACGTCGGCGTTCAGACCCGCAAGGGGCGGGTGACGCGCTTGGACGGATCGTCGGCGCCGGCGACCCGCTTGGCGGTGGCGCGAACGGCGGCGTAGCATTCGCACGCCCGCGTCTCCATGCCCTTGCGATCGAGAATCTCGATGTATCGGCGTCCCTGGCGGATCAGGCCGGCGGTGGTCAGCTCGCGCAACACCTGGGTGATGGTGGTGCGCTGCACGCCCACCATGGTGGCCAGATACTGCTGCGTCAGTTCAACCACGTCGCGGTCGGTGCGATCCTGGGAGGCCAGCAGCCAACGGCACAGACGCTGTTCGACCCCGTGCAGCGCGTTGCAAGCCACGGATTGATGCGCCTGGGCGAGATTGATCTGGGCATGGCGAAGCAGCAGCGTGCGCAGGACCGCACTTTCTTCCGTCACCTGACGAAGGCGGGCGGCGGGGATCATCGACGCGGTGCCGGGTATCTGGGTAAGGGTGCGATTGACCGAGAGGGATGCGCCAAGCGCGGCCAATATGCCTACGGCGCTCTCGTTACCGACCGTATCGGTTTCCACCGTCCGGCCGTCCTCCATCACCATCATTACGGAGAGCACGGCGGTATTGGGGAAATACACTCTGTCCGCCGGCTGTTCGGGTTCAAACAGCACGTCCCCCGAGGCGAGCGAGACCAGCTTCAAATGCGGCTCAAGCGCCTCGCGATCGCTCGCAGAGATCGCATTCAGGACGTGATTTCGGAGTTCCAACTCTGTACCGACCTCTTAAGACCGACGCCTTTTTGGCTGATTATACTTGGCAATAGGAACGCTCGATCCTCGCCAACGTTTCCCACAACATCATGTTTTGTCCTGGGCCCGTCGATGACCTGGATCGTTCTTCGCCATGCTTTTGACCAGCCCTTTCAGGTCGCGGTCATCGACGGAGAAATTACGGTTCGGTCCGATCAGGCGCCGGTGGAACTGGTGTTTACGGCCGCCTCCGCACGAGCAACGGCCGAGCGTCTGCTGAGCGCGGCCACGCAGGTTGAATCCGAGAAGAGCGAAGCGCCGACAACGATTCGTCCCCCGCATTCCGCTTAGCAAAAAGATTTGCAGAGAACTGTCGGCTATCCGACATCCGCGACCATTTGGCCGGATATAGAACTCACAGCCTCGCTGATCGGACCGCGCATTGAAAATCTTTACTCTGTACGTGGAAGACGATCGCTACAGCGTCCCGACACTCTTCACCGTGGAAATGCGCGAAGATGCCGGCGCGATGGTTCACGCCGCCGAGTTGATCCGGGCGTCCCAGCACTATCTGGCGATCGAGCTGTGGGACGGCGATCGAAGGGTCGGCAAGGCGCACCGCGCGTCCGACCAGGCGGGCTAGCAGCTCAAACCGGCATGACGGCGTCCGACGCCGGCACGGTTGCTGAAAAGAAGGGCGTAGGTCGGGCGCGAACCGAGACGCTGGCCGGCGACGGCAGCCGGCTGGCCACGTAGCGCCAGAGCTCGTTCATTTCCTCGGCGGCGCGACAGTCCGGGTCGGCCTCCTGCACCGACAAGCCGCGCGCGAAGGACGACTGATAGATCTGCCTCTGCCGCAGGCCGATGGGTACGATCGGCAGGCCATAATCGAGCAGCAGATCGACAGCTTCGTTGACGATCGCCGGCTCCTGGTTCGACCGCTGCACCGGCGCCTGGTTGAGCACGAAGGCGGCGCGCAGGCCGAGCGGTCTGAGCGCCTTTACCGTCATGGCGATGGCGCGCAAATCCACGGCGGTCGGACGAACGACCACCAGGGTCAGATCGGCGGCCTTGGCCGCATCGATGGAATCTTCCAGAGACGAAGAGCGTGTATCGATCACCAGCAGTTCAACACCGGCGCTCTCGGCGGCAAAGCGAGTGGGATGGGCGGCGCTGGCCTTGACGCCGATGACCGGCGGGGTTGGACTGAGGCGCGACTTGGACCAATCCAACAGGGAACCTTGTGGATCGCAGTCGGCGATAAGGGTCTTGCGGCCTTCGCGGCAGGCGGCCACGGCCATGTTGGCGGAGACCAGCGACTTGCCGGTCCCACCCTTCTGCGCAACCACGGCGATGACGTTCATCATCGAATGCCGTCCCTCAAGAACATTGGCGCATAGCACGCCCAAAACCGACCTCGAAACCTAGACGACTGATCTACAAACGTCCAACCAGTGCATGGTCGAGTTGTCCTGATTGAGGCGAATTATCGCAGTGGGCGTAAATTAAGCATGACCTGCAGGGCTTCCGATCGATCGAAGTCTCGCAAGCTCGCCGCCAATTCTACTTTCAGCCCGATCGCGGATATTGCGCCGCCGATGGTTGTGATGTGGGTCTCGATCCGCCGCTTTTTATACGCGGGCTAGATCAGCGCTTGCACGCGCTCTGCGGGCCTGCACAACGCCACGCCCTTCGGTGTAATCACGATCGGCCGCTCCACCAGAATGGGGTGCGCGACCATGGCGTTGAGGATTGCGTTATCAGGTGTGGAGGGTTTGGTCAGGCCAAGGTCTTCCGCCGGCGTGCCTCGCACGCGCAGGATGTCGCGCGGTCCAAGCTTCATCGCCGCCAATAGAGTCTTCAACTGATCGAGGCTCCAACCGGCCTTCAGATACTCCACCACCTCGGGCGCGGCCCCGGCGTCGGTCAGAGCCGCCAGGACGTTGCGCGAGGTGCCGCAGTTGGGGTTGTGATAGATGACAGTGGCGGGCATGGGCGGGGGCTCCTGGCGGGGCTGTTGCGGGCCTCGGGCGCCTCCGATACATCCCACAGCCGCCGGGAGGTAGTGGATATCTCCGTTTGCGAGGGGCTGGCGTGGAACCCGTATTGGTGTCGGCCTTGGTGGTGGCGATCGCCGAGATCGGCGACCAGACCCAGCTGCTGGCGATCTTCCTGGCGAGCCGTTTTCGCAAGCCCTGGCCGATCATCGCCGGCATCCTCGTCGCCACCATCGGCAACCATCTGCTCGCCGCGACCGCCGGCTTCCTGATCGCCGGTCTGCTGAAAGGCGCCTGGTTTCAGTATCTGGTCGCCGCCTCCTTCATCGGCACGGCGATCTGGGCCTTGGTGCCCGACAAGGAGGACGACGCCCTGGCCGAGGCCAGCCACATGGGTGTGTTCCTGACCACGGTGGTCGCCTTCTTCGTGGTGGAGATGGGCGACAAGACCCAGATCGCCGCCATATCCCTGGCGGCGCGGTTCCACACCATCGTCCCGGTGGCGGCGGGCACCACCCTGGGCATGATGGTCGCCAACATCCCTGCGGTGTTTCTCGGTGAGCGGGTGATGCGCATCGTGCCGCTGCGGGCGGTCAGGATCGGCGCGGCGGTGCTGTTCCTGGCGCTTGGGATTTGGACCCTCGTCGTCGCGATCCGGGGCTGAGGCGGCAAAAGCTTTCGCTAACCGGCCGATGATATGCATCCCTCATGGTGAACGCGGTCGTCTCCATCGTCATCCCGACCCAGCGGCGGCCCGCCGCGCTGGCCCTAGCGGCGCGGTCGGCCCTGCGACAGACCGGCGTGGCGGTCGCCGTCGAGCTGGTGGTCGTGGACAACGACGTCATCCCTTCGGCCCAGGCGCAGGTTGAAGCTCTGGCGACCCAGACGCCGTTTCCAGTGATCTATGTGCATGAGCCGCGCAGCGGCGTGGCCAATGCCCGCAACGCGGCGCTGGAACGGGCGTCCGGCGCCTTCATCGCCTTCCTGGATGACGACGAAGAAGCGCCGCCGCATTGGCTGGCGGCCTTGCTCGAAACCCAGCTCGCCTTCGACGCCGATGTCGTGTTCGGCCCGGTGCGGGGCAGGGCGCCCGGCGGCCTGCTGCGCCACCGCGTCTATCTGGAGCACTTCTTTTCTCGTCTCGGTCCAGACCAGCCGGGCCTTATCGACGACCCGTACGGTTGCGGCGACAGCCTGGTGCGGCGAGCCGCCTTGCCGCACCCGACGCGGCCGTTTTCCGACTCCCGCAACAAGACCGGCGGCGAAGACGATCTGTTGTTCCAGGGCATGAAGGCGGCCGGGGCGCGGTTCGCCTGGGCGCCCGACGCCTTTGTCTGGGAAGACCCGGCGCCGGACCGCCTGACGTTGCGCTACGCCCTGTCGCGCGCCTACGGCTATGGCCAGGGACCCACCTGCAAATGCGCGGCGTCCAGCCCGCCGGACTGGCCCGGCGTCTGGCGCTGGATGCTGATCGGGCTCGGCCAGACGCTGGTGTTCGGCGTTCTGGCACTTTTGGCGGCCGTCGGTCGGACCCAGGACCGCGCCTTCGCCTTCGACCGCGTCGCGCGAGGCCTGGGAAAACTGTTCTGGGGACCTCCGTTCAAGCTGCATTATTACGGTCACTGACGGTCGCCTGAGCCGCCGCCTGTCTGGTCGTGTCGGGTCGGTCCTTGCGGGGCCGCCGTTCGTCATGCAATTGGTATGGTCGGGCGCTTCATCACTGCGTCAGAGGATGTCGAGGAACTCCGTGACCGCAGTCGCCAGCATCGAGGGCCTCGACAAGGCCCCGACCAAACACCGAAAACTGATCGCCTGGGTGCGCGAGGTCGCCGAACTCACCCAGCCTGATCGCGTCTACTGGTGCGATGGCTCCGATGCGGAATGGGACAGGCTGACCAGTGAACTGGTGGCGGCCGGCACGATGCAGCCGCTCAATCCCAAGATTCGCCCGAACTCCTTCTACGCGGTCTCCGATCCCACCGACGTGGCGCGCGTGGAAAGCCGCACCTTCATCTGCTCGAAGGATCCCAAGGACGCCGGCCCGACCAACAACTGGCTCGATCCCGAGGAAATGCGCGCGGACCTGACCGGCCTGTTCGCCGGCTGCATGCGTGGGCGCACCCTGTATGTGGTGCCCTTCTGCATGGGCCCGATCGGCTCCAAAATCAGCGCGCTGGGGGTGGAGATCACCGACAGCGCCTATGTCGTCGTATCCATGCGCATCATGGCCCGGATGGGAAAAGCCGCCCTCGACATGCTCGGCGAGGACGGCTTTTTTGTCCCCGCCCTGCACTCCTTGGGCGCGCCGCTGAAGCCCGGCCAGAAGGACGTGGCCTGGCCCTGCAACGACATCAAATACATCGTCCATTTCCCGGAGAGCCGGGAGATATGGTCCTACGGCTCCGGCTACGGCGGCAATGCGCTGTTGGGCAAGAAGTGCCTGGCCCTGCGGATCGCCTCGGTGATGGCCCGCGACGACGGCTGGCTGGCTGAGCATATGCTGATCCTCAAGCTCACTTCGCCGGAGGGCAAGAGCCACTACCTAGCCGCCGCCTTCCCCAGCGCCTGCGGCAAGACCAACATGGCCATGCTGCAGCCGACGCTGCCGGGCTGGAAGGCCGAGACCATCGGCGACGACATCTGCTGGATGCGGTTCGGCGAGGACGGCCGGCTCTACGCGATCAATCCGGAGGCCGGCTTCTTCGGCGTCGCGCCGGGCACCGGGCATGGCACCAACGTCCATGCAATCAACGCCCTGCACTCCAACTGCATCTTCACCAATGTCGCCCTGACCGACGACGGCGATGTCTGGTGGGAAGGCCTGACCGACGAGCCGCCGGCCCATCTGATCGACTGGAAGGGGCGTGACTGGACTCCGGCGTCCAACGAGCCCGCCGCCCACCCGAACGCCCGTTTCACAGCCCCGGCCGACCAGTGCCCGATCATCGCGCCGGAATGGGAAGACCCCAAGGGCGTGCCGCTTTCGGCCATCCTGTTCGGTGGTCGCCGCGCCACCGCGACTCCGCTGGTGACCGAGGCGTTCGACTGGGAACATGGCGTCTTCCTGGCCTCCAATGTCGCGTCCGAAGGCACGGCGGCGGCGGAATCCAAGGTTGGCGAGCTGCGCCGGGACCCCTTCGCCATGCTGCCCTTCTGCGGCTACAACATGGGCGACTATTTCAACCACTGGCTGGACATGGGCCGGCGCGCCGGCGCCAAGCTGCCGGCCATCTATTTCGTCAACTGGTTCCGCAAGGACGAGCGCGGCAAGTTCATCTGGCCGGGTTATGGCGATAACAGCCGCGTACTGAAGTGGATTTTCCAACGCCTCGAAGGCGAGGTCGACGTCAAGGCCACGCCGATCGGCAACCTGCCGGCGCCGGGCTCGCTGGACGTCGCGGGACTTGACCTCAGCGATGCGGCGCTTGCGGCGCTGCTGACGGTCGACGCCGAGGTTTGGAGCGAGGAAGCGGCGCTGATCCCGCCCTTCTATGAGCGGTTCGCGGAGCGGCTGCCGCAGGCGCTGTGGGACCAGCACGCGGCGCTTGTCAGCCGACTCAGCGGCGCGGACGCCAGCCGCGCGGCTGCGGAATAGAAAAGTCGCCGCTGGCTGACGCAACGTGAGCCCTTTACAACACCGCTGAACCTGAAAAGACGGGCTTTTCAGCGGCGTTGAAAGCGACCTGACCCTCGATGTTCTCGAAGATTCTGATCGCCAACCGCGGCGAGATCGCCGTCCGCATCATCAAGACCGCCCGCCGTCTGGGCGTGAAGACGGTGGTGGTCTATTCCGAGGCCGACGCCGACAGCCTCGCCGTGGAGATGGCCGACGAGGCGGTGTTCATCGGGCCGCCGCCCGCGAACCAGTCCTATCTGCTGGCCGACAAGATATTCGACGCCTGCGAGCAGACCGGCGCCGAGGCGATCCATCCGGGCTTTGGCTTCCTGTCCGAGAACGCCGAGTTCGCCGCCGCCTGCGCCGCGCGGGGGATCGTCTTCATCGGGCCCAACCCGGAGGCGATCCGGGCCATGGGCGACAAGATTCAATCCAAGAAGTTTGCCGAAAAGGCCGGCGTCTCCTGCGTCCCCGGCCACATCGGCGAGATCGACGATGTTCCGCACGCCGTCCGCATCGCCGAGGAGATCGGCTATCCGGTGATGATCAAGGCCTCCGCCGGCGGCGGCGGCAAGGGCATCCGTGTCGCCTGGGACCGCAAGGAGGTCGAGGAAGGCTTTCCGGCGGTGCGCGCCGAAGCCAAGGGCGCCTTCGGCGACGACCGCATCTTCATCGAGAAATTCATCGTCAGCCCGCGCCACATCGAGATTCAGGTGCTGGGCGATAAGCACGGCGGGCTGGTCTATCTGTTCGAGCGGGAGTGCTCGATCCAGCGCCGGAATCAGAAGGTGATCGAGGAGGCGCCGTCGCCGCTGCTGGATCCCACCACCCGCGCCGCCATGGGCGCCCAGGCCGTCGCCCTGGCCAAGGCCGTTGGCTACGACAGCGCCGGCACGGTGGAGTTCGTCGCCGGCCAGGACAAGAGCTTTTTCTTCTTGGAAATGAACACCCGCCTGCAGGTGGAGCACCCGGTCACCGAACTGATCACGGGCCTCGATCTGGTCGAGCAGATGATGCGGGTGGCGTCGGGCGAGAAACTGGCGTTCGGCCAGGACGATCTCAAGATCAACGGCTGGGCCATCGAG
>Ga0302314_10007196_pt1 | contig 20034 bp, 19 predicted proteins | sample III_Palsa_N2_3_FD_200533 | JGI IMG/M metagenome (GOLD analysis project Ga0302314, IMG submission 200533) | Peat permafrost microbial communities from Stordalen Mire near Abisko, Sweden - III_Palsa_N2_3 | ecosystem: Environmental > Terrestrial > Soil > Palsa > Peat permafrost | place: Sweden... | reverse complement strand
TTCCGGTGGGCAAGCACCCGCTGCAACTCTATTCGCTGGGAACCCCCAACGGCCAGAAAGTCACCATCATGCTCGAGGAACTGCTCGCAGCGGGTCACACCGGCGCGGAGTACGACGCCTGGCTGATCCGAATTAGTGAAGGGGATCAATTCTCGAGCGGCTTTGTAGGGATTAATCCCAACTCCAAAATCCCCGCGATGCTCGATCGCTCGACTGATCCGCCGACCAAGCTGTTCGAAAGCGGCTCGATCCTTTTCTACCTGGCCGAGAAGTTCCAGGCATTTTTACCCACCGAGCATTACCGGCGCGCGGCAACCATGAACTGGCTTATGTGGCAAATGGGTTCCGCACCCTTCGTCGGTGGCGGCTTTGGCCATTTCTTCGCCTATGCGCCATTCAAGATCGAGTATGCGATCAACCGGTATGCCATGGAGACCAAGCGCCAGCTGCACGTTCTCGATAGCCACTTGGCACAAAGCGAGTATATGAGTGGCGACGAGTACACGATTGCCGATATTGCGATCTGGCCCTGGTACGGTGCCATTATGCGAACCGCCTACAGTGCACAAGAGTTCTTATCGGTCCATGAATACAAGAACCTGGCTCGCTGGGTGGAGCTGATAGCCGGCCGACCCGCGGTGAAGCGCGGCCAGATGGTCAGTCGCATGTCCGCACCCGCGAACGAACAGGTTCCAGAAAGACATAGCGCGGCTGATATCGACAAGATCCTAAAGGGTTAGCCTTCCAATTTGAATGAAGGAGGTCCCGATGGTTGGGTGACTATCCGACGACCATTCGCTGCGCCCTCCTACGGGCCGAATGGCCAGTAGGCATAAGCTTGTCGAAGGGTGTAAAGAAGGTCTACGATCGGCTATGAAGAAAATTACGTGGCGGGAAGCGTTCCTTTTCAGCGCGTGTTGCTTTGTAAGCGCGTGTGCGTCGCCAACTCACGTAATTACGGGCGACGTCCGACCGCCCATCGCGCCTGAACACGTGGTGATTTACTCACAACCGCCCATCTATTTCAAAACCATTGCGACTCTCGATGCCAGCGCCAGCAGCGCCTTCGGAACGGGTGGGCAAAAATCGGTCGACAAGGTGATCTCCCGGCTGAAAATTGAGGCAGCAAAGCTCGGCGCCAACGGCATTATTTTGGAAGGTTTCTCCGACGCGCAGACCGGCTCGATTGGCTCAGGCGTGGGCTCCGCCTCTGCATCCGGTAACACCGCCGTGGGAGTCGGCGTTGGTGGCTCCCTGGGAATCTATAAAAAGACGGGTCACGGCGAGGCAATTTATGTCCCGCCCCTGCCACCCCCGGGCACCCCCGTTGCGCCACCTCCGGCAAATTGAGCCAGTTCGAGCGCTGCGTCCCGCTCATCGCTAGGTCACTCGATGCCCGGCTTCTCGGCTGCTCGTAAATCCGAGCTGATCACTTGGCCCGTCTCGAGAATAGTCGCCTTATCGAAGGCCCCGCCGTGCTTGCCGTCGCGCAGAGGATTGAATACCAACTCGATGCGGTCGCCCGGTTTGAACGAATGCCTCGTCCATCCACCCCGCGTCAGATTACCAGGGCTAGTGAGTTCCATGGACCAGACCTCCGGCGCGGCGCCCGGCTGCGCATCGAGTTGCACCAACAAGGCTACGTGTGGATTCGTCCATCGAAACTCCGTCACGGTGCCCTTCAGGGTCATGGTCTTGGAAAAATCGAACATGGCGAACGAATGGTGTGCCGCGACCGGCAATGCCAAAGCGAGCGACGCAAGCACCAGGGCGACACGAAACCAGTTTCTTTTCATTGGGGCCTTCCTGTTAATGGTTCGGCGGCAGGTAGTTCCCGCCTTCCGTTTGAGGCACGGGAACGAACGCAGCGTTTCCGTCCGCATCCTTGCTTTCTGAATAATTACCCTGCAAGCACACGCCTTCGACGATATCGTATTTCCGGCCTCTTTGCCGGAACAGAAAGCGCGACGTTTTCCACGGCTTGGTAAGCACGTGAGGCGCAATGACCTCCAGGTCGTCACGCAGCACATCGGGCTTGTCCAGATGCATATGTTCGATCACGTGAAGGTCACCATTATTGGGAACACCCACCGCTTCGCTCACGGCAATATAGGTCTCCGGCAATATCCCGACGGTGTCGACCACCAGCGTGTCGCCTTCCCAGTGACCCACCGAGTGCCCGTGAAAGGTAGGGTCCGGATCGTCGGGATGGTGCCTGCCGTCCGTATAGATTCGCCGCAATCGGTTGCCGTCCGACTCGCCCAAGATGGTGACGCGTCCCGGCGTGAAGAGAAACTCGAGGGCGTTATGGGTGATCAACATCCAACTCGGCATCGACTCAGGCAGGCAGTTGATGAACAGCCCCTTAGGGTCACCCGCCTTCTCGGCGGCCTCGAGCTTGGTAATCTGCGCCGCGGCGGCCTTATCCCAAGGCACAGGATCGGTCCTGATTCGCCGCTCCTGGTCGGTCATGTTCGGTGTCCAGACGCCGCTCCAGTCGGGGAGACTCGCGAGGGCCGACCAATCCTTGGGTTGCGGAGGAGCATTGACCACCGCCGGTTCGCAAGCCGCGATGCCCGACAGGAGAATAGATCCCGCAAGGAAAGCCGCGGTGAGCGCGCCCTCCATTAGATTTCGCCGCACTGTCCGTTGCCGCAAGCTCATACACCCCTCCATTCAGGTCGGCGCATTGATGGTAAACCCAATCCATCGACCGCAGGCTGCAATGGCGATCCACAGAGCGAGCGAGGTTCCGCCAACCAGTCGCGCCTTGAAGGGGGTCGCCCCCCCCGTGTGCCACGACGCGGCATTACGCCCCACCACGAAATGATATCCCAGCATATTCAAACCCGCGAAAACCACCAAAGCCATCTTCGCCTGAAAAAACGAATTGTGAGCATAGGCCACCGCGTTGGAAGCAAACATCAATCCACCGCTGATGAGTGCGCACACGAAGGCAGTCCACGTAATCGGCAGCACTTCGGCCGTGGTCTCGACAACACCCCGTTCCCGCGATCGCAACCCAAGTAAACGTAGATCCACCATCGCGATGGATCCGATGACCAAAGTGAGCGCCAGGACATGCACACATTCGATCCACGGAAACAACGAGTCTCCTTCGCGGATCGCCGAGGCGATTGAGGTATCCTGAAGGGACTGCAAAAACGAGTCGAGCATTAGTGACTCTGCACGTAGGCGATCCAGCGGCCGGCAAACACAATGGCGACCCACAGGGGCATCGTCAGGCATGCGAGCACCCCGGCGAGCCGACGACGCGACGCCGAGCAGTCCCAAAAACCCGGGTCGCGCCTTAACGGTATTCGATAAGCCAGCGTTGCGCCGGCCGCGAGAAGTACGAGTGCCATCTTGAGCACGAAGACCGGGTTTTGCAGAGAACGCGAGGGCTCGGCGATAATCAAAGTCGCACCTGTCGCGAGTAGGATGGGCAAGCCGTACCAGACGATGGGTACGTACCGCGCCGTCACCACAGCGATGGACTGATTTTGACCGCGTAGACCGATAAAGCGAAGGTTGACCAGCAAGATCGAACTGAGAACAGCCGCAACCGCTAGGATATGCACGGTCTGGACAGTCGGGATGACCCACTCGGTGGTCTGGATCACCTGGCTTACGGCGCTCTCCGAAAGCCGGTCGCAGAATGCATCCAGTGACCGGAACACTATTTGCGGCTCTGTAGCTGTTTCGGATACCAGTAGACGACGTGGCAGGCTTCGCAAGCCGCATCGATGACGCCGCCGGCGTCCATGAGGGCATCCGCATTTTTGGCATCGATGGTTGCGAGCGCCGCTCGGGCAGCAAACTGCAAAGCTTGAGCGCGCTTCGCAAACGCTGCTGGATCTGCCTCGATGAGATGCTCGATTTCCGACGCACGCAGCTCACCAGGACCCGGTGTTGTCTCGAGACCCGATACCCGTCGCCCCGGCAGCGCCAAGTCGGACGCTCCTTTAATGAGCGCCAGCGCGTTTTGGCGCACCGCCGCCCACTCCGCGGGGGTCCGGGGTCGCCGGTCCTCCTCGCCTTTCTCGGATGCAATGAAGGCAACCGAGTCCCACAACGCATCCGCCGCGGGATCGATGCGGGTATCCATCATCTCTTGCACCGTCGCCTGAGCCCGCGCGGCCTCGGCAGGGTCCGCGGCAGGAGTTGCAGCCGCGCCCAAGCCGGCGCAGGCGAACGCGAAGACGGCCATCGAATATCTCGACCTCATCCCCTTACCCTTTATATTAGGGCCGCGAGCACTTCAAGAGTACCCGCCGGCTTCGCCATCCCCTCAAACGGCTAGCCGGACAATATCACAAAAGCCTCGTTCGCCTTGACGGGCCGAATCAGAAAAATGGCAGCCGCTGCGACAATGCACGAAGCCCCCGCCGCGTACAGCGCCGGCGAGTAGGTCAATAGGAGCGTTCGGCTAAGGCCCGCTCCACAGGCAGCCGCCGCGCTCCCCACTTGATGAGCAGCGAAGATCCATCCGAATATCATCGCGCTGCGTTCTTTGCCGAAAGACGCGGTCGCCAGCTTCACCGTCGGCGGCACCGTGGCTATCCAGTCCAGGCCATAGAACATGGCAAACAGAGACAGGCCGTAGAACGTAAAGACCGAGTGCGGCAGCCACAGCAGCGACAGACCACGCAAGCCGTAATACCAGAAGAGCAGTTTCCGATTGTCGTACCGGTCCGAGAGCCACCCAGACCCGATGGTTCCCACAAAGTCGAATGCTCCGATCATGGCCAGCACCGAAGCGGCGGGAGTCGGCGCCAACCCATAGTCACCGCACAGGGATATGAAATGGGTCTGAATCAGGCCGCTCGTGCTCAGGCCGCACACAAAGAACGTGCCGGCCAGCACCCAGAAGGTGCCGCTGCGCGACGCGCTGACCAGGGCACGAATCGGCGCGCCAAAATCCAAGTGCCGAACAGCAGTTGGGGACTCTGGGCAGCTATCCGGCTGCGCTCCGAACGCTTGGAGACCCACCGATTTAGGCCGATCCTGCAAGAATAGGTACGCCAGCACGGACACGCCGAGACAGGCCACCACCACCGGCATGACGGCGACCCGCCAATTAAAATGAACGATCAATGCGCTGGCAAGGGGTAAGAACAGCAACTGACCGGTCGCGGAACTGGCGGTTAGCAACCCAAGCACGAGCCCTCGCCGATGCTCGAACCAGCGGTTCGCAACCGTCGCCGCCAACACCAGCGCCGTGAGTCCTGAACCGATCCCGAGGATCAAACCCCAGAGAAACACGAGCTGCCACAGGGCCGTCATTCGCGTAACCAGCATGACGCCACCGGCGATCATGCAAAGCGCCGTGCAGACAATGCGCCGCACCCCATAGCGCTCCAGGAGAATGGCCGCGAAGGGGCCAATGAGTCCATACAAAAAGAACCGAACCGCCAATGCCGAGGAAATCTGTGCCGTACTCCAGCCGAACTCTCGACTGAGCGGTCGCAAAAATGCACCGGGCAGTCCCAAGGCGGCGGCCGATACGAGCATAGCCAGAAATACCACGGCCATGACGACCCATGCATAGTGAATCCCGCGTCGCTGCAACCAGAGCGAGAACGGCTGAGCCAACATGATTTAACGTCTCCCGCGGCGCGAAGCTGAGGGTGAACCAATTTCCGACTCCTCGACGAGCGCTTCACGTGCACTATCCAGGAACTCCTCGGACAGAGAATCCCCGGCGGTCGCTCTCGCCAGTGCCAGCGCACCCACCATCATTGAAAACTGCGCCATGGCGCGTGCTCGTCCCCGATTCGAATCATCGCCGCTTTGTACCGATTGCAGAACGTCGAGTAGTCGGTTGACTCCTTCTCGATACCGCACTCGGACCTCGGAGGCCTCAGGCTCGCGTGCGACGTCGGCCATGAGTGAGGGCGCGGGACAAGAGGTCCCGGGATTGTCCCGGTTACGCGCAGACATATACCCATCAACAATAGCCTTGAATCCCCCGGCGGGCGTAGCCGCTCCTGCCACCCGCTTCTTCCATTTTGCAATCGAATTGTCGAAAGCGTGAACGCAGGCCTGCGCAGCCAACTGTTCTTTGGAATCGAAATGGCCGTAGAAGCCGCCATGCGTGAGACCCGCCGACTCCATCAAATCCGCGACGCTGACGCCGTCGATGCCTCGCTCGAGCATTAATTTCGCGGAATTCTCAATGACGAGCCGATGATGTGTTTCAACTTGCTCTTTTGAAGCGCGTGCCATGAGATATTGGATTCCTATTACCGGCAGGGGCGAACGCCGTACTGGGATCGGCACGTTAATTTATAAATTATGGATGACATTTATATAAATGATACCCATACTTTATCTAGTCGTCAAAATAATCGGGTTCCCCCACGGGGACGCATCCACTCAGAGCCAAACCGTCGCACGCCCGCCACCACGGCTTCCGTGCCGCCACAGGCAAATGTTGCCGGGTAACGCCGCCGCCTCGCCGGGCGGCGGCGTTTCGCTCGACTTACGCGACCACCGTAGTTGCCGGCGTCGTTTCGAACGCGGCCAGCGTACCCGCCGCGAGCAAGGCCTGCCGACGCTGAACTTCCAGCGCCATGAGTTGCACTTGCAGACCGACTCTTTGCGCTTCCGCCTGCTCGCGCTCCAGCTTAATCATTGTCGCTTGATCCAGTTCGGGATCTTGAGCACAGCAATGCGCCAATTCGGGATCGTAGACCACGCCGTCCGTGGGAACAGCCAAGGCGGTCGGCTTTTGCACGACCTCGCCGACCCTGGGAAGACCTTTCAAAATAGCCTCGACCGCCGCTTGGTACGCGACCTCGACCTGCTCGATCTGCGCCGGCGTCAACACCGCCGACACATAGTTGCCTACTCTTACCTGGAAGGTAACCGCGGTGACGGTTGTCGTGCTGTCGTAAACGTCGAGGACCTTGCGTACGAAGTAATTCACCGCGTAGCACAGATTATTGTTGACCAAGACTCTCTGGGTCGTGGAGACCGTCTCCGCATCCTCGTAGCTGCTGACCGTGATGGAGCGCTGCAGATCGGTGTACTGTGCCGCTTGCTGCGCCAGCGACAAGAACTGACTCGCACTGGCTTGGCTCGACAAGTCGACGGCTGAGCTGGAACTCGATGAGCTATCACTGCCACCACCGCCGCCCAGACTAAAGATGCCCAGGTTAATACCGCCGCCGCCCGAAGCGCTGGAGCTCTGCGTTTGACTGTTCAGCACCTGCGCCAGAGCACTCGAATCACTGGAGTTCTGCTGTTGGAAAAGCGCCGACACGAATTGCGCAAAGGTGGTCTGCACGGAGTACCGCTCGGTGTCCGACGTCGTGCGACGATATCGGTCGCTCTGATACAGCGTCATCTTCTCACCCGGCAGTAGCGTCACCGTGTACGCCAATCCGCCGTGCTGCTTGCCGACAAGGCAGATTCGGTGGGTATAGGTCACGCTCACAACGACCGAGCCGCGCCCGAAATCGGCCGCTTCCGGCTTGCCGGCTAGATCGACGACGGAGGTTTTGGTTTCCGTGAAGGTGGTGCAGGTCGGTCCGGTGAGCCAAGCAGGATCGCATGGCGTTTGACAGCAAGCGTCGCGAGTCGGGAAGGTAACGGGCGTGGTGCCGTCCGTTGGATCCAAGGTCTGCGTTGTAGAATTGGCCATGGGTATCTCCAAAGCTCGGCGATAGAAGTAATCGCCTGTACCCCAGAGATACGGACTGAGGTGGGGAATCCCGACACCGCGTGAACTTAGCCGCCGGTCAATCGCGTGTACGCAAGGTCGCCCTTGATCGCGAGCCAACGAAGCGGCTCATTGGGAATGTACGGCGGACGACGATTGAGATACGGCAACCATGCCCATTGTTCTTGCCGTCCAGCGGCAAGGTCCGCGATCACGCGGCCGAACACCGAGGTCAAGTTCACGCCCTCCCCCGAATAGCCGATCCCATAGAAAATGTTGTTGTGCCGTCCCATTTGGCCCACCGTCGGACTTTGATCGAGCGACACGTCGACAAACCCGCTCCAGGTGCGTTCGAACGTCACATCGGCTAACGAGGGGAATATCCGCGCGAACTCGCGATGCAGGCTCACATAGCGCTGAGAAATCCGCTTGCGCCTCGCGGAGTTCGTCTGCGGTGCTCGCCACGGTCAAGGCGCCGTTGCCGCAGCCCTTGGCCTCGATGACAGCAATGCGTTTACCCGGCAGCGTCTTGCTCATGTAATTTCGGCCGGCAGACTGAATTGTCTCGCTATCGTCCATGGGCGATGGTGGAGGACTCGAAACGGCCACAAAAACTTGAGCGAGGCCGACTACCGGGCCATATTGGTCGGCGCCGGCTTGCCCGCGCCACTCGCAACGTGAGGTAACTAGCCAACCCGGTCTGGCGCCTCACCCAGGCCGGGACGCATCAGCGGGATGCCGTGTCGCTTGATCTTGCGATACAACGTGTTGCGGCTGATCCCAAAATGCTCGGCGACTCGGCTCATGACCCAGCCATGCTGCTCGATGACACGCATCAGCGCATCCCGCTCCGCACCTTCGAACGACACGGGTGCTGCGGGCTCGGCGGGCGCTTTCTGGGTGAGTGCCGCCACGGGTCTCGGATGGGTGACGTCGGCCGGCAGATCACTCAGACGAATGACTCCATCGTCGCACAAAGCCAGCGACGTACGGATGGTGTTGCGCAGTTCGCGGATGTTGCCGGGCCACTCATGGGCGAGCAGGCGTTGCAGCGCGTTCATTTCGATGGCCGCATCACCGATACCGCCGGATTCGCGCGCGATACATTTACGGATCAGCGCTTCCTTGTCCCGTCGCGCGGCCAGCGGCGGCAGGTCCAGCACAATGCCGTTCAGCCGATAGTAGAGATCTTCACGGAAGTCGCCGCCATCGACCAAGGCACGCAGGTCGCGGTGCGAGGCGCAAATGACACGTAGGTCCACCTTGAGCGCGACATCACCGCCGAGCGGCGTTACTTCCTGCTCCTCGAGTGCACGCAAGAGCCGAGTTTGCAGTAATAACGGCATATCGCCTATTTCGTCGAGGAACAGCGTTCCGCCCGACGACTGCGCGATCTTGCCGCGCATGCCGTCGCGCCGCGCACCCGTGAAGGCTCCCGGCGCGTAGCCGAACAACTCACTTTCGATGAGGCTCTCGGGAATCGCACCACAGTTGATCGCGATGAATGGCTGCTTTGCGCGCACGCTATATTGATGCAGCGCCTTCGCAAAAGCCTCCTTGCCCGAACCGGTGGGGCCGCGGATGATGACCGACACGGCACGATCCGCGATGCGTTGGGCGTTGCGCACGTTGCGAATCATCTTGGGGTCTTCCCCGGCTAGATCATTCAAGCTCAAGCGGGCTTGCGCATCCCTACGGCCTACGTGCACTAGTGTGCGGGTGGAATCGCCTGACAGCTTTGTGCTGCGCTTACCGCTGCTCTGCCCTGCCTGAATCATGCACGCGTAATAGCGGCGGCCGTGCAAGGTGTCGCGCAATTCGCAGATGGCTCGATGACCGAAACTCCCGGTCGCCGACAAGGCTTCATACGAAGTGTCGAATACCTCTTCTATGGACCGCCCCACCAATTCACTGCGATCGCGGGCACCCAACAGCTTGAAACCGGTCATGTCGGTCGCGACGATGCGTCCGTCCCCGTCCACGGCAATGGCGCCGTCATGCAGTAAATCCACGAACTCGGGACGGTGATGAAATCGCAGCAAGGAATCGGTGTGATGCCGACGCAGGAACAGACACTTCTCGATGAGGCGAGCCGAGGTGTTCACCAAGGCCACGGTGTGCATCTGCGATTCGCGGCTGCTCGCGCCGTTGACACAGGAGGCGTCGAGCACGGCAATGACGCGGCCATACTGATCATGGATGGGTGCGCCGGAACAGGACAGCCCGATGTGCCGCGAGCGAAAGTGATCCGATTGATGAATGGTTATGGGACGCGCCTCGCGCGCGCAGGTACCAATGCCGTTGGTGCCCTCGTGCTCCTCGCTCCACTGAGCCCCGACCATCAGGCCGGAGGTCTCGAACATACGCTTCAGCACCGGATCGACCTTTTCGCACAGAATCACGCCGGCGGTGTCGGCCAGCAGCAGCGCGTAGCCGGAGCCGGCGATCTGTTCGTACAGCGAGTCCATCTCGGCACGGGCGATCTGCACCAATTCTTCATGTTCGGACTGAAGCGACTTGAGCAGATTCCGGTCGATAACACTGGGCTGATATTCGCGGGCCGGATCGAGATTAAAATCGTTCAAGCAGCGGCGCCACGACACATCGACGGAGGAACCATAGTCGAGAATGGGTGACAACGCCTTATTGGCCGCCAGCTGGTAGACCCGGTCAGCGTGCTGACCCGGACGCGGATTGGTCATAAGGAGCCCTCCACGTCCATACAAATGCCTATACAAATCAACAGCGTATTTTCAATCACTGCATACCCCCTGTACTGCCACTACAACCCTCGGGCGCCGCCGTGTCAAGAAAGTGATGACATGTGTCACGGATATGACACGCGGTGACAGGCCCCCTTGAACCGCCCGAAACCCCGTCCCAACGACCAGGTTTCAGCCACCGAATATGCCTCGATTGGGGCATCGGTAAGCCGCTTTTGCCGTGACGCCGCCGTGTGGCACGCGGCTTGCTCATAGGTCCGCGGGGACGCAACCATTACTGGCTTGAGGGGGCTACACGATGATTGTCAATAAGAACGCTATTTCGGCTACAGCGGCGGGGGTAATTGGCGCGATGCTCGGCATCGCCTCGCTGGCATCCGTCACCGCTCGCGCCGACGCACCGACCTACGACCCGGTGACCAGCGAGCGCTTGATCAACGCGCAACAGGACAAGGGATGGCTCATGTACCGGCGCAACTACGAGAGCACCGGCTTCGCGCCGTTCGACCAGATCACCGCCGCGAACGTGAACAATCTCAAACCGGCATTCGACTATACGAGTGATCTATCACAGGGACATGAGGCCGCGCCGATCGTCAACGGCAAATACATGTTCGTTACCACGCCCATGGATCATTTGATCGCCATGGACGCCACCACTGGCAAAGTACTTTGGAAGTACGATTACCCCATCGACCAGAAGGCGCTCAAGACCGTCTGCTGTGACGTGGTCAATCGCGGCGTAGCGCTCTATGACGATATGGTCTACATGGGAACGCTGGGGAATCACATCGTCGCGCTCGATGCCAAGACCGGCGAGGTGAAGTGGGATACCTCGCTCGCGCCTCCCGGCGTGGGTTACTTCATTTCCGGCGCACCGCTGGTGGTGAACGGCAAGGTCATTATCGGTGACGGCGGCGGCGAGTATGGCTCGCGCGGCTTCCTGGTGGGCATGGATGCCAAGACCGGTAAAGTGGAATGGAAGACCTGGACTACGGCAGCTCCGGGCACACCCGGTGGCGACACCTGGCCCAAGGGCGCGTACAAGACCGGCGGCGGCAACCCGTGGATCACGGGCACCTACGATCACTCGACCAATACTTTGTTCTGGGGTGTGGGCAATCCCGGCCCCTGGCTTGCAACCCTGCGGCCCGGCGCCAATTTGTATACCGACTCCGTATTGGCGTTGGACCCCAACACGGGCAAGATCAAGTGGCACTATCAGTGGACGCCGAACGACACGTGGGACTACGACGGAGCCAACGAGACCGTCATGACCAACCTGACCTACCAGGGCAAGGCGTACAAGGCATTGGTGCATGCCGATCGCAACGGTTGGTTCTATGCAGTGGATCGCACCAACGGCAAGCTGATTTATGCCGAGCCTTTCGTGCACACAACGTCCATTGCCAGCGTGACGAACGATGGCGTCAAAGCGAATCCCGACATCGTGCCCACGGTGGACAAACAGGTGTTCGCCTGCCCCAGCTTCTTAGGCGGCAAGAATTGGTGGCCGATCTCCGTCGACCCGCAGACTCAGATGGCCTACATCCCGACGCAGCACGCGTGCATGGATATCAAGGGCGCCGCGCCCGTTGCCTACAAGGCAGGACTTGCGTTCTTGGATGAGAGCTTCGAAGTCAAACACGATCCCACCGATGATCACTGGGGTTCGGTGCAGGCCGTGGACCTCAACACCGGCAAACAGGTCTGGCAGTACGAGCAGCATTTACCCTGGGCGGGCGCCACGCTCGCCACCTCCGGCGGCCTGATGTTCAGCGGCAGCACGGACGGTCACTTCATGGCGTTCGATGCTAAAACCGGCAAGGTGCTGTGGAAGAGCCCCGACCTGACCTCCGGCGTCATCGGAGTGCCGACCACATACGTGGTCGACGGCAAGCAATATGTGGCTGTGTGGGCCGGCTGGGGCGGTGCGGGCCCCATCTGGGGTGGCCAAATGGCGAATGACCCCGAGGTCAAATCGATTCCGAAAGGTGGCCATCTGTATGTCTTTACGCTGTAACCGCATGCGGTCAGCGCTGATGGCAAGTATGGTTCTCGGCGCGGTGGTCAGCCACCGCGCCGAAGCCACGGACGTCCTGAACGTCTGCATCGACCAAGCGAATCCAACGGCGGCCACCGACCTACGGGTCGCCATGGCGGTGGCCAAGACCCAAGAGTTGGAACTCCATCAAGTACCCTTCATGGGTATCGGCAAAGGAGACGACGGGTTCCCCCCGAGTCGGTTCGCCAAGATGGCGGAGACGGACTGCGAACTCATCATGGGCTTTCCGGTCGACGTCACCAACCCGCACCTGCCGGCGAATGTGCACGCCACTCAAGCCTATGCCAGCACCGGCTTCGTGCTGGTACGCCGCGGCGGCTCGAAGGCCATGGCGCTCAGCGATTTTCCGAAGGGTAGCGAGGTCGGTATCGCGCAGCTCGATACCTATGCCGGCCTTCTGTACGGCCTGCACCCGAATATCGCCATGCATGTCTACGCCCAGGAAGAGGACATGTTGGCCGACCTTGCCGCAAAACGCATTGCAGTGGGCGTAGCCTGGCAGCCCACGATCGAGGCGTACGAGGCCAGCCACCCCAAGTTCAAGACGCTCGATCTAGAGGCACTACCGGAGAAGCACATGGTATGGAACCTGGTGGCGCTGTACGCGCCCCGTGCCCAGGTGGCCGCTGATCACTTCAACCAAGGGCTGCAAGCACTGCAGAGTACCGCTGCCTTGAGGCCTCTGGTAGCTCCGTATCAGCAGGCGGCACCCGTAAAGGCGCAGCCAACCTCAGCGCGCTGGGCAGAGCCGCATCTACAGCCCGCGGTCGCGTGGAGAGACGCGGACGGCTTCGGCAACGGCGACCGTCTCATGATGGTGAGCGACACAGCCAAGCCCACCCCTAGGAACAGTGCCAAGGCACCGGCGCTGTACACCGAAGATCAGGCCACCAAGGGCGAACTCGCGTACTACCAGAATTGCTCGATGTGCCATGGACCGAAACTGGATGGCCAGGAAGGCGGCTATTCGGGACCCGCCCTAGTGGGTAAAGATTTCGCCGATCCGAGCTACGATTTTCACGTCAGCGACATTTTCAATTTCGTCGCGAAGCAAATGCCGGCCGCCACGCCAGGCAGTCTGCCACATGACGTGGACGTGCAAATCATGGCATTCATCTTGAAGAAAAACGGCTATCCGGCCGGCGCGAAAGAATTGGTATACGAAGAGGCCGAAAAGTCGCGGGTCCCGATCCGCTATCACGGCAAGTAAGCAACACCACGAAGGAGACTGACATGAGTGCACAAATTCGCCAAGCGGGGGACACGGGCGCGATTCGCGCGAGTGCTTCCTTTGCCGCCCATTTGAAAACGCTGGAAAAGACCATTCCGCTGCGCGCCCGCTATGAAAATTTCATAGGCGGAAAATGGATCGCGCCCGCCAAGGGAGGCTATTTCGACAACATCTCGCCGACCACCGGCCAAGTTTTTTGTCAGATCGCTCGCTCCCAAGCGGAGGACGTGGACCGCGCCATCGATGCGGCACATTCCGCGGCCGACAAGTGGGGCAAGACCGCCGTCGCGCAGCGCGCCGCGGTTCTCAACAAGATCGCAGATCGCATCGAACAGTACCTCCCCTTCCTGGCCGCGGTGGAAACATACGATAACGGCAAGCCCATACGCGAAACCATCCTCGCGGACCTCCCGCTGGCCGTGGATCATTTCCGTTACTTCGCCAGCTGCGTCCGTGCGCAAGAAGGGTCCTTGGGCGAACTCGACGACGACACGGTCGCCTACCACTATCACGAGCCCCTGGGAGTCGTTGGCCAGATCATTCCTTGGAATTTCCCAATTCTCATGGCGGCGTGGAAACTCGCGCCGGCCCTAGCCGCCGGCAATGCCGTCGTCATCAAGCCGGCGGAACAGACTCCCATGTCCCTGCTGGTGCTGGCCGAGTTGGTGCAGGATCTACTGCCGCCGGGCGTCCTAAATATCGTCAACGGTTTCGGCCTGGAAGCCGGCAAACCGCTGGCGACCAGTTCGCGCATCAACAAAATCGCCTTTACCGGCGAAACCACCACCGGCCGGCTCATCATGCAATACGCCTCCGAGAACATCATTCCGGTGACGCTGGAGTTGGGCGGCAAGTCGCCTAACATCTTCTTCGAAGACGTCATGCGCGAAGACGATGACTTCGTGGATAAGGCACTGGAAGGCTTCGCGATGTTCGCGCTCAACCAGGGTGAGGTATGCACCTGCCCGTCGCGCGCATTGGTGCAAAAGTCCATTTACGACCGATTCATGGAGCGCGCCATTAAGCGGGTCGAAGCGATTCGCCAAGGCGATCCGTTCGATATGAGCACGCAGATCGGCGCTCAAGCGTCCAATGACCAGTACGAGAAAATTCTCTCCTATCTCGACATTGGGAGAAAGGAGGGCGCGAAGATTCTGGCGGGTGGCGTTGCCAACAAATTGTCCGGCGATTTGGCGGGCGGCTACTACATCAAGCCTACCGTGTTCGAAGGGCACAACAAAATGCGTGTGTTCCAGGAAGAAATCTTCGGGCCGGTGGTGTCGGTCACCACCTTCAAGGACGCCGAGGAAGCACTCGAGATCGCCAACGACACTCTGTATGGCTTGGGCTCAGGCGTATGGACACGCGACGTCAACACTGCCTACCGGTTCGGCCGCGGCATCAAGGCCGGCCGAGTCTGGACCAATTGTTATCACGCCTACCCCGCCCACGCGGCGTTCGGCGGCTACAAGAAGTCCGGTATCGGGCGGGAAACCCACAAAATGATGCTGGATCATTATCAGCAGACGAAGAACGTGCTGGTGAGCTATAGCACCAAGGCGTTGGGCTTCTTCTAAAAGGCAATTGGCCGGCCGGAAGGCGATGGAGGCGGCCCGAATGAGGGACGCCGCTTCCGTTCGCGTAGGCGAACTGAACAAGGGGGAGTATCTGATGGGCCCGTTTGCTGACGATCCCAATCGTGTGGGCGTAACACCCGCGGCCGAGGCCGTTCCAGCATGACCCGTCGTTATCCGGTCCCAGCGTGGGCGAGCCCATCAACTCCGAGGCCTGGGAGTGGTACCACCGGGTGGTGGGCGAAGGCCGCTGCCCCGTTGTCGAGGGAAACCTCATCCTCAAGGACAGCTGGCCGGGGCAAATGCGCAGCATCTACCGCGACCACCAGCGGTTTATCGACACCTATTTCAAGATCCTATAATTGATTGACGGATCAATCATCGTGTAATAGAGTTTCCGACACCGATCAGTCGAGTACCCCGACCATGGATTCAGTCGCATCGCAGAGTGCCGCACACGCCGACTCCGAATCGATGCCCCTGTTGCCTGCGTTGTCTGGGCCGCGGCGAGGATCGCCCAAGGAATGATTTCACGGCGGGCTCTAGGGGCACTCCTGCCCGTACTGTGTACTTTCCTGCCCGGCGCCCTCTCGTGGGCGCAGAGCGACTCGCCACGCGTCCGAGCGACACCGCCGGTCGCCGATCTCATCGTCACCCACGCAAAAATCTATACGGCCGACGCGCACCGCTCCACCGCAGACGCGCTCGCCGTGCGTGAGGGAAAACTGATTTACGTCGGCGACGCACACGGCGCGAGGGCATTCATGGGGCCCAAGACCCGAGTGCGAAACCTTCAGGGCCGTCGGGTATTGCCGGGTCTGGTGGATTCGCACATTCATCCGACCGATATCGTGGAATATGACGTCTGCGACCTGCACAGCCGTGTCGTCTCGCTCGCCGAACTCGCTGCTTTCGTGCAAGGTTGCGTGGATCGCTATCACATCGCCCCCGGCGAGTGGGTCAGCGTTCGAGAATGGGACTTTATGCACGGCAACCAGCCGGATGCCGGCCATCCCAGCCTGCGTGCGGCGCTCGACGTCGCAACGACCGTCAACCCCGTGCACGTACTCGGCAATGACTGGCACCATTCGGCCTTCAACAGCATGGCCTTGGCAGGAGCCAAAAACGCCGCGGGGGTCACCGTCGGCCTGTCTCGGGCAACGCTTGCCACGGAATTCGCTCCGCAGCGCCTGTTCGTCGGAGTCGACGCCGGCGGTGAGCCCGACGGTGGAGTCACCGAAGCCATGCAGCATGCCGTCGACGGACCCGGCGAGTACGCGGCCGCGCGCGAAGACTTTGCGGCGCTCATGCGCGCCCCGGAGCGTGTGACCGAACGGCTGAATAGCGTCGGCATCACCGCGGTGCTCGACGCGAAGGTGCCACCCAACAACCTGCAGTTCTACGATGCATTGGCGCGCGCGGGCCGATTGACCGTGCGCGCGACGCTGGCCCAGTACTACCCGCCCGAACAATACCTCGGAACGGACGGCAAGGTCGATTTCGAGCGCATGGTCTCACAGGCAAAGGCCGTGCGCGCCAAGTATGCCGGCGGAACCCTCCTGCGGGCGGACGTGGTAAAGCTCTTCGCCGATGGCGGCATCGAAGGGAATCCCTACGGTACTCCCGAGAGATGTGATCATGGAGTTCGTCAGGCGATTCCACCAAGCGGGATTCGCCATGCACATTCACGTCATTGGCGATAGAGCGGCACGAACCGCCATCGACGCCATCGAGGCGGCACGAGCCGCCGGCGGCCCCGATCTCGGTAGAGATGGCCTCGCGCATCTGCAACTCGCGGACCCCGGCGACGTCGCACGCATCGGCCGAGACCGGCTATACGTCGCGTTCACCTATTCGTGGGCATACACCGACCCCGAGTACGATCTGATGGTGACGCCCTTTTTGGATCGCCTCGACACCGCGGGCGGCTCGACGCTCGTGCCTCCGGGATCCAATTATTACAACAATGGTTATCCGGTTCGCGCGGTGCGCGATGCCGGAGGAATTTTGGTGGGTGGCTCGGATGCGCCGGTCGACACCCGCGATCCCCGGCCGTTCATCAATATGGCCCGCGCGGTGAGCCGGCGGCGCAACGGCCTGCCGCCGCTCAACGCCGAGCAGAGCGTTTCCATTCGAGATGCGGTGGACTCGTACACGATCAACGGTGCCCGGTTTCTCGGTTGGGGCACCGATACCGGCTCGCTCGAAAGCGGGAAATCTGCCGACTTCGTGGTTCTGGACCGGGACATTCTCGCCCTCGCCGATGCGGGAGACATCGACGCGGTCGAGGGAACTCGGGTACTCGAAACTTGGTTTAAGGGAGCTTTGACTTTCAAGAGAAGGGACTGACAAGGCAGGACGCGTTCGGACGAGTTCGTTGCAATTTACTAAAGACATTGGGGATACCGACATGACTACCATTCGCCGCGTGGTGCGATGTGCCGCCATCTGCTGCTTGTTTGCCTCATCAATGGCTCGGTCGCAAGCGACCGACTCGCAGTCGGGAGGCGCGGACGCCGGTGCTGCTCACTCCGCTCTCGACGAGATTGTCGTCACTGCGCGCAAACGCCAGGAAACCTTGGCCGACGTGCCGATCAGCGTAACGGCATTCTCCGAGCAATCGCTCGACCGCCTGAACATTCGATCATTCGACGATTACGCGACTCAGACCCCCAACCTCTCCTTCTCCTACGGAACGGGAGAGCTCAGCTTTGCAGGAACTCGAACGCCCGCCATTCGCGGCGTGTCGGGAGAAGGAACCGTGGGCGTTTATATCGACGATACACCGGTGCCGGACAGCATCGATCCACGGGTTGTGGATATCGCCCGCATCGAGATCTTGAAAGGGCCTCAAGGGACCTTGTTCGGTCAGGGCTCCCTCGGCGGCAATTTACGCATAGTGACAGTGGAGCCGTCCGCGACCGACCCGAACGTGCATTTCCAGGCTCGTCTCGGCGCCACCTCCGGCGGTGGTAGTCCTGATTACGGCGCGGACTTCGCCGGTAGCCACGCAATCATTGAAGACAAGCTAACAGTGAGACTGGTGGGCTTCGTGGATCATACGGCAGGTTTTCTCACTCGAACCTATCCGGATGCTGACGGAAGCCGAGTGTCGGTGAACAATCAGGGCGCCTCTTATTCCTATGGCGGCTCACTGACCCTGCTGTGGACTCCGACCGACCGCCTGAGCATCACGACGCGAGTCATGTATCAAATGACGGAGGACTATGGTTGGCCGGCTCCCTTCGCCCCGCTGCCGGGATTTACGGTCAACTCGCTGACGCTGAATCGTGCAGCCAACATTCAGGAAGGGTCGTCGGATCACTGGACGCTGCCGTCGATCAGCTTCAATTACAAGGGCGACGGCTACAGCATCGTGTCCTCGACCAGCTACTTCGACCGCGACATCCTCAATACAGAAGATGCCTCGGAGGGGACGCAATGGATATTCGACAATCTAGGGTACCTGCCCCCGGTACCCCACAATACGCCATTCGCTTGGAACGAGAGCCTACCGCAGCGGAACACCACCAACGAAACCCGCATTTCGTTCGACCCGTACCATGGCTTCAGCGGCATTGCCGGTATTTACGTTTCGCAGCAGTATTCCAACGAAATAGACGACGGCAATTCCCTACCGGGTCTCGCCGCCGGCGGTTACACCAATTTTCCGGGCTACTGCCCAGGATCGTCGTCTTGCCCGACGTTCAACAGCAACGTCGTGTGGTACTCCCAATATCCGCTCAACAAGCTCGATGAAGCCGCATTCGGCGAGGGGTACTACGAATGGAATAAATGGCAGCTCACCGCGGGCCTGCGCTATTACCGCGAACGACAATCATTGACCACGGTGGACGCGGGTGCCGTCGAAGGCGCGTACAGCGCCCAGAATTTCGGCTCAACCTCGCAGCACGGTGTCACGCCAAAGGCCGCGATCTCCTATAAAATCGATCCCGAGACCATGGTGTACGCATCGGCGTCCAAGGGTTTTCGCGCCGGCGGCGTGGGCCAGGCGCCCTTGAGTGAATGCGGACTATTAGGCCAGCTCGGCCTGACTCCGGGAGAACCCACCAAGTACGGTGCGGATACGGTTTGGAACTACGAGGTCGGCAGCAAGTCGCAGCTCGACAATGGCCGCATGGTGCTCTCGGGCGCACTGTTCCAAATGAACTGGTCGAACATTCAGCAGCGCTTCACGCTACCGGTATGCTATCTCGGCATCACCGCCAACGAAGGCGCGGCACGCTCGCGGGGCGGGGAACTCGAGCTCACCGGCAAACCCTGGGACAATCTCGAACTGCGCGCCGGCATCGGGTACGTCGATGCCAAAATCACCGAGCAGGGATTGGCCGTGCTACCGCCCGTCGGTTCGCGCCTCGCGCAGGTCCCCGAGGCCACGGAAAGCTTCAGCGCAACCTTTACCCAGCCGCTCTCGGACTCCTATGTCGGTTTCATCACTGGCGAGGTGAGCCACACCGGCAGCAGCGAATCCTACACGGCATCCCTGGGTTATCCGCTGACGCGAGCCGGCTATACCCTCGTGAACGGCAGCGTCGGAGTACGCTGGAGCAGGTCCGAGTTGTCGGTCTATGCGGCCAATATCACCAACCAGCATCCGAATCTAGGCGACATCAATCCGGCGGGATATGTCGCTCACACGAGTCTCTCCCCCGACGCGTCCATCGATCCCAGAGTCGTAACGTTGCAGCCCTTCAATGCGGGAATTCAGTACCGACAGCGATTCTAGAAATGCCCCCGATCAGTGATATTCTGTC
>Ga0302314_10007195_pt1 | contig 20040 bp, 16 predicted proteins | sample III_Palsa_N2_3_FD_200533 | JGI IMG/M metagenome (GOLD analysis project Ga0302314, IMG submission 200533) | Peat permafrost microbial communities from Stordalen Mire near Abisko, Sweden - III_Palsa_N2_3 | ecosystem: Environmental > Terrestrial > Soil > Palsa > Peat permafrost | place: Sweden... | reverse complement strand
GATGAAAGCCCGGTAGCCGCTTTGGGTTGCGGTGCGCACGGCAGAAACAAATTCGACGGTCTGGCGGATGTTGCGGAACCAGTAGTCGGCGTCCAGGCCCGCGGTGTCGAGGATGCCGCCGGTGACCGTGGAGAAGAACACGGTGCGTACCGAACTCGGCGCGATGCCGGACAACGCTTCGGTGAGTTCATCGCGGATCGCTTCGACGGCAACGGAATGCGACGCGTAGTCGACGTCGATGCGACGGGCGCGCATCTCGCGCTCGGTGCAGTAGGCGACGATCTCGTCAAGCGCGGCCACTTCGCCCGACACCACGACGGCCGAGCGCCCATTGACCGCGGCGATACTGACCCGATCGCCATACGGCGCCAACAGCTCTCGCGCCTGCTCAGATCCGCATGCCAGCGAAGCCATGCCACCGCGACCGGACAGCGCCCGCAGCATCTTGCTGCGCAGCGTCACCACCCGTGCGGCGTCGCGCAACGATAGAGCGCCGGCGACGTAGGCCGCCGCGATCTCGCCTTGGGAATGCCCGATGACGGCATCGGCGCGAACACCGATCGACCGCCACAGCTCGGCCAGTGACACCATCACCGCGAACAGCGCCGGCTGGACCACGTCGACGCGGTCCAGGCCCGGGGCACCGGGTGCCCCGCGCAACACGTCGATCAGCGACCAGTCGACGAACTCGGCGAATGCTTCCGCGCAGGCGTTCATCTGCTCAGCGAAAACCGGTGAACTGTCCAGCAATTCGACACCCATACCGAGCCATTGCGAGCCCTGCCCCGGGAAGACGAAGACGGTCTTGCCAGCCGGACTCGCGTGGCCGCTGATCACCGAAGTGCCCGGCGTCCCGCCGATGAGCTCTTCCAGGCCGCTCAGCAACTGGCTGCGGTCGCTGCCGAGCACCACCGCGCGGTGCTCGAACGTCGACCGCCCCGCCAGCGACCAACCCACGTCGGCGACATCCAATTCTTGTTGGGCACCGACGAATTCGGCCAACCGCGCTGCCTGCGACTCAAGCGCCACCGCGCTCTTGGCCGACACCACCCACGGCACCACCGATGGCGCCGGAGTCACGCCGTCGGCCCGCTCAACCGACGGCGACTCTTCGATGATCACGTGTGCGTTGGTTCCGCTGATACCGAACGACGACACCGCTGCCCGGCGCGCCCGGCCGTTACCCGGCCACTGTTGCGCCTCGGTCAGTAGCGAGACCGACCCGGCCGACCAATCCACGTGCGGGCTGGGCACATCCACGTGCAGCGACGCGGGCAGCATGTCATGGTGCATCGCCTGCACCATCTTGATCACACCGGCCACCCCGGCGGCCGCTTGCGTGTGACCCATGTTCGACTTGATCGACCCCAGCCAGAGCGGCGTCTGCCGGTCTTGGCCGTAGGTGGCCAACAACGCCTGTGCCTCAATCGGATCGCCCAGTGTGGTTCCGGTGCCGTGACCCTCCACCACGTCCACGTCGGCCGTGCTCAATCCGGCGTTCGCCAACGCTGACCGCACCACACGCTGCTGGGATGGACCGTTCGGCGCGGTCAGGCCGTTCGACGCGCCGTCCTGGTTGACCGCCGTGCCGCGCACCACCGCGAGCACCCGATGGCCCAACCGCTGCGCGTCCGAAAGTCGTTCCACCACGAGCATTCCGCCGCCCTCGGACCAGCCGACGCCATCGGCCGCTCCCGAGAAGGGTTTGCATCGGCCATCCGGCGACAGGCCCCGGTGCCGGCTGAATTCGACGAACACCGTCGGGGTGGCGTTGACGGTCGCGCCGCCGGCCAGTGCGAGATCGCATTCCCCGGACCGCAATGACTGCACCGCCATGTGCAGGGCCACCAACGACGACGAGCACGCGGTGTCGACCGAGACCGCGGGGCCTTCCAACCCGAGTACGTACGCCACCCGACCGGTGGCGACGCTGGACGTCATACCGGTCAACCGGTAGCCTTCGATCTCCTCGGCGAGCATGCCGTAGCCCTGGACGATGATCCCCGCGAAGACTCCGGTGGCGCTCCCCCGCAAAGAGGTCGGGTCAATTCCCCCTCGCTCCAACGCCTCCCACGACAGTTCCAGCAGCATCCGATGCTGCGGGTCGGTGGCCAGCGCCTCGCTCGGGGCCACGCCGAAGAACGCCGCATCAAAACCCGCCACGCCGTCGACGAATCCGCCCGAGCGCGTGTAGCACTTGTGTGGCGCGTCGGGGTCGTCGTCGAACAATCCGTCCAGATCCCAGCCGCGGTCGCTCGGGAAATCCGACATCACGTCGCGCTGTTGGGCGACCATGTCCCACAGGCCGTCCGGCGATTCGACCCCGCCGGGGAATCGGCAGGACATGCCGACGATCGCGATCGGTTCACCAGAGCGTTCCAGCAGCGCTCGGTTCTTGCTCTTCAGGCGCTCGACCTGGACCAGCGCTTTGCGCAACGCCTCGGTTGCATGCTGCAGTTGGTCAACCATGTCGTTACCCCTCGCCTAACGTCGATCGTGGCTGAATCCGGAGTGCGGCCGTGAGATGGGGAGCAGAGTCATTCGCCGCAACGGCGTGACTGCTCGTCGACCCGAGAACATCGTCGGCGGACGCCGCCGACTTCGCCCACGTTCTCAATACGCTCGGTACTCCTGATTTCCATCGCGGAGAAGTAGCGTCCTGCGCCGACTCGCCCGCCTGATTCATGGCCTGGCCCAACAGCCGATTCCGGCGTTGTCCAGCGATCCATGGCGAGACTCTACCGGTCACAAGTCAGCCGAGGCCAAGCGCGTCTTCGCCGGTTAACGATTACCGTCGACGGCGGTCAGGCTGGCCTGCGCCACCCGTCGGCGGCCTGCGCGGCGCGCATCAACGCGTCGCACAGTTCGCGCAATTCTCGGGGATCGGCTCCCTCGTCGAGAGCGATGGCGACGTCCTCGGCCGCGCATCGCACCTGGTAGACGCGGTCGGACAAGTCAGCGGCCTCGTCAGCTGACAACACCACCGCATCAGCGGGCACCGAGGCACCTTTTGCGCCGGTGATCGAGGCCCGCTGCTCGTAAGCACGCTGCCGACACGACTGCCGGCAGTACTGGCGGCGGCGTCCTATCGCGCTGTCGGCGACATCTCGGCCACACCATCTGCACGGCTGGGGGCGGACGCGTCGGGCCACGGGGCCGACTTTAGTCGGGGTACGAGCTGAATCCCGGTATCATTGACGGTTGGGTCGAAATGCCCGGGAACTAGATTGTCCGGTGCAGCGTTGATCAGAGCGCTAGCTGCATAAGAAGACTTTAAGAGGAGTGGGTACCAATGGCTGATCGTGTCCTACGAGGCAGTCGCCTTGGAGCCGTGAGTTACGAGACCGACCGCAACCACGACTTGGCGCCGCGGCAGGTTGCGCGTTACCGCACCGAGAACGGCGAGGAATTCGACGTTCCGTTCGCCGACGACGCCGAGATCCCCGGCAACTGGCTGTGCCGCAACGGCATGGAAGGCACCTTGATCGAGGGCGACCTGCCCGAGCCGAAAAAAGTGAAGCCGCCCCGTACGCACTGGGACATGTTGCTGGAGCGCCGCTCGGTCGACGAGCTCGATGAACTGCTCAAAGAGCGGCTCGAGCTGATCAAGACGCGCCGTCGCGGTAGCTGAAGGCGAGCGTCGGTTTCAGCTCACCGGGCGACCGGTGTCGGACGCTTGCGGTGCAACCGTCCGTCAATGCCCCACTGCGCGACTTTGACCAGAGCTTCGCGAATGTTGGAGCCACTCATTTTCGACACTCCGAGTTCGCGCTCGGTGAACGTGATCGGCACTTCGGTGACCACGAACCCGTTGCTGATGGTCCGCCAGGTGAGGTCGATCTGGAAGCAATAGCCCTTCGAATCGACGTGCTCGAGGTCGATCTTCTCTAGAACATCGTGGCGGTAGGCGCGGTAACCGGCGGTGATGTCGTGGATACCGATGCCCAGAGCCAGCCGCGCGTAGGTGTTGGCCGTCCAAGACAACGCCCAGCGCCGCCAGGGCCAGTTCTTCACGTCGCCGCCCTCGACATAGCGTGAGCCGATCGCCAGGTCAGCGCCCGCGTCGACCGCCTCCAGCAGCAGGTGCAGTTGCTCGGGCGCGTGGCTGCCGTCGGCGTCCATCTCAACGAGCGTGGTGTATTGCCGGCTCAGCCCCCAGGCGAATCCGGCGAGGTAGGCCGCGCCGAGACCGTCTTTGACGGTGCGGTGCATGACGTGGATCCGGTCGTCAGGATCGGCCGCGGCGAAGTCGTCGGCCAGCTGACCGGTGCCGTCTGGGCTGTTGTCGTCGACGATCAGCACATGCACAGCGGGGCAGGCCCGGTGAAGTCGCTGCAGAATCAGCGGCAGGTTCTCCCGCTCGTCGAACGTGGGAATGATCACCAGGGTGCGCTCAGTCGGGCGATCGCCCGCAACCCGAGGTACCGGATCGCCGGTGGTCATATCTCTCCTTTTTCTGGCCGCTGAACAGGTCCGCGGGCGGAATGTTGGCCGTCCCCGTCGGGTTCGTTGTCGTCTGCAACCTCATTAACAGGCCGGCCGTCGGCCACTACGTCGTCGCCGCGCGGGTCGTCATCGGATCTCCCCGGCGCCGGCCCGCTCTTGTTTGCCAGCTCCGACAGCCGCCGGTGGAGATCTTTGAACCATCCATTGTGCAGCATGGCCGCCAACAGGATCACGACAGCAGCCGAGACCAGAGTGCCCTGCAGGATCGGGCCCCACCTGGCGGCCGGCGTCAATGTCGTTTTGAGCCGGACCTGGTTGTCCAGATACGCCGGCGTGAAGAAGTTCGTCCGTACCAGCTCACGGCCGTCCGGGGTGACCAGGGCGGAGATTCCGACGTTGCTGGCGACGACGCCGTAGCGGTCCAACTCCACCGCGCGCAGCTTGGAGAACGCCAGCTGCTGCTCGCTCATCGTCTGGTTGAAGTTGGCGTTGTTGGCCGGCACCGCGAGGACTTCGGCGCCGTTGCGGACGGCGTCCCGCAGCTCACGGTCGAAGATCACTTCCCAGCAGGTCGCGACGCCGATCGGGATGCCCGCGGCGTGGACCACGCCGGTGCCTTTGACCGGGATGATGTAGCCCGCCCAGTCGGTGAGCCCGGACAGGTGCCGGAAGAAGCCACGCCAGGGCAGGTATTCCCCGAAGGGCTGGACGATCTTCTTGTCGTGGCGGTCGCCGGGCCCGGCCTTCGGGCTCCAGACGATCACGGTGTTGGTCTGGGCGGGGCTCTCTCTCGACCGGCCGGCAACGTCGAGCACCGTGCCGACCAGGATCGGCGCCCTGATCGCCTCGACGGCTACCGAGATCTCTTGCGCCGCATCAGAATTGAGTAGCGGATCGATCTCCGACGCGTCCTCGGGCCAGACCACGAAGTCGGGTTGAGGGGCCCGGCCGGCTCGCACATCCTCGGCCAGTTGGCGGGTCTCCCGCACGTCGTTGCCCAGCACCGCCAACCGCTGTGCGTTGAACTCCAGACCGAGCCGCGGCACGTTGCCCTGAACAACCGCCGCGTTCGCGGTGGGTTCGTTCCCGGACCCGGTGCCCGAGTGGCGCACCTGCGGCCACACGCCGGCGGCGGCGAAAAAAACCAGGCAGATACAGAGAGCGGGCAGCACCACCGCGGGCGGGGTGTCGGCTGCCTCGGCGTCGCCGGCATTGTGTCGATGGCGCGCCGCCTGCCACCACGACACCGTCTCCAGCACCAGCGCGGCGAGGCTGCATCCCGTCAACACGATCGCCAGCGAGAGCAGCGGAACGCTGCCCAGCCGGACCAGCGGCAAAAACGGGCCTGCCGTCTGGCCGGCGGCGACCACACCCCACGGAAATCCCCCGAACGGAACCGTCGACTTCAACCATTCCTGCGCCGCCCACAACACCGCGAACCAGATCGGCCATCCGGGCAACCGCCGCACCACGACGGCCGTCAGACCGAAGATCCCGGGGAACAGCGCGCACAGCAGGACCAATGCCAGCAAGGGCACGGGGCCGACCAGGATGCTGATCCAGCGGATGAGCGGCAGGTAGAACGCCAGGCCGAACAGGACGCCGTAGCCGAATCCCCCGCCGGGAGTGGTGGCCGGGCGGGTCAGCACCCAGGCGAGCACGGCGAACGCGATGATGGCGGCCCACCACCAATTGAACTGCGGATAGCTCGAGCAGAGCAGCAGACCAGCCACGATCGCCGCAGCCAGCCGGGTCAGCCGTGGCCGCAGCCACCTGCCCAGTTGCGGCAGCCGTATCCGCAGTTGGCCGGCCAGCCAGGTCGCCAGCACGATCGACAGGTGAACCACGTGCTGCCACAGCACCGCCGCCGCGTGAGCGGCCTGGCCGCGGAACTTCGCCAGCCGGTCGTCACGATCCTCCAGCGGTTCGCCGTCGGCTTCGGCGTCGGGCGGCCCGAGATCGCTGACCAGGTCGGCGTCGTCGTCGTCGTCCGGGTCGGGCTCGAGGTCTGCTACGACCGGGATCTCGCCGGTCACGGCGTCAGTCACCGGCGAGGCCGGGCTCTCACCGAGAAACGGGTCGTCTCTGACCGCGGGGATGACTTCGGTGTCCTCGCCCGGCCGCCTGCGGCGGTCGAACCGCCCGATGCCTCTAGCCATGGATGACGACGCCTCTGTGCACGGTCTGCCGGCAGCGGGGCAAGGAGTCACTCGGGTCGAGCCGCGGCAAGGCCGGTACCCGAGACCGCGGGTCGGTAGACCACCGGCGCACGGTCTCACTGGGCGCGGCGGCCTCGAAATCGGGAAGATCGCCGACGTCCCAGACGGCGTACGACGCGGGGGCACCCGCAACCAGGCTGCCGATCAACTCGTCGCCGGCACCGCCGGCCCGCCAGCCGCCGCGGGTCGCCGCCGCGAACGCCGCTCGCGCGGAGATCGAGCTGTGCGGGGTGTGATGGTGGACGGCTGCGCGGATCGTCGCCCACGGGTCGAGTCCGGTCACCGGGGCGTCGGATCCGAACGCGAGAGCCACGCCTTGGGATGCTAGCAGCGCAAAAGGGTTGAGACGCCCGGCTCGATCGATACCCAGACGGTCGGCGTACATGCCGTCGCCTCCCCCCCAGAGCGCGTCGAAATTGGGTTGCATGCTGGCCATCACGCCCCAGGCGCCGAGCTTGGCCGCCTGCTCGGCGGTCACCATCTCCAGGTGCTCCAGGCGGTGCCCGCAGCGCGCCACCGCGGCCACGCCAAGGTCGTCGACCACGCGCTCCAGCGAGGCGACGACGCTGGAGACCGCGGCGTCACCGATGACGTGAAAACCCGCCGTCGCGCCGGCTTCGGTGCACGCCCGCAGGTGCGCGGTGACGTCGTCGGGTTCCAGATAGCAGGTTCCGGTGCGGTTCGCAGCGTCGTGGTACGGCTCGTGCAGCCAGGCTGTGCGCGACCCCAGGGCGCCGTCGACGAACAGATCACCGGCCAGCCCCGCCGCTCCGGTGTCCTCGAGCAGCGCGCGGGCCTGCGCCGCGCTGGTCACCGCCTCGCCCCAGTAGCCGGTCACGTCGACGCCGTGGGTTCGCGAGCTCGCGGCGCGCAGTTCCTGCCAGTCCTCCGGCCCGCCGATTTCGGGACCGGCGCATTCGTGCACCGCGACGATCCCGTTGGCGGCCACAGCGTCAAGCGCGGCCAGCCGGGCTTCGGCGCGCTGTCCGTCGGTCAGCAGGTCGCGCGCGGCAGCGCGGACCAGGTGGTGGGCGTCGCCGACCAGCGGTCGCTGTTCGTCGTACCCGGTCGCCGCGGGCAGCCCGGCCGCCCGCCTGCGCAGACCGGTCGACGCCAGTGCCGAGTGCACGTCGACCCGGGCCAGGTAGGCGGGCCGGTCACCCAGCACCGCGTCCAGCTCCGCGGTGGTCGGCGGCGTGTTCTCCGGCCACGTCGACTCGTCCCAACCGTGACCCCAGATCGGCCGGCCGGGAAGGGCCGCCGCGTAGTCGGCGATCAGCTGCAGGCAATGCCGGCGCGACGTCGCGGACCGCACATCGAGACCGGTCAGCGCCAGGCCGGTCGCAGTGAGGTGAATGTGGCTGTCGACGAAGCCCGGCGCGACGAAGCCGCCGTCGAGATCGACGATCTCGGCGCGGGCGAACTGGCTTCGACCGACGTCGTCGCTGCCCAGCCACCCCACGACGCCGTCGCGGACCGCCATCGCGGTGGCGTCGGGATGTGTCGGACTGTGTACCCGGCCGTTGATCAGCAGGGTTGTGCGGATTGGGGACACGCGGGCGTTATTCAGGCCGCAAGGGTAACGCCGGCGGTTTTACCACCGGGACGTCACGCACGTCAGTGACGTCAGTGATATCAACGACCTCGCCGTCGATGTAGTCAGGTTGTGCGCGACGGGCATATCGGTCGGCGCCGACGGTGGCGACCGTGATCAACGGGAAGCGCCGGCCGACGCCGCGGGCGGCCAGTGCCGTCAGCACCGGGCGGGCGGCGGCGCGGCTCGGCGGCAACAGCAACAGCAGGCCCGCGACGGACGTCACCAGACCGGGCACCACGACCAGCAGTGACCCCAGCGCGATCAGTGCGCTGTCGGAGGCGAACCGCGACTGGTCAGCACCGAGCCCCGAGCGCACCCGGGTGAGCTGCAGCTTCAACTGCGAGCCGGCGACGGCCAGCCCGGCGGCGAACGCGACCAGCACCGCCAGCAGAGTCCATCCGAGGCCGATGGTCGACGCCAGGCCCACCACAACAAGCAGCTCGACCACGACATAGATCAGAAAGAGTCGCGACACCATGAGATGGCAACGTCGCAGACGGTCGCGGGAGTTCCGCAGACCCTTGCCACGCGGTTAGATGTCTGACGTGACGACAATCGAGATCGACACCCCGGCCGGCCCGATCGACGCACTGCTCGACGTCCCCGACGGCCCGGGCCCCTGGCCCGGTGTGGTGATCATTCACGACGCGATCGGGTACGGGCCGGACAAAGAATCGATCAACAGCCGCGTCGCGGCGGCGGGATATGTCGCGCTGACCCCGAACCTGTTCGCCCGGGGCGGCTGGGCGCGATGCGTGCCGAAGGTCATCCGCGAAGTGATCACCCAACGCGGGCGCTCGCTGGACGACGTGCTGGCTGCCCGCGATCACCTGAAAGCCCTGCCGGAAACCACCGACCGCATCGGCATCGCGGGATTCTGCATGGGCGGACAGTTTGCACTTGTCATGTCGCCCAAAGGTTTTGACGCCTCAGCACCGTTCTACGGCGCTCCCCTGCCGCGCGAACTCAGCGAGACGCTGGACGGGGCCTGCCCGGTGGTGGCCAGCTTCGGCCGACGGGATCCGATCGGCCGTGGGGCATCCGAGAAGCTGCAGCGGGTGCTCGACAACAAGGGCATCACCAACGACGTCAAGGCCTACCCGAAGGTTGGGCACAGCTTCGCCAACAAGCTGCCCGCCCAACCACTGCTGCGGATCACAGGCTTCGGCTACAACCAGGCCGCCACCGACGACGCATGGGCGCGTGTCTTCGCATTCTTCGGCGAACACCTAGGAAGCAAGGCTGAATCAGGCCGGGCGTAACTCCAAGCCGACATTGTTCGCCATGCCGCCGCGCAGCTTGCTGAAGACGTTAAACACCTTGCCGACGATGCCGTACTCGCTTCCGATGGCGTCGTAGACGACGCCGGTCTGCGAGGAGTCCAGGATCGTCGCGGTCGCCTCGATGGCCTCGCTCTTCGGGTGTCCGCCCCTATCGCAGACGGCCAGCGTGACCCGCGGCGTGTTGCGAATCCGCTTGACCTTCCACGACTTCGCCTGGGTGATGACAAGCAGGCGCTCGCCATCGTCGGCTGCCCAGATCGCGGTGGGCTTGGGACGCCCGTCCTTGGTGAATGTCGTCAGAAGGACGTACTGCGCCTTGGCGATCTCTGCGAAAGTCGGTGCCATCGCGTCAGTCTAGAGCCCTCAAACGCCTAGGCTTTAACGCGAACAAGAAGGAGCAACCAACGATGAAACGTTCCTCTGTTGCCGACAAGGTGGTTGCCGTCACTGGCGGCGCGCGCGGGATCGGCCTGGCCACGGCGACCCTTCTGCACAGCCTGGGCGCCAAGGTCGCGATCGGCGATATCGACCGATCGGCCGTCAAGGAGGCGACCAACCAGTTGGGCCTCGAGGTCGGCCGCCGACTGGACGTGACGGATCGACGGTCCTTCACCGAATTTCTCGACACCGTCGAAGAGCGCCTCGGGCCTGTGGACGTAGTGGTGAACAATGCCGGGGTCATCGCGGTCGGCAGCGCGGTCGACGAGGCCGATGCCGCCACGCAGCGCCTGCTCGATGTCAACGTCTACGGCGTGATCCTCGGAACCAAGCTGGCGGCGCAGCGGATGTTGCCGCGCGGTCACGGTCACATCATCAACATCGCGTCGCTGGGCAGCCTGCTACCGACCGAGGGCATCGCAACCTATTGCGCGACAAAGCATGCCGTGCTGGGCTACACCGACACCGTTCGCATGGAAAACCGCGGGAGCGGTGTCCACTTCTCGGCGGTCATGCCGACGCTGACCAATACCGAGATGATTACCGGCATCGGGCACGCGAAGGGCTTCAAGAATGCCGAGCCGGATGATGTCGCCCGGGCAATCGCCGGAGTGATCGCCAAACCGAAACCACGCGTGCTCGTTCCCCGTTCGATCGGCGTGACCGTAACGGGTCAGCGTTTGATGCCGCTGCGGGTGGCTGAGGCATTGGGACGCGCGCTGGGGACCGGTCGCGTTTTCACCAGCGACGTCGAGGTCGACAAGCGCAAAGGCTATGCGCGGCGAGCTGGGACGTCCTGAACCACGCAGCCGACGGTTCGCCGACGCCAATCAGGTTGCCTGGCGGCATGTTGACTGCCGGCCAGTTGGAAGCTCTGGCCCACGTGTCAGCAGCTTTCGGCTCGGCGGCGCTGGAGCTGACCCGCCGCGGCAATCTGCAGATCCCCGCAGTCACCGATGCCGAGACCGTAGCCGTAGTGGTGGCAGAGGCCGGCTTGCTGCCGTCATCGAACGGCACTATCGTCGCCTCGCCGCTGTCCGGCAGGGTGGGCGGACTTGCCGATGTGCGGGCATGGGTCACCGAACTTGACGCCGCAATCCAGACCGAGCCGGTGTTGGCACAGCTGCCGGAACGCTTCCTGTTCAGCGTTGACGACGGGCGCGACGACGTGTCCGGCCTGGGTGCCGACGTCGGCGTGCATATCGTCGACGACGCCGCCGCCCTGGTGCTGGCCGGGCGCGATACCGGTGTCCGGCTGACCGCCCGCGCGGTGGTCGACACCTTGATTGCCGTTGCGGTGCGGTTCGTCGAGGTCCGCGGGAACGCCGCGCGGGTAAGCGAATTGGCAGATCCTTCGCAACTGTGGCCCGGTGTCGAGCTCGGTGATGGATTTCGGAAGGTCACCCGCTCCCCGGCGGGCTGGATCGAGCAGGACGACGGCGGGGTGGCGTTGGGCGCCGCGGTGCCGCTGGGCGTGCTGCCGGCGCGCGTCGCGGAGTACCTGGCGGCAATCGAGGCGCCGCTGGTCGTCACGCCGTGGCGCTCGATACTCGTCTGCGACCTCGACGCAGTCGTGGCCGACACAGCGCTGCGGGTGCTGGCGCCGATGGGTCTGGTTTTCGACGAGAACTCGCCCTGGGCAGCCGTTGGCGGTCCCGGCGACGAAGATTTCTAGCGCCGGAACGTCGTCACACAGAGCGGATGTCGAAGTCTGCGGGCTCCGGCCGACGAAGCAGTTCGCGATGAGTTTCGGGTGTCCACGGGAAAAGCTCGGGCAGACCATCCTTGCCCAGATACCAGCTGTTGCAACCGGACAGCCAAATCGTTTGCGGCATAGCCGCTTTCATGCTTTCGTTGTACTCTTTCGTCGCCGCTTCAGTCGGTGCGGCGGCCTGCACCACACCGTCGCGAATCTTGTTGATCCACCACATCGCATAGTCGGCCTGGTCCTCGGCGATCGGTATCAGCGACTGGTTGCCTATCGGCGAATGCGGGCCCATCAGCATGAACAGGTTGGGAAACCCCGGCACCGCGACGGACCGGTACGCCGTCGGACCGTCAGCCCACGCCTCGTCCAATGTTCGTCCGCCTTCCCCGATGACGGTCAGCGGTCGCACGTAGGCGCGGGCGTCGAATCCGGTGGCATAGACCAACATGTCCAGTTCGTGCAGCGTGCCATCGGCGGTGACGACGCCGCGAGGCTCGATGTGATCGATCGCGTCGGTGATCACCTCGACGCCGGGCCGCTGGACCGACCGGTAGAAATGGCCCGCGAATATCATCCGCTTGCACATCGGCAGATCCTTCGGAGTGAGCTTGGCCCGCAACTGCGGGTCGCGCACCGAGAACCGCAGGTTCCATCTGCTCAGCAATGTGTAGAGGGTGCGCTGCATACCCGGACGGATCGGCGCCCGCCCAAAGAAGTACCGCACATACCAACCCCAGAAGAGGTATGGCAGCCTGTTCAGCTTGGGCCAACGGCCGAGGGCTGTCCGGGTCAGCAGCGAGTAGCGCACGTTGGGCATCGGGCAGACCCATTGCGCGGTGCGCTGAAAGAGCTTCAATTCCCGCACATTGCCACCCAGCTCCGCCACAATCTGGACACCGGTAGAGCCGGACCCGAGCACGCCAATCCGTTTGTCCGGCAACGCGACCGAGTGATCCCACCGCGATGAGTGGAACGCGGGACCGGCGAATGTCTCCCGCCCGGCGATTTCCGGATACCGCGGTATCCGCAGAACTCCTGTCGCGGTGACGAGTACGTCGAAGGTCTCCTCGCCGGCGTCAGTAGTGAGCCGCCACTTTCCGTCGTCGTACTCAGCTCGGCTGACATCGGCGCCGAACCGAATGTGGGGACGAATCGCGCGTTCGTCAGCCACCTGCTGGAAATACGCCTGGATCTCAGGGCCCGGCGGCAGCAGATGCGTCCAATTGGGGTTGGGCCGAAATGAGTAGGAGTAGTACCGGGACGGCACGTCACAGGTGAGCCCGGGATAGGTGTTGTCGCGCCAGGTGCCTCCGACGTCGTCGGCTTTCTCGAAGATCGTGTAGGAGTCGATGCCGGCGTCCTGCAGCTTGACTGCCATGCACAGGCCCGACATTCCGGCGCCGATTATGGCGACCTTCGGTGACCGCTTTTGCGTCATGAGAACCACCCGGCCTCTCGCTGGCCAGCATGTTACGCGGACGCGGTCGGCTACATGCCTGCTTGACGATTAACGCGGCATCCTGCGCCAGACGACCTGCGGCAGTAGCCGCATGCCGAAGAACAGCGGCCGCAGCGTCCACGGGATCCACACGCTGCGGCGGTGTCTGGCCAGGGCACGGGCGGTCGCGGCGGCGACCTGTGACGGCGTGCGGGACAGCGGGGCCGGCGTCATGCCTTCGGTCATTCGGCCGATCACGAAGCCGGGCCGCACGATCAACAGCCGCACCCCGGTTCCATGCAGTGCGTCGGCCAGGCCGCTGGCGAAGCCGTCCAGACCGGCTTTCGCCGACCCGTACACGTAGTTCGCGCGGCGCACCCGCACGCCGGCCACCGAGGAGAACACCACCAGCGCTCCCCGGCCGGTCTGCCGCATCGCGGCGGCCAGATGAGTCAGCAGGCTCAGCTGTGCGACGTAGTCGGTGTGCACGACGGCCACCGCGTGCACCGCGTCGGTCTCGGCCCGGTCCTGGTCGCCGAGCACTCCGAAAGCAAGCACCGCCGTGTCGATCTCGCCGTGCTCGGCGATGACCGAGGCGATCAACGGGCCGTGCGAAGCCAGGTCGTCGGCGTCGAACTCACGAGTGGACACCGCCACCGCACCAGCCGCTCGGATCGCCGAAACCTGCTCGCCCAGGCGGTCGGCGTTGCGCGCGGCGAGCACCACAGACGCGCCGGGAGCCAGCCGCACCGCAAGCTCGACGCCGATTTCGCTGCGGCCACCCAGAATCAGCACCGTCGGTGCGCCCGTGTCATTCACGGCTGTGATTATGACCTGCGCTAACGTGAGCGGTGATGGCGAACTCCACTGCTCGACTGACCAACGACGCGTTGGCGTTCCTCACCGAGCGTCACCTCGCCATGCTGACCACGCTGCGCGCTGACAATTCGCCGCACGTGGTCGCGGTGGGTTTCACCTTCGACCCCAAGACGCATATCGCGCGAGTGATCACCACCGGCGGCTCGCAAAAGGCGGTCAACGCCGATCGCGGCGGCGTCGCTGTGCTCAGTCAGGTCGACGGGGCCCGCTGGCTGTCGCTGGAAGGCAGCGCCACCGTCAACGGCGAGATCGACGCCGTGCGCGACGCGGAGTTGCGCTACGCCCAGCGTTACCGCACCCCACGGGAAAACCCGCGACGGGTGGTCATCGAGGTTCGGGTCGAGCGGGTGCTGGGATCCTCAGACCTGCTGGCCCGCAAAACCGACTAGCCGCTAGACCAGCGTGGCGCCTGGCGCGTGAATCACCAGCGGCACCGCGGGGAAGTAGGCCGCCATCTCCGGTCGCGATTTGGCCAGTGCCGCAGTGCCGTAGCCGCGATGGCGGTAGTCAGGGCTGATCCAGATCCGCACATGAACCTCTTGGCCGGTGAGCTCGCCGAACACCATGCCGACCTTCTCGTCGCCGTCCACCGCGACGAACCAGGCCGCCTCTTCGGCGTCGAATCGCTCCTTCGCCGCGCGGATCTCATCGTCCAGGCCACCGGCAGGACGGCCCGATCCGTCGCCCTTGGCGCCGATGTCCTCAGTGCGTGCGGCGAAGACATCACGGTCGGATGCACCGGAAAACGCGCGCAGCACCAAGCTGTCGCCCGAACTGGCCGGCCGGTCTTTGAACGTGAAACTCAACAGGTTGTTCAGGTCTTCGAGTTCGGCGACGATCTTCTTGCGCGAGTCCTTGGTCAGTTGATCGAACGACATGCCGATCACCGCTTCGGCGCCCAGCCGTGACGTGCCGAGCAACTCGACGATGCCGTCGACAGCTGACGGCCGGTCGTCGGCTTTCACGATGAGGTCCAGCACTTCGTGGCGGCGTTCCAGCGCGTTCATGAAGGCGTTGGTGATTTCTCGGCGCGCGGCTGCGCGGTCGTGATCGGTCATCGCATGAGCTTAATACTTAAACCCCAACCACGATCAGTTCGTGCGGACGGTGGTTGACCGGCAGGGCGCCGTCCTCGGACACCACGACGATGTCTTCGATGCGCGCTCCCCACTGCCCGGGGAAATAGATTCCCGGTTCCACGGAGAACGCCATGCCCGCCTGCAGCGGTAGGTCGTTGCCCGCGACGATGTAGGGCTCTTCGTGCACCGACAACCCGATGCCGTGCCCGGTGCGGTGAACGAAATACTCGGCGAGGCCGGCGTCGGCCAGCACCCCGCGAGCGGCGGCGTCGACCTGCTCGGCGGTCACCCCGGGGCGCACCGCCTCGACCGCGGCTTGCTGTGCTCGCTGCAGCACTGAATACTGTTGTGCTACTTCAGGATTAGGCTCGCCAATGCTGTACGTGCGCGTCGAGTCGGAGTTGTATCCGGGCTCGTAGGACCCGCCGATGTCGACGACGACGATGTCTCCGACGCGGATCTCTCGATCCGAATATTCGTGATGCGGGTCCGCGCCGTGCGGGCCGGAGCCGACGATGACGAACGCCACCTCCGAATGCCCTTCGGCGACAATGGCTTCGGCGATATCCGCAGCGACATCGGCCTCGGTCCGGCCGGGTACCAGGAACTCCGGCACCCGGGCATGCACCCGGTCGATCGCCGCACCCGCCTTGCGCAGCGCGTCGATCTCGGCCGCGTCCTTGACCATCCGCAGTTCGCGCAGCACCTCGGTGGCCAGCACAGGCACCACGCCGAGCACATCGGCCAGCGGCAACAGGTGCAGCGCCGGCATCGAATCGGTGACCGCCGTGGCCGCGGGAGCCCCGCCCATCGCCGCCGCGACCAGCTGGTAGGGATCCTCGCCGTCGACCCAATCCCGCACCCTCAGGCCAAGATCGGTGACGGCCGACTGCCGCAGCGATGCCAACTCCAGGCGCGGCACCACCACCGTCCCCCCACCGGAGACCGGCAGCACCAGAGCCGTCAGCCGCTCGAAGGTCTGGGCCCGCGAGCCGAGCAGATAGCGCAGGTCATAGCCGGGCGTGATGACCAGACCGGCCAGGCCGGCCTTGTCGGTGGCGGCCCTCGCCGCCGCTATCCGGCGGCGATAGACCTCGGCATCGAAGCGCTCACTCATAGATTCAAGGCTAGCCGGGTGACGAAGAATCGACCTGGCAGGATGGCTGGCATGTCCGCGCCGCTGCTGCTGCTTGACGGCGCCAGCATGTGGTTTCGCTCCTACTTCGGTGTGCCGTCCTCGATCACCGCACCCGACGGTCGCCCGGTCAACGCGGTGCGTGGCTTTCTGGATTCGGTGGCCACGCTGATCACCAAGCACCGACCGGGCCGGTTGGTGGTGTGTCTCGACCTGGACTGGCGTCCACAATTCCGGGTCGATCGCATCCCGTCGTATAAGGCGCATCGGGTCGAGGCGGAAAAGCCCGAGGGGCAAGCCGATGTCGAGGAGGTGCCGGACGATCTGTCGCCGCAAGTCGAGATGATCACCGAGATTCTCGATGCGTTCGGCTTCTGCAGCGGCGGCGCCGAGGGTTTCGAAGCCGACGACGTAATCGGCACGCTGGCAGATCAGGAGCGACGCGACCCGGTCATCGTCGTCAGCGGCGACCGCGACCTGCTGCAGGTCGTCCGCGACGATCCGGTCCCGGTGCGGGTGCTCTACCTCGGACGCGGCCTGAGCAACGCCACGCTGCTGGGTCCTGTCGAGGTTGCCGAACGCTACGGCGTGCCTGGCGACCGGGCCGGCGTCGGCTACGCCGAGTTGGCATTGCTACGCGGCGATCCCTCTGACGGACTGCCCGGGGTGCCCGGCATCGGCGAGAAAACCGCCGCGACGCTGCTTGCGCAGCACGGCTCGCTGGCCGCGATCCTGGATGCTGTCGACGACCCCAAATCGTCTCTGGCGAAAGGGGTTCGGGCCAAGCTGCGCAAGGCCGCCGACTACATCGAGGCTGCGGGCCCGGTGGTGAGGGTGGCCACCGACGCGCCCGTCACGCTGTCGACGGATACCGACGCGGTGCCGCTGGTGGCAGCCGATCCGCACCGTACCGCGGAGTTGGCCACCAAACTGGGCGTCGGGTCGCCGATCGCGCGACTCCAAAAGGCGCTCGACGCGCTGCCCGGGTCGTGATCACTTGGGCCGGCCGACCTCGTAAGTGCCCTTGTTGTCCTGGAAGGTGACGGTCACCGAGCGCTTGGTGCCGTCAATGCTGACGTCGCAGTCGAAGGTCTGGCCCTTCTTGACGGTCGGATTCTGACCGCTGTTGCACTTGACGTCCTTGACGTTCTTCGCGCCATAGCCGTTGGTGTTGTCGGCGAGGATCTGCTGCACACCGGCCTCAGCCTTGCCGACGTCGAGCTTGGTGGTCACGAAGAAGCCGGGCGCCCAGAAGCCCAGCACCAACACGACGGCGACGACGATCGCAGCGAAAACGCCGACGATGGTGCCGATTGCCGCCCGCGACTTCTTCGGGCCGTCCGGCTGCTGGCCATAGGCGCCGGGGTACTGGGGGTACTGACCGGGTTGACCGGGCTGGCCGTACTGACCGGGCTGGCCGTACTGACCAGGCTGGCCATATTGCCCCGGTTGGCCGCCGTACTGGCCGGGCTGTCCGTACTGCGGGGTCTGGCCGCTGTAATCAGTCTGCGGCTGCGGATAGCCCTGCGGGTACTGCTGCGACGGCGGGTAGTACTGCGCGGCCGGCTGCTGGTACTGCCCGTATTCGGTGGGCGTGTACGCGGGCGCTTGCCAGGTCTGCTGCTCGCCAGAGGGCTGCCAGCCCTGCTCGCCGGACGATTGCTGCCACGGTGACCCGTGCTGAGTGTGCTCCTCGCCGGATTGCTGACCTTCACCCTGAGGCGGCTGCCACGGCTGCGTCGGGTCGGGTCCGTGCGGTCCGCTCATCGTCTCTCAGTCCTCTCAGTCCTGCGTGCAATCCTCGAATCGGTCGCCGTGTGCCACCGTAGCTTCGGCTCAGCCTACCCGGCGTCAACTGCGACGACGCCGCGCCGAACCGCGTCGATCGCGCGTTTTGCGGTGGCCCGTAACTCCGGCTGTGGGGCAGCATTGCGGACCTGGTCTAGCAGGTCAAGCACCTGCCGGCACCAACGCACGAAATCGCCCGGGGACACGGGCGTGGAGCCTTCGACGTCCGCGGCGGCCAGTGAGGTCACCAGGTCACCACTGCTGGCCCAGCGGTAGATGGCCGCGACGAATCCGTCGTCGGGTTCGCGGCTCAGCGTGATGTGATGCCGGTGCTCGTCGGCCCGCAGCGCCGCCGACAGCCGACGCGTCGTGTGTAACGCCTGCCGTAATTTCGCGGTGGGAATCTCCGCGTTTCGCGGAGCCCCCGGCCCGTCCCCGCCGCGCGTCTCGTACAGCACCGCCGACAGCACCGCCGCCAACTCCGCTTCCCGCAGACCCGTCCAGGCATCGGTGCGCAGACATTCGGCCACCAGAAGATCGCTCTCGCTGTAGATCCGGGCCAACAGGCGCCCGTCGTCGGTCACCGCGGGATCGCCATCGGTCTCCTGGATGAAACCGCGCTCGGTGAGCAGCCCGACAATGCGGTCGAAGGTGCGGGCCAGTGAGTTGGTGGCAGCGGCGACTTTTTTCTGCAGGGCGGCGTTCTCGCGTTCGATGCGCAGGTAGCGCTCAGCGTTGCGGACCAGCGCTTCGCGATCGGATTCGCGGTGCACGGGATGACGGCGCATCTTCTCCCGCAGCGCCACCAGCTCAGGATCGGTGTCGCCGCTCTCGGCGCGCTTGCCGCGCCGATCACCCGCAACCGATATTCCCGCGGCCGCAGAACGCAGCGCCGACGCCAGATCGCGGCGCACCCGGGGCTGGCGGTGCTCGACCCGCTTGGGCAGTGTCATGGATCCCACCGGCGGCGTCGCGCCAGAATAATCTGCCGACGAAATTCTTCCGGCCCAACGATTTTCGGTCAACACCAATGGTCGTGGATCGGTGTCGTCGCGGGCGGCCTCCAGCACGACGGCCAGGCCGCCCCGTTTGCCATGAGCGATAGTGATGATGTCACCGCGCCGCAGCGCGGCCAGCGCATCGTTGATCGTCTGCCTGCGCTGCAGCCGCGATGCGCGGGCCTGGGCGCGCTCCTGCTGGCTGATCTGATCGCGCAGCCGGGCGTACTCGAGGACCGGCGCGTCGTTCCCGCCGAGTTCGGCGGCGACCTCGTCGAGCATCTGCTGTCCGCGTTCCACACCGCGAACCAGGCTGACTACCGAGCGATCGGCCTGGAACTGGGCGAACGACTGCTCGAGTAGCCGGTGCGCCTGCTCCGGGCCGACGCGGTTCACCAGGTTGATCGTCATGTTGTACGACGGGGCGAACGAGCTGCGCAGCGGGAACGTGCGGGTGGAGGCCAGTCCCGCGACTTCGTCCGGCTGACTGGTTTCTTCGCCGGGATTCCACAGCACCACGGCGTGGCCCTCGACGTCGATACCGCGCCTGCCGGCCCGGCCGGTGAGCTGGGTGTACTCCCCCGGCGTCAGCGGCATGTGCTGCTCGCCGTTGAACTTCACCAGCCGTTCCAACACCACCGTCCGGGCAGGCATGTTGATGCCCAGCGCCAGCGTCTCGGTGGCGAACACCGCCTTGATCAGCCCGGCGGTGAACAGCTGCTCGACGGTATGCCGGAAGACCGGCAACATGCCCGCGTGGTGGGCCGCGATGCCGCGGAGCAGCGCCTCCCGCCACTCGTAGTAACCGAGCACGGCCAGATCGGACTCCTCGAGATCGCCGCAGCGGTTGTCGATGACCTCGGCGATCTTCGCCCGGTCCTCCTCGGTGGTCAGGCGTAGCGGTGACCGCAGACACTGGCCGACCGCCGCCTCGCAGCCCACCCGGGAGAACACGAAGGTGATCGCAGGCAGCAGACCGTCGCCGTCCAGCATCCGGATCACGTCGGGCCGCGGCGGCGGCCGGTAGAAAGT
>Ga0302314_10007194_pt1 | contig 20041 bp, 15 predicted proteins | sample III_Palsa_N2_3_FD_200533 | JGI IMG/M metagenome (GOLD analysis project Ga0302314, IMG submission 200533) | Peat permafrost microbial communities from Stordalen Mire near Abisko, Sweden - III_Palsa_N2_3 | ecosystem: Environmental > Terrestrial > Soil > Palsa > Peat permafrost | place: Sweden... | reverse complement strand
TGTTGTCGACCGCCGCGACGACCACGATGTGCGCGGCCGGCGCGATGACGTGGGACCATTGGACGTCCAGGCTCGTCTCCTCTGCCCAGCCAACCTGGTTGCCGTTGGTAACGTCGAAGGGCGTGCTGCCTGGCATGTGAATGATTTTGAACGAGGGAGGGTCGGGAAGCCCGTAGACGGCATCGAACTCCTGCAGGTCGGCGAAGGCCGTCGGGCTTCCGAAGGCCTCGATGAGCACGATGGTCTCGCCCTTGCCATCAATCCCGTCGTTGATGAGTTGGTACACGCCGTACGCCTTGCGAATGGCGTCCGGGCCGTAGCACCAGAGGCCCTGGGATTCATCGAAGGGGGCCAGCTCGCACGTGAAAATCGCGGTGGAGTCGGGCTTGCCCGCCATCACCGTGACCTTGTCGCCGCGGATGGCGGTTGATGAGAACGGACCAGCGACCGCGTCCCCTCCCGCGAGCAGGCAAGTTCCTACCAAGAGACCCAAACCAAATCGGGACAGCTCGAAGCTCTCCGGAATCCTCATGTCATCCCCTCCCTCACCGAGTCGCCTCGGTAGTGTGCGAAATCTCCGACAGCGGCACCGCCTGCTTATGGCCTCGCGCCACATGGATCAACAAGGTTGTTGCCGAAGTGAATTCGCCTTGCGGACACCGGAAATGAGAAACGTTGCTCTCATTTCGCCTGCCGCAGAGCAGCGGAGCCGACGCCGAGGGGTGACCGGCGTCGCCGGACCTAGACGGGTCTGTCTTGACCCGAGCCGCGTGCCGAGGTTTCGACCCGGCCGGAATTGCTCTCGAAGCGAGCGTGAATGCCGTGCTGACCGCGCAGACTCTCGCGGTAGGCGCTCGGCGTCTGCAGCGTCAGCCGTCGAAATGTCGTGGTGAAGGCGCTCTGGTCACCGAAACCGCAGCGCAAAGCGACGTCGGCGATGTTCAGGGCTGCGTCGGCGAGGAGAAGCTTCGCGCGTTCGACGCGCCGGCGGAGGATGTACCGGTGCGGCGGTAGGCCGGTGCTCGTCTTGAAGCTTCTGACGAAGGCGAAGACGCTGAGACGGGCGATTTCCGCGAGCCTGGGGAGCGTCAGACGGCCATCGAGGTTCTGGTCGATGTGGTCCAGCACCGCTGCCAGGCCCGGTCGAACCAGGCGACGTCTCCGCGTCGACCGCTGTACGTCTTCGCTCGCGTACTTCCGCACCAGGTGGGCCGCCAGCGCCGCTCCCAGCGACTCCACGTACTGGGCATCCGGGATGGCAGCTCCCGCCTCCGCCTGCAGCGCATAGACGAGCTGCTGGATGAGCCCGTCCTGAAGACCGAACCCGGAGCGGAGCTCGACCGAGGCCCCGCCGGCCTTGGAACTGAACTCGGAGAGCAGCCGCGGGTTGAGGGTGACGACGATGTTCTCCGCCGGCGCGAAGACACGGATTCCGACCGGAACGTTGGCCGGAAGGATGTGGACCTGACCCGGCGTGACCTCGAAGTGTTGCGGCGGACCATTGGCCAGCACGACCTCGATGGAGCGCTTGGTCCCGGTGGCGACCGAGATGACGTCCGACGTCGGACGGTACTCCACGAGCTCGCCGATGGGCGTCGAGACCCGGTCGAGCCGGAGAAGCGCCCAGTCGGCAAAGGGCGCCGTCGGCCCGTCGCCCACCAAGAGAATGCCGGAAGCGGTCATGAGCCCCACGAAAATTGGCTTGCCCGTTTGACTTCAGGCGCGGAGTGCTCCTCCGCAAGCTCGCGGTCAATCAAATAGGGATGACGCGCGGCGGCACGTGCGACGGCACGCCGCACATTGCTGCATCAGGACGGCGAGTTGCGTCACCCGCGCGGGGCAAGCGTGAAAAGTCGCAACCAGCAAGCTTTCGCAAGACGGTCTGACAGCCAGTGCTCTCTTGTCCTGGGCGTTCGGCAGGCAGCTCGAATTTCCGCGTCCTCTTCGACGCAGGAACTGTTCGGCCTGCCGACTCACACGAAGGAGGGGCACCATGAGAAAAAGAGCCTGGAGTCTTCTGGGGGTCGCAGGAATCGCCGTTGCGGCCGCACTGGCGACGACGGCCGCGCTGGCCGGAGGCGGAGACGAAGGCGCGCCGCGCTACGTCGTCGACCCGAGCTGGCCGAAGCAGCTGCCCAACAGCTGGATTGTCGGGCAAATCGGCGGCATGGCGGTGGACAGGCATGACCACATCTGGGTGAACCAGAGGCCGTTGAGCCTGACGGACGACGAAATTGGAGCCGTGCCGAATCCGCCGACGCGACTCACGCCACGGTCGATTTGCTGCGCACCAGCGCCGTCGGTGATGGAGTTCGACCGGGAAGGTAACCTGCTCCAAGCCTGGGGCGGTCCGGAAGACCCGACCAAGTGCGTCGCACCGGCGTGCATCTGGCCGGCCAGTGAGCACGGCATCGTCGTCGACGACGAGGACAACGTCTGGGTGGGCGGCAACGGCGCCACCGACCGAATGCTGCTCAAGTTCAAGACCGATGGGACGTTCCAGATGATGATTGGCGGCTCCTTCAGCGGTCCCGCCGACAGCCTCTCGCAGACGACGCTCGGCAAGCCGGCCGGCATCTTCGTCGACAACAAGCGAAACGAGATGTACGTGGCCGACGGTTACCTGAATCGCCGGGTCATCGTCTTCAATCCCACGACCGGAGGGTTCCTCAGGCTGTGGGGCGCCTATGGCAATCCACCCGTGGATTTGCCGGCTGGTCAGCCCGTGAACCCGGACGCCCCGTACTTCAACAACCCCGTCCACTGCGTCATCGTGTCCCACGACAACCTGGTCTACGTCTGCGACCGGGTGAACAACCGCATCCAGATTTTTGACCGCGAGGGTCACTTCCAGAAGCAGTTCGTCTATGACCCGGCCACGCTGGGCAACGGCGCCACCTGGGTGGCCCGCCTCTCGGTGGACCCGGAGCAGAAGTTCCTCATCTACGCCGACGGTGAGAACAACGTCGTCCGCATCGTGGACCGCAACAGCGGGACGGTCCTGCGCACCTTCGGTCACAACGGCCGTGGCGCGGGCCAGTTCCACTGGGTGCACCAGATGGGCATCGACTCCAACGGCATCATCTACACCGGCGAGGTCGACACCTCGAAGCGGCTACAGAAGTTCGTCCCGACCGACGAGCACCACTGGTAGTTGCGATTGGTCGTCCGGCGGGCGTCCGAGCGACGCCCGCCGGGTGACATTCGTGGAACGCGAGGTACGTCGTCCGCGGAACATCGGGCCGCGGACCATCCTCGATGTCGGCGGGCGGCCCATTCTCTCCTTGGGGCCACTGGCTTTGGACCGGTAGTCTTCGGGGCTGTCCCCCCCGGAACGACTCCCCCCAGCTAGGAGGGCCTTTGGCCCGAGCCCTTGGCGTTCGCTTCACTCCCCTCTTCCTGCTTCTGAGCTGGCCAGCATTCGTGGGCTGCAACCCCGCCACGGCCACCACGCTCGCGCAAACCTCGGACGGTGTGACGCGTTCTCTTCCGCGCACGGGAGACGTGCTCCAGCTCGCGCCGGACAACGTCGAGGGGGAGGCGGTGGTGGACGTGCCCGGCGCGCCAGGCCAGCCCAGCCTCCGCATCGTCACCGGGACGGTGAAGGTCGACCTGGTCGCACAGTCGGTGGGCTTCGTCATCGGTGCGCCGGCGTGGGCCGAGGTGGTGGTGCGTTTCTCCATCTCCCCCAAGTCGCCCTTGCGAGGGACGCTGAATGCCGCCAACGGGATTGCCGCGCCGGCTGCCTTCGATGCGCCGGCGTTTCCGGACGCCAACGGGCGCATTGGCATCAGCGTCAAGAGCGTGACCATCGAGCAGTTGCCAAGCGGCGAGGTCATCTTCTTCGCGCGCGTCGCCGTCCGCGGCCTGGCCAACACGACACTGATGCGGCTCACCTACCAGGCAAACCTCCTCTGGACGCCAGGCGGCGCCTTCCCTGGCGGAGAGACGCCCGCTCCCGGGACGCCGGCACCCAAGTAGGCTGCTTCCAGCCGCCCTCGGGTGGCGGTACCGGCCGCCGTCCGCTCTAGGCCCTGTCGAGCGGGAGCGTGGGAAGCAGACGGGGAGGCTGGCGGTGGTGGGTGGCTTGCTCGAAAGCAAACGCCAGCCTCAACAGCGTGGGCTCGCTGAAGGCCCGTCCAAAGAAGGACAGGCCCACGGGAAGCGAGTGCACCTGTCCCATGGGCACGGTGATGCTGGGGTAGCCGGCCACGGCGGCGGGCGTGCTGCTGCTCCCGCTGAAGCTGTCGCCGTTCACCAAGTCAATCAACCAGGCCGGTCCCTGGGTGGGCGCCACCAGGGCATCGAGCCGGTGGCGCTCCATCGTCGCGTCGATGCCCTCCCGGCCGGCGAGCCTCCGGCACAGGGCCAACGCTCTCTTGTACGCCGGGTCCGTGAGCGGGCCTTTGCTCTGGGCTTTGAGAAACCGCTCCTGCCCGAAGAAAGGCATCTCCACCGCTGCATTCTTGTCGTTGAAGGCAATGAGCTCGGCGAGCGTCCGCGGGCCAGAGCCGCCCAGCCCTCGCAGGTAGGCGTCGAGGTCCGCCTTGAATTCGTACAAGAGCACCAGGTCTTCAGGGCCGTCGAGACTCGGGGCCGTCCCGATGGGAGCCGGGTCGACGAGGATGGCGCCCGCATCCCTCAGCACCTGGAAGGCCGTCTCGGCCAGCGCGTCCGCGGACGGGCTGTAGCCGAAGTACACCGGGCGAGGGATGCCTATCCGCGCGCCGCGAAGGCCCCCGGCATCCAGCCCGCGGGTGAAGTCCGCGCCGGACGGCATTCCGGAGGGGCGCGAGCCAGCGTCCGAGGCGTCGGGCGCGGCGAGCGCTGAAAGCAGGAGGGCCGCGTCGCGCACGGTGCGCGTCATGGGCCCCGCCGTGTCCTGGCTGTGGGAGATGGGGATGATGCCGGAGCGGCTCACGAGTCCCACCGTGGGCTTGAGGCCCACCAGGCCACACGCCGCGGACGGGGAGACGATGGAGCCATCCGTCTCCGTCCCCACCGCCACCGCACAGAGGTTGGCTGCCACGGCGGCGCCCGAGCCCGAGCTCGAGCCAGAAGGACTTCGGTCGAGGACGTAGGGGTTTCGGCACTGGCCGCCGCGTCCACTCCATCCGCTCGAGGAGTGGGTGGAACGAAAATTGGCCCACTCGCTGAGATTCGTCTTCCCCAGGACGACGGCGCCGGCCGCACGGAGTCGGCCCACGAGGAGGGCCTCGCGCGGCACCGTCGCCTCGAGAAGCGCCACCGAGCCGGCCGTGGTGTGCATCCTTCCTGTCGTGGCGATGTTGTCCTTGAGGAGCACCGGGATGCCGTGGAGCGGACCGCGGATGTTGCCCACGCGACGCTCCGCATCCAGGACGGACGCGTCGCCCAGCGCATCGGGGTTGGTCTCGAGCACGGCGTGAAGTGTTGGGTCGAGAACACGAATTCGCTCCAGGTACTTTTCCGTGAGAGTGCGCGACGTCTCCTCGCCCGTCTGCATTCGCCGCTGGAGTTCGTCGAGCGTCGCCTCCTCGAGGGGGAACGCTCCTCCGGCGTCGGCTGCCGGCGGAGCGGCCAGCGAAGCGCTTCCTCGCATGCCCACGGCCACGACGGAGGCGCCGACGCCCAGTTGCAAGAGGGCGCGACGAGAGAGCTCAGCGGGCTTCGTTGGCTTCATGGGGGGCCTTCATATCCCGGGTAGGCCCGCGACGACCCCCATGCTAGAGGTCGCGCCGTCGTCCACCCGAAGGAGGTGCACCATGTCCACTCTGCGCTTGGTTAGCGTCCTGTCCGTCGCCTTGGCCGTCTCCACTCCGGCATTGGCACAGGACGCGGGAAGCACGCCGGCACCGACCGGCTTTCGCGCCGACTTCATCGGAGTGCTGAGCCACATCGAGCACGAGACCGTCACGCTCGAGCAGGCCGTCCCGCAGTCAAAGTTTGCGTGGCGCCCAGCCAAGGGTGTGCGCTCGGTGGCCGAGGTCTACCTGCACATCGCCGAGGCGATTTATGGAATCACCGGCCAGACGGGCCGCGTCATTCCAGTCGACGTGAAGGCGCTGATGAAGGCGACGAAGAAGGACGACATCAAAGACATCCTCACCGCTGCCTTCGCCTACGCCAAGAAGTCCGTCTCCGAGATGAGCGACTCGGACCTCGACAAGACGGTCCCCTTCTTCGGCGGCCGACAGCTGTCGGAGCGGGCTGTGTTGCTGGTGCTGTTGAGCCACTGCTCGGAGCACCTCGGGCAGTCCATCGCCTACGCCCGAATGAATGGCGTCGTCCCGCCGTGGAGCAAGCCGGACAGCAAGGACTGAAGCAGCACCTGCCCCGGGTGGCGCCTAGATGGCGTCACCCGCATGGCGGGCGTCCTCCCGGAGGTCGCGAAAGCTGGAGAGCGCCTGCACCTCGGGGATGCCGAGGAGCGCCGCCAGCTCGGCGAGCAACAGCTCCGCCGGGGGCCCAGCACCGAGGGTGAGCAGCCACAGCGCGCGCTTGACGATGAGGCGACGCCAGAAAGGCAGGGCCTCCACCTGCGGCGCCCATCGCTTCTTCCTTGGCCCGGCGAGGCGCAATTCGTGGAGGAGTCGACGGAGCTGGGCCTCGGTCGTCCCGGGCAGCGCCATCTTGAGCAGCGCGGCCACGTCTCCCCCGGAGGGAGGCTGACGCTCGCCGGAGAAGTAGCCCGGACGGGAGGAGTAGACGTCGACTCGCCGTCCTTCGGCATAGAGGAAGAAGAGCAGCACGTCGCTGTCGTGGACGAGGAAGCCGAACGCCCTGGCCTCGAGTCGGAGAGACAGGTTTCGGCAGGCCGCCTCCATCAACTCGACGTCCTGGCCGTCCAGGAGCTCCGCGCAGACGCCAATCCACGGCGGCTGCCCGACGACGAAGGCTGGCCGTAACCCCGCGAGCCGGACGGCCTCGCGCGCCGCCTCCCGTGTGCTGCCCGACACCTGGAGGTTGCTGTGGAAGGTTCCCATCCGTGGTTCTAGGCCGAGGGCAGCTTCACCAACGCCCGTGCACCTCCCGAGGGCACATCCTCCAAGGTCAACGTGCCACCGTCGGCCTCGACGTACTCCCGACTCAGGGCGAGTCCGAGCCCGGTTCCCTTCCCCGGCGCCTTGGTGGTGAAAAAAGGTTCGAAGAGGTGCGAACGCGCCTCCGCCGTCAGGCCTCCGCCCGTGTCTTCCACGGAAATGGTGACGAGGCCCTCGGACGGAGTGGCGGAGATTCGAATCTGCCGGTCCTTGCCCTTGGACTCGGACACCGCATCGGCCGCGTTCAGGAGGAGGTTGACCAGCACCTGGACCAGCCGCCGGCGTCGAGCCAGCGCCTTGGGAAGGCTCTGGGGAAGCTCGCGCTCGAGCCGGACGCCGCGGAGACGGACGGAGACCAGGAGCAGGGCCTCCTCGACCACCGACCGGACGTCGGTTGGGCCGGCCTCGGCCGTCCCGTCGGAGCGCGCGAAGCGTCGGAGGTCACGCACAACGTCCGTGATGTGGTCCACGGCGCGGGTGCTTTCCGCCACGGCCGCCACCACGTCCCTCCGGGACACCGCTTGGATGGCCTCGGCCTCTCGCTCCAAGAGCTGCAGGTTGGTCGAGAGGTAGGTGAGCGGATTGCTGATTTCGTGCGCGACTCCCGCCGCGAGGCGGCCCACCAGGGCCAGCCGGTCGGACTGTGAGCGCCGCTGCTCGGACACCACCAGCCGCTCGGCGGCGTCCCTGCGCGCGCGTTCCGACGCGATGCGGCTCTCGAACATGCGGACATAGGCGCTCGCCCCCATCGTCGCGACCGTCGTCCCGGCTGCCACCAGGCCCGCCCACATCACCACCGCGAAGAACGACGTCCCGGCGACCAGGAGCAGCGAGGCGCCGAAGCTCAGCACCACGAGCCCGATGAGCCAGACGACCCAGCGGGCGTGCGGCAGGATGAGGCCTGCGGTGAAGGGCACGGCAATGAGACAGCTGAATTCCGGGCTCTTGATGCCGCCGCCCATGGCGGCGATGGCGCAGATGAGGAGCGTCGAGACGATGAGAATCGACCCCACCACCGCGTTCCGACCTGGAGCCCCGACGCTCCGGACCAGAAACGGCGCAGCCAAGAGGAGCGCGGTGAGGACGATGCGCAGCGACAACTCCAGGGCACCGAAATGCCGGAGGAGACTTCCGGCGAGCAGACCGACGCTGAGCATCGCCCCGACCAGAAAAATGCCGCTCCGCTCGATGCGCAGCGCATTCGCTTCTTCATCCGAGACGTCCGGCGTCACTCGGTCCTCGCCTCCAGGCATGTCATCGGTTCAAGAAAGCCGTCGTCCAAGGACTAGCGTCCCATGGACGCGCGCATCCGGGCCACGACTCCTTCCAGGTCGCCCGGAGCTTTCACCGGCTCGAAACGCGTGGTGGCTGGGTCCCCACGGGGCACGAGGAGGAAACGCGCAGGCAAGAGAGCGCTCCCGTCCGCGCGTCGTAGACCGGTGGCTTCGGCCGTCACCTGCTCGAACTGGATGACCGCTTCCCCATCCACTTCCTTGCGCACCGCCCGCCAGGGCAGCGGGATGTCGCCGGCCAGGAGCGGCTCGAGCGCGAAGCTGATGTTGTTGGTGGAGATGGTGGGGTGCTCCGAGGGCTCCACCTTCTCCACCAGCTGGAGCTGCCCACGGATGCGCACCGGCGCTGCGCCTGCATCGAGTTTCCCGTCCGGGGCACGGCGCGCCGTCACCTCGACAGTCATCGCCGCGCCCCCCAGGAGGTGCGCACCGAGGACTGCCGCGTCGAGGGTGGCCGCCAGATTGTCGACGTTGGAGAAATAAAGGTGGCGCACGCCGGCGGCGTGCAGCGCGGCGGCGACACCCGAGGCAGCGAGCGCTCGAAAGACGTCGCCGTGACCGGCCGGCGCCAGCGAGGGCTCCCCGTCGGCCTGGCGAAACAGCGAGCCGTCTGGCCGCAGGCGCGGCAGGCTTCGCTGGCGGAAGAGGTGCACCGGCACCGGTGGTGGCCGAGCGTCCAGGGCGGCGCGAATGGCCGCGTCGGTGAGGTGGGAAGTCATGACCGCGGCGGCCACTGGACGCCCACAACGTTCGCTCACCTTGGCCACGTCGGCGAGTTTCAAGTCGAGGAAGGTGAGCCCATCGAGCACCGGCACCAAGGCCTTCACCGCCCCTCCGAAACGCGTACCGGCGCCACCGGCGACCACCAGCGCGGCCACCTGGCCCTCGCGTAGCGCGAGCTCTCCTCTCTGGGATACCCGTGCGTAGGCCTCCGTCCCCGCAGGCGGCAGGGCGACGACGTCACCCGGCAGGAGCGGCTCGAATGCCTCTGCCTCCGGGGCGGCGCTGAGTTCCCCGGCGCGAAACTTCCGGGTCAGCGCCTCGAAGAGGAGTTGCTCTGCGTTGGAGTCTGCGTCCGTCATCGGGCCCCGAGGAGACTGCCACGGCGGCGCGCCGCGGCTCGCCCTCAGCGTGGCACGGCCTCGGCGCCCTGGGCTAGAAGGTGGCTGGCCCTCGATGGAAGAATCAGCGCAGCCGCCGAGAGTTTCAGGGCGTGGGCCCGCCGACGTCCTCTCTCACGCTCCGGCGCGCGTCAACCTCATCGGCGAGCACACCGACTACTGCGACGGACTGGTGCTGCCGTTTCCTCTGGGCTTGCAGACCCGCGTCGAGCTCCGGCGCCGGACGGAAGAGGAAGTGGTGGCGCGCACCCTCTTGGACGACTCGGGACCGCTTTCCTACCGGCTTGGCGCCGAGCGCGCGGGCCGCGGATGGCTGGACTACGTCCAGGGCGTCACCTTCGTCCTGCGCCGGGCGGGCTTCCGGGTGAAGGGAGTGGAGCTCGACATCTCCTCGGACATTCCAGCCGGGGGTGGCCTGGCGTCGAGTGCGGCGCTCAGCGTGAGTCTCCTGCGGGCCCTGCGGGAGGCCTTTCAGCTACGGCTGGACGATGTCGCCCTTGCACGGCTGGCACAGGCTTCGGAGGCCGACTTCGTCGGCGCGCCGGTGGGGTTGATGGACCCGCTCGCCGCCAGCCTTGGCACGGCCGGAAAGGCGCTCCTCATCGACATCCGCTCACTGGCCATGGAGACGCTGTCGCTGCCCACAGGCGTGGAGGTCGGCGTCATCCATTCAGGCATCTCGCACCGAAACGCCGGCGGCACGTACGCACAGCGGCGACAGGAGGCCGAGGCCGCCGCGCGGGCGCTGGGCGTCGAGTCCCTCAGGGATGTGCAGCCGGCCGACTTGGCGCGCATCGCGCAACTCCCCTTCCCCCTCGACCAACGGGCCAGGCACGTCGTCACTGAAAACGCGCGCGTCCTGGCCTTCGCCGCGGCCCTTCGAGCGGGAGACAGCGCGCCACTTGGCGCTCTGCTGGCCGCCTCCCACCAGTCGCTGCGCGACGATTACGAGGTGTCGCTTCCCGACGTGGACGTGCTGGTGGCGCTGGCCCAGGGCACGGAGGGTGTCCTCGGCGCGCGGATGACGGGTGGTGGCCGCGGCGGGGCCGTCCTCTTCCTGGCCGCCACAGGGCTTGCGGCCGCGGTGGGTGCAGACATCTGTCAAAAGTACCGTGCCGAGACGGGGCAGGCCGGCGCCCTCCTCGTCCCGGCGCCGTCGGGGGACTGACGGCGAAGGGCCAGCCGAGGCCAGCACCGACGGCCGGCCGCCACCCTGGAAAAAAGCGCAAAAGGGCGGTGCACGAGGGCGGTAGACTCGTTGGCCACCGTGGCACCGCTCTCTCCAGGACCTAGCCCGGCAGCACCGCCGCCTTTCCGCATCCGTTTGGCGCGGCGTGGCGACGGCGAGCACCTGGGCGCCCTCCTCCACGAATTCGGCCATCCCGGGGCCGGGGACACCGGCACGGTGCACTGGGTGCTGAGCCACCCCGAAATCGAGGTTTACGTCGCCGCGGATGCGCAAGACCGGCCCATTGGCCTTCTGTCGCTCTCGCACCGGCCGCAGCTGCGGCTGTCCGGCCGGGTGGCCACCATCGACGAGCTGGTGGTGGCCGCCCCTTGGCGGCGAAAGGGCGTGGCCCGGGCTCTCATGCAAAGGGCCCTGGAGCGAGCTCGTGTGCTGAGCGTGAAGCGCGTCGAGCTCCAGCTTCCAAGCCTTCCCGAGGAGGCCACGGTGGCCTTTTGTACGGCCTTGCACTTCCAGGACGCTGAGCGCGGCGTGGTGGTGCGTCCGCCTTAGCCAGGGGGAAGAAGGAGGGGCCGCCTCGGCCGGCGCATTTCCCTCAGGAGGGCTGGACCGACCGCATCAGCGCCAGAAGGCGTGCGCGCGCGTCTTCGGCCACGTCGACGAAGCGCACACCCACCGCCTTCTGAGTCGGACGCACCCAGGCCACCACCGCGTCCACCGGAAAGCGCTCGCTTCCCACCACCAGGCTCAACGTGAGCCGCCGCCCCACGGCGTAAACGCGCCTCGTCTGCAGGCACAGGCCGCCGAGCGAAAAGTCGAGCGAGTAGGCGTGCAGGACGCGCGCGGCGTGCACCGCATCCGTGAAGCGCACCTCGATTCGCGTCGGGACGCGTGGCTCCCGGCGGCGTTCCGCCGAGGGGACAGCCGGCCGGGGCGGGTTCACCTCCACCGGCGAGCCACCGCGACACGGGCTGCGAGACGCGAGTTGACGCGCACCCCGCGGCGCAAGGGCCGTTGCGAAGCACGCTCGACCTGGACGATGAGTTTCCGGCCAAACACGCGCCGGAAGAGGGCCGACTCGTGTGCCGCATCCCACAGCTCGAGGTCGACCGGCTGCTTGGTGCGAAGCTTCACCACCACCGCGCTGGGCAAGAGGCGTCCCTGGACCCGCAGCACCGTCTGCCGGTGACTTCGGTCGAGCGAATCGGCGAGCCGCAGGAGCGTCGCCAGCTTCCGCACCACCCGCACCTCGGCCGGCTGCAGGCCGTCCATCCCGGAATGGTTGGCATCCGGCGCGCTTCGGCGGTGGTAACGGGCGATGCGGGCCACCAGTTCACGCTCGCGGTCCCGGAGTCCTGGAATCTCCGAGTTCTGAATGAGGTAGTAGGTGTGGCGGTGGTGGCGGTTGTAACTCACCGAGTTCCCAATGTCGTGCAGGACGGCTGCCACCTCGAGCAGGGGCCGCGCCGACGCCGGGAGGCGGTGGAGTGGCGCCAAGTCGTCGAAGAGCTGCAGCGCAAGCCGCGTCACCTGGGTCGAATGCGCCTCGTCGAAATGGAAGCGCCGCCCGACGAGCAGAGCAGCATCGGCCAGGCTGTGGTCGTCGGCGGGCGAGTCGATGCGCCGAACCAAGTCCACCAGAATCCCGTCGCGCAGCCCGCGCTGCACGGCGGTGACCGACTCCAGGCCGAGGTGCTGCACCACCGACTCGAGGATGATGGCCCCGGCGCAGATAATCTCCGCCCGCTGGGGGTCGAAGCGCTTGCGCAGCTGCGCCGGCGACATCTCGGCGAGCTCCTCCACCGCCTGGGTGATTTGCCGTGCCGTCGCGTGGGCCGTGCCCTCGGCGGCGGCAAAGGCCACCACGGCATTGATGGTCCCGCTGCTGCCGAGCGCACTCCGGGGAGCCCGGGCAATCCGTGCCGGGAGGGACTCGGTGAGGGCTTCCCCGGCAAACCCACGGATGAGCTTGAGCTGCTTTCCGGTGATGCCCCGGGCGGTGCCGAAGAGCTCCGTTAAGCGGACGGCGCCCAGGGCGACGCTCCACATGGCGGTGGGGTTCTCACCGGTGGCCGCCGCCACCTCGGTCGAGCCGCCGCCGATGTCGACGCACAGGGACCGGGCCGAGGGCGGCTTGCCGCGAAGCACCCCCAGAGTGGTGAGCCTTGCCTCTTCCATCCCGGAGATGACTTCCAGACGAAGGCCCGCCTCGTCCCGGGCGCGGCGGACGATGTCCTCGCGATTCTTCGCCTCGCGCAGCGCGCTGGTGGCCACCGCGCGCACCTGGGCGTGGTAGCGCCGACAAAGCGCACCGTAGCGCCGCAGCGTGGACAGGAGGCGGTCGGCCACCTCGCGGGGGATGGAGCCCGTCCGGAAGACGCCCTCCCCTGGGCGCACCGGGTCGCGCTCGCTGTGCAGCGGCTCGAGCGAACCATTGGCCAGGCGACGCGCGAGCTCGAGCCGGACGGCGTTCGTCCCCACGTCGATGGCAGCCAGGACTGGCTCTGTGAGGGCGGTGCGGCGCATCGGCGGCGGCAATTTCAACGCATTATCAGCTCAGTCCGACCGTCCGCGACCCCCCGGCTTGCCCAACCACCGCCCTGTCACCTATTCGTGACAGGAGCGGGCCCGTGAAGAGCCCCCACCACCCCTCCCCGTGGACCTGACCGACCCCAGCCTCTTTCTCAATCGCGAGCTCTCCTGGCTCGCTTTCAACGAGCGCGTGCTGCGCGAGGCCACCAACGCCGGGTTGCCGCTCTACGAGCGCATCAAGTTTCTCGCCCTCTTCGCTGCCAACCTCGACGAGTTCTTCATGGTCCGGGTGGCGGGCCTCAAGCAGCAGCTCGCCGGAGGCGTCGCCGCTCCCGAGGCCGACGGGATGCTTCCCGCCGAGCAGCTCGCCGCCATCTCCGAGCGCGTGCACGGGCTGGTCGCGCGGCTCGGAAGGCTGTGGGGAGAAGAGCTGCTCCCGGCACTCAACGGGGCGGGCGTCTCGCTCTTGTCCACCACGGCACTGGACACCACCTGGAAGGCGGCCGCCAAGGAGCACTTCACCTCGGGCGTCTTTCCGGCGCTCACCCCCTTGGCCGTGGACCCCGGCCATCCCTTCCCCCACCTGCGCAACAAGTCACTCAACATCGCGGCCGTCCTACGGCGCGAGAATAAGCGGCGCACCCGCGGCGTCGTCCAGGAGACGGAGCTGGCGGTGGTACCGGTACCGAGCGTCCTGGCCCGGCTCGTGCCCCTGCCCTCCCTCGTCGGCCATTCCTACATCCTCCTCGAGGACCTCATCACCCGCTCCCTGGCGGACCTCTTTCCAGGCTTCACCGTGGAGCACGCCGCTCCCTTCCGGGTGACGCGCAACTGGGACCTCGCCGTGGACGAGGAGGAGTCCGAGGACCTCCTGGCCTCCATCCAGGACGACCTCAAACGCCGCGAGCGCGGGGCGACGGTGCGCCTCGAGCTCGACGCCTTGGCCTCGGACGCGCTCGAGGAGGCCCTCAAGCGGGCCCTGCACCTCGGCGCCGAGGACGTCTACCGCTCCGACGCCCCGCTGCAGCTCTCGGACATGGTGGCCCTCGGGGAGCGGGACCCTCGTCCCGAACTCCGCGTCGAGCCCTTCACCCCGGCCTTACCCCCGCCTCTCAGGGACGTGGAGAGCCAATTCCCGGTGTTTGCGCAGAAGGACGTCCTCCTGCACCACCCCTTCGAGTCCTTCGACCCGGTGGTGCGCTTCATCGACGAGGCGGCCGACGACCCAGCGGTGCTGGCCATCAAGCAGACGCTCTACCGGCTGAGCGCGGAGAGCGCCATCGCCCAGGCGCTGAGCCGGGCGGCAGAGAATGGAAAACAGGTGGCGGTGCTGGTGGAGCTCAAGGCCCGCCTGGACGAGGCGAACAACATCGCCTGGGCCCGGCGCATGGAGGAGGCCGGCGTGCACGTCGTCTACGGGCTGCTCGGCCTGAAGACGCACTGCAAGGTGGCGCTCGTCGTCCGGCGGGAAGCGGGCGGCATTCGCCGCTACGTGCACCTCGGGACGGGCGACTACAACAGCTACACCGCCCGGCAGTACACCGACGTCTCGCTCTTCACCGCCCGGGAGGAGATTGCGGACGACGTCACCGCGCTCTTCAACATGCTCACCGGCTACTCCGTGCCGCCGAAGTTCAAGCGGCTGGTGGTCGCCCCCTTCAACCTCGTCGGCCGGCTGCTGCAGCTCATCGAGCGCGAGGCGGAGCGCGCGAGGAAGGGAGAGCCGGCGCGGATTGTCGCGAAGATGAACAACCTCGTGGACTCCTCCGTCATCCGGGCGCTCTACGGCGCGAGCCAGGCCGGCGTGCGGATTGACCTCATGGTCCGCGGAATCTGCTGCCTGAGGCCGGGCCTACCTGGCATCTCGGAGAACATCCGCGTCACCTCGGTGGTGGACCGCTTCCTGGAACACGCGCGCCTCTTCTCCTTCGGTGCCCGGGAGCGGGCGGAGGTCTTCCTCACCTCAGCCGACTGGATGCCGCGCAACTTCTTTCGCCGCATCGAGGTGATGGTGCCCGTCGAGGACACCGCCCTCCGCCAGCGCCTCCTCGACGAGGTGCTGGGGCTGGGCCTCAAGGACACGGCCAAGGCCATGGAGCTCACCTCGGACGGAAGCTACGTCCCGGTGGCCGTCCACGCCGGCGGTCCGGGCTTCCGAAGCCAGATGGCCGCCCTGGAGCTCGTCCGACGACACGACGAGCCGAAGCCGGCCGACGCGCTCCTGCGCCACGCGCCCGGCCCACCGGAGACGGCACCGACGCGCAACGTCCCGCCGGCTTAGAGTCCCCCGCCGCCCGGCTGGGCTGCTCCATGGCTCCGTCAACCTCCCTGGCCTTCGCCCGTCGACTGGGCCACCTCGTCCCGGCGGTCCGCGCGGCGGCGGCGGTCTCGGCCTGCCTCATCGCGGGCCAGTTCGCGGGCCAGACAGGGTTGGGCCTGGCGATGGCCGTGGGCGCGCGGCGCGTCGTCCTCTCCGACCCCGGAGGCGCGCCTGCTTCGCGCGTCGCAAACATGGCCCTCGCCGCGGCCACAGGCTCGCTGGCGGCCTTTGCCGGGACGCTCGCCGGGCATTCGCTCGCCCTGGCGACGCTGGGGATGTTTGCCCTGGGCTGGGTGGCGGGTGTGGCGCGAAGCCGGAGCGAGGCCGGGGGACGGTTGGCCATGTCGCCCGCAATTCTCTTCGCCCTGGCACAAATTCTCCCCGGCGACGTCCAGAGCGCGGCCGTGCGCGCCCTGGCCGTGGGTGTGGGCGGCACGGTGGCCGTGGTGCTCGTCGTCTGGGCCTACCCGCATGGATGGCCCAGCCTCGCCGTCTACAGATTGAGGACCGGCCTGCACTTCCTGTGGGACGCCGTCTTTTCCTCGGAGGGAGACGTCCGCTTCGGCTTCGTCCTCGCCGCGACCGTCTCCGTGTGTCTTCTCGTCGTGAGAGCGCTGGAGCTGCCGCGCGGCTACTGGGTGGTGGTCTCGGTGCTGGTGGTGCTCCGGCCGGAAGCGGCGGTGACGCGACAGCGCGGATTCGAGCGGGTGGCGGGTACGCTTCTCGGCTCCGCCCTCGGGGTGGGACTCGTCTTCCTCGCTCCCTCGCTGCTCGTGACCGACGTCCTCCTCTTCCTCCTCGTGGTGGGTTTCTTCCGCCTCTTGCCGGTGGCCTACGGATGGAGCCTGACGTTCTTCACCCCAGCCCTGGTGCTGGGCATCTCGCTGCTCGAACCCGGCAACTGGCACTGGGCCGCCAACCGGGCCGTGGACGTCGCCGCCGGCACCCTCGCGGCGCTCGGTGCAGGCTTCCTCATGAGCGCCAGGCTGACCCGGCGGCCACGCACCTCCGTCGTGTAGGGTGCACCTCCTGTTCACGCCCGACGCACCGCTCGCCGCGCTCCTTCCAGAGTCCCACGCCGCCGATGGGGAGAAGCTCCTGTCGCGCTTTCTGCAGTACGTCTCGGAGGCCGGGCTCACCCTCTACCCGGCGCAGGAAGAGGCGCTCCTCGAGGTGATGGCCGGGAAGAACGTGGTGCTCAACACGCCCACCGGCTCCGGGAAGTCGCTGGTGGCCACCGCACTGCACTTCAAGGCGCTCGCCGAAGGAAAGACCAGCGTCTACACGACGCCCATCAAGGCCCTGGCCAACGAGAAGTTCTTCGCGCTCTGCCAGCTGTTTGGCCCCTCTCGCGTCGGGATGCTCACCGGAGACGCGTCCATCAACCGCACGGCGCCTCTTCTGTGCTGCACCGCCGAGGTGCTGGCCAACATGGCACTCCGGGAAAGTAGCCCCCACATCGACACGGTGGTGATGGACGAGTTTCACTACTACGGAGACAAGGACCGCGGCTGGGCCTGGCAGGTGCCCCTCCTGGCGCTGCCCCGGGCCACCTTCCTCTTGATGTCGGCCACCCTCGGGGACACCCACCACATCGAGGAAAGCCTCGCCCGCACCACCGGCCGGCCCGTGGCGCGCGTCTTCAGCAACGAACGTCCGGTGCCGCTGGAGTTCTCTTACCGCGAGACACCGCTTCACGAGACGCTGGAGGAACTCGTCGGCCAGGGCAAGGCCCCGGTGTACCTCGTCAACTTCACCCAGCGCGCGGCCAACGAGCAGGCCCAGGCACTGACGTCCATCAACCTCACCACCCGAGAGGAGAAGGAGCGGCTGCGGGCGGCGCTGGAGGGGACACGCTTCGACTCGCCCTTTGGCAAGGACATGCGTCGCTACCTCCAGGTGGGCATCGGGCTGCACCACGCGGGGCTCCTGCCCAAGTACCGGCTGGCCTGCGAGAAACTGGCGCAGACCGGCCTTCTCAAGGTGGTGAGCGGCACCGACACCCTGGGGGTGGGCGTCAACATCCCCATCCGGACCGTCCTCTTCACCCAGCTGTGCAAGTACGACGGCGAGAAGACGGCGCTCCTCTCCGCCCGGGATTTTCACCAGATTGCTGGACGCGCCGGCCGCAAGGGCTTCGACGAGCGGGGCTTCGTCGCTGCCCAGGCCCCCGAGCACGTCATCGAGAACCTCCGCCTGGCCCAGAAGGCGGCTGCCGGGAAGAAGGTGGTGCGCAAGCAGCCCCCGGCACGGGGCTACGTCCCGTGGGACCGCTCCACCTTCGACAAGCTGGTGGCTCGACCACCCGAGCCGCTCGTCTCGCGGTTCGACGTCACCTTCGGGATGCTTCTCAACGTCCTGCAGGGCGAGCCCGACGAGGCCGGCGGGGGCTACGGGCGACTCATCCGGCTGACGCGCGCGAGCCATGGCTCCGAGCACGAGAAGCGCCAGCTGCTCCGGAAGGCGGCCATGCTCTTCCGGACGCTGCGCAGGGCAGGCCTCGTCTCCACCTTCAAGCACCCCCACGCCGCCGCGGCGGAGGTGGAGATTGCGCCCGGCCTGCAGCGGGAATTCTCCCTCCACCAGACGCTGTCCCTCTACCTCGTGGCAGTCCTCGAGTCGCTCGACCGGACGTCACCGAGTTACGCCCTCGACGTGGTGACGCTGGTGGAGTCCATCCTCGAGAACCCGGAGGTGGTGCTTCACCGCCAGCGCGACGCGGCGCGCACTGTCCGCATGGCCGAGCTCAAGGCGGCGGGGGTGGAGTACTCGGAGCGCCTCGCCGAGCTGGAGAAGGTGGAGTACCCCAAGCCCCTGGCCGACTTCCTCTACGGCACCTTCGACAGCTTCTCGGCCCTGCACCCTTGGGTGGGCCAGGACAACATTCACCCCAAGTCCATTGCCCGCGACATGCTCGAACGCTTCTGCAGCTTCGCGGACTACGTGCGGGAGTACGAGCTGCAGCGCTCCGAGGGCGTCCTTCTGCGCTACCTCACCGATGCCTACAAGACGCTGGTGCAAACCGTCCCCGAGTCCTACCGCAGCGAGGAGGTGGAGGAGCTGATGGCAGCGCTGCGCCAGGCCTTGCGGGACGTCGACAGTAGCCTGCTCGACGAGTGGGAGCGGATGCAGCTCCCGCCGGGCGTCGTGGCCGACGTCGCGCGGGTGGCTCCGCCCTCGGCCCCGTCCCAGCGCGCGGTGGTGGCACGGCTCCGGGCAGAGTTGCACCGTCTTCTGCGGGCCCTCGGGACACGGGCCTGGGAGGAGGCGCTCCAGGCCCTCGCGCCGGGCCATGCCTTCACCGCGGCCAGTCTCGAGGCGGAAATGGCGCCCTACTTCGCCGAGCACGGCAGCGTCGTCCTCACCCCGGAGGCCCGCCGGCCCGACATGTCGCTGGTGAAGCCCGTTGGCCCGCGGCTTTGGGAGGCCCGCCAGCGCATCCTGGACCCGGAGGGACACGCGGACTGGATGCTGGACTGTGCAGCCCTTCTGCCCGAGGGGCCGCTTCCCGACCACCCCTTGCTTGAACTTCGGCGCGTGGGCGTTTAGAGACCCTCGCTCTCCAGTGTCCCTCCTCACACGAATTCGCTTCTCCCCCCGCGACCCGGCGGCACAGGCCCGCTAGAGGACACGGGCCCGCACCCTCCCAAAGTCAGTCATGGCCACCATTCAAGTCACCAGCGTCACCAAGGCCTACGGGCAGAAGCGTCTCTTCGAGGCTGTGGACGTCGTCTTCAACGAGGAGCGCCGCTACGGACTCACCGGACCCAACGGAGCCGGGAAGTCGACCTTCATGCAGATTCTGTCCGGCGAGCTGGAGCCGGACGCGGGCAGCGTCTCAAGGCCGAAGAAGACATCCGTCCTGAAGCAGGACCAGTACGCCTACGAGGAAGAGCGCGTGCTCGACGTCGTGGTGCAGGGCAACAAAAGCTTGTGGGCCGGCCTGCAAGAGAAGGAGGCGCTACTGCACAAGCCGGACCTCACCGACGCCGAGGGCCATCGGCTGGCGGATTTGGAGGCCCTCATCGCGGAGGAGGACGGCTACACCGCCGAGAGCGACGCCGCGGAGCTCCTGACTGGCCTCGGCGTGCCCGAGGAGGACCACACCAAGCGGATGCGGGAGATTGCCGGCGGCTTCAAGCTGCGCGTCCTCTTGGCCCAGGCGCTGTTTGGAAAGCCGCAGGCGCTCCTTCTCGACGAGCCCACCAACAACCTCGACCTGGACTCCATCCGCTGGCTGGAGCGCTTTCTCCAGTCCTACGACGGCGTTCTGGTGACCATCAGCCACGACCGGCACTTTCTCAACGCCATCTGCACGCACATCGCCGACATCGACTACCAGACCATCATCACCTACACCGGCGGCTACGACGACATGGTGATGGCCAAGAGCTCGGTGCGCAACCAGATTGAGCAGGACAACGCCGAGAAGGAAAAGAAAATCTCCCAGCTGCAGGACTTCGTGGCTCGCTTCTCCGCGGGAACGCGCGCCAGTCAGGTGCAAAGCCGCAAGAAGGCCCTGGAGAAGCTGCAGCTGACGGAGCTGAAGCGAAGCAACATCGAGCGCC
>Ga0302314_10007192_pt1 | contig 20044 bp, 23 predicted proteins | sample III_Palsa_N2_3_FD_200533 | JGI IMG/M metagenome (GOLD analysis project Ga0302314, IMG submission 200533) | Peat permafrost microbial communities from Stordalen Mire near Abisko, Sweden - III_Palsa_N2_3 | ecosystem: Environmental > Terrestrial > Soil > Palsa > Peat permafrost | place: Sweden... | reverse complement strand
TCAAGCAGGCCGCCGACCAGATCATCTTCATCGCTCATGTCCTCACCAATGTCCCTACTCGCTCGCCCGACACTATCCGGTTGATGTTGCGATCGTCGGCCATGTTGAAGACCACGATCGGCAGGTTGTTGTCCATGCAAAGCGCAAACGCCGTCGAATCCATCACCTGCAGTCCGCGCGTCAGCGCTTCCTTGTGGGTGATCTCCGGAATGAACTCTGCCGTCGGGTCCTTGGCCGGATCGGCGGTGTAGACGCCCTCGATCCCGTGCTTGGCCATCAGGATGACCTCGGCGCGGACCTCGGCCGCGCGCAGTGCGGCGGCGGTGTCGGTCGTGAAGAACGGGTTGCCGGTGCCGGCCGCGAAGATCACGACCCGGCCCTTCTCAAGGTGACGCACCGCACGGCGGCGGATGTAGGGCTCGGCGACCTCAGAGATCGTGATAGCTGACTGCACCCGGGTCGGCACCTCACCCTTCTCGAGCGCGTCCTGCAGCGCCAGTGCGTTGAGCACCGTCGCCAGCATGCCCATGTAGTCGCCGGTGGCGCGATCCATGCCCTTGGCCGCGGCCGCAATGCCGCGGTAGATGTTGCCACCGCCGACGACGATCGCGACTTCCACACCGCGACGGTGGACCGCGGCGATCTCCTGGGCGATCGCGCGTACGCGATCTGGGTCGGTGCCGTACTCCAGCTCGCCCATCAAGGCCTCGCCGGAGAGCTTCAGCAGCACCCGCCCGAAGGCAGGTGCTGGGTCTGCGGAATCCGTGCTCACGTGAGGGCTACTAGGAGCCGATCGCGAAGCGGGCAAAGCGCCGGATCACGACGTTCTCGCCCATCGTGGCGGCGATCTGCGCGCGCAACTCCTCGATCGTCTTGCCGCCGTACTTCTCTTCATTGACGTGTTTCTGACGCAGCAATACGACCTCGCTGAGCCACTTGTCAACCGAACCCTGGACGATCTTCTCGCGAACGTTCTCAGGGCGGTCGGCGGCCTTCTCGGTCGCGACCCGAACCTCGGTCTCGCGGTCCTCAGCGGGGATCTCGTCCTCGGTGACAGCGATCGGGTTGGCGGCCGCGATGTGCAGCGCCAGATCGCGGGCAAAGCCGACGAAGTCATCGTTGCGAGCGACAAAGTCGGTCTCGCAGTCGACCTCGACCAGCACGCCGATCTTCGAGCCGTGCACGTAGGTCTGCACGGTGCCCTCGGAAGCGTCGTTGCCGGAGCGCTTGGCGGCCTGAGCCTCGCCGCGGGCGCGGAGGTGCTCGGCGGCCTTCTCCATGTCGCCGGCGGCCTCCTCCAACGCCTTCTTACAGGCCATCATGCCCGCACCGGTGCGGTCACGTAGAGCCTTCACGTCCTGCGCGGTGATACCGCTCATCTATTTCTCCTCTTTGGTCGTCGCGCTGTCGGCGGCAGGCGCCTCAGGCTCGGCGGCCGGAGCGACCTGCGCCTCAGCGGCGGGGGCAGCAGGAGCCTGAGCGGGCTCCTCCACGGTGGTGGTTGCGGGGGTTACGTTGACTTCAGCGGCTGCGCCAGCGGGCGCAGCCTCAGCCGCGGCCGGGGCGGCTTCAGCAGCCGGGGCAGCTTCAGCGGCCGGGGCGGCTGGCGCTGCAGGCGCAGCTTCAGCAGCAGGGGCAGCTCCGGGAGCCGGCGTGGCTGCCTGAGCGGCAGCAGCAGCCTCGGCGTCAGCCTTGGCCTTCTCTGCAGCCTCGGCCTCCGCCTTCGCGGCAGCTTCGGCCTCAGCCGCTGCAGCTGCAGCGGCGCGCTCGGCCTCTTGGGCCTCGCGGCGTGCCTTGTCCTCGGCCTCACGACGGGCGCGCTCCTCGGCTTCCTTGCGTTCACGCTCAAGGCGGGCGGCCTCTTCCTGGGCACGGAAGGCGTTGTGCGCCTCAGAGACGACGTCACCGATCGCGCGGGTCACGGCGGCGCATGAACGGATCGCGTCGTCGTTGCCCGGGATCACGAAGTCAATGCCCTCGGGATCGCAGTTGGTGTCGACCAAGCCGATGATCGGGATCCGCAGGCGCTGGGCCTCCTTGACGGCGATCGCCTCGGTCTTGAGGTCAATCACGAACACGGCGTCGGGCTGACGCTGCATGTTCTTGACGCCGCCGAGGTTGGCGCGCAGCTTCGCAAGGTCGGCCTGCGCCGCCATGCGCTCACGCGTCGGCAGCAGCTGCAGCTGACCCTCGGTCTCGTAACGCTCAAGGTCGTGCAGACGCTTGATGCGGTTTGAGATCGTCTGGAAGTTGGTCAGCAGGCCACCGAGCCAACGGTTGTTGACGTAAGGCATACCGGCCGCCTCAGCCGTCTCCTTGATGGCGTCACGCGCCTGCTTCTTGGTGCCGACGAACATCACAGAACCGCCGCGACGCGCGATGTCGGCCGCAAAGTTCTGGGCCTCCTTCAGCATCTGGTCGGTCTGAATGAGGTCGATGATGTAGATGCCCTCGCGCTCTCCGTGGATGAAGCGCCGCATCTTGGGGTTCCAACGCCGCGTCTGGTGGCCGAAATGCACGCCGGCCTCCAGTAGCTCGCGAATTCCGACTTGAGCCACTGTTACTCCCTTGAATGAATTTGGAAAAAGCTCTCCGCTGGCCTTTGTGATCGCCACTCCAGCCTTGTGCCGGAGCAGGGAGCGATCAGAACCATTGCGGAGGATGGGTTATAGAAACGCCAGCAAGTGTAGGAGACTCGCGGCGCTGCGGTCTGCTGCTAGTCGGACTCTGCCCGCGCGAGCGTCAGCGCGGCCTCCAGGTCGTGCGGCAGCGGCGAGCTCACATCTACCTCTTCGCCGCTGATCGGGTCGGTGAAAGCGAGCCGCGCGGCGTGCAGGAACTGGCGCTTGAGGCCGTACTTCTTCGTGCCGCCGTAGGCGTGGTCACCGGTCACCGGATGCTCGATCGCCTTCATGTGCACGCGGATCTGGTGCGTGCGGCCGGTGTCGAGCACGACCCGCAGCAGCGTCGCGTGCGCGAAGGTCTCAACGGCCTCGAAGTGGGTGCGCGCCTCGCGCGGCGTGGCGGTGTCGATCGAGTGCAGCACCCGGTCAGAGCGGTCGCGTCCGATCGGCGCGTCGATCGTGCCGCTGTGGGCGGGCGGTACGCCGTCCACCAGCGCCAGGTATTCGCGCCGCAGCTCACGCGCCTGGAGCAGCGCCTTGAGCTCACGGTGCGCCTGTTCGCTCTTCGCCACCACCAACAACCCCGAGGTGTCGCGGTCGAGGCGATGCACGATCCCGGCCCGGTACGGGTCATCGCCGCCGGCGGCGCGGTCCGCAAGCGCCTGCGCGAGCGTGCCGGTCTGATGGCCTCGGGCCGGATGCACGACGACGCCCGCGGGCTTGTCGACCACCAGCAGGTGGTCGACCTCGTAGACCACCCTGAAGTAGGCAGCGGGCCCGTCGTCGGTCGAGACCGCCGCGGCCCAATCGGGCTCGGGCTCGGGCAACACGACGACCCGCTGCCCGCCGGTGACCGAGCGACGTTTCTGCGCGGAGCGGCCATCGACCGTGACCAGTCCGGAGCCGATCAGCCGCGCGGCTCGGGCCCGTGAGCCGAGTGGCGCCGCCAGGTACTGATCGAGCCGCAGCCCGGTCGAGTCTTTCCCGACTATCTGGTCGAATTCTGGGTCAGCCATCTGTGTGCTCGGTTTCGTCTCGTTTGCGTGATCCAAGCTCGATCACTATCGCCATCAGGATCACGCCGAACGTGATTGACATGTCGGCGAAGTTGAACGTCGGCCAGTGCGGAAGCTTGATGAAGTCAATCACCGAGCCGTTCGCGACTCGATCGATCAGGTTGCCGACAGCACCGCCGATCAGCATCCCGGTCGGCAGCCAGAGCAACGGTTGTGCCGGACGGGCCAACAGGTAGCCGATCAGGCCGACCAGCGCGAGGCCGATCACAACATAGACGAGGTCGCCATCACCGGCCAGAAAGCTGAACGAGACGCCGGTGTTGCGCTCGTAGACGAGGCTGATCCCGGGGATCACGTGCCGCACCTGGCCGGGCTCGATCCAGGTCCCGAGCGTGTGCTTGGTGATCTGGTCCAGCGCGATCACAACAACCAGTACCAAACCTGCGCGCATCAGGCTGACGCGCCGTGCCAGCGTCGGCGTGAGGCCGCTGCTGCCGCCCACCGCGGTGTGACTCAACCTGAGATCAGGTTGGTGATGACGTCGCCCAGCAGATAGAGCGTGAGGATCGCGACCATCGGGCTGATATCGAGCCCGCCGAACTGCGGCAGGACCTTGCGAAAGATCCGCAGCCAGGGCTCCGAGACGTCCCGCAGAAACCCCATGATCACGTCAAAGGCTTGCGAGTACGGCGGCCGCGCCCCGAACGAGAGCACGAAGTTGGCGAGCACGTAGAGCACGATCAGGATGATGTAGACCTCGAACACCGCGCCAACATAGTTGGCGATGTCCTGCGAGGTGAAGGCGGCGGTCAGCAGCATCAGCTTGGCCGTCCGTTGGGCCAAACGACCGCGTCGATCGCGTCGTGAAAGGCGCTGCGCACACCGGCCTGCTCGAGCGCCTCGAGCCCGCGAGCGGTCGAGCCTCCGGGAGAGGTCACCTCGCGCCTGACCGCCAAAGTGTCGTAGCCGCGCGCCTCGATCAGAGCCGCGCTACCGCTCATCGTCGCGGTTACGAGTTCGGCGGCGAGTGTTTGGTTCAAGCCATGGCGTACCGCGGCGTCGACCTGAGCCTCGGCCAGCAGCGCCTGGTAGGCAGGGCCAACGCCGGTGACTGCGGTCGCCGCGTTCAAGAGTCGCTCCGGCACGGTCGCGACGCGCCCGAGGCGCGCGAACAGCGCGAGCACCTGCTGCTCCAGCGCGGGATCGCGGATCTGGTCCCCTTCCGGCTCGGCGTAGACGACCACGCCCTGGCGAACCTCGACCGGGGTATTCGGCATCAGCGCGAAGACCGGCGTGCCCGGGTAGGCCGCCTGAAGCTGCGCGCTACGGGTGCCGCCGAGCACCGAAATGACGGCCTTCGCGGTACCGGAAATCTCTTTTGCGACTGGCTTGAGGTGGTAGGGCTTGTGGCAGAGCACGACCGCATCGACGCTCTGAGCGAGCTCAAGGTTCGAGCTGAAAGCCTGCCCGCCGAGCTCGTCAACCAGGGCCTGAGCCCGGCCTGAGCCGGTGTCAGAGACAAAGACCGGTTCACCCCAGCCGCGCGCCATCGCGCGTGCCATGTTGCCGGCGCCGATCAGTCCAAGCTTCATTGCAGCAAGCCTACTCGCGGGCACGCACGGCGCACTCGCTCGCTCACGACTGGTTGAAGAAGCCCTTTTCGATCAGACGCGCGCGCTCTTCCGCCGAGACCTCGACGTTCTGCGGCGTCAGCATGAAGGTCTTGTCCGCGACCCGCTGCATGCCGCCGTCGAGCGCGTAGGTGAGGCCGCTGGCGAAGTCGATCAGTCGCTTCGAGAGGTCGGAATCGACGCCTTGAAGGTTGAGGATCACCGGGATCGCATCCTTGAACTTGTCGGCTACGTCCTGGGCATCATTGAAGTTCTTAGGCGCGACGAGGTGCACGCGCACGTCGCCGTTCCCGGCGCGTCCGCGTGGCGCGGTTGCAACCGGGCGCAGGACCGTGGTGCGATGGTCGTCGTCGTCGCCGAAGATGTCGTCGAACTCGTCACGGCGGGCGCGGCGCCCACGCGGTTCCAGGCGGCGGACTGTGGGCCTATCGCGGTAGCTGTCTTGCATCTGAACCTCCGGCTCCGAGTAGTGCTCGAGATCGTCCTCATAGGCAGCGTCTTCGGCGAGGCCGAAGTACACGAGGGTGCGCTGCCATGTGTCACGAAATGCCATATCGGTGGGAGGTTCGCGCAAACGCAGGTTTTCCCTGCACTTTCACGTGCAACGCGGATTATGCCGCGTTAGGAATGTTGCGGCCTGAAAAGCAGCGAACCTAGGCGGATGATAGTCGCCCCTTCCTGCGCGGCGACCTCGTAGTCCTGGCTGGTGCCCATCGAGAGCTCGCTCAGGCCGTGCAGCTCGGCGAGTTCGCGCAGCTCCGCGAAGTGCCGCCGGCTCTGCTCCGGCTCGGCTGCCAGCGGCGGCATCGTCATCAATCCGACGACGCTCACCGGGCAGCGCTCGATGAATGCCGGCAGCTCGGCAGCGCTGACGCCGGCCTTGTCGGCATCGCCCGCGACGTTGACCTCGATCAGGACCTTGGTCTGCTCGTTTCCATGCTTGCGGAGCTGCGCCAACGCTGATTCGGTAGCGATCGAATGGACGTAGCGGACATACGGCAGGATCTGCGCGACCTTGCGGCTCTGCAGCGCGCCGATGAAGTCCCAGGTGAGCTCGGGATGCGAAGGTGCCTTCTCAGCCAGGTCCTGGGCACGATTCTCCCCGGCAAGCGTGATCCCGCCCGCCACCAGTGCTGCTAGCTCGGTCTCAGGTAGGTACTTGACGGCGGCGAGGATCTGCACCTCCCCCGGCTTGCGCCCGGCGGCGGCCAGCTGCTCGTTGACGCGCTCCAGGTTGGTACGCACCGTCTCAGCGGTCAGTCCCTCGATCAGGTCAACCAAATGAGCGCCCCCTGGCGTCCGGTCTCACGCTGGTCCCGCCGGTACGAGAACAGGTAATCGGGCTCGCTGCAGATTGTGCAGAGGCCTAGCTCGTGGACCGTCTCAACGCCAAGCTCGCTGAGCTGCTGCCGGGCGATCGCGTTGAGATCGAGGTTCTGACCGTTGCGGAAGTCCCGTCCGAGCTGCGCAAAGGTCTCGTGCAGCTCGTCGCTGACCTCGTAACAGCAGGCGCCGGCGCAGGGGCCGATCGCGGCGCTCAGCTCAGGCTCCGCCTCTGATGACATCCGGCGAACCGCCGCAACGCCGCGTTCGATCACGCCATCGCGCAGCCCCTTCCAGCCGGCATGCACCGCGGCCACCGCACCGCCGCCGGCGATCATGATCGGGACGCAGTCGGCTGAGATCACCATCGGCGCGATACCTGGTGTTGAAGTCGCCACAGCGTCGGCTTCGGTCATCACGCCACACGGCACGATCTTGGTCTGGATCACGGTCGTGCCATGCACCTGGCGAGCTCGCGCCACCGACACCCCTAAGCGGCTCGCTATCTCAGCATCGGTCTCACGCACGTCGCCCCACAAGGCCGTGGTGAAGACGGCGCGGGCGCCGGGCAGGTCGATCGCGATCTGCCCATCAAGGTCGTAGAACGGCGCGGCCAGCACCCCGTTCACGCTAGCGCCACCTTGAGCTGGCTCTCACGGTCTGGGGCGCTGCCGTCCCAGACCGCGTCCTGGACCTTCGCTAGCCGTCGGCCCAGCTCTGGCCCTTCCTTGATGCCCGCTTCGATCAGGTCGTCGCCGGTGATCTGAAGCTTCTGATGCCGGAGCGTTTGCAGCCACTGCTGGTGTCGCCACGACGGCACTTGCGCTGCGGCGAGTGCCACCGTGGCGACACCAGCGTTGCCTATGGCGCGGGCAACATCTGACCCTGTCGAGGCGCTCTCGAGCGCTTCGTTCAGCCGTGACGCTCTGCCCACGTCCACTATCGCTTCGCGGTCAGCCGCTGTGAACTCCAGGCGATCTAGCAGCGCCGTGGCCGCGCCTGGCTCTCTGCCGAGCAGCGCAACCCCGAGCACCACGATCGCGGGACTGCCATCCGTGGGCAGCTCCGCAAGCGCGGCCCGGGCAAGCTGCTGGCGCTCTTCGCCGAACGCGAGCGACTTGTCGATCGCACCATCCAGGCCAAGCTGGCTGAGCACCGCGAAGCCGGTCACGGGGTCGCTCTCAGCCGCCAGCAGACGAAGTTCGTTACCGATCCGGGGGCCGCTGACGGTCGCGAGCGCTCCGTTTGCGACGGCAGCTGCGGCGAGCTCTCGGGTATGCGGGGCGATCGTGAAGCCGAGGCGCGCGGCGTACCGCGCCAGCCGCAGCAGCCGGGTCGGGTCGTCGACGAAGCTCTCGTCGTGCAGGACCTCGAGCCGGCGCGCTTCCAGATCCTCCAGGGCGCCGTCGACCGCGATCAGCTCACCGGCCTGCGGGCCGGTGAGCCCAAGTGCGATGGCGTTGACCGTGAAGTCGCGGCGTTGCAGGTCCTCGAGGATCGGTGCCGGGCGGACTTCTGGCAGGGCACCAGGTTCGGCGTATCGCTCCGCCCGGGTCTGGGCGATGTCGTAGCGCACCGCTTCGCGGGTGACCGTCGCGGTACCGAAGCGGTCGTGGATCTCGGGCGTTCCCTCGAGCCGCTGGGTCAGCTCGCCCAGCGACCCGTCTACGGCCAGGTCGAGGTCCAGCGGCTCACGCTCGAGCAGCAGGTCGCGGACCGCGCCGCCCACCAGGAAGACGGACTGCGGGTGCTCGCTGCCGAGCGCATCGAGCAGGCTCGAGACGCCCGGCAGCGACTTGGCGCGGGCGCGAAGTTCTGGTGTTGAGAGAAGGGCCACGTGACGGGGGATTCTTACGGCCGCTCTAGCGCTGTGCGGTGATGCCGCCTGATCTGCGGCTACCCTACGCCCCGCATGCGTCTTCCGAGACTGCCGAGAGAGAACCGTGGTACTTGGATGGCCGCAATTGCGCTTGCGGTTGTGGCCGTCATCGTCGCAGGCTTGGCGGTGCACGAGCTGACCAAGCAGAAGTCTGTTCTCAACACAAAGGTCCCGTTCAAGGGGTCTTCTGGAGTGACCAAGGTCACCAGCAAGAAGGCAGCCAACACGTTCGTCTGGCCGATCTACGGCCTCAATGACGCACGCACCCGGGTTTTCGTCGGTCCGACCGATCTTGAGCCGCCGTTCAAGACTGGCTGGAAGCTGGGCGGCAACGGGCCGCTGGAGTTCCCACCGGACATCGACGGCAACGTGCTGTTCTTCATGGACGACCACGCCACGGTCAACAAGGTCAATGCCACCACTGGACACGTCTACTGGCGGGAGCACGTCGGCGTCTGGTCGGCAGCGTCGCCGGCGCTCGATCCGAAGGCTCACCTGCTGTTCGTTCCGGTCCTTTCGAAGACCCAAGACTCGCCCGGCAACGGTCAGTTCGTCGCGCTCTCGATGAAGAAGGGCACGACTGTCTGGTCGTATCCCCTGCCCTCGGGCAGCGAGTCCTCGCCTTTGGTCTGGCACGGAACCGTCTACTTCGGTGACTCGGCCGGCACAGTCCACGCTCTGAACGCTCTTACCGGCAAGCAGCTTTGGTCCTTCCCGACCAGTGGCCCTGAGAAGGGCGGACCGACGCTCTACAAGGGCATCTTGTACTTCGGGAATTACGCCGGTCAACTGTTCGCGGTCAACGCCACCACGGGCAAGCAGGTCTGGGAAGCGAGTCCAGGCGGAACCATCTACGCGAGTCCGACGGTCGCCTATGGGCGCGTGTACGTCGGCAGCACCAACGGCTTCATGTACTCGTACTCAGACACCACCGGCACGCTCGGCTGGTCGATCGACACTGGCAACTACGTGTACTCGTCGGCCGCGGTCGACGACACGCCGAAGCTCGGGCCAACTGTCTACGTTGGCTCCTATACGGGTACGGCCTATGCCCTCAACGCGGAGACCGGCACGGTTGATTGGAAGGCGGACATCGGCGACTCGATCTCCGGTGCCGCCTCGATCGTGAACAACGTCGTGTACTTCTCCGGCGTTTACCACCCTAATGTCACTCGTGGATACAACATCACGACCGGGAAAGAAGTCTTCACCTACCCGGACGGCGCCTACACAGCCACCGTCGCCTCTCCGAAGGCTGTGTACCTGATGGGCCACTACGTGCTGTACCAGCTGCTCCCGACGCACTAGCGCGCTTCTACGCCGCCTCTGCCACCCGAAAGGAGCGCCGATGCGCTTTCCCAGGCTGCCCAGAACCAACCTTCATCCGTGGATCGCAGCCGGAGCGCTGCTTCTCTGCGTCCTCCTCGTCAGTGCTTGCGGCTCCAGCAAGCCCGTGCTGAAGCGGGTTGTTCACCCGAAGGTTGTCTTCAAGCACACCAGGGTGGCGGTCAAGGTCACCAAGAAGAAGGCCGCCAATACCTTTCTCTGGCCGATCTATGGATTGAACGACGCCCGCACACGCGTCTTCGACGGTCCCGCTGACCTCGAACCTCCGTTCAAGACCGGCTGGAAGCTGAGTGGCAACGCGCCGCTTGAGTTCCCGCCGGACATCGACGGCAACGTGCTCTTCTTCATGGACGACCACGCCACGGTCAACAAGGTCAACGCGACCACCGGCCATCGCTACTGGCGCCATCAGATCGGCACCTGGTCCGCCTCCACGCCTGCGCTTGATCCGAAGCTTCACCTGATGTTCGTATCGGTGCTCTCGATCGACAGCGACTCGCCCGGTGACGGCCAGTTCGTGGCGCTCTCAATGAAGACCGGCCGGTACGTCTGGCGCGACGCGGTTGCGGCCGGGAGCGAGACCTCACCACTGATCTGGGGCAACAACGTCTACTACGGCGACGCCGACGGCCACCTCTATGACGTCAGCGCCCTGACCGGAAAGACGATCTGGTCGGTCTCCACCGACGGTCCCGTCAAGGGCGGAGTCACGCTCTCCCACGGGATCATCTACGTCGGCAACTACGCGGGCCAGATCCTCGCGCTGAAGGCCAGCACCGGGGCGCAGGTCTGGCAGGCAAGCGTGGGCGGACATGTCTATGCGAGCCCGACCGTCGCCTACGGCCGCGTCTACATCGGCAGCAGCACAAATGGCGGCGTGTATTCGTTCTCCGCAAAGACCGGTGCGCTCGCCTGGTCGCTCAGCACCGGTGACTATGTCTACTCGTCCGCTGCGGTCGACAACACGCCTGGGCTGGGTCCGACCGTGTACTTCGGCTCCTATACCGGCACCGCCTACGCGGTCAACGCTCGGACCGGCGCGGTTGACTGGACGGCTGGTGTCGGCGACTCGATCTCCGGGGCGGCGTCGATCGTGAACAACGTCGTCTACTTCTCTGGCGTCTACCCGAGCTCGATCCGCACCCGCGGCTTCAACATCACCACTGGTAAGCAGGTCTTCACCTACCCGGACGGCGCCTATACGGCCACCGTGGCCTCACCCCGCGCCGTCTACCTGAGCGGTCACTACACGCTCTACGAGCTACTGCCCGCGCATTAGCCACATTTCGGCCTGAACGCCGGGCGAGCCACGCTCTTTATGCGCCTGGAAGTAACAACTTGTTACGTGCAGGCGCATAAAGAGCGAACTGGCGCTGCGCGGAGACGTGCACGCGCGCGGCGGAGGGCAGCGAGTTCTAGTCGTTCGCGTCGGCGGGAGTGAGCTGCACAGCGCAGACCGTCTCGACCGGCTCGAAGCCGAGCGACTCGTAGATCCCGATCGCGTGGTAATCCGGGTCGGCGACGATCACGAAGTGGTCCACGTGGTGCGCCGCCGCCGTGATCCGCGCCGCCTCGACAACTAAACGTGAGGCGATCCCGCGGCGGCGGTGCGACGCCAAAGTGTCAACGTGTTGATAGCGCGCTCGCCCGTCGGTCACGATGATCCCCAGCGAGGCGACGGCCCGCTCACCCTCGAGTGCCACGAACCAGGCGCCACGCCCCGCTCTGAAGAGCTCACGCTGGCCCTCCTGGCGCTCGCGCAGAAACCGCAGGTGATACTCGCCGCCGGTGCCGGGTGGCGGCTCCGCGGCTTGCAGGTCGATCAGCTGCGTCCAGAATTGCTCGTCCTGCCCCGCCGCCGGGTTCAGCGCGCGGACCTCGACCTCGCGGTTCTCCCGCGGATGCGCACGCAGGGTGTCTACAGCGGCAATAAGCCCCGTTGAGCGATTCAGCTCATAGCCACGAGCGATGAACTCGGCGTCGGCCGCGCCGCTCTCGCCGTCGACGCGATCCCAGGCGAAGGTTCGATGCGTGACCCGCGGCAGATCCGCGAACTCGCCCACGAAGGCCTGCTCCCACAGCTGACCGTCGCCGGCGGCCGGAGGCTCGTCGAACATCAGGAAATTGCCCCACCAGAAGGTCTGGTTTGAGGGCGACCGCACGACCCAGTAACCGTCCCGCCGAATTAGCTGATGATCGAGTCCGAGGACGTCGATGTCGGTCGCGAATACGAGACTTTTCATGATTTGGCCGCATTTAGCCATATCTAGGCCGGTCGAACATGGTACCCTGTACGGCCTATGCGTTGTCGAAGCGGTAGTCACTGTCAGGAGCCGGCCGTCAAGGGTCGTCGCTTCTGCGCGGAGCACGCAGCCCAGCTTGATCGCATGCGCGAAGAGCTTAAGGATGCTGCCGCTGCCCGCATCGGCCGTGGTCGACCCAAGCGGTCCTCCACCTGCTGCCGTCCGGGCTGTTATGAGCCCCGCGTTCCCCCAGCCGCGTATTGCGATACGTGCAGTGCGCTGGGGTACGTAGAGGAAGCCGCTTAGCGCGGTCTTCCCGGATTCGTCTCGGTCCTACGCTACCTCTCGCACGGCTATGCCTGCTGCGGCGAGGTAGCGTTTGACCTCGGCGACTGTGTGCTGGCCATAGTGGAAGATCGACGCACACAAGACGGCGTCGGCTCCTGCCTCAAGCGCCTCCACCATGTGCTGCAGCTCTCCGGCTCCGCCTGAGGCGATCACCGGGACGTTGACCGCATCCGCGACCGCGGCGGTCAGTTCGAGGTCGTAGCCGGCGGTGGTGCCGTCGCGATCGATGCTGTTGAGCAGGATCTCCCCCGCCCCGCGTTCCACCACTTCGCGCGCCCACTGCACCGCGTCGCGACCGGTCGGCGTGCGGCCTCCAGCCAGGTACGGCTCCCACGAGCGTCCATCCGCTGTGCGCTTCGCGTCAAGCGATACCACCACGCACTGAGCCCCGAACTGTGCGGCCAGTTCGTCGATCAGCTCGGGCCGATCGAGCGGTGCCGAGCTCAGCGAAACCTTGTCAGCGCCCGCGTCGAGCACCGCCTGGGCGTCGGCCACCGAGCGAATGCCACCGCCGATCGTGAACGGCACAAAGACGTCATCAGCGGTGCGCCTGGCCAGGTCCACGACGGTGCCGCGTTTGTCCGAGGTGGCCGTGATGTCAAGGAAGACCAGTTCATCGGCGCCGTCGGCGTCGTAGCGGCTTGCCAGCTCGATCGGATCGCCGGCGTCGCGCAGGTCGACAAAGGCGGTGCCCTTCACGACGCGTCCGCGATCGACGTCAAGGCATGGGATCACGCGCTTGTAGTGCATCAGCGCAGCTTGTCCAGCAGTGCCTGGGCGTCGCCGACGTCGAACTTGCCTTCGTAGATCGCCTTGCCGACGATCACACCGGTCATGTTGACCTGGCGCAGCTTTGCCAGCGCCTCTAGATCGGCCAGCTCCGCGATCCCGCCTGAGTATGTGAAGGTGCCCTGGACGACGCCTGCGACCTCACGAGCCCCATCGAGGTCCGGTCCGGTCAGCATGCCGTCACGATCGATATTCGAGTACACGAAGCGGCGCACGCCGCGATCGTTCAGGCGCATGATCGCGTCGGCCACCGGCACCTCGGTCTGCTCGATCCAGCCGGCTGCCGCCAGCAGACCGCCGCGGGCGTCAACCGACACCACCACCCGGTCACCGTGGGCGGCCAGGACCGCATCGAGGAACTCGACGTCGCGGAACGCGGCGGTGCCGAGGATCACTCGGGTCGCGCCGGCGGCGATCACATCGGCGACGGCCGCCTCAGTGCGTAGCCCCCCTCCCACCTGGACGGGCACCTCAAGCGTGCTGGCGATCCGCTCAATCGCTGAGAGGTTCGCGGGCACGCCGCTGCGGGCGCCGTCGAGGTCGACGATGTGCAGCGCCCGCGCACCGGCATCGACCCAGCGCCGGGCGGCGTCGAGTGGGTCGGCGTCGTAGTCGGTCTGCTGGGCGTAGTCACCCTGAGCCAGGCGCACGGCCTTGCCGTCGATGATGTCGATCGCGGGGTACAGGATCATGGTCGGACCCCGACGTTAGACGTTCACGGCAGCGCTGGCGCGACGGCTCGCGAGCTGTGCAAATGCCGACAGCAGCAGCAGGCCGTGGCGCGAGGACTTCTCAGGATGGAACTGGGTGCCGTAGACGTTGGCCTTCGCCACGATCGTCGGGAAGCGCTCGCCGTATTCGACGCTGCCAACCAAATTTGCGCGGTCGATATCGGCGGCCACGTATGAGTGCACGTGGTAGAACGGGCACCCGCTCTGCGGCAGATCTGCCGTCAGCGCCGAGTCCTGTTCGAAGCGCACTTCGTTCCAGCCGATGTGCGGCACCCGTAGCCCCTCGGCTTGAAGCTCGCGCACGTGGCCGGCGATCAGGCCGATACCGGGCGTCTGTGTCCCCAGCTCGCTTGATGACTCGAACAGCAACTGCATGCCGAGACAGATCCCGAGGAACGGTGTCCCGGACGCGGCGCGCTCACGCATCAGCTCGTCGAGCCCGCGTTCACGCAGATTCGCCATGCCCTTCGGAAAGGCGCCGACACCGGGGAGGATCACGGCATCCGCGGCACGGATCGCGTCATGGTCGCCCGTGATCGTGGCATCGGCCCCGACCCGCACAAGTGCCTTCTCAACCGACCGTCGATTCCCCATGCCGTAATCAACGATCGCGATCGACGGCCGGAGGTCGCTGGTCACGTCAACGTTCCCTTGGTGCTCGGAACCCCGGACTCGGTTGGATCGACGGTCGTGGCCGCGCGCAGGGCGCGGGCGACCGACTTGAAGATCGCCTCGATCACGTGGTGCACATTGGTGCCGGCTTCAAGGCTCACGTGCAGCGTCAGCTTGGCGTTGCTCGCCAGCGCGCGCAGGAACTCCTGGGTCAGCTCGTGGTCGTAGTTGCCGATCGCGCCCACCGGCATCTCGGCCTCAAAGACCAGCAGCCCGCGACCGGAGATGTCGATCGCCGTGGTGGCGCGCGCCTCGTCCATCGGGATCGTCGCGTTGCCGTAACGGAAGATCCCGGCACGGTCACCGAGCGCCTGATCGAGCGCCTGGCCGATGCATATGCCGACGTCCTCCACCGTGTGATGAGCGCCGGTCTGCAGGTCTCCCGCGGCGGCTACCTCGAGGTCAAGCCGACCGTGCCGAGCGAGCAGGTCGAGCATGTGATCGAGAAAACCGACGCCGGTGCTGCGGTCGCCCCCGCCGTTGCCGTCAAGCGTCAGTTTGACCTTGACTTCGGTCTCGCCGGTCTTGCGTTCAATTGTCGCGCTGCGAGTCATTGCTCTCGATTCTGCCCGATTCGGATTTCCATCGACTGTGCGTGCAGCTCAAAGCCCTCGGCGCGCGCAAGTGGAGCCGCCGTGCGCGCCAGGTGATCATGATCGGCGATGCGGACCTCCGTGAAGGTGCGGCGGAAATGCTGAGGCCCAAGCGCCGAGGCGAAGCGGGCAGCGCCGCTGGTCGGCAGCGTGTGGTTGGACCCGGCGATGTAGTCGCCAAAGGCGGTGCCGGTACCCACGAACACGCAGCCGGCGTGGTGCACCCGCGGCGCCAACTGCTCGGCCTGCGGGCCGAGCAACTCCAAATGCTCCGGCGCGAAGGCCTCGCTCAGCTCGTGCGCGAACTCGAGCGAAGGTGTCAGTACCAAGCGGCAGACGGCATCGGTGTCGGGCAGCGTCTCGTCAAGCCGTGCGGCCAACGCGGTGAGCAGCGCCGCATCGCTTGAGAGGACCACGACGATCGTGCCGGTCCCGTGCTCCGCCTGCGCGAGCACGTCAAGCGCTAACGGCTCGAGCTCGTACCCCGGGCCAACGATGATCAGTAGGTCACTCGGGCCTGCGAACGAGTCGATCCCGACCCGGTCAGAGAGCTGGCGCTTGGCTTCCTGGACGTAGAGGTTGCCTGGGCCGACGATCACGTCGACCGGACCGACGCTCTCGGTCCCGTAGGCGAGCGCGGCGATGGCCTGTGCGCCTCCCATCCGGTAGACCTCGTCAACCCCGGTGATCGCGCAGGCGGCGATGATCGCTGCGTTGACGGTGCCGTCGCGCCCGGGCGGCGAGCAGACCACGACCTGCGCGACGCCGGCCGCGCGGGCTGTGGCCACGCCCATCACCACGGTGCTCGGATAAGGCGCGCGCCCACCCGGTACGTAGACGGCGGCGCGGTCGACGGCCGCGTTCCGGACGATCACCTGGTGCGTCCCGAAATCGACTGTCGTTGGTTCGCGCAGTGCTTCACGAGCGACACGCCCGACGTTCTGGTTGGCGAGTTCGATCCCGGCGACGACCGCCGGATCGAGACCGGCGCGCGCCGCTTCGAGCTCGTCCCCGGTGACACGCAGCTCGGGGGCCGGTAGGCCGCGCGTGTCGTGTAGTTCGGTGTAGCGCCGCACCGCTGCGTCTCCTCCGGCGTGCACATCCCCGATGATCGCGGCAACGGCGGAGCCGACGACGTTGCCCCCAGGCACCAGCCGGCGCAGATCAGCAGCGACGCTGCGCGCGTCGCCGGACGGTGTCAGCGTCTCAGTTCTCAACGGTGTCGGCGATCTTTGCGAGCAGCGCGTCGATCGCGCTTGCTTTGAGCCGGTCGGCGACCGGGTTGGCGATCAGGCGTGCGGTGCAGACCAGGATCTCCTCACGGATGATCAGGTTGTTCTCGCGCAGCGTCGTGCCGGTGGCGGTGAGATCGACAATCGCGTCGGCGAGGCCGGCGAGCGGCGCCAGCTCGACCGAACCCTTGACCTCCACGATCTCGGCCTGGCGGCCGGTCGCCAGGAAGTGCTCGGTCGCGATCTTCGGGTACTTGGTCGCGATCTTGACGATGCCCAGCCGTCGCAGCGCGTCTGCGACCGGGTCAGCGCCGGCTTCGGACGCGACGATCATCGTGCAGCGACCGTAACCGAGATCGGCGAGTTCGTGGACATCGCGTTCGGTCTGCTCGGCCAGCACGTCCTTGCCGGTGATGCCGATGTCAGCGGCGCCGGCCGCAACGTAGGTCGGCACATCGGACGGTCGCATGGTGATGATGCCGACGTCCCGGAACAGCAGCTTGCGGTCGTTTTCGCGCACCTCGCGGGTGTCGATGCCGACGCGCTCGAGCAGGTCGAGCGTGTCGTTGAAGAGCGCTCCGCGCGGCACCGCGATCCGCAGCGGCACGCTCTGATCGAACTCAACCACGCTCGCGCTCCTCTGCGGCAAGGGCGATGTGGACGCGCTCGACGTCAAGCGCGAAGCCGACCGCCGGCAGTTCACGGCCGAAGCTCCCGAGCAGGTGGTCATAGCGGCCACCGCTACCGAGCGGCAGGCCATGTGCGGGGTCGTAAACCTCAAACACAGCGGCGGTGTAGTAGCCGAGGTCACGGACCAGGCCGAAGTCGAAGATCACGCGCTCCGCAACGCGTTCGGGCAGCAGCTCGAGCAACGCCCGCATGCCCGTGCCGGCGTGTGCCAGCGGGCCGGTGAGGCCGTCAAGGATTTCGGCGCCGCCGCGCATCCGTGGAACCGTCAGCAGCAGTTCGGCTTCGGCGCCCTGCAGCTTGAGCCTGCGGACCTCTCGTTCAACGCCGACGAAGTCACCGGCCGCGAGCTCGGTCAGCAGCAGCTGACGCGCGTCGGCATCGACGTCGAGCTGGTCGAGCAGCTCCGGGAAGAGAGCCTGGTCGCCAACGCCGATGCGGAAGCGCCGCAGACCCACGGCCTCGAGCGCGTCGCTTAGCACCGTCAGCGCCTCGGCGGTCCCCTCCGGCCCTGGAGCACCGATCAGTTCGACTCCCGCCTGCAGAAACTCACGGGACTGCCCGCGCTGCGGGCGCACCTTGCGGTAGGCGTGGGCGAAGTAACAGAAGCGCAGCGGCAGCTCGGCTGTGGCGTAGCGGTTCCCGGCCAGGCGGGCGATCGGGACCGTCATATCGGCTCGCAGCACCAGCATGTTGCCGTCCCCGTCAAAGAGACGGTATGAGGCGTCTGGCGTGGCCCCGTCGCGTGTGAAAGTCCGCTCGTACTCGAGCGCCGGCGTGTAGACCTCACCGTATGCAGCCTTGTCGAAGACGGCGCGCATCCTCTCCGTGAGCTCACGGAGCTCGCGCATCTCGTCGGGCAGCACGTCGCGCGTGCCGCTGGGAATGCGATCAGCCATCTGGTCTTAGGGAATCAGACTTAGGAGCTGCGAGCGGATTGGACGCGCAGCCGGGCGCTACGCGCGGCTGGCCGTGTCTTCGACGCGCTCAATCCGGGCCCCGAGCGCCCGCAGGCGTTCGTCGATGCGCTCGTATCCGCGGTCGATCTGGCGCACGTTGCCGATCTCAGTTATGCCCTCGGCGCAAAACGCCGCGATCAGCATCGCCATGCCCGCGCGAATGTCAGGTGACTCGACGCGCTGCCCGCGCAGCTTGCGCGGGCCTACCACGATCGCTCGATGCGGATCGCAGATGGTGATCGCGGCCCCCATCAGCTGCAGCTTGTCCGTGAAGATCAGGCGGCTCTCAAACATCCACTCGTGCACGATCACCGAACCAGCGGCCTGGGTGGCCAGCGCGAGCGCGACGCTCGTCAGGTCCGCGGGGAACGCCGGCCAAGGGCCGTCCTGGATCTTCGGCGTATAACCACCGGCGTCGTTGCGTATCTCGAGGGTCTGACCGCCGGGCACGATCACGTCGTTGCCAACCAACTCACTGCTCAGGCCCAGGCGTTCAAACACGAGCCGGATCATGCGCAGATCCTCAGGCACCGTGTCCTTCACCACCAGCTCACCACCGGTGACGCCGGCCAGCGCCATGAACGAGCCGATCTCAATGTGGTCGGGCGCGATCGTGTGTTCACACCCATGCAGCTGATCGACCCCGTGCACGGTCAACACGTTTGACCCGATCCCACCGATCTCGGCGCCCATAGCCGTCAGCATGCGCGCCAGATCCTGGACGTGCGGCTCAGATGCGGCATTGCGGATCACAGTGGTGCCCGGAGTCAGCACCGCGGCCAGCAGCGCGTTCTCAGTCGCCATCACCGACGGCTCGTCCATCAGGAAGTCACACGGAGTGAGGCCCTGCGCCGGGGCCGTGATCTCGATGTTGCGACCGTGGGCGACGGTCGCGCCGAGCGCCCTGAAGGCGTCAAGGTGCGGGTCGAGGCGCCGACGACCGATCACATCGCCGCCTGGGGGCGGCATCACCGCGCGTCCAAAACGAGCAAGCAACGGCCCGGCCAGCAGGAAAGAGGCGCGGATCCGCTCACCGAGCTCCTGGTCAACGTCTGTGTGATCGACACTGCCGGCGTTGACCACGAGCTCGCCGGCTGCACTCCAGGTCACCTCGGCGCCGAGCGAAGCGAGCAACCCGATCATCGCGTCGACGTCGCTGATTCGCGGGACGTTGCGGAGCACGACCTCTTCATCCGTGAGCAGGCAGGCGGCGAGGATCGGCAGCGCGCCGTTCTTGTTGCCAGCAGGTACCACGGTGCCGGAGAGCGGTACTCCGCCTTCGATTACGAACTTTTGCATGCGCTCGGTTAAGGTAACGGCATGTCGAGCGATACCGATCCCATGCCCACCGGCGAGCTCTCAAGAGCCGATGCCTGGGCGCTTGTTTGCGAGTGGACCGAGAGCGATTCACTGCGCCGCCACATGCTTGCCGTCGAGGCGGCGATGCGAGCTTATGCCCCGCGTTTCGGCGGTGATGTCGAACTCTGGGGCCTCACAGGGCTGCTCCACGACCTCGACTACGAGCGTTACCCGGATCTCGACGATGAGCAGGCCGGCCATCCGCGCAGCGCCTTGACGGAGTTGCGGCGGCGAGGCTATCCGGAGGAACTGATCCGAGCTGTCGCCTCACACGCGGACTTCATGGAGGTTTCGCGCGACAGCGACATGGAGAAGACGCTTTACGCGGTAGACGAGCTCTCTGGCTTTGTGTTGGCCGTGGCGTATGTGCGTCCCGAGCGGCTTCAGGGCATGACTCCCAAATCCGTCAAGAAAAAGATGAAGCAGCCGAGTTTTGCGGCGGCGGTTGGACGCGACGACATGACCCAAGGCGCCGAGGCCCTCGGAATCGACTTCGACGAGCACGTACAGAACGTGATCGCAGCGCTCGCGGCCGAATCAGACGCTCTGATACCAGCCTGAAGGGCCTTGACGCCTGTGCCTCGGTTATCGTCCGAGCCATGGCCGATCCA
>Ga0302314_10007191_pt1 | contig 20046 bp, 19 predicted proteins | sample III_Palsa_N2_3_FD_200533 | JGI IMG/M metagenome (GOLD analysis project Ga0302314, IMG submission 200533) | Peat permafrost microbial communities from Stordalen Mire near Abisko, Sweden - III_Palsa_N2_3 | ecosystem: Environmental > Terrestrial > Soil > Palsa > Peat permafrost | place: Sweden... | reverse complement strand
GGCTAGCGTCAGACGATGGCGGCGAGGGCCAGTCGGAGCAGCAATATCGCGTAGGGGCCCGTGCTGATGTCGATCATTGATTGGTCGGCAAGTCGCCTGTTGGCGCTGTGAATCGATCGTCGGCGCTTGGCTGTTCCGTGTCAACGAGGGTTTGCGCAAGCGAATCCCGACGGCGTGGCAGAGCAGGGGTCCAGCCTGCAGCCGAGCTGAACGCAATCTTGCCGGCCGAAGCCGTTCCCCGCGCCTATGTCGATTCATCTACGATGTGCCTTGACGCGGCTCGCGCCGTGAAGACGAACCGGAGACTCCAGATGAGCCAGCACGATGCCAAAGGCGTACAGGTCAGGATCACGGTCGATGGGCCGTACATGGTTTCGGGCGGACTGCCTCTGAGCCGCCAGTCCATCGGAACCAACGCCGCCGGAGAGTCGACGACGTGGACGCCAGGCCAGGACGTTCCGACGCAGTCGCGCTACAGCTTGTGCCGTTGCGGGCAGAGCGCCAACAAGCCGTTTTGCGACGGGTCGCACCAGAAGACCGGATTCGACGGCACCGAGACGGCCGACAGGCGGCCGTATCTCGAACAGGCCAAGGTCATGCGCGGCCCGGTCATGTCGCTCACCGACGTCGAGAGCCTGTGCGCGTTCGCGCGCTTCTGCGACCCGAACGGGCAGGTGTGGGGTCTCGTCGATCGGACGGACGAAGCGTCGGCCAAGCACCACTTCGTCGCACAGTCCTGCGACTGTCCTTCAGGCCGGCTGGTCGCCTGGGACGACGCGAGCGGCAAGGCGGTGGAGCCCGAATTCGAAGCGTCCGCGGTGTTGATCCAGGATCCCGCAAAGGGCTGCTCGGGTCCGCTCTGGCTGCGCGGGGGCGTGCAGGTGATCGGCGCCGATGGCTTTGCCTACGAGGTGCGCAACCGCGTCACGCTGTGCCGCTGCGGAGCCTCTCGCAACAAGCCCTTCTGCGACGGATCGCATGCCTCGATCGGCTTCAGCGACCAGAGTTGAACGAGCGTCGATCGCGGTCCGCGAAGCGCGCTTCACCCAGCGTGCGATTTCACCCACGCGACGTACTTGTCCATCCAGCCTTGCAGGAAGGCCTTGCTGGCCGCGCCGATGTTGCCGTCCGCGTCGAACAGGCCCGGATGGGCATGGACGAACGCTTCGGGTTGGCCAAGGACGGGAACGTCGAGGTAGGCGAGGATGTTGCGCAGGTGCTGCTGCGCGAGGGCCGTTCCGATCACGCCGACCGAGATGCCGAGCACGCCGGCAGGTTTACCCGCCCACGCGCTCTGGCCATAGGGCCGTGAGGCGTTGTCGAGCGCGTTCTTCAGGACCCCGGGGATCGAGCGGTTGTACTCGGGTGTCACGAACAGCACCGCAGAAGCTGACTGGATCTCGGCCTTCAGGCGCTTGACCGGCGCCGCCTGGTTGGCGTCGTCGTCCTGGTTGTAGAGAGGCAGATCGCCGATCTCGACCTGCGTGAAGGCGAAGTCCGGTGGCGCCAACCGCGCCAGCGCGGTTGCCAGTTGACGATTGAGCGATTCGCGGCGAAGGCTGCCGACGACGACTGCGATTCGATAGGTGCTCATGAGTGTCTCCAATGGATCTGCGGCATCGTGGCCGAGGCGAGTGCCGGGTGTCGGGATTCGACTGGCAAGCGTACGCGCATCCGTTGCGAACGCAAGGCTGTTGCGCCGCGATCCGACGTCGGAGACGCCGGGTCGCGGCTACTCGCGCAGGCTGAAGAGCAGAGTGCCGTTGCTGGCGCCCCGCGAAGGCTTCATCGCGTGCCCCGCGTTCCGTGTCTCCGCGGAAGCGGTGTCAGCCGATCTTCGCAGCGTAGGCGTCCATGACGCGGGCCGAATAGACCATCGCCGCGCCGGCGTTGACAGCGATCGCAACTCCCAGCGCCTCGGCGATCTCCTCCTTGCTCGCACCCGCCTTGATGGCGGCGCCGGTGTGTGTCGTGATGCAGCCGTCGCAGCGCAGGCTCACGGCCACCGCCAACGAGATCAACTCGCGTGTCTTCGCGTCCAGCGCCCCGGTCTTCGCGCCCGCCTCGCCCAGCGTGCGGTAGCCCCGGACGGTGTCGGGGCTCAACGTGGCGATCTGGCCGATCGCACCGATCAGTTGCTTCTGATAGTCGTTCCAGTCGAGCATCATGGTTGGTTCTCCTTGTTGAACGGAACGCCGTCGAGCGTTCCCATCTTGCCGCTGGCGAAATCCCGTCTTGCCTGGGCGAGACGCTCGTGCGTGTCCATCACGAACGAACCCGAGAACAGGATGGGCCCTTGCACCGGGGCTCCGCCCAGCAAAGCCACGTCCAGCGGTCGATCCGACGCGGCAGCGATGCGGACACTGTCGCCCGGCGTCAGCACGACGAGCGTGCCCGCGCCCAGGGCGACACCATCGTCCGCCACGAGCGCGCCATCGAGCACATAGAGCCCGAGTTCCTGCGTCGCGTCCACCGCCAGGGAGACCGCGGCCCCGCCATCCAGATGGACGTGCACCAGCGTGGTCGCCGTGGCGAGCTTCATCGGCCCGTCGACGCCGTCGACATGCCCGGCGATGACGCGCACGCGCGCTCCGTCGCGAGCGAGCTCCGGAATGTCGGCGGCGCGAAACGAGGCGTAGGCCGGCTCGACGAGTTTCTGGTCCGGGGGCAGGCTCGTCCACAGCTGCAGTCCATGGCGGCCGCCCTCCGGTTGCTCGGCGTGCAGCATGCCGCGCCCGGCACGGATGTGCTGGGCGTCGCCGGGCCCCAGCCTGTCCTTGAAGCCCAGGCTGTCGCGGTGTTCGACGCCGCCCTCGAGCAGATAGCTCAGCACCTCGATTCCCGCATGCGGGTGCGGCCGGTCGCCGATGCCGCGGCGGCTGCGGTGGCGATAGTGATCGATGAAGACGAACGGTCCGAGCGCCGTTCGTTGCTGCGACGGCAGCGCGCGGCGCAGCAGCATGTCGCCGTCGTCGATGACTGGTTCGGCTTGCAGGATGGTCGAGATCGCTCGTTTCATCGGCGCTCCAGTTCGAGCTTTTCCGCTGCCTTGCGGAACAACTCGGTCGTGCTCGACGTGGCTGCGTCCAGTGTCCTCATGCCCGCAGCTTAACGCGCATTTTCCGGAAAGTGCGCACTGGCCGCGGACTCGATGGCGGCGTTTGTGCCAGTGCAGCGCAAGTGAAATTCTCATGTCGGGCTTCCACAACCGGCAGGCCGGGCATAGAGTCGAACTCCGGCTTCATGCGCCGGCATCCTCCAACGTGCAAGCCAAGAAGCGCAATGACCAATTCCCCGTCACCAGTCCATCTTGCCGAATCGATCGACGCCCTGATCACCGCGACGCGACACCCTTCCGTCCACCGGATCGTCGTGCGTGGCGAGCTGAAGAACGCACCGACCATCCGCCTCGCGCCCGGACAGTCGCTGCACGGAGAGGGCGCCCTGGCATCGATCGAGTTTGCCGATGGCGTCGACGGCTTGCAGCTCAGTACCGACAACGAAGTCAGCGGACTTGCGCTGACGGCGTCGCCCGACAAGCGCGTCATCTTCAACGACACGACAGTCGCCAGCCTGGGGCGCATGCGGCTGGCCGGCCTCAGTGTCATCGGGCAGGTGCAGCTCCTGGCGCGAGACGCCGTGAAGAGCGGTCATGTCGACGTCGATGGCCTGGACATCGTGGGCGCGGACGCGCGCGCCTGTACCGACCGGCCGATCGGCTTCGGCGTCCATGTCCTGCAGGGGGCGTTCACGCTGTGGAACATGCAGCCGGACGAACGCGTGACCATCAGCGCCAACCTGATCGGATTGTCGGCGGGCCGCGAAGGCGCGCCGGTTCGAGGCAGCGGCATCTTCGTCAGCGGCGCCGGCTTCACCGGCGGACGGCTCGTGGTGACGCTACTCGATACCGGCGCGGTCTACAGCGACGGCGGCATCCCCGAAGGAACGCCGGACCAGATCACCGGTGGCGTGTTCACCGTCTTCAACGCGCACGTCGACGAGGTGCGCAATCGCGGTCCGGTCGTGACCTACGGCGTCAACGACATGGTGCTCGACAACTGGGGCTACGTCGACCGCTGGACCGCGGAGAAGAAACTGACCTCGTACGGTCCGAGCGGCATCGGCTTCGTGAACTTCAACATCGTCAACACGCTGAAGGTATTGGCACCGATCGAGACCTTCGGCGCCGGTGCCCGCGGCTTCAACGTCTACGCCGGCACGGTGGGACTCGCGGAGTTCGAACGCGTCACGACGCATGCCGACGGCGCCGTCGGCATCCAGATCAGCCAGCCGATCGGACGCCTGGTGGTGCATCGCGGCGTCGAGACCTTCGGTGGGACAGGCGATTCGCTCGTCAAGGGCGTGGTGATGAAGCTGGCGGCCATCGCCTTCAGCGTCAAGCCGGGCGGCTCGGCGCAGTCGATCGAGATCGACGGCGGCCTCACCACGCACGGCGCCGGCGTGGCGCCGTTCGAGCTTCACGGTGCCATTGGCGCATTTCGGATCGGCGGCGGGTTTGCAGCGGCTGGCGGGGGCTTCGACAAGATTTGAGTCACGACGCGACGGCGGGACACAGCCATGCGCTCGCGGCGGTCAGCATGGCCTGCAAGCCGGTCTCCAGCGTCGGATGAATCTGCGGGGCGAACTTCGGCGAGTGGTTGCTGGGGATCTTGTTGACGGTCTTGTCCTGTTTCGCCTTGGCGTACACCGCCGGGTCGGTACCGCCGACGAACCAGAACACGTAGGGCACGCCCCAGGTGCGGCCGAAGACACTGAAGTCTTCGCTGGCCGACGCCGGCCCCGCCGCCAGCGAGGCGTTCTTGCCAAATTGCTGGTCGAACGCCACCGCTACCTGTTGCGTTGCTGCCAGATCGTTTTCGGTCAGTGGGTAGCTGTTGATCGGGGTGAACTCGGGCGGCCGCTCCGCCCCGGAGGCGTCGCACTCGGCGCAACAGATGCGGCGGATCGACTTCAGCATGTACTCGCGCGTGTCCTCGTCGAAGGTGCGCATGTTCAGCTTGATCGTCGCATCGTCAGGGATGATGTTTTCCTTGGTGCCGGCTTGCAGCGAGCCGATCGTGAGCACCGCCGGCACCGTCGGTGAGATCTCCCGCGAGACGATGGTCTGCAGGCGCAGGGTGGTGGCCGCAGCCATGATGACCGGATCGATCGAGGTTTGCGGCTGCGAACCGTGCGAGCCGCGCCCGAACAGCTTGATCTTCAGGCTGTCTCCGGCCGACAGCGTGACGCCCGGCCGGTAGTTCACGGTGCCTGCCACGCCGACCATCACATGCTGGCCGAGGATGATGTCGGGCTTCGGAAAGCGGCCGTCGCCCCAGTCCCGCACCATGGCATTCGCGCCTTCGGCTGTTTCCTCGCCTGGCTGGAACACGATCATCAGCGTGCCGTGCCAGGCGGCGCGATTCGCGGACAGGATGTGCGCGGCGCCGATCATCCACGTCACGTGCATGTCGTGGCCGCAGGAGTGCGCGACGCCGACCTCGACGCCGTCCGCGTCGCGCGCCGTCACGCTGCTGGCATATGGCAGCCCGGTGTTCTCGGCCATCGGGAGCGCGTCCATGTCGGCGCGCAACATCACGGTCGGGCCGGTGCCATTCTTCATCACGCAGACCACGCCGGTCACGCCGACGTTGCGTGTCACTTCGAAGCCGAAGCCCTGCATCGCGTCGGCAGCGATCTTGGCAGTGCGGACTTCCTGCATCGACAACTCGGGATGCTGATGGATGTCCTTGTAGAGGGCTTCGAGTTTGGCGATCAGCGTGGGATCGGCGACGGCGAGGGCTTGCGTGAGGGCATTCATGAGAGCTCCAGGAGTGACGGGCAAAGTCGAGCTATGTGGCACATGGCATGTCCTCGATGGCCGGCCCAAGTTTGAGGCGTGCCGAGAAATTCGTCCACAGCATCGACGAACTACTTTCGCGAGATCGTGCGTTCCTTGCGCTGACGCTTCGCAGCCCGATGCGCCTGTCGAAGTGATCGCGCGATTGGCCGTTTCGCTCGCCAAACGGGCGATTTAGCGCGGGTTTGGCGGCGCTCAGTTTTCTGGCGCGCTCGCAGAATCGACTCGACCATGAGAGCCGATTCACACACTCGTTTCGCCGCACGCGCCAGCGCTCGTGCCGTCTTCGGTCGCGCGTTTTGTGGCGCGCTGTTGCTGCTCGTCGGCGGCAACGCGCTCAGCTTGCCCGGCAAGCGTTTCGTGGGTCAATACGACTTCGGCTACGCGATCCGGGGCGACAAGCCCGCGCGTCCGGCCCAGGTCTTCGACGACGGCAGCGGCAAGGTCTACTTCGAGGCCCGCCCCAACCAGGCGATGCCGGCCGTCTTTGCCGGCAAGGATCTGGCGCTGCTGGTGATGCAGCCCGAAGGCCAGTACTTCACGGCCCGCACCGGCGCCAGCGAGTTCACGCTGGTGCTGGGCGGCGCCCGCGCCGTGGTCCGACGGGGCGACTCCGCACTCGGCGACGACGCTGTCCTGCTGCAGGACGATGGCGGGCGATTGCTGGCGACGGCCGAGAACGGGTTGACGATCGGGGTGGACTACGGCGCGTCTGCCCAGGCGCAAGCGTTCGGGAATGCGTCGCACGAGCAGCCCGTCGTCTTCGCGCCCGGCAGCGCCACGCTGAAGCCGGAGGTGCTGGACGCGTTGTCGGCGCTGGTCGTGCGCATCGGTCGCGGCACGCCGATCACGGCTGTCGGCCGCAACGACGCCGGCCAGCACGACGCATTGGCGACGCTGCGCGCGCAGGCGCTGCGCAACGCGCTGCTGGCGCGTGGCGTTCCTGCGCGGGACATTCGCATGTCCGACGACGACGACGCGGCGCCGGCCGAGGCGCGTCCGCGTGCGTCCACGCTGCGCTGGAACAGCGTGGTGCAAAGGCGTGACCTGGCGGCAGCCCGTCAGGACGCACCCGCGCCGTTCGACATCACGTTGGCCGATCGCGATATCGCCGTCTCGCTCCGACGTTGGGCACGCGCCAGCGGCTACGACGTCGTGTGGGACGTGGGCTGGGTCGCACCGATCAATGGCGCGATGCGGGTCGATGCGCCGTCGTTCCCCGATGCCGTCAGGCAGGTCGTCGCGGGTTTGCGTGCGCAAGGCTATCCGGTGCAGGCGCAGGCCGTCGCCGACCACGTCGTGCGTTTTGCCGCCGCCGAGTGAATGTCATGCCGTCGTCTGCAACCAGAACCTCTGCCGTCGCAACGCGACGGCCTCCGCGAAGGGTGCTGTCATGAATGTCCTTGTCACCTCTGCCTTCGGCGTGCTCGCATGCGTCGTCGGGATGGCTCGCGCGGCCGAGCCGTTCCAGGCAGTGGCCCCGCCTTGGCGTCCTGCGGGTGAGGCTGCGCTGCCTGTCGCACCGTATGCGGGGAGCGCGGGCGCCGATCCGGCCATGGCGCACTGGAGCGTACTGACCCAGGACATCACGCTCGCGCGCACGCTGGAGCGTTGGGGCGCGCAGGCGGGCTACCGCGTGAAATGGGATGCGCAGCGCAACTTCCTGATCGGCGCACCCGACAGCGTGGAGGGCACGTTCGAGACGGCGCTCAAGGCGATCCTGAATTCAGCCGGCATCCGCCGGAGCGACTATCCGCTGGAGGCCTGCATCTACGCCAACACGCCGCCGCTCGTGCGCATCACGCGCCAGGGCGAGCAGGCGCGCGAGTGCGACGCGCAATGAACGCCCGCCATTCATCGCTGGCGCGGCGCCTGCTGGCTTGGGCTGCGCCGTTGTTCGCGGCCGGCCTGATAGGCTGCGCGGAGCCGGGTGTCGCGCAACGCGTGCAAGCCGACCATGCGCTGGGCTTGACGGGAACGTCGTCGCTGCATGCAGACCGCACGCTGGCGGAGCAGGGCAGCGGTGCCGCGGGCTCCCAGGTCGATGCCGATCGCCGCGCCGCAGAGCAGGCCGCCAAGCCGGTGTTGCGCCGTGCGCGCAGCCCCTGGATCGGCTCGGTCAGCGTGCCGATGGGCAGCGGCGAGCGCCTGCCCAGCATCTTCACCGAGCCCGTGAAGCTCAACTTCGACGACCCCGCCACCGGCGGCAAGGTGGGCCTGCGAACGATGGCGGACCGCATCACGGCCGTCACCGGCGTGCCGGTGCGCCTGAAGCCGGACGTGTTCGGTGCTGCGGACGCATCGTCGCGGCCTCTTCCCGCGCCGACGCCTCAGGTGCTGCCTGCGCTGCCGACGCCGGCGGCGCGTCCGCCCGCCGGCCCCGAGGGGGTGCCGCTGCCGCCGGTGCCTTGGTCCGCTCCGCGCGACACCTCGGTGAATGCCGTTGCGATGCGCTGGTCCGGGTCGCTGCAAGGCTATCTCGATCTGATCACCGATCAACTGAGCCTGTCGTGGGAGTACCGCGACGGCGTGGTCGTCATCGAGCGTTTTCGCACCGAGTTCTTCGAGATCGCGGCGCTCGAGAGCGAGACGGACTACCACCTCGGACTGAGCGGCGCCGACCAGGCCAACGCCACCAGCTCGGGCAACGGCGGGGGTGGCACGAACAGCACGGCCAGCTCCAGCAACGAGGTCAACGAGCACGGCAAGTCCAACGTCATCGGCTCGATCCTGGCAGCCATAGCCCAGATCATCAAGGACGTGCCCGGCTCGTCGGCCGTGCGTTCCGACGGCTCGGGTCGCATTGCCGTCACGACGACGAAGGAGACGCTGTCGAAGGTGCGCGACTTCGTGCGCGTCGAAAACGAGAGCCTGCTGCGCCAGGCGCAGGTGCAGTTCGACGTCTACAGCGTCACGCGCAACGAGTCCGACGAACGCGGCATCGAATGGAACGCCGTGCTGTCCGCACTCGGCGGCGCCTACACAGGCACGTTCGGCGCGCCCGCCACGCTCGCCAGCGTCACGGCCGCCAACATCGGCTTCTCGATACTGACACCGGCGCAATCGGGCGTCACCACGTCCGCGACCACCCACCTGGGCGGCAGCAGCGCCTTGTTGAAGCTGCTCAGCGAGTACGGGGTCTCCACGCAGCATCGCGAGGTGAGCCTGCTGGCACTGAACCGCACCTGGGACCGCAAGTCCAGCCTGGGCGGGCGGGCCTACGTGAGCGCGACCATTCCCGGCGCGGCCAGCACCACCGGCGTCGGGGCGCCCGGCCTCGTCACGTCCACGGTGACCACCGGCGACCGCTACCTCGCCCAACCCTTCATCCTCGACAACAACACGGTGCTCCTGAAGTTCGGCATCGGCTTGTCGTCGCTCGTGAATTTGGTCAATTTCACGTCGGGCACCGGCACGGCGCAGCAGACCGTGCAGACACCCGAGACGACCGCGATCAACGACCAGTCCACCGTCGCGCTCAAGGCCGGCCAGATCCTGGTCATCACGGGCTTGAGCCGCCTCATCTCCAGCGACGACCGCCGCACGCTGACCGACGGCGCGCCCATAGGCCTGGGCGGCAGCAAGACCCAGTCGCGCATGCGCGAGGAGTTCGTCATCTTCGTTCGCCCGACGATCCTCTGAATGCGGGCCGCCACGATGACCGTCATCGAACGACTGATCGCGAGCACGGCGCACGGCGACCTGCTCGGTGGCCTGCTCTGGCGCGCGCCCACCGCGGGCCAGAGCCGCACCCGGGCGCTGGTGGAGGCGCGCGCGCTCACCAGCGACGCCACCCACTGGGCGCAGGCTCAAGTGGGCTCGCACACGCGCTACGGCCTGTTCCAGCCGCGCGCGTCGGAAGAGGGCGTGCACCTGCCCAAGGCCACGTTGGCGGCCGCGGCGTGCTTCTCCCGGCTGGTCGGCCTGCAGGCACCGAACGCGGCGCTGGTGCTCACCGTCACCGCCTCGGGGCAGCGCAAGGAAGACAAGTACTTCGTCGTCTGCCTCGAGGATGGCGTGCCGGTGATCGACGTGCTGAGCAACGAGGTCGATGCGCGCAATGCGCTCGGCGGCGAAGACCGGCCCATCTGGAGCGACAACCCGGTCGCGTATCCCAATGGCGAGTCGGCCGACTTTGCGTGGCTGGCATCGGGCGGCGATCGACTCGCCCGGTTGCAACCGATGCCGATCAACCCCTGGCCGGTGGTGGGCGCCGGGTTGATCGCGTCGGCGTCGCTGGGAGCGTGGTTTCTCGTGCAGCACCTGCATCGGGTCGACGTCGCGCGCAAGGCCGTGCTGGCGGCGCGCGCGGCCGATCCGGCACCCAGATATCTCGCGGCGCTGGCCGGGCAGCAGTCGGCCATGGCCGCAGACCGACCGACTTTGGTGGCCGCCACGCGCGAGATGTTCGGCTACCGAACCTGGATTCCCGGCTGGAGCCTGGTCTCCGCCGAATGCAGCGCGCGCGCCCAGGTCTGCATGCGCGATTGGGTACGCCGCGGCGGCAGCTTCGATGACCTGCACCGGGCGCTGCCGGACGATGGCCTCGAGATGCTGGTGCCCCAAGGGAGCACGGTCCCGGCGCTGGACATCGCGCGTACCACCCATCCGTTCAAGGTGGGACGTCGCACGCTGCTGGCACCGGGCCATCCGCTGCATTCCTTGCAGGCGGCGTTCTCGGAGGCCGGACCGCAACTGCAGCGCTGGCGCACGGCCGACATCGTCGTCGACCTGAAGAAGCCGTCGCTCTGGCCGCGCGTCTCCGATGTCCCGACGACGTTCCAGCACCCCGCTGCGGTGCTGGCGGGGAACGTCGACATGCACAACATTCCCGGCCCGTTCATCGTCGAGGCGCTGGATACGGCGCCGGACTTCGTGAGCTGGGAGTCCGTACGTGTGGACATTGGCGAGGGCTCGGATGCCCTCGGCCTGCTCAAGTTCTCGGCTACAGGAGTGTTCTATGTCGCGGCACGCTAGAAGGTGCGCCAAGTTTCTGGCGCTGTCTGCCCTGGTCTGGCTGGGCCGCCCTGCTGGTGCGCAGACCATTGGCGACTACAGCCGGGCGCAGCGGGCGGTGCTGGAGAACACGATGACCCAGGCTGCCGCACGATCGGCCGGCCTGGGCGCTTCCGCTCCGGCGCTGGCGGCGTCGTCAATAGCCGGCCCGACCTTGCTCGTGCCGCGCGGGAACCTGCCTGCGTTGGCGCCTGCGATGCAGGTCAGCGGCGTCTTTGCTTCGAGCGTGGATTCGGTGGCCGAGGTCGTCGTCAACGCCACGGCCTATCTGCTGGGCGCGGGACAGGGCGTGCCCGGAACGTCGTGGCGCGTGGAATCGGTCGCGATCGATCGCGTGGTGTTGAGCCGACGCGACGTCGGCGGCGCCGCAGTCGATTCGGACGGCGTGCGCAAGGTCTTCGCGCTGCCGGCGCTGCGCTGAGCCCACCCATGGGATTGTTCGAGATGTTGCGCCGCCGTGAGCCTGCCGGGTCTGTGGCGGCGTCCGCCGCCGCAGCGGGCAGCGATTCAGACGAAGATGTCGCCTGCGCACGACTGGCGGGCGCCCCGGGATCTTCGTCCGCACGATCGCCCGTCGCCCGCCTCGATCGACGTCTTGCCTCGATGGACATGCCAGGCTTGGCGTTGGCCGACCACTCGACCCAGGCGATGGCGCCAGAGCCGAGCGTTGGTTTTCGAGAGACGGAGATTCGCCCGGACATCCTCGCGCACTTCCATCAACTGCCCCCTTATCAGGCGTTGCTCACCGTCGGAGCCGAGGCGATCTATCAGCTGCCGCCCCTGTTGCACGAGAAGCTGATCGCGATCGATTGCGGAGCGCGCCAGGCTCGCCTCGTGCGCGCCACGATGGCTGCAGCCGACAAGCTGGCGCTCGATGGCACGGCCAAGGCGGTCAAGGGTGCGCTGCGGGCGCGGGGCTACGGCGTGGTGGGGGAACTCGTGGCCGAGCCGCACGTGCTCAAGGAGATCCTGCGCAACGCGGGCGCGGCCGGCAAGGGCGGTCAAAAGGGCGGCCCGATGCAGTTGTTCGAACGCTGGATCGCACTGGCCGTTCCCACCGGGGCGACGGATTTGCACATCGAGGTACGCCGCAACACGGCGATCGTGCGCATCCGGGTCGATGGCCGCGTGGAACCGTTGCCGGACGGGCAGGGCGGGCGCTACAGCCGCAAGGAGGTCGTCGATGCCATTGCCGCCGGCTACAACAGCACGCGCAAGGGAAACAACGTTTCCCAGTACAACGCTGACCAGTTCGTGGACTGCATGATCGACCTCGATCTGCCCGGCACGGCGGGCCAGTTGCGCTACCAGAACGTCAAGGGGCGATTGGGGCCGAAGACGGTGGTGCGCATCCTGCGTACCGGTGACGAGAACCGGATACGCTTCGACGCCGCGGGCTACGCCCCCAGCCACATGAGGCTGCTGCGACTGGCCGGACGCGCCGGCAAGGGCATCGTCTTGCTGTCGGGAGTCACCAGTTCCGGCAAGTCGACCAGCCTCAAGAGCTTCATCGAGACGCTGCCCGGCCTGGACCAGAAGGCGATCTATACGGTGGAGGATCCGATCGAGTACGAGATTGCCGGGGCCCACCAGATCGAGGTGCTGCGCGATATCGCCAACGACGAGGAGACGCGGCGCCGCTACGCCGAGGTGATGCGGGCGCTGATGCGCTCCGATCCGGACGGTGTGATGCTGGGCGAGATCCGCGACAAGTTGACGGCGCTGTTTGCGCTGCAGATCGCCGAGACCGGTCATCTCGCGATGGGCACCGTGCACGCGCACCTGATCTCCAACATCATTCCGCGGCTGACCAACGATCAGATCGGCGTCAGTCGCCAGGCCCTGACCGGCCCCAACATCCTGAATCTCCTGGTCTATCAGGCGCTGGTGCCCAAGCTGTGCCGCTGCTGTGCCTTGCCCACGTCACGGGCGTTGCGCCTCGACCCGGATGCGCGCGAGATCGAGGAGGTGCTGCGCCGTCGCTTCGGACTCGCCACTACCCGCTTGCGCTGGAGCCGCCCCGAGGGCTGTCCGGCATGCCAGGGCCGGGGAACCTATGGCAAGACCATCGTTGCCGAAGTGCTGCAACCCGATCGCGTCTGGCTCCGACACGTGCGCAACAACGACGACGACGCGGCGCTGCAGCACTTCCGTTCGGCCAGCAACCGGCAATTCGACAGCCCCGACATGACCGGCAAGACCGTGTTCGAGCATGCCCTGTACAAAGCGCTGCAAGGGGAGATCGACGTGCGCAATTGCGAGGAGTTCGATGGCTTCGAGCGCTTCGAGATCCTGTCGCCCGAATCGCCGGGCCTGCGTCGGGAGCGCGCGTGATGTCGGCGCGCGCCATCGCCAACTGGCTCGCGTTGCTCGATTTCAGATCCGCGCGCGCCGAGTTCTATCGCGACTTCGCCGAGATGTACCAGCGCAATGAGGCGATGGTGAGCTTTCTCGAGGGCGAGATCGCCAATGCGCAGTTGACGCGCCAGCGCAGCCGCGCACGCGCATTGCGTGTCGTGCTGCATCGCCACCAGGACGGCGAGCACGCCAGCCGCGTCTCGCACTTGCTGGAGGGCGTGGTACCGCGCTCCGACGCGATGCTGTTGACGGCCGTCGATCGTGCTGCCGACAAGCCACAAGCGCTGCGCGCGCTCGCCGATGCCATCGACAAGCAACAGCAGATGGTGCGCCTGATGCTGTCGTATTCGGCGCTGCCCACGATCACGGTACCGATCTGCTACGCGCTGATCTCGTTGTTGGGCAAGGTCATCCTGGTCATCGACGAGGCCACCCCGGTGTATGCACAGGACGCGCTGTGGGAAGGCATGAATGGCTGGGCACGCGTCATCGCGATGTTCGCGCAAGCCTGGGGTGCGCAGACATTGCTCGCCCTGGGCCTGGCGCTTGGCGTTGTGCTCTGGTCGCTGCCGCGCTGGCGCGGCGCATCGCGACTGCGGGTCGAGGCGTGGCCGATCTACGGCCTCTATCGCGATTTCCAGGCCGGCATGCTGTTCAGCTCGATGGCCATGATGCTCAAGACGGGCGAGACGCTGCAAGGCAGCATCGACGACGTCACGCAGCGCGCGTCGCCCTGGATGCGCTGGCATCTGGGACGGGTCGTCGATGCGCTCGAGGAAAGCCCGACGGGGACGCTGGACGCCTTTCGTCGCGGCTTGCTGTCGCCGCATCTGTTGTCGCGCGCGGCCACGCTCAATCGTTCGAGCGCGTCCTTCTCGGACGTGTTGATCCAGCTCGGGACGACGGAAGGCGACCGCGTGTTGTTGCGCGTGAAAAAGGCGGCCGTAATCGCCAACTTCGCGCTCGTGGGCTTGTTCGCCTCCGTGGCAACCTTCATGGGCGTCGCGTCGATGACGGTGCCCGGCAGGTTCGCCTCGTTGATGGAGCCGTCCAACCTGATGACGCTGCGCGCCGTCTACGACGCGGAGCACCCCGCGCATTGAGCGTCGCAAGCGCGCGTGCGCTTCCCCCATGAAACCGCCGACTTACCCAGCCAGAGGAGCAATCATGATATTCCGTTCCCGTCATCCAGCCTCGTTCGCCGCAATTTCACGCCGCAGACAACGCGGCAACGCGCTCGTGTTCAGCATGCTGGGCCTGGTGATCGGCGGCATCGTCCTGGCGCTCGGCATCAGCTACTACCAGAGCTCGCAGGCGAATGCGCAGGTGCAGGGAACGATCAGCGAGGTCAGCGCGATCATCGGCGGCGCGCAGCAGAATTACGGCCAGTACGGCTACAACGGATTGACGACCGCGGTGGCGGTCGGTTCGCGTGTGATTCCCGATACCCGGGCCGACGTCGGCGGCACCACCGCCACCAACAGCTATTCGGGGGCGATCACGCTGGTCGACAACTCCGCCACCACGCCCAGCACGGCCAAGCTGAGCTACGTCAACGTGCCAGCCGCGCAATGCACGCAGTTGATCAACGGCGCGCAAAGCCTGGCGCGCCGCGTCACCATCGGCACCACGGATGTCAAGCCGCTGGACGGCACGATCGACATCGTGCGCGTCAACACGCAATGCACGTCGGCGGCCAACGTGGCGATCGACTTCGTCTTCGGCCGCACCTGAACCATGGCATTGCACCGTCAGCCGTTCCGGCCAGGCGCCGCGTGGCGACGCCAGCGCGGCAACGGCCTCGTCTTCGCGCTGCTGGGCCTGCTTGTCTCCGCGCTGGGCGCAGTGGGCGTGATCCAGGCCGGCCGGCTTCAGGCCAAGCACGAGGCGGGCAACGGCGAGGCGACGATTCTCGACAACCTGCGGGGCGCCACCAACAACGCGATCTTCGAGTCGATGGGGCTGATCCAGAACGGCGCGGCGTTCGGCAAGAACGGCGTCACGATCACGCCGGCCAGCGTGGACGGCGAGCTCGTCTGGACCCCGACGATCGCGCAATTGGTGGCGATGGGCTATCTGCCGCCCGGCTGGACCGCGGCCACTTCGACGCTCAACGATGCACCGTACACCATCAGCTTCGCGCGCTTGCCCGCGGGCTGTGTCGCGGCGGCCTGCAACATCGAGGGCCACATCGTGTTGCAAGGGCCCATCCGCAGCGGCCCGACCGACAGCGATGGGGCGCTGATCGGCCCCATCCTCGCGCGCATCGGTGCCGACTCGGGCGTCTCCCTGCCAATGGATCCGGCGCACATCCTCGGCTTCGGTCATACCTGGAGCCTGGACAACCCGGTGCCTGGCCGGCCGGCAGGCGTGGTGGCCGTGCGCGTCGGCACGGCGTCTTCCGGCTACGGGCAGTTCGTGCGCGTCGGCGATACGCGCGACCCGAACCTGCTCGGCAACCTCACGGTGGCCGGCAACACCTTGTTCGGCGACGGCACGACACGCAGCGAGTTTCGCTCGGCGCTGCAGGTCGACGCACAAGCCCTGGAGGTGCGCGATGCGAGCGGCACGGCGTGCGTCGCGCTGAGACCCGACGGGGTCGTCGATATCCTCTGCAACGGCGCCTTGTCGGCCACCTCCGGCGTGTTTCGGGATGCGTCGGGTCATGCCACGACGCTCGCGGCGACCGGGTTGGTGACGGCCGGCAGCGTGTCCGCGGACGGCGGACTGTCTACCAGTTCGATGACCGCGTTCGGTGTCGGCGATCCGAGCGCGCTGGTGGTCAAGGCCGGCGACCTGTTCGTGCGCAATCCCGCTGGAACGGCCTTGCTGCGGGTGGCCGCCAGCGGCACCGTCACGGCCGGCGGTGACCTGGTGGCCACGGGTGCCGTCCAGGCGCAACGGCTCACGTTGTCGGCCTCGGTCAACGAAGGGGATGCCTGCAGCGCGGGCCAGGTCGCGATGATGGCGTCGGGCGGCTTGGCCACCTGCCAGGGCGCGACGTTTCGCGCCACCTCGCGCTACGCGAGTCTCGGCGCGGCATGCGGCACGGCGGCCCTGCAAGCCGTCGATACGGCCACGGCCGATGCCCTGATCTGCCGTGGCGGCTACTACGCCAGCCAATCCGGCCTGACCTCGTCGCGCGTCTACATGGCGGGCTTCGCCGTGCACCACGGCGACTACGTCGCGGCGGCCACCGCACTGCCGAACGGTTGTCCCGCCACCGCCAGCCCGGTCGCACCGCAGGCCACGATCTTCCTGTTGCCGCAGACCGACTCCGAGACGGCGGGCAATCCGGTGCTGAACCGCAACGCGCAATGGACGGGCCAGGGGTGGACGATCTCCCTGACCGACGGCACCGGCGCCGCCACGTCCAGCAACGTCGTCGCGGAGGTGTATTGCCTCTACCCCTGAAGCGGTTGCCGGTGAGTCGAGCCGTCATGGTTGCGCCTGCATCACATCTGCTATACATTGCCGGGATGCGTTCTGCCACCTTCCCGCCAATTCGCGTCGAACCCGAAGTCCGGGCCGAAGTCGAGGCCGTCTTGCGCGAGGGCGAATCGCTGACCCAGTTCATCGAGGAGGCGGTCGTTGCGGCCGCTGCCTGGCGTCGTGTCCAGGCGGAGTTCGTCAATCGCGGCGAAGCTGCCATCGAACGTTGGAAACACACCGGTGGTGGGCATTCGGTTGACGAAGTCATGGGCGACCTGCAGGGCCGTCTCGACGACGCCAAGCGTCAAGCCACTCGACGCGCAGGCCGGTGACGACCCTCTACCGGGTCACTCTGCTGCAAGAGGCTGTCGAGGACCTGCGGCGCCTGGAAGACTTCGCCATCGAAAGAGAGCTCGCAAGCGAAAGTCCGGATTGGACGTCGCCTCAACGCGCGCTGGAAGCGATTCGTGAGGGCATGCGTTTGCTCTCCTGGTCGCCTTATACCTGCCGCAAGGCGGAGTTGGGGAATGGCCGCTCGCGCGAACTGATCTTGCCCTTCGGTGGCGCGGGCTATGTCGTGCTCTTCGAAATCTTCGGTGACGACGTGGTCGTGGGCGCGGTGCGACACCAGCGCGAAGATGACTACCGGCGATGAGATCAGGCGGCGTCCGCCGGAATGCCGACAGGTTCAACCGCCTCATTGCCTTTGAGTGCGCAAGACTGGCCATGCAGCCGTGCCGTCACTTCTGCATGTCGACGTGCACGGCCAAGGTCAGCGACTGAACGACGCCGGCCCCGCAGCCGCCAGCTTCTTCTTCAACGACGGGATGTCCGATGTCTCCCGCATCGCCTCGCTGGCCTCGATCTCGCCGCGCCGCACCAGCTCGACCAGGCGATTGTTCATCGGCACCCATTCGCTGGCACCGAGGCGGTTGTCCTCGCGGATGGCGCTCTCGAGCCCGATCCAGTCGCCCTTCTCGATGAACTGGGTCACCTTGCCGGTGTTGAACAGCACGTCGGCTGCCATCAGGTAGCGCTTGCCGTCCTTGGACGGGACGAGGGCCTGGCGCACCACGGCGATCAGGTTGCCGGCGAGCACCGAGCGCATCACGTCGGCACTGGTGCCGGTGTACGAGAGGATCTTGCGCATCGTGCCGGTGACCGATTTGCCGTGGGTCGTGGCGATCATCAGCGATCCCGACTCGCCGCCCTGGATCGCCTGTTCGGCCGTTTCGGCGTCGCGGATCTCCGATGTGAGCAACACGTCGGGACTCATGCGCAAGGCCTCGCGCATGCCATCGGCGAAGCTCAGCACGTCGTAGCCCACCTCGCGCTGCGTCACGATGGACTTGCGCGGCGCGATCTTCTTCTCGACCGGATCCTCGATCGTGAGGATGTGCCCGGAATGCTGGGCGTTGTGCCAATCCAGGATGGACATGGCCGTCTCGCTCTTGCCCGAACCCGTGGGCCCGGTGATGACGATGAAGCCGCTGGTGGACTCGGTGAGCGTCGAGACGAGGTTGTGCGGCAGGCTGAGGCTGGTGAGTGCGGTGATGTCCGGCGGCGTGATGCGCATCACCAGCGCGAGCTCGCCGGTGCCGTGCATGAACAGGCTGTAGCGCAGCGAGTGGCCGCCGCGGCCGTCGAGCCGGATGTTGACCGAGCGTTGCCGGGCCAGCACGGGCTTGATGCGTGTGTCCCAGTACTCCTGCACCGATTGCTGGTGGCCGCGGTCGTCCCGATGGTGACGCATGGCGCCGTCGACGTAGCCCGCCAGGTAGGTGACGATGTGTTCGCGCGTGACCATGAACGGCGGGATCGCCGAGAACAATTGGTGCAGCGGCAGTGTGCCGCGGGCCGACTTCGCGCGGATGACCTGACCCTCGTGGATCATGATGTCGGTCATTGACGGCGCGAACATCAGCGCATGCTTCACGGCGGCGCCGATGCCATGCTGCTTGTCGGACGGCAGTTGCAGCGGCTGATGGAGCGTGGGGATGTCGGTCATGGCAGCGTGGATGGAACTGAAGCGCGCTGTCAGCGCGCGGGCGGCAGGAACGCGATCTCGCTGAAGGCCGCGGGTGTGCTGCTCGCGAATGGGCGGCTGGTGACGAGTCCCGACGGCGCCGTCGGCTTTGACGACGTGACGGACCGAGACGGCGCGAGCGTGCGCTCCGCCGGGAACGGCAGGACGCTAGTCGGCATCACCTGCCAGCGAATCAGGATGGCGGCAATCTGGTTGGCGTACCAGGCCGCGCGAGCGGCCGTGTGCGAGTGATAGGCCCCCACCGCCTGCCAACCATCGCCTTGCAGGTCGACCTGTCGCCGGTAGTGCCAGGCGGCGACGTCGGCGCTCACGCACCCGTCAACCAGTGCCGCGCGATCGATGCCGTAGCGGGCGAGCTCTGCCAGATGGGTGCTGTTGATCTGGAACGCGCCCAGGTCGATGCTGCCGTCGGCGTTGTGGCCGATGGCCGCGGGCTGCAGCCGGCTTTCTTGCCAGCCGATGGCACGCAGCACCAGCGGATTGACCTGATGCCGCGAGGCGGCATCGTCGATGCAGTCCGCATGAGAGAGGATGGGCCAGATCGCCAGCGCGCCGACCCGCAGCGCGCGCGCCAGAACGGTGGACCCCGCGGCGAGCTCGGGCTCGATAGATCGATGGTTGATGGCGAAAGGAATCGGCATGGACGCAGGCAAGTTCGCGTTGGGGCGACTCGATGAATTCTGCGAGCTTCGGCAAGATCTCTGCCGCGCGAAATGCCGGGTTTCGACCGCATTCGGCGGTCGATGCGCTGCCATCGCGCGTCACCTGGCGAAGGACGGTGCCACCGGGACCGTACCGGCTTCCCTGGCGCGTCCGTCCATTCGGTGACCAAGGGCGCGGTCGCGTCGATGACGCGCGGGCTCTCGCGTGACCTCGGCGCGCGCGGGATCACGGTCGACACCACCGAGCCGGGCCCGACGGACACCGACATGAATGCGGATCCCGCCATGCATGCGCGCCTGGCGCCCCCGATGGCGCTCGGCCGCGTCGGCAAGGATGCCGGGATCGCCAACCTCGTGGCCTGGCTCGCGGGCCCCGAATCGAGCTTCGTCACGGGCTCGGCACTGACCGTGGACGATGGCTACCTGGCGCGAGCCGACGGGTGCTCAGCGACGTTGGCCCAGCGCCCGCGCCGGCAGGAACAGCAACGCCGTCAGCAACGCGAACACCGCGCCCACGCTGATCCCCACGATCCGGAAAGGAATTGTCAGCAGCCAGACGATGGGGTACAGCACCAGCGCCAGCAAGGCCAGCGGCCAGCAGAAGACGAACAGCAGGCACCAGAGGATGAATGTGAACATGACGGGCTTTCGAAGACGCCGCACGGGCAGGC
>Ga0302314_10007188_pt1 | contig 20053 bp, 23 predicted proteins | sample III_Palsa_N2_3_FD_200533 | JGI IMG/M metagenome (GOLD analysis project Ga0302314, IMG submission 200533) | Peat permafrost microbial communities from Stordalen Mire near Abisko, Sweden - III_Palsa_N2_3 | ecosystem: Environmental > Terrestrial > Soil > Palsa > Peat permafrost | place: Sweden... | reverse complement strand
CCAGGGCTCCATCAGGTTGGAGTGGAACTGGTAGAAGGCGCGGCGGGCCGGGTCCATGGTGGTGTGGTTCTCCCACGCCTCCGGGATCATCATCAGCACGGCGTGCGGGAGGGAGCGGCCGCCGAGGTGCAGCAGTTCCAGGACCTCGTCGAAGGACGCGGTGTCGGAGTGCTCGGGCGTGCAGATCGGGAAGATCCGGCTGAGACCTTCCCCCTTGTTGTTGGCCGGGATCAGGTCGGTGACCAGCCGGGACTCGCGGGCCGTCATCCAGTTGCGGTTGCCCTTGACGGTGTTGATCTCGCCGTTGTGGGCGATGAACCGGTAGGGGTGGGCGAGCGGCCAGCTGGGGAACGTGTTGGTGGAGAAGCGGGAGTGGACCAGGCCGATCGCGGAGGCGTAGCTGCGGTCGGACAGGTCGGGGAAGAAGGGCTCCAGCTGTCCGGTGGTGAGCATGCCCTTGTAGACGAGGGTGCGCGCGGACAGGGAGGGGAAGTAGACGCCGCTCTCGCGTTCGGCGCGCTTGCGCAGCACGAAGGCGGTGCGGTCGAGTGCGAGGCCGCTGCGCTCACCGGCGGTGTCGCTGACGAACAGCTGGCGGAAGCGGGGCATGACCGAGCGGGCGGTGTCGCCGAGCAGGTCGGGGGTGACCGGGACGTCGCGCCAGCCGAGGACGGTGAGGTTCTCCTCGGCGGCGATGGCTTCGACGGCGGCCACGGCCGCGGCGTCGGCGGTGTCCTCGTCGGGGAGGAAGGCGATGCCGACGGCGTAGTGGCCGGCGGCGGGCAGTTCGAAGGCGACCTTGCCGCGCAGGAAGGCGTCGGGGATCTGGGTGAGGATGCCTGCGCCGTCGCCGGAGTCGGGCTCGGAGCCGGTGGCGCCCCGGTGCTCCAGGTTGCGCAGCACGGTGAGGGCCTGCTCGACGATGCGGTGCTCGGCACGGCCGGTCAGGGTCGCCACGAAGCCGACGCCGCAGGCGTCGTGTTCATTGGCGGGGTCGTACAGGCCCTGCGGGGCGGGGCGGGCATCGGCCAGGGCGCGGTAGGGCTGCGGGGCCCTGCCGTTCTCGTGAGCAGAGCGCGGGGACGCAGACAGCATCGGCTCTCCCGTCGGTGTCGTCGTGTTCGGCATGGTCACTCTTCACATGCGCATCCGGGACGACGCTGGCCCTCTGCGATTTCGTGCAGGTTACATGATGCCCGAGGTTCCACAAAGTGGATTCCCGAGTCCATCATGTGGACTTAGCCAGCTGGTCAGGCCATGTGTGGGGGCCATGCTCGGCATACCTGGAGACGCCGAGTCCCAGGGGGTGATCGGGAGGCTCGCACGTTGTCGCAAGTGTGCCCGAATGACCCCGCCACGAAACAGGGGGTTTACGCCGACGGAGGGTGTGATCATCACCACGCACCGTGGTGGCGACCCCGCGGAGCCCGCGTCACCCCAGGTGGGCGCCGATGACATGACCGAGCACAAAGGTCACCCCGGCCGCGGCACTGCCCAGTGCCAGCTGCCGCAGACCGCTGAACCACCAGCTGCGCGCGGTCACCCGGCTGACCACCGCGCCGCAGCCGAACAGCCCGGCCAGCGCCAGCAGCAGGGCCGGCAGCAGGCTGGTGGCGCCCAGCAGATAGGGCAGCAGCGGCAGCAGGGCGCCCAGAGCGAAGGCCGTGAACGAGGAGATCGCGGCCACCAGCGGCGAGGGCAGGTCGTCCGGGTCGATGCCCAGCTCCTCCCGCGCGTGCACCTGCAGCGCCCGCTCCGGGTCGGCGGTCAGCTGCTGCGCCACCTCGAACGCCAGCTTGGGCTCCACCCCGCGCTGGACGTAGAGCTGCGCCAGCTCGGCCAGCTCCTCGTTCGGGTTGCGGTGCAGCTCCAGCCGCTCGATCTCCAGCTCGGCCTGCACCAGCTCCCGCTGGGACGCCACCGAGGTGTACTCGCCGGCCGCCATCGAGCAGGCCCCGGCCACCAGCCCGGCCAGGCCGGTCAGCACGATCGCCTGGTGGCCGGCGTCGCCGCCGACGACCCCGGCCATCAGCGCGAAGTTGGAGACCAGGCCGTCCATCGCCCCGAACACGGCCGGACGCAGCCAGCCGCCGTTCACGTCGCGGTGGCTGTGGGCGTAGGCCTCGGCGGTCTCGGCTATGGATTCGGCGGTCATCACGGCGGGCTCAGTCATGGTCACAGACACGAAGCTAACGCTTCGCCGAAGCCCCCGCCAGCAAGCCAGTACTGCCTAACCACCCGCTCTGACCTGCAAGGTTAGCCTTGCCTTTACTCGAAGCGGAGGCTCAGGCAGCGCTCGCGGCGGGGCGCCGCAGCAGGCGCCGGCCGAGCCTCTGGCCGGGCAGTTCGACCAGCCGGTGCGCGCCGTAGGAGACCGTGAGCACCACGGCGAGGAACACAGCCAGCCAGCAGAAGCCCTGGAGGTGGCCGTGCGGCGCGTAGTGCTGGGCCGAGAACGCCCACTCCATGACCACCAGCATCGGCACATGGATCAGGTAGACGGCGTAGCTGACCTTGCCCAGCCAGCTCAGGGCGCGCGGGATCCGCCGGCTCCTCAGCAGGAAACCGACGCCGAACACCAGCCAGGCGGCCACGAAGGCGGTGTACCAGGCCCGTGCGGACACGGTCCAGATCTCATCGAGGAACCGGCCGCCGTACAGCGCTCCCGACGCCACGCCCGCCGCCAGGACGAAGCCGCAGGCCGCGGCTGCGTGCCCACGCTTGATCTGCCCGTGCTCGGCGCGGTGGATCGCGGTGCCGGCGAACATCGTGGCCAGGATCATCATGGTCTCGAAGGCCGCCGAGCGGCTGTTCACGAACACCAGCACCAGGGCCAGCCCTGCCAGCAGCACCGCCCCGGCCCGGGTCGGCAGCGGACGCCCGCTCAGCACCCCGGCCATGGCGACGACCACGACCACCAGCGCCGCGGCGACCACGCGCTCGGTGTTCACCGTGCCGCCGCCGGAGAGCATCCGCAGCGGGAGCGCGGCCCCGGCCACCAGCGCGACCGTGGCGAAGCCCATGGCCAGCGGTGCGCTGCGGCGGTGCCAGTTGAACGCGAACAGGGCCGAGACCAGGTAGTAGAACACCATCTCGTAGGACAGGGTCCAGGCGACCCGCAGCCCGTTGGTCACCCCGAGCAGGTCCTGCAGCATCAGCCCGTTGGCGGCCCCGGACAGCCACGGGTGGGTGAAGACCGAGCCGTCGACCCCGCTGTGGGCGCGCGGCAGGACCAGGGCGGCGCACAGGAACACCGCGACATACAGCGGGTAGATCCGGAAGATCCGCCCCGTCCAGAACTCCCGCAGGCTGCCCCGGCGTTCCAGTGAGGCGGGCACGATGTAGCCGCTCACCAGGAAGAACAGGAAGACCCCGAAGATCCCCGCATCCGCCCGCAGGTGGATCCAGCGGTACAGCGGATACACCAGGTCGGGAGCGGCGTGCTGGAAGACCACGGCCAGGACCGCGATCCCGCGCAGCGCGTCGAGCCAGCCCAGCCGCTGGGCGGGGACGGCGCTCCGGCCCGCGTCGCCGGGGGTTGCCGCCGCCTTGGACTTTTCCAGCCGATCTCTTACCTGGATCACCCAAGGAGGTTAAACATGCGGCACCGCTAAACCCGACAGTCCAGGGAAAGACGTCCGTCCTCCATCCGCAGCACCCGGTCGGCGCGGTCCAGCAGCTCCCGGTCGTGGGTGACCATGACCGTGGCGGTGGCGTGCTCGCGGGTGACATCGGCGAGGAGGTCCACGATCTGCGCGCCGCGCTCGTGGTCCAGGGCCGAGGTGGGCTCGTCGACCAGCAGCACCGACGGCTCGGCGAACAGCGCACGGGCGATGTTGACCCGCTGGCGCTCACCGCCGGAGAGCTGGTGCGGACGGCGGCCCTGCCGCGCGCCGCTGAGCCCGACCGAGTCCAGCAGCGCCTCCGCCCTGCCGCGCGACCCCCGGGGGCTGCCGCCCGACAGGTGGGCGACCGCCAGGAGCTGCTCCACGGCGGTGAGCGAGGCCAGCAGGTTGGACTGCTGGAAGACGATCCCGATGCGCGTGCGGCGCAGCGCGGTCGCCTGCCGGGCACTGAGCGACCCGGCGTCCAGGCCGCCGACGACGACCTGCCCGGAGTCGGGGCGCAGCAGGGTGGCGGCGACCGCGAGCAGGCTGGACTTGCCCGACCCCGAGGGGCCCACGATCGCGGTGAGTTCGCCGGGGGCGACCTCCAGGCTGACGGAGTCCAGTGCGGTCAGCCGGCGGTCGCCGTCGGGAAAGGTGAGAACGACGTCCCGCAGGGCGAGACCGGTGGACAGGGCGGTGGCGGTCGTCATCGGTTGGCTCCCAGGGCGGTCAGCGGGTCGACGGAGGTGATGCGGCGGACCGCGAGGGCCGCGCCGAGGAGTCCCAGCAGGACCATGGCGAGCACCGGCACGGCCACGGTGGCGGCGCCGAGCGTGAACGGCATCCCACCGCCGCTGAGGAGCGCGCCGCCGAGCAGGCCGATCGCGGCTCCGGTGAACGTCCCGAGCAGCAGCAGGATCAGGGCCTGGCCGAGGGCGTCGCGGACCAGGTAGCCACTGGAGGCGCCCACGGCCTTGAGGACGGCGATGTCGGGGCGCCGCTGCACCGTCCACACGGTGAAGAAGGCGCCGATGACCAGGGCGCTGACGGCGAACAGGAAGCCCTGGATCAGCTGCAGGCTGCCCTGCTCGGCGGAGTAGCCGTCGATGCCGGCCAGTGCGGCGCCCCGGGAGACCGTGTCGGTGTTCTGCGCCCGGTCCAGGGCGGCGGTGCCGCTGCCGGCCGCGGTGGTCAGCGCCAGCGCGCTGGGCTGCTGCGCGCCGCTGACCTGCTGCCAGGTCGACTCGGTGGTCCAGACGCTGGGCGCGTGGCCGTAGGAGCGGTCGGCGGTGATCGCGGAGACGGTGAGGCGCTGCGATCCGACGGTGACCGTGCCGCCGACGGTGACGCCGTCGTCCGAGGCGGTGGTCCTGCTGACGGCGACCTGCCCGTCGGCGGGGGCGCTGCCGGAGAGCAGCGGGGGCAGCAGCGGGGCGGAGGCCCCGATGACGCTGACCGCGGTGGCACCGCCTGTCGCGGTCATCCTGGACATGGCGATCCCCAGCGGTTGCACCGCCTCCGCGCCGAGCGCGGACTGCCAGGCGGCCTGCTGGGCGGCGTCGATGCCGCTGTCGCTGAACGACACCTCGGGGGTGGCGCCGTGCGGCGCGCCGAAGACGATGCTCTGCACCGGCAGGTCGGCGACGGCCGAGGAGGCGTCGGAGGCGAGGCCTCCGGTGAGCCCGTAGAGGAAGACGACCAGGGTGGTGATGAGCGTGACGACCGCCCCCATGAGGGCGAACCGCCCACGGGCGAAGCGGATGTCACGCAGCGCGACGTACACGGGGGTCCTCCGGCAGGGCTTCGGGTGCTTCTCGATGGCACTCCCCACCCTCGGCGATGCGCGGCCTCCCGCCATCAGGGAGAGGAGTGGTTCGCGAATACATCGAACGGTTGATGCGCCGACCGTCCCGGAGCGGGCGCTCGCGGTCGTAGGCTCGACCCTCGTGACCAGCACCGACCCCGTTCCCCCCGACCGGCCCGCGACCGACGCCGACCACGCCGGGCAGCCGCCCGCCCTGCGGATGATGCAGGCCGCGCTGCACGTGATGTTCTACGCGCTGCTGGTGGCGGCCCTGTTCGGCGGCGCCGGCCCGGCCGGGGTCGTGGTCGGGGTGCTGCTGGGCCTGGTCTACGCGGTCGGCGGGCTGGCATGGGTGCGCTCCCGCCGGGCGGCGTCATGGGCGTGGCTGGCGGCGGTGACCCTGCTGTGGGTGGCCCTGTCCGCGATCGACCCCGCCGCCGGCTATGTGGCGTTCCCGCTGTTCCTGCTCTATCTGCACCTGCTGCCGGTCCGCTGGTCGCTGCCCGCCGTGGTCGCGCTGACCGCGGTGGTGGTGGCCGCGCAGTCGACCACTCCCGGCGGGCTGACCTCGGCCAAGGTGATAGGGCCCAGCGTCGGCGCGATCGTGGCCGTGCTCACCGCCTACGGGTACTCGGCGCTCTACCGCGAGAGCCGGACCCGGCAGCGCCTGATCGACGACCTGGTCAGGACCCGGGACGAGCTGGCCGCCACCCAGCGCGAGGCCGGACGCCTGGCCGAGCGGCAGCGGCTGGCCAGGGAGATCCACGACACCCTCGCGCAGGGCCTGTCGAGCATCGTGCTGCTGGCGCGCTCCGCCGAGACCGCGCTGCCGCCGGGGGCGGGGGCCGCCCGGGGGCGGATCCGCGAGATCGGCGCGACGGCCTCGGAGAACCTGGCCGAGGCGCGGCGCTTCGTCGCCGGGCTCACTCCCCCGGCGCTGCAGGACACGACGCTGCCGGAGGCGCTGCGCCGGGTCGCCGCCGGGTGCGGGCCGGTGCCGGAGGTCGCCTTCCACCTCGACGGCGACCCCTACCCGCTGCCGATCGAGGCGGAGGTGGCGCTGCTGCGGCTGACCCAGGAGGCCCTGGCGAACGTCCAGCGCCATGCCGGGGCCGCCCGCGCCGCCGTCACCCTGTCCTACCTCGACGACCAGGTGACCCTGGACGTCTACGACGACGGCCGGGGCTTCGACCCGGATGCGGCACCCGTCCGGGGCGGGGCCCGTTTCGGGCTCCACGGGATGCGGGAACGCATCGCGGAGCTCGGCGGCGACCTCGCCATCGAGTCCGCGCCCGGCGAGGGCACCGCCGTCGCCGTGGCGCTACCGCTGGCGTCCCTCTACGGCACCGAAGGCAGCAGCTGATGCAGGACACCGTGACGCAGGACACCGTGAAGACGCGGGTGCTGCTGGTGGACGACCACCCGGTGGTGCGTCGCGGCCTGCGCGCGCTGCTGGACGAGCTGCCCGAGCTGGAGCCCGTCGGCGAGGCCGCCGACGGCGAGGCCGCGCTGCGCTTTCTGGACGAGGCCCGGCAGTCCGGGTCGCCGCTGCCGGACGTGGTCCTGATGGACCTTCAGATGGGCGCGGGAATGAACGGGGTGGAGGCCACCCGGCGGATCACGGCGCTCCCCCGGCCCCCCGCGGTGCTGATCCTCACCACCTACAGCACCGACGCCGACATCCTGGCCGCGGTCGAGGCCGGGGCCACCGGCTATCTGCTGAAGGACGCGCCGCCGGAGGAGCTGGTCTCCGCCGTCCGGGCCGCCGCGCGCGGCGAGACGGTGCTCGCCCCGCCGGTGGCGGCCCGGCTGCTGGGGAGGGTGCGGTCGGGGCGTCCCACGCTCTCGCCCCGCGAGACGGAGATCCTGGAGCTGCTCGCGGAGGGACTGGCGAACCGTCAGATCTCCAAGCGGCTGTTCATCAGCGAGGCCACGGTGAAGACCCATCTGGTCCATGTGTACGACAAGCTCGGGGTGGACAGCAGGACCGCAGCGGTGGCTGCGGCCCTGCAGAGCGGCCTGCTCAGGGCCCGCTGACGCCCGTGCGGGGGGTGCCGCGTCAGCCGGCCAGGGCCGCGGACTGGGCGGGGGTCAGCGTGCCCAGCGGCTTGCCCTTGTTGGCCGCGTCCACGGCGGCGATCAGCTCGGCCGGGCTGATGTCGGTGCCGTTGTAGCTCGGGTACGCCGATGTGCCGTTGAGCAGGATCGTCGGCGTGGAGGTGTAGCCGGACTTGTCGAAGTCGGTCTCCACCGCCGTCACCCAGGGACCGAAGTGGTTGTCGTTGACGCAGGACTCGAAGGCCGGGGTGTCCAGGCCCGGCACCTGCTTGGCCAGGGAGATCAGCGTGGCCCTGTTCGCCCAGGCGTCGTCGGACTCCACCGGCTGGTTGGCGTAGAGCACGTCGTGGTAGGGGTGGAACTTTCCGACGTTCTGCGCGCAGCCGAGCGCGTTGGCGGCGTTCTTGGAGCCGCTGCCCTGGTCATGGCTGTCGATGAAGGACACCACGTGGTAGTGGACCTGGACCTTGCCCTGGGACAGCAGCTGGTTGACCGTGGTGTGGAAGGTCTTCTCGTAGTAGCCGCAGGCCGAGCAGCGCGGGTCCTCGTAGACGGTCAGCGTGGAGGGCGCGTTGGTCGCCCCCACCGGGATGGCCAGGTTGTTCGCGCCGATGGTCCCGGCCGGGGCCTGCGAGGCGGTGTACGGGGTGGTCCGGTTGTTCATCACCAGGATGCCGACCACCACCGCCACCACCAGCACGGCCAGGACCGTGCCGATGACCCCCAGCTTCCTCAGTCTCTTGGCCTTCGCCTCCTGGGCGGCCCGCTCCGCCAGCATCTGCTCACGGGCATTGCGCTTCTCTTCGGTGTTCTTCTGACTCATCGTGCTCATCACCAACTGCGAGGGGACAGGGGGTGCCGGCCACAGAGCCGGCCGCGCTCAGTCGGCGGCGAGCCACCGGTCGAGCGACAACTTGCTGGCAGGCCGCCACAGCAGCCAGGCCGAGAGCAGCAGGAAGCCGGTGTCCCTCAGCAGGTCCTGCCAGTACTGGGTCTGGGAGGCCGCGACCGCCCCGCCGCCGCCGAAGCAGCCGCAGTTGATGGCGATCCCGCGGGCCCACACCGAGGCGATGCCCCCCATGTAGACCATCAGCAGCACGGCGGACAGGAAGGCGGTGATCCGCGTTCCCAGGCCCACCAGCAGCAGCAGCGCGATCGCCAACTCCAGGAAGGGCAGCCCGTATCCGACGGGTTTGACCAGGGACTCCGGCAGCAGCCGGTAGACCCGCACGGCCTGGGCCGCGGCCTCCGGGTCGCTGATCTTGGCAAGCCCGGCCCAGGCCCAGACCACCACCAGCGCGGCCCTGACCGCCGTCCCGACCCAGTCGAGCACCCGGTCCGAACGCCATGCCGGCGGATGCGCCGCGGTGTCGGTCTGCCTGTCGACGGCCTGGTGTGCACTCATGATGCATCCCCTCCCTGGGACGTGCTGCTCAGCCCCGATGCGCTGCGCTGCGGACGAACGACTCTAGCGCCGCGGGCTGCTCCAGAAGTTCGGGATGCGCGCCCATGTCGACCATCTGTCCGTCGATCAGCAGCGTGGGCGTGCCGAACGCCGGGTGCAGCCGGTCGTAGGCGCTCTGGGAGCGCGCCACCCAGTCGCGGTGGCGGACGCCGCTCACCTCGGAGTCGAAGGCGGGGCCGCGCAGCCCGGGCACGGCCGAGGCGATGCCCAGCAGGCGTTCGGTGGTGAAGCCGTCGGTGTGCTCCGGGGGCTGGTTGGCGAAGAGCAGCGCATGGTAGAGCGGGAACCGGCCGTGCGCCACAGCGGACCGGGCGGCGTTGGTCGCCAGCAGCGCGCCGGGACCGGGCAGGCGTTCGTCGAGCGAGGACTCCAGGACGTAGCGGAGCAGCACCTCGTGATCGGCCGTCAGCCGGGCCAGGACGGCGCCCTGGACGCGCTCGAAGGTGCGGGTGGTGCTGCAGCGGTAGTCCTCGAGGAGGGTCAGCGTGGTGGGCGCGTCCCGGTAGCCGACGTCGACCGCCGAGCCGTCGGGGCTGATCGCGGCGGGCAGGCCGAGCAGGGTGCGGGCCTGCGGGACCTGCGCGACCTGGAGGAGGGGCGCCGCCCCGGGCGCGGATCGTCCGCCCAGGGGGGCGGCCATGGAGGCGGTGAAGGCGGCGAGGCGCTGCCGGCCGACCCCGGCCAGGGCCCGGTTGACGCTGGCGTCGCCGCAGACGGCGGCCGCCAGTGCCACGACGGCGACGGCGATGCGGGCCACCTGGGCGCGATGCGATGCAGCCACGGGAACCTCCTCAGATCGCGGTCGTGCGCGCGGGAGAGCCGGCACGCACGGGGGGCGCCGAAAAGTACGCCACCTGCCGGATCATCAACGAGGAGGGACGGCTTCCGGATACGCGCCACGCGGTCACTCACCCGAAGGAGTGACCGCGTGGCGGGTTCACGGAGACCGGGCAGCACCAGGTCAGCGTCTGCGGACGCCCTCCGCCAGCTCGGCCGCCAGCTCGCGCACGGCGGCGTACCCGGCCTCCTCCGACGGTGCGTCGAGGATCCGCTGGACGAAGGCGGAGCCCACGATCACTCCGTCCGCGAAGGCGGCGACCTGGGCGGCCTGGTCCGCCGTGGAGACGCCGAGACCGACGCAGACCGGGAGGTCGGTGGTGGCCCTGGTCCGCTTCACCAGGTCCTCGGCGAGCTCGCCGACCTGGTTGCGGGTCCCGGTGACGCCCATGACCGCGGCGGCGTAGACGAATCCGGTGCCGTGCGCGGTGATGGTGGCCAGCCGCTGGTCGCGGCTGGAGGGGGCGACCACGAACACCGTGGCGAGCCCGTGCTCCTTCGCGGCGGCCAGCCACTCCCCCGCCTCCTCGACCGGCAGGTCGGGCAGGATGCAGCCGGCGCCGCCCGCGGCGGCGAGGTCGGCGGCGAAGCGCGCCGTGCCGTAGCGGTCGACCGGGTTCCAGTAGGTCATCACCAGCACCGGCACCGCCGGGTTGGCGGCGGTGACCTCGCGGACCGTGGCCAGCACGTCGCGGGTGCGGATGCCGGCCCGCAGCGCGATGTCGTCGGCGGTCTGGATGGTGGGTCCGTCCAGCACCGGGTCGCTGTGCGGCAGCCCGATCTCGACCACGTCGCAGCCGCCGTCGATCAGCGCCTGCACGGCCGGGGCTCCGCCGGGGATGCTGGGGAAACCGGCCGGGAGGTAGCCGACCAGGGCCGCCCTGCCCTCGGCCCTCGCGGCCGCCAGTGCGGTGTTCAGCTGCTGGTTCATCAGTTCTGCCCCGCCTCGTCGAGCAGGCCGAAGTACTCGGCGGCCGTGTGCATGTCCTTGTCCCCGCGCCCGGAGAGGTTGACCAGGATGGTCGCGCCGGGGCCCAGTTCACGGCCAAGCACCAGCGCCCCGGCGAGGGCGTGGGAGCTCTCGATGGCCGGGATGATGCCCTCGGTGCGCGACAGCAGCCGCAGCGCCGCCATGGCGTCGGCGTCGGTGCAGGGCCGGTACTCGGCGCGCCCGGTGTCCTTGAGGTAGGCGTGCTCGGGGCCGACGCCCGGGTAGTCCAGGCCGGCCGAGATCGAGTGGCTCTCGATGGTCTGCCCGTCCTCGTCCTGCAGGACGTAGGTGCGCGAGCCGTGCAGCACGCCCGGGTCGCCCTTGGTGAGGGTCGCGGCGTGGCGGGGGGTGTCCACGCCCTCGCCCGCGGCCTCGATGCCGACCAGGCGCACGCCCGCGTCGGGGATGAAGTCGTAGAAGATCCCCATCGCGTTGGAGCCGCCGCCGACGCAGGCCACCACGGCATCGGGCAGCCTGCCGGTGCGGTCCAGCACCTGGGCCCTGGCCTCGATGCCGATGACCCGGTGGAAGTCGCGGACCATCATCGGGAACGGGTGCGGCCCGGCGACGGTGCCGAAGAGGTAGTGGGTGGAGTCGACATTGGCGACCCAGTCGCGGAACGCCTCGTTGATGGCGTCCTTGAGGGTGCGGCTGCCGGACCTCACCGGCACGACCTCGGCCCCGAGCATCCGCATCCTGGCGACGTTGAGCGCCTGGCGCTCGGTGTCGACCTCGCCCATGTAGACGGTGCAGTCCAGGCCGAACAGGGCGGCGGCGGTGGCCGTGGCCACGCCGTGCTGCCCGGCGCCGGTCTCGGCGATCAGCCGGGTCTTGCCCATCCGGCGGGTCAGCAGGGCCTGCCCCAGCACATTGTTGATCTTGTGGGAGCCGGTGTGGTTCAGGTCCTCGCGCTTGAGCAGCACCCGCGCGCCCCCGGCCTCCGCCGAGAAGCGGTGCACATCGGTGAGCGGGCTCGGACGGCCGGTGTAGTCCTTCAGCAGGGCGGCCAGCTCCGCGGCGAAGGCCGGGTCGGCCTTCGCCTTCTCGTACTCGTCGGCGACCTGCTCCACGGCGGCGACCAGCGCCTCCGGGATGAAGCGGCCCCCGTAGGCGCCGAAGTAGCCGCGCGGGTCAGGAGTGCTCCCGGCGGTGGTGTCGTGGGACGACATGGGGTGATCCCTCGTGGTATGTGATCCGTCAGGTGGGTTGTCGTGCGGCCTCAACGGCCGCGGACGCCCCGCCATCGGCGGCCGGGGATCTGCCCCGGCTCCGCGCCGATCACATAGCGCACCCGGCGGCCCAGCACCCGCCGCGCGGGCGCGCGGCAGCCGGGCCGCTTGCAGCCGGGCTGGAGTCTGGGTGAGAGGGCCATGTCGCGGCGGTCAGCCCCGCCCGTGCCGGATCGCCGGGTGTGCCCCGGCCGCGACCAGGTCGGCGACGGCCGCCCGCGGGTCGCGTCCGGTCACCAGGGACTCGCCGACCAGGACCGCGTCCGCGCCCTCGTTGGCGTAGGCGATCAGGTCGTGCGGTCCGCGCACGCCCGACTCGGCGACCTTCACGATGCGCGCCGGGATGCTGGGCGCCACGTCGGCGAAGGTGTCCCGGTCGACCTTGAGGTCCTTGAGGTTGCGGGCGTTGACGCCGATGATGCGGGCCCCGGCGGCGACCGCGCGCCCGGCCTCCTCCTCGTCGTGCACCTCGACCAGCGGGGTCAGCCCGATGGACTCGGCCCGCTCGATCAGCGACTCCAGCGCGGGCTGCTCCAGCGCGGCGACGATCAGCAGTGCCAGGTCGGCGCCGTAGGCGCGGGCCTCCCACAGCTGGTAGGCGGTGACGATGAAGTCCTTGCGCAGGATCGGCGTGTCGACGGCCGCCCGGACCGCCTGCAGGTCCGCCAGCGAGCCGCCGAAGCGGCGCTGCTCGGTCAGCACGGAGATCACCGCCGCGCCGCCGGCCGCGTAGTCCGCGGCCAGGGCCGCCGGGTCGGCGATCGCGGCGAGCGCGCCCTTGGACGGGCTGGAGCGCTTCACCTCGCAGATCACCCGGACGCCGTCGCCGCGCAGCGCGGCGACCCCGTCCCTGGCCTGCGGCGCGCGGGCCGCCAGTTCCTTGAGCTCGTCCAGGGACACCCTGCTCTGGCGCTCGGCCAGGTCCTCTCGGACTCCGGCGATGATCTCGTCGAGCACGCTCACGGGAGGCGCCCCTTTCCAGGGTGTACGGAGAGGCCTGATGTTGACGGCCGGACTCGATGCTATCCGCAGCCGGGGCAACGGCCCGCATCGAACGCCGCCGGATCTCGTCAGCCGGACGCCCAGGGCGCCAGCACCGATCCCAGGGGCAGGTTCCGCAGCACCGTGAAGGCCAGCACCAGGACGACCAGTCCCGCCGCCGTGCGCGCCCCGACCCTCGGCGGCGGTGTGCGCAGGCCGCGGGCGGTGCGCCAGGTCCAGCGCAGCCACAGCGCCACGGCCGCCAGGCAGGCGGCCACGGCGAGGGCGTTGTCGTGCAGCGCGGTCGGCAGCTCCCCGCGGCTCAGCGCGTGGACGCAGCGCAGACCGCCGCAGGCCGGGCACCACCACCCGGTGATCCGCAGGAAGGGGCACACCGGGTAGTGGCCGGGGTGGTTCGGGTCCACCGCAGCCACATAGGCGGTGGCCGCCGCGACCACCGCGAAGGCCGCCGCGGGGCCGGTGAGCCGGGGTGCGGCCGCCACCGGCCCGGAGGGCGCGGTCAGTGTCAGACGCCCGTGCCGACCGGGGCCTTCTCGGTGAGGGTGGCGATCGAGGGGGTGTCCCCGGGCTTCTTGCCGTAGCCCATCATCGACATGACCTTGCCGACGACCGCGCCGAGCGCGGCGACGACCAGGCCCGCGCCGACGAGCCAGGGCGTGGGACCCCCGAGGATCGGGACGAAGGCCACAGCGGCGACGATGAAGCCGACGAAGGAGACACCGACGGCCGTCCAGGCGGCGGTGGTGTGTCCGTGGGCGCTACCCGACATTACTGCTCCTTGGTTCTCAGGACTGCTCTCGGGGCCATTCTTCCGTACGCCGCTCCGCGCCGCCGTACAGGGGTGTCCTACTCGGTCGGGTCCTCGCCCCGGTCGAGCGCTTTCCACAGGTCCGCGGGCGTCTCGGCCCTGGACGCGGAGGCGGTCGACGGGACGACACTACGGCCCGCCGGAGCCTCGTAGCGCGAGGACATGCCGGGCCAGTCGCGCCCGCGGGCGACCACCAGCAGACCGGCGAGCACCAGCAGCAGACCCCCGACCACGACGGCCCAGGGCCACGCCGTGTGCCCCACGGCGCCGACGGCCGCCCGGCTGATGCCGACGGCGGTGTCCGCCTTGCGGTCCAGCGCGGCGGTGCCGGTGGCCGCGCCGACGGCCGCCACCACGGTGCCGGCGCCGGCCAGCGCGAGCAGCAGGCCGACCAGGCGGCGGCCGACGCCGCGCACCGCGAACACGGCGACCGCCGAGGCCAGCCCGACCAGCGCCAGCGCGCCGGGCAGCCCGGTGGTCTCCGAGCCGCTGACGCTGACGCGCAGCGGCGTGCCCTGGAAGGCGACGGTGCCGGTGGCCCAGGTCCGGCCGACGGCCGCGAGCACGACGGACGCGCCGAGCACGGCGAACAGCAGCATCATCGCCAGGCTGCGGCGGTCGGACGCCGAGCGCCGAGCCGCGGGAGCGGGGGCGTCGGTGTCAGCGGCGGGGGCGTCGGCGGCGGGCGTTTCGATACGGGGCTGGGGCAGAGCGGTCACCGCTCCAGTCTGCCCTGTGCGTCGGCGGCCGCCGGACGCAGGGTGCTCGCCGTGGCCACCGCGCGCAGCACCGCCGTGGCCTTGTTGCGGCATTCGGCGTCCTCGCTCTCGGGCACCGAGTCGGCCACCACCCCCGCCCCGGCCTGGACATAGGCCCGGCCGTCGCGGATCAGCGCGGTGCGGATGGCGATGGCGGTGTCGGCGTCGCCGGCGAAGTCCAGATAGCCGACGCAGCCGCCGTAGAGGCCGCGGCGGGTGGGTTCGAGCTCCTCGATGATCTGCATGGCGCGCGGCTTGGGCGCGCCCGAGAGCGTCCCCGCGGGGAAGCAGGCCGTCAGCACGTCGAAGGCGGTGCGGCCCTCGGCGACCTGCCCGGTGACCGTGGAGACGATGTGCATCACGTGGCTGTAGCGCTCCACCGTCATGAACTCGACGACCTCGACGCTGCCCGGCGCGCAGACCCGGCCCAGGTCGTTGCGGCCCAGGTCGACCAGCATCAGGTGCTCGGCCCGCTCCTTGGGGTCGGCCAGCAGTTCGGCCGCCAGGTCGGCGTCCTGCTCGGGCGTACCGCCGCGCGGGCGGGTCCCGGCGATGGGGTGGACCATGGCCCGGCCGTCCTCGACCTTGACCAGGGCCTCGGGGCTGGAGCCGACGACGTCGAACTCCTCGAAGCGCAGCAGGTACATGTAGGGGCTGGGGTTGGTGGCCCGCAGCACCCGGTACACGTCGAGGGAGCTGGCCGGGCAGGGGGCCTCGAAGCGCTGCGAGGGGACGACCTGGAACGCCTCGCCGGCCCGGATCCGCTCCTTGACCGCCTCGACGGCGGCCCGGTAGGGCTCCCCGCCGAACGGCGAGACCGCGTCGACCGCCGAGACCGGGGTGAATGCCGACGCCCCCGTGTCGACCGGCCTGGCCAGGTCCGCGGTCATCGCGTCGAGCCTGGCCACGGCGTCGGCGTAGGCGCCGTCCACACCGGTCGGGCGGTCGTCGTGGTTGACCGCGTTGGCGATCAGCAGCACCGAGCCGTCGGTGTGGTCGAGGACCGCGAGATCGGTGGCGAGCAGCATGGTGAGCTCGGGCAGGCCGAGGTCGTCCGGGGCGATCACCGGGAGCTTCTCCAGCCGGCGGACCACGTCGTAGCCGAGGTAGCCGACCATGCCGCCGGTGAACGGCGGCATGGTGGCGTCGCTGTGCAGGACCCGGGGGGTGTGCAGGGCCTCGACGGTGGCGCGGAGCACCTCCAGCGGGTCGCCCTCGGTGGGGACGCCGATGGGGGGCTCGCCGACCCACTTCGCACGCCCCTCGCCGTCCACGGTGAGCACCGCCGCGCTGCGGACCCCGACGAAGGAGTAGCGGGACCAGGAGCGGCCCTGCTCGGCGGACTCCAGCAGGAAGGTGTTGGGCCGCTCCGCTGCCAGCTTGCGGTAGAGGCCGACGGGCGTGTCTCCGTCCGCGAGCAGCCGCCGGCTGACCGGGATGACCCGGCGGTCGACGGCGAGCTTGCGGAAGGTCTCAAGGTCGGGGGTCACGGTGCCGGTGGTCATGGACCCTGAGCTTACTGATGCGGTGATCCGCCCAGGGCCAGCTCCCCGGCGTCGAAGCAGGTGCGGTCACCGGTGTGGCAGGCGGCGCCGATCTGGTCGACCTTCACCAGCAGGGTGTCCCCGTCGCAGTCGAGCGCGACCGACTTCACCAGCTGGAGGTGCCCGGAGGTGTCGCCCTTGACCCAGTACTCGCTGCGGCTGCGGGACCAGTAGGTGCAGCGGCCGGTGGTGAGTGTGCGGTGCAGGGCCTCGTCGTCCATCCAGCCCATCATCAGCACCTCCCCGGTGTCGAACTGCTGAGCTACGGCGGGGACCAGGCCGTGCGGGTCGCGCTTCAGCCGGGCGGCGACGGCGGGGTCGAGCGCGGTACTGCCGGGGGCGGCGGGGGCCGCGGGAGAGTCGGGCATGTCCCCATTGTGCCAACTCCTGCAGTGACGGCCCGTCAGCGGAGACGTACCCTGTCAGGCATGTCGAACTACGCGCGCCGCGAACGCCTGCTGCTTGTCGATCTGTTGGAGGCCGTCGGCCCCGACGCCCCCACCCTCTGCTCCGGCTGGAGGACCAGGGATCTCGCCGCGCACCTGGTGCTGCGCGAGAAGCGGCCGGACGCGGCCGGGGGCATGTTCATCAAGCCGCTGGCGGCGCGGCTCGAACGGGTGCAGGGCGAGTACGCCCGGCAGCCCTACTCGGAGCTGCTGGTGCAGTTCCGCGAGGGGCCGCCGAAGCTGTCGCTGTTCGGGATCCCCGGCGCCGACGAGGTCGCCAACACCGTCGAGTACTTCGTCCACGGCGAGGACGTGCGCCGCGCCCAGGAGGAGTGGCAGCCCCGGGTGCTCGACCCCGAGTTCTCCGAGGTGCTGTGGCAGCGGCTGGCCAGGATGGCGCCCGTGAACGGACGCCGCTCCCCCGTCGGCCTGGTGCTGCGCCGCCCGGACGGCCAGACGGCCGTGGCCCGCAAGGGCTCGCCGGTGGTGACGGTGACCGGCGAACCGGGCGAGCTGCTGCTGTACGCCATGGGGCGGCAGGCCCAGGCCCAGGTGGAGGTCGAGGGGGACAAGGACGCCATCGCCAAGGTGCAGACCGCCCAGCTGGGCATCTGAGCCGGGAGGGACCGGATCACCGCACCGGGTGGCCGGCCTCCCTCAGGGCCTGCTTGACCTCGCCGATGCGCAGGTCGCCGAAGTGGAACACGCTCGCCGCGAGGACCGCGTCCGCCCCCGCTTCGACGGCGGGCGCGAAGTCCTCGAGCCTGCCCGCCCCGCCGCTGGCGATGACGGGCAGGCCGACCCGCTTGCGGACGGCGCGCAGCAGCTCCAGGTCGTAGCCGTCCTTGGTGCCGTCGGCGTCCATGGAGTTGAGCAGGATCTCGCCCGCGCCCAACTCGGCCGCGCGCTCGGCCCATTCGACGGCGTCAAGACCGGTGCCCCGGCGGCCGCCGTGGGTGGTGACCTCGAACCCCGACTCGGTCTCCGCGCCCTCGGCGACCCGCCGGGCGTCGATGGACAGCACCAGCACCTGGCGGCCGAAGCGCCGGGCGATCTCGCTCAGCAGTTCCGGCCTGGCGATCGCGGCGGTGTTGACGCCGACCTTGTCCGCGCCGGCCCGCAGCAGCCGGTTGACGTCCTCGGCCTCGCGGACGCCGCCGCCGACCGTCAGCGGGATGAACACCTGCTCGGCGGTGCGGCGCACCACGTCGTAGGTGGTCTCCCGGTCCCCGGAGGAGGCGGTGATGTCGAGGAAGGTGAGCTCGTCGGCGCCCTCGGCGTCGTAGAGCCTGGCCATCTCGACGGGGTCGCCCGCGTCGCGCAGGTTCTGGAAGTTGACGCCCTTGACGACCCGTCCGGCGTCGACGTCCAGGCAGGGGATCACGCGAACGGCGAGGGTCATGCGGGGTTGCTCCTAGCGGTTTAGCGGCTGCGGTCGGTGATGGCGGTGCGGTAGGCGTCCACTTCGACCTCCACGGACATCCGCGAGTCGAGCAGCGCGCTGACGACGACCAGGGTCGAGGCGGGCCGCACCGCCCCGAAGATCTCCTTGTGGGCCCGGCCGACGTCCTCCAGGTCACGGGCGTGGGTGACGTACATCCGGGTGCGGACCACATGGACGGCGCTCAGCCCGAAACCGGCCAGGGCGTCCAGCGCCACCCCGAAGGCGGCGCGGGACTGGTCGTACGGGGAGCCCTCGAACAGGACCCGGCCGTCGTCCCAGGCGGTGCAGCCGGAGACGAACACGAAGTCGCCGACGCTGACGGCCCGTGAGAAGCCGAACTGCTCCTCCCACGGGCTGCTTGCGGTCTTACCCAGTGCCGGTCGACGCTCGGTCATACGCGGGTCAGCTCCTTAGGCGACTGTCGCCAGCGCCTCTTCGAGGGTGAAAGCCTGAGCGTAGAGGGCCTTGCCCACGATTGCGCCCTCCACACCATCACCCACGAGGGTGGCGATGTCGCGCAGGTCCTGCAGCGAGGAGACCCCGCCGCTGGCGATCACGGGACGGTCGGTGGCGGCGCAGACATTGCGCAGCAGGTCCAGGTTGGGGCCGGTGAGCGTGCCGTCCTTGTCGACGTCGGTGACCACGTAGCGGGCGCAGCCCTCGGCGTCGAGGCGGGCCAGCGCCTCGTAGAGGTCGCCGCCCTCGCTGGTCCAGCCGCGTCCGCGCAGGGTGGTGCCGACCACGTCCAGGCCCACGGCGATCCGGTCGCCGTACTCGGCGATGGCCTTGGCGACCCACTCGGGGGACTCCAGCGCGGCGGTGCCCAGGTTGACCCGGGCGCAGCCGGTGGCCAGCGCCGCCCGCAGCGAGTCGTCGTCGCGGATGCCGCCGGAGAGCTCGACCCTGACGTCCAGGCGTCCGGTGACCTCGGCGAGCAGGGCGCGGTTGTCGCCGGTGCCGAAGGCCGCGTCCAGGTCGACCAGGTGGATCCACCCGGCGCCGGCCTGCTGCCAGGCGAGGGCGGCGGCGAGGGGCTCCCCGTAGGAGGTCTCCGAGCCCGAGGCGCCCTTGACCAGGCGCACGGCCTGGCCGTCGCGGACGTCGACGGCGGGCAGCAGGACAAGCTTGTCTGCGGTGGTCACAGCGAGTCGATCCAGTTCTTCAGCAGGGTCGCTCCGGCGTCGCCGGACTTCTCGGGGTGGAACTGCGTCGCGGACAGCGGGCCGTTCTCGACGGCGGCCACGAAGGGCTCGCCGTGCTCGGCCCAGGTCACCAGCGGCGGGCGCAGCTGCTCGATGGGCGGCAGCTCCCAGTGCCGGACGGCGTAGGAGTGGACGAAGTAGTAGCGGGCGTCCTCGTCCAGGCCGGCGAACAGGGTGCTCGCCCCGGGGGCCTCGACCGTGTTCCAGCCCATGTGCGGAACGATCGGGGCCTGCAGCGGCTCGACCGTTCCCGGCCACTCGTCGCAGCCCTCGGTCTCGACCCCGTGCTCGACGCCGTGGGCGAAGAGGATCTGCATGCCGACGCAGATGCCCAGGACCGGGCGTCCGCCGGCCAGCCGGCGGCCGATGACGCGCTCGCCGCGCACCGCCCGCAAGCCCTCCATGCAGGCGGCGAACGCGCCGACGCCGGGGACCAGCAGGCCGTCCGCGTCCAGCGCGGCCTTGAAGTCGGAGGTCACCTCCACCTGCGCTCCCACCCGTTCGAGGGCGCGCTGGGCGGAGCGGAGGTTGCCGGAGCCGTAGTCGAGGACGACCACGCGCTTGGCCTGGGTCACGTTCGGTGCCTTTCGGACTGCTTGCGGAAGGAAGGAGCGGTCAGAGCCGCATGACGCCGGCCGCGAAGCACATGACCCCGCCGACGGCCAGCAGCGAGACCATGCTCTTGGAGATCTTCTGCTTCCAGAACGAGTAGGCCCCGCCCATCAGGAACAGGCCGGAGAAGATCAGGATGTAGACGATGCCGTTCATATGGCTCATGGCTTACAGCGCGCCCTTGGTCGACGGGAGGATCCCGGCCGCGCGCGGGTCCAGCTCGCTGGCGTACCGCAGCGCCCGGG
>Ga0302314_10007186_pt1 | contig 20060 bp, 14 predicted proteins | sample III_Palsa_N2_3_FD_200533 | JGI IMG/M metagenome (GOLD analysis project Ga0302314, IMG submission 200533) | Peat permafrost microbial communities from Stordalen Mire near Abisko, Sweden - III_Palsa_N2_3 | ecosystem: Environmental > Terrestrial > Soil > Palsa > Peat permafrost | place: Sweden... | reverse complement strand
CAACGCCGCGTACGACTCCTGGGACATAGGCGTCACCATGTCGAACTCGCAGTTCGTGAGTGTCTCGACGTCGGGCTGGGATGCGGCCCGCCAGGCCGACGGCGACCTGCCCGTGCTGACCTACCTGCACCTCGCGCCGGACAGCACCTTGATCGACAAGGGCGTCAATGTCGGCCTGCCCTACAACGGGAAGGCACCGGATCTCGGTGCCTTCGAAACGTCGGGCTGACCACCTACGCGGCGCGCTGACCGCGCGAGCATATCCGCCGCCCCCGGTGTGAAGCGGCACGCTGGCCCTAAGCCCGGCAGCTCCTTGCCCTGCTCGCAGTCCTGCACGATGTACCTGGAGATGAATTCTGTTTGTCAGGATTCGCGCACTAGGTGCACGAGGATGCTTGAGTAGTCTCCAGGCGGCAGGTCGAGTTGGAGTCCGCGGGTCAGCAGGGTCGATCCCTGATGGATCACGCCTGAGTTCGTGTCGCGGTATCGGCTGAGCTTGTCGAGTCCGGCGAGCCGGAGCGGCGGCTCGCCGTGCCCGAGGCCGTAGTGGCGGTCGGGCGCCCAGGCGAGCACGACGACCTCGGCGCCGTCGGAACTCACGTACTGGACGGCGTTCGGTCCGCGCAGCCGGTACAGGTCTCCGTGCTGCACCACGTGGCGGATCCGCTTGTACTGCCCGACCAGCTGGCGGGCCTCGTCCCTTTCCTGGTCTGACCATTCGAGAAGATTGCCGCCTAGGCCCATGACGCCAGCCATGGCGGCATGGAACCGGAACCTGAGCGGCACGCTGCGGTTGGTGAGCGGATTGGGGGAGTCGGTGACCCAGGCGGCCATGACGGCCGCGGGCAGGACCTGGCCGTGGCCGTGCTGTATCGCGAGCCGGTCGACGGCGTCGGTGTTGTCCGAGACCCAGATCTGATCGGTGCGGGCGAGCATCCCCAGGTCCGCGCGTCCGCCGCCGGAGGAGCAGCACTCGATGCGCAGGCCTGGGTTGTCGCCGCGGAGCTGGTCCATGATCGCGTAGACGCCGCGGACGTGATCGACCCACAGGCGGTCCTGGTCCGGGTGGCAGGGCCAGCCCGCCTCGGTAAACGGCCGGTTCATGTCCCATTTGAGGAAATCGATGTGGTGCTCGGATACCAGTGCGTCGAGCCAGTCGTGCGCCCAGGCGGCGACGTCGGGACGGGCGAAGTTGAGCACTAGCTGGTTGCGCATCAGCGAGCGGCGTCGGTGCGGATAATGGAGCACCCAGTCGGGGTGCATGCGATACAGGCGGGAGTCCGGGTTCACCATCTCGGGTTCCACCCACAGCCCGAAGCCCATGCCTAGCCTGCGGACTTCCTCGATCAGCGGGTGCAGGCCGTCGGGAAAACGGTCGCGGCTGACCCACCAGTCCCCGAGCCCGGCCGCGTCGCTGTTCCGCTCGCCGAACCAGCCGTCGTCGACGACGAACAGTTCGGTGCCCAAAGACGCGGCGAGGGCGGCGAGTTTCATCTGCTGCTGCTCATTGATGGCGAACCCGGTGGCCTCCCAGGAGTTGAACAGCACCGGGCGCACCTCGGTCGGCTGCGGCAGTACGTGCGCCCGGATGTGGCCGTGCCAGGCCCGGGAGGCGGCCCCGAAGCCGGCTCCGGTGTAGAGGCCAAGGAATGCGGGGGCCGAGAGCGTCTCGTGAGGCTGGAGGGTCTGCAGGATGTCATCGTGGCCGAATCCGCCGGTGACGATGACATGGTTCTCGGGCGTGCGCGCCACCGTGATCCGCCAGGAGCCTGACCAGGCAAGCGCCGCCGACCAGACCTGGCCGGCCTCCTCGGTGGTGTTTCCGTCATCCAGCATCAGCCACGGGGAGGCCTGGTGGCTGGATACGCCGCGGCGGCTGGTCAGAACGGTCTCGGCATACGGCAGCGGAATGCGCTTGAGCCGGTTCTCGGCCCCCCATCCGCCGATTGCGTGGGACAGGCGCCAGCCTGGCCTCTCCGGCAGGACCCAGCAAGCCGAGTCGGCCCGCAGCAGGGCGATCGCGTCGCTCTCGCCGGTATGGCGCAGCGTAAGGCGGCGCTCGATGACGTCGGAATCCTCGAACAGCCGGTAGTGGAGGTCGACCTGTAGCGGAAAGTGGCAGTCGCGGAACCGGACCTGGAGCTCGAGCCCTGAGATCTCGGTACTGACGTAGTCGAGTTCCAGGCCACGGGTGCCGTCAGCGTAGCGGACACGCAATCCGGCCGGCCCGAAGCGCGCGCCGCCCTCGACAGCAAGTTCCTCATTACCGCCGTCTCCGTCGAGCCAGCGTGCGGCCGGCGGACTCGCCAGCGCCAGCACTTGGTCTACCGTCAACCGCGGGCCCCAGTGCAGGTGCCTGAGCGCGACGCCGTCCCAGCCGAAGGCGTAGGTCGTGGCAGCGGTGTTCAGCGCCCATCGGAACGCCTGGCTATCGAACGTGATCTCAGACATGGGACCGCACCGCCATGAAATCCCTTTCGGCTGGGTCTTCAGCGGGTGGGCAAGAACGGGGCGTTCACGTCCCGCTCGCGGTGGTAAACCACGCTGCGGCAGTGTCGCCAGCCCGAGTTTACGGATCTTGGCTGATACACCGACCAAGTAAGCGCAAATTATACAACTTTAACGTTACACTTATAAGGCGCAAACGCCAACACATCACAAACCATGCCCGAGCGCGGAGCGCGCCGGCGATCACTCACCCCTCTCGTAAGGACTGAGACATGCGCTTCGGACTAGTCATCCCGCAGGGCTGGCGGCTGGACCTGGCTGGCATCGAGCCGGCCGCCCAGTGGCCCACCATGCTGGAGGTCGCCCGCGCTGCCGAGGCGGGCCCCTTCGAATCGGTCTGGGTCTACGACCACTTCCACACGGTGCCTGTCCCGACGCAGGAGGCGACACACGAGGCCTGGTCGCTGATGGCCGCGCTGGCCGCGAGCACCAGCCGAGTCCGGCTCGGGCAGATGTGCACGTGCGTGAGCTACCGCAACCCCGCCTACCTGGCGAAGGTCGCCGCAACGGTGGACATCGTCTCCGGCGGCCGACTTGAGGTGGGCATCGGTGCGGGCTGGTACGAGCACGAGTGGCGTGCGTACGGCTACGGCTTTCCCCCGGCCGGCGAGCGGATCGCGCGCCTGGACGAGGGCGTACAGATCATGCGCCAGCTCTGGACGACCGGTGCGGCGACGTTCCACGGTAAGCACTTCCAGGTCGACGGCGCCATCTGCCAGCCCCTTCCCTTGCAGGCCGACGGCGTCTCGCTGTGGATCGCCGGCGGCGGAGAGAGAAAGACCTTGCGCATCGCCGCCCGTTACGCCTCCTACACCAACTTTGACGGCTCGCCTGAGGGGTTCCGTCGCAAGTCCGAGATCCTTGCCGCGCACTGCGCGGATCTGGGGCGGGACTTCGACAGCGTCGTGCGCAGCACGGAGTACAACGTCGTTGTCGGCGCCACGGAAAGCGAGGTCAAGGACCGCCTCGACTGGTTCCGTGCCCATTACGCGCCCATCATCGGTGGCGACGACCTCGAGAACGCATGCCGCGGACTTGCGGGCGGCCTGCTGGTCGGCACCCCAGAACGGATCGCCGAGCGCCTGGCCGGCATGGCCGCGCTAGGCCTGAAGTACGCGATCTTGTACTTCCCCGAAGTCGCCTACGACCGCAGCGGACTGGACCTGTTCGCGCGGGAAGTAGCTCCCGCGCTCCCCGTGAACCACTGAACTCTGGTTATGTCGCTTCAGCTCAGATGACGCCCCGGTCGCCGAGGCCGGTGATCTCGGCGGATGAGTAGCCGAGCTCTGCTAGCACGCCGACGGTGTGCTCACCGATATCCGGCACCGGATCCATCCGCGGCGCGCCGCGGCCGAGGTCTATCGGAGGCAGCAGTGCCTCCACGATGCCGGCCGGCGTCTGCACGGGCCGCCATCGCCGGCGTTCCCTCAGCACCGGATGCTGCAGGAACTCCGACACGGTGTTGACCTCGGCGTGAGCGATCCCGGCCTGGTCGAGCAGGGCCGTCGCCGAGGCGGCATCGAGTTCGCCGAACCGCTCCGCGATCAGCTTGTCAAGCACGGCGCGGTTGGCGACGCGCAGCGTGTTGGTAGCGAACCGCAAGTCGCTGGCCACATCCGGGTTAGCGAGGAACCCAGTGCAGAAGCGGGCCCATTCCGCCTCGTTCTGGATCGCGATCAGGATGGCGTGCCCGCCGCGCGCCGTGAACGGCCCGTAGGGGGCGATGGTGGCATGCTGGGCGCCGCTGCGTGGCGGCTGCCGCCCGCTGCCGGCGGTGTAGTTGGCCGGCTGGCCCATCCACTCGGCCAGCGCCTCGAACAGTGACACCTCCAGGGACGCGCCAAGGCCGGTGACCCGCCGCTCGTACAGCGCGGCGAGGACCCCGCTGAAACCGTACATCCCGGCGGCAATGTCGGCGACGGAAATACCGACCCGTGCGGGTTCGGCCGCGGAGCCGGTCAGCGACACCAGGCCGGTCTCGCACTGGACGAGCAGGTCGTAGGCCTTGCGCTTGGCCCACGGACCGCTGCTGCCCCATCCCGTGATGCTTAGCACGATCTTCGCCGGATCCCGCGCGCGGACCGCCTGGGCCCCGAGGCCCAGGCGGTCCGCCGCGCCGGGACCAAGGTTCTGTACCAGCACGTCGGCCCGCGCCGCCAGCTTGTGCAGGATGCGGCGTCCTTCAGGCGACTTGACGTCCACGGCCACCGACTCCTTGGAGCGGTTCAACCAGACGAAGTAGCTGGACTGCCCGTTCACGGCCTCGTCGTACTGCCGGGCGAAGTCACCAGTGCCGGGCCGCTCGATCTTGATCACCCGGGCGCCGAGGTCGGCCAGCTGTCGGGTCGCGAACGGCGCGGCTACAGCGTGCTCGAGGGTGACCACCGTGACGCCTGTGAGTGGAAGCACAGTTTACCTTCCTATATTTTCTGCAGAATATAGGATTAGATCGGAAGTGTACAGGATCTCTCGCTGCCGCTGACTGGCGTGACGGCTGGGTTGCGAGCACGCTGAAACCGAGATCACAGGTCTGGCCGATAGGGGAGTGATTCGCGTGTCCGACAACCGCGCGGGAACGGGTCTGTCATGAAGCTCCAGGCCGAGGAGGCAGCGATCGTCAAGCTCGTCCGAGATTTCGTTGACGATGAGGTACGCCCGGTTGCCCGGGATCTTGAGCACGCCAACGCCTATCCTGAGCGACTGATAGAGCAAATGAAGGCCCTCGGGGTCTTCGGCCTGGCGATTCCTGAGCCCTATGGTGAGGTGCAGGTCTCCACGCCCTGCTACGCGATGGTGACCGAGGAGCTGGCCCGCGGGTGGATGAGCCTTGCGGGCGCGATGGGCGGCCACACGGTCGTGGCCAAGCTCGTGGCCGCCTTCGGCACCGAGGAGCAGAAGGCGGAGTACCTTCCCAGGATGGCCACGGGAGAGCTGCGCGCGACGATGGCCCTGACCGAGCCGAGCGGCGGCTCGGACCTGCAGGCCATACGTACCGTGGCGCGACGCGAGGCAGGCCAGTACGTCATCAGCGGGTCGAAGATGTGGATCACCAATGCGAGGCGATCCGGCCTGATCGCGCTCCTGTGCAAGACCGATCCGAGCGCGCGCCCAATCCACCGGGGGATCTCGATACTTCTCGTGGAGAAGGTACCAGGGGTGACGGTCTCTGAGGACATATCCAAGCTGGGATACAAGGGAGTCGAAACCTGCGAGATCGTGTTCAGCGAAGCGAGAGTCGCCGAGAATGCGCTGCTTGGCGGTGAAGAAGGCGCTGGCTTCGCGCAGATGATGCGCGGCCTGGAACTGGGCCGGATTCAGGTGGCGGCACGCGCGACGGGCGTTGCCCGGGCGGCGTTCGACGACGCGCTGGCCTACGCACAGCAACGGGAGACCTTCGGCCAGCCGATCTGGCGCCACCAGGCAATCGGCAACTACCTGGCGGAGATGGCGACCAAGCTCAGCGCAGCGCGGCAACTGCTGCTGCATGCGGCCGGGAAGGTCGACTCAGGCGAGCGCAGCGACCTTGAGGCGGGGATGGCCAAGCTGTTCTGCTCGGAGACGGCGATGGACGTCGCGCTGACGGCACTGCGGATCCACGGCGGATACGGGTACTCGACGGAGTTCGATGTCGAGCGCTACTTCCGGGACGCCCCGCTGATGATCGTGGGCGAGGGCACCAACGAGATCCAGAAGAACGTCATAGCCAGGCAGCTCATCGAGCGGGGCGGGCTTGACTACGCCTAGCAGTCGTGGCCGGCCAGGACGCAGCACCGCGGCCGGCCATGCCAGCAGGGCGATCGTGCTTGGCGGCGGCGGACTGACGGGCATCGCCTGGGAAGTCGGCCTGCTCAAGGGCCTGGCGGATGCCGGGACCGATCTTGGCGTCGCTGATGCGATCGTCGGCACTTCCGCGGGCGCGTTCGCGGGCGCGTACCTGGTGTCGGGACGGCTGGATGAGTTCTTCGGCCGTCAGTTCTCCGATGACGTCGTGGAGCTCGCGGCCACCATGGGCCAGGAAACGATCGAAGCCTGGGGCGCGGCAATCGCTGAGGGGGCCGGCGACCCCAAGGCCATCGGGCGGGCGCTTGGCCGGATGGCCCTAGGCGCTTCGACGGTGCCCGCCGAAGCGCGGGCCGCAGTGGTCGAGTCACGCCTGGCGGGCCTTGAGTGGCCCGACGACAGGCTCAAGCTCACGGCGATCGACGCTGAGACTGGCGAGGTCCGCCTGCTCGACAGTAGCTGCGCCATCCCGCTGGCCACGGCAGCGGCGGCGAGCGGCGCTCTTCCCGGTTTGTGGCCTGTGGTCGAGGCGAACGGCCACTACTGGATAGACGGGGGATCTGTGTCCCCGGTTAATGCCTGGCTAGGCGAGGGCTACGACGTGGTGCTTGCCGTCGCGCCCGCACCGGAGGGGATGCCCGGCATGCCCGGGGTCGACCAGGACGTCGCGCACCTGCGAGCCACCGGAAGCCGGGTCATTGTGCTGGTCCCCGACCAGCCGAGCAAGCAGGCCATCGGCGATAACCCCTTCGACCCGGCCAAGCGGGCGGCGGTCGCGGAGGCGGGCAGGAAACAAGGCGCGCGAGCAGCGGCCGACGTAACGGCAGCCTGGTGTTAGCGTGACCGGGAGGCGAGTTTCTCTGCCGTTTGCGACTCATAGTGAGCAGCAAGCAGCTCGCCCGCGCGGATGGTGTGCGCGTGCATTGCTGCACGGGCGGCCCGTGCGTCGTGCGACTGAAGGCTCGCCAGTATCTTCAGGTGATCCTCTACGGTCGACTCGGTCCAGCCCTCGACCGATGCGTGGTCACCCCCAGGCACGCCCACTAGGTGGACCACCCCCACGATCTTGCGTGCGTCCGCGACCTGGTTGATCTTGCCGTGGAACGCGTTGTTCTTCTCTTCGAGCAGGGTCACGTTTTTGCGCGAAGCGGCATCGAGCACCTCGTCGTGCAGCGCCTCAAGCTTGGCGAGGTCATCGGCGGTTACCAGCTTCGCGGCACGATAGGCCAGTTCGCCGGCGAGCAGGGCGTGGGCGGTGAAGATGTCGCGGATGTCCTTGGCGCTGAACGATGCCACGACAAAGCCCTTACGCGGGGTCAGGTCCAGGTACCCCTCAACGCGAAGCGCCTGGAGCGCCTCGCGGACCGGTGTCCCCGAGATGCCCAGGTGCTCGCCCACCACCTCCGCCTTCACCGGCTCTCCGGGGGAAAGGCGGCCCGAGGTGATCATTTTCCGAACGAAGTTGGCGGCATCCTCACTGAGCTGCGGGCGACGCGATTTCGCGCCACCGGGCCAGCTTGCCGGTCCTTCGGCCCCAGGAGAGTCCCATGACTGTCTCGCTGCATCCGGCCTGCCGTTCAACGTTCCTCCTTGCCCTGCCCCAAGTCGCCAGCCCCGCCTAGGCGCCAGGATACAGCGCGATGGGCCTCGGGATAGCATAGCGCCTTTACTACTTAAAATATTATCTAGGGTATAGAATCTGTACCGTTCCCTAGCTCCCAGGAGGCCCGTCGTGCTGATCGAGGGAAAGCGGATCATCGTGACCGGCGGTGCGTCCGGCCTCGGCGAGGCCGCGGTGCGGGTGTTCACCAGGCACGGCGCGCTTGTCGCCTCGCTGGATGTCCAGGACGCGGCCGGGGAGAAGATCGTCGCCGCGGCGAACAATGAGGGCCCGGGCCGCGCGGTTTACCACCACTGCGACGTGCGCCGCGGCGAACTCGTGCGGACGGCATTCGAACTCGCCGCGGCGGACCTCGGCGGCCTGGACGCGCTCGTGCACTTCGCCGGGGTGGACGCGGTTGCCGCGGCGGAGACGATGAGCGAGCAGGAGTGGGATTTCGTGCTCGACATCAACCTCAAGGGCACGTTCCTCACCAACCAGGCCGCGTGTCGCTACCTGCGCGACAAGGGCGGCCGGATCGTCAACGTCACCTCGCCGGCCGCTCTCGTGGCCGCGCCTGACCGCTGCCACTACGCCGCGTCCAAGGGCGGCGTCGCCTCGCTCTCGCGCGCGCTCGCGGCCGAATGGGGCCGTTACGGTATCACCGTCGTGGCGATCTCGGTGGTTGCCCAGACCGCGATGACCGACCGCTACCGGGCGACGCTGAGCGACGAGGAGCAGTCGGCCTACGACAGGCGCCTGGCGGCCGGGCCGCTCGGTCGCGTCGGCGATCCGGAAGCCGACATCGCACCCGCCCTCGTGTTCCTGGTCTCCGACGCGGCACGGTTTATCACGGCCCAGATTGTCGCCGTCGATGGCGGCGCCACGCCGCTGCGGTAGCGCCGCCGCCGACTACCGACGCGCCGGTACACATGACGCGCCGGTTCTCCATCCGGTCGGAGTCACGGCCCGGTAGAGATACCCCACTTCGCGCGCGAGAGCTTGGCCCACGGTTCACCAGGCCCGCGCGGATAACCGAGGATCCCTGCTGGCCTGCACCGATAGCGACCGCCGGCGATGCCAGACAAACGGTGTTAACACTCTTGTCACTATTGAAAATATTCTCTAGGATATGGAGACACGTACAGGAGTTGCGACGGTGGCGCTCAACTGCTCCGTGCAACTGCATGACAAATGACCCGAGAAAGGCGCCGGAAGTGCCGCAGGGCTAGGTGGCTTGCCACCGTGCGTCCCGCCACGGTCGGCTGACTTTCCGGCTCATGGGAGGAGCATTCAACGATGTCGGTTCCTACTCGAAGATGCCGTCCGTATCTCTACGGAGTGATATCCGCAGCCGTGCTGGCACTGGCCGCATGCTCGTCGAGCGGCGCCACTCAGGACGCCTCGACGGCGAAGGCCCTCACCGGTACCCCGATCAAGACGATGATGATCGAAGCCGTCAACTGCAGCAGTTGCCTGTCCCTGCCGAACAGCGCCGAGACGGTGACGCTGTTCGAGAAGTGGGTCAACGAGCATGGCGGGATCAACGGGCACCCCCTGCAGGCGGAGGTCTGCGACGACCAGGGGCTGGCGTCCGGGTCGGCGGCGTGCGCCAGGAAGGCCGCCACCGACGGTGACATCGCTGTGGTCGGCGACTTCAACCTCAATGACGCCGCGATCGTGCCCGTGCTGGCGGCCGAGGGGATCGATGACTTCGCCGACCTGAATGCGGCCGCCGAGGTGGCGGCCTCGTCCCCCGACGTCCAGGCGCTTTCCGCGTATGTCTCCGCGGTGTACGTCAAGGCGATCGCCGACGGCTGCAAGAAGATCACGACCCTGACGCTCGACTTCGGTTCCGCGACGGACGCCTTCGAGACCAATTCAGCCAAGCTGGCGTTCGAGTCGATGAACGCGATGTCCCTCTGGCGGGCGGCCAGGTCCGTTTGGGTTCCGCTGTCGGCGCAGGACCTGGCTCCGCAGATAACCGAGGCGCTCAGCGGCGGGACCGACTGCCTGGTCAGTACCCTGGGCCCCAGCAGTGCGCAGCAGGTGTTCTCCACCTACAGCTCGATCGGCGGCACCGCCCGGGTATACAGCATCGTCGGGTCCGGGATCGAAGCCGCGGCCCAGGCCGGATTCACCAAGCAGACCGACGGGTCCATCGTCTACGGCGCCTACTCCGGGTTCAACACCGCGCCTTACGCCGACTTCCGGGCCGCCATCGCCCAGTTCAAGCCGCCCAAAAACCTCAACTTTGACAGTAGCGGCACCCTGGGCGCCTGGGCCGCGTACACGGGATTCGTCAACCTGGTGAAGTCGATCAAGGGCCCGCTGAACGCGACGACCTTCAGGGCGGCGGCGCAGCAGGCGACCGTCTGCACGGACGGCATGCTGCCGTGCGTCAACTTCGCCAAGCCGTCCGTGCTCGGGCCGAATTTCCGGAACTGGAACGACTACCAGGTGACCTTCTTCACGGTCGAGAACGGCCAGGACGTCCCCTTCGACACTGGCAAGTTCTTCAACCTCGAGAACACCCTCACGGGCGCGAGCTTGCCCTCAGCAGACGTCCCGCCGGCGACACCGCTGAGCTCCTGAGCCACGGCGATGGGACTGCTGCAATACGGCCTCCTCGGGCTCGGCCTGGGCGCGCTGTACTCACTGGCCTCACAGGGGCTGATCCTGATCTACCGAGGGTCAGGCGTCCTGAACTTCGCGCACGGCGCGATCGGCATGGCGGGCGCCTACGTCTGGTGGCAAGTCACCCAGATCTGGGGCGCGCCGTTCCTGGTCGGGCTGGCCGCCGGGGTCGGAGCCGGAGCGGCGCTCGGGGCACTGGTGCACCTGCTGGTCATGCGCCGCCTGCGCCGGGCCTCGCCGCTTACCCGCGTGGTCGCGACGCTCGGCGTGCTGATCACGCTGGAAGCAGCGGTCACCCTCAAGTACGGGGCGGCGATATTCGTCGCCCCGAGCTGGATTCCCGCCAACCCGATACGCTTCGGGGGCATCGTGGTGTCCTCCGACCGCCTGTACCTGCTCGCGATAGCCGTCGTGCTCACCGCGGGACTCTGGGCGCTTTACCGCTGGACCCGTTTCGGGCTCGCCACCGCGGCAGTGGCGGAGAACGAGCGAGTGGCGGCGTCCATGGGCTGGTCGCCGGACGCCATCGCCACCGTGAACTGGGCGCTCGGCTCCGCGCTTGCGGCACTCGCCGCCATCCTGATCGTGCCCATCGTCACCCTCCAGGTCTCGTCGCTGACCACCCTCGTGCTCGCCGCGATGGCGTGCGCGCTGGTGGCGTCATTCAACTCCTTCCCCGTCGCCCTCGCCGCCGCCCTGGTCATCGGGATCATTCAGACCGAGCTGGAGCGGTACTCGACTCAGCCGGGCCTCTACCAGTCGGTTCCGTTCCTGGTGATCGTCGCAGTCCTGATCGTGCGGGGGCGGTCCCTGCCCCTGCGCGATTACCTGCTGCAGCGCCTGCCGGCGGTCGGCGACGGCCGGATCAGGCCCGGCCTGCTGACCTTCGGCATCGCGGTGACCGCCATCCTGCTGGCCACCACGCCGGTGGCCTGGAAGATCGGCATCACGACCTCGCTCGCCGCGGCGGTGATCGGCGTGTCGATCGTGGTGCTCACCGGTTTCGCCGGCCAGCTGTCACTGGCGCAATTCGCGCTCGCGGGCTTCGGCGCGTGGGCGGCCTGGGAGTTCGTCGGGACGGTGGGGCTGCCCTTCTGGCTCGGCGTGCCGATGGCCGTGCTCGCCGCCGCGGTGCTTGGGCTGATCTTCGGCCTGCCTTCGGCGCGGACCCGGGGCGTCAGTTACGCGGTCATCACGCTCGGGCTCGGCGCCGCGCTCGAGCTGATGCTCTTCGACAACTCCGGCTGGACGGGGGGGATGGCCGGCGCGAGCATCCCGCCCCCGAACCTGTTCGGCTGGAATGTGAACGCGCTGGTGTATCCCGAGCGTTTCGGCTTCGTCGCGCTGGCGGTCTTCGTGCTGGCCGGGCTGGTCGCGGCCAACGTGCGGCGCGGCCGGACCGGACGGCGGCTGATCGCGGTGCGGACCAACGAGCGCGCCGCGGCGGCGCTCGGGATCAGCCCGGTCGCGACGAAGCTCTACGCTTGCGCGCTGTCGGCTGCGCTGGCGGCAGCCGGCGGCATCCTGCTGGCCTTCCAGAGCACCACGCTCACCTTCTCAACGTTCACGAACTTCACCTCTATCACCCTGGTCGGCTACGCGGTCATCAGCGGAGTCGGATACGTGACGGGCTCGATCTTCGCTTCGACGTTCTTCATCGGCGGGATCGGCACCGCGATCGTTAGCAGCATCGCCTCCTCCCTCACCCCGTGGATCACGCTGGTCGGCGGCGCCCTGACCATCGTGCTCATCCTGCGGAACCAAGACGGTCTCGCCAAGGCGCAGAGCGATGAGTTCGCCGTGGTGCGGGAACGGTGGAAGCGGAAGTTCCCGCCGCGGAGGGCACGGGAAGCACGCACCTCCGTCGGGCTGGCACCTGCCGGGCAGGACGGGCAGCTCCAGGTACCGGAGCGAACGCTTGAGCTCCGTGATGTTTCCGTTAACTACGGCGGGACACAGGCTCTCAGCCACGTCTCCGTTGTCGTGCGGCCGGGGCGCATCGTCGGGCTGATCGGGCCCAACGGCGCGGGCAAGACCACGCTCATCGATGCCGTGACGGGCTTCGCCAAGCCGGCGACCGGGCAGGTGCTGCTCGACGGCCAGGTCATCAACCGATGGTCGGCGGTCAAGCGAGCCCGGAGCGGCCTCAGCCGGTCTTTCCAGTCCCTGGAGCTCTTCGACGACCTCACGGTCATCGATAACCTGCGGTCAGCGGCCGACCCGAGAGATCTGCTTTCCTACGCACGCGACCTCGTGTACCCGGCGACCCCAGGGCTATCCGACGCGGCTGTCGCGGCGATCAAGGAATTCGGCCTCCAGGAGGATCTCGGCCGGCGCGCTCAGGACCTCCCTTACGCGCGCCGTCGGCTGCTGGCCATCGCCCGCGCCGTCGCGACCCGGCCAAGCGTCCTGCTCCTGGACGAGCCGGCCGCGGGTCTCAGCGAGGTCGAGACAGCCGAGCTCGCCCGCCTGGTGCGGCGCCTCGCCACCGACTGGGGCATGGCGGTCCTGCTGATCGAACATGACATGACCTTCGTCATGCGCACCTGCGACGAGGTGGCCGTGCTGGACTTCGGGAAGAAGATCGCCCACGGCACCCCGGCCCAGGTGCGCTCGGACCCGGCGGTCATTGCCGCCTACCTGGGCGAGCCCGAACCCGAGCCAGGCGGCGAGCCCGAGCCCGAGCAACTGAACCACCACGAACCGCACGCCGCCGTTCGGCTGACGAGCGGCCTGACCGAGGAGCGGCTGTGAACCTGCAAGCGACCGGGCTGGCGGCTGGCTACGGTCCGCAGCCCGTTGTGCATGACATCGACATCGAAGTCGGCCAGGGGGAGGTGGTCGTCCTGCTTGGCGCGAACGGAGCAGGCAAGACGACGACGATGCTCGCTTTGAGCGGTCTGCTGCCCGTCTTGAAAGGCGAAGTGCGCTTCGGCGGGAAGCTGGAAACCCGCCCGCTGCACAAGCGTGCCAGGGACGGTCTTTCCTACATCGCGGAAGAACGCTCAGTACTGCGAGGACTCAGTCTCCTCGATAACCTGCGCTGCAGCGGAGTAGAGGTCTCAGACGCCCTCAGCCTGTTCCCTGAGCTTGGCAAGCGCCTGCGGGTGCGCTGCGGCCTGCTCTCCGGCGGGGAGCAGCAGATGCTCGCACTGGCCATAGCGCTGTGCCGCAAGCCCCGGCTGCTGTTGGCCGACGAGCTGTCGCTCGGCCTGGCACCGCTCGTCGTGCAGCGGCTCTTCCAGGCGGTGCGCGCCGCCGCGGACGGCGGCTGCGGCGTGCTCATGGTCGAGCAGCACGCGCGCAAGGCACTCGAGTACGCCGACAGGGCCTACGTCATGCGCCTGGGAAAGATCGAGCTGTTCTGCGCGGCGTCAGAGGCCAGATCGCGCCTGGCGGAGATAGAGAACACTTATCTGACGGCAGAGGGAGGACCCGATGGAGAGCTTCCGTGACATCGGCGCCCGGCTGAGCAACTGGAACCGCTGGGGTCCCGATGACGAACGCGGCACGGTCAATTTCATCACCCCGGAGAAGCTGGTAAGCGCCGCCCGGCTTGTACGCACGGGCAAGGTCTTCGACCTGGGCATACCGTTCTCGGCCAACGGCCCCCAACCGGGTGGTCTGCGCGTCAACCCGGTTCACCTGATGCGGGAGACCGGGGAGAATCAGGATTTTCCTGGCGGCTTCCGTTTCGCCGATGATTACGTCTTCATGCCGTTGCAGAGCGCCTCGCAGTGGGACGCACTGGCGCACGTGTTCTACGACGGCAAGCTATACAACGGCTATCCCTCGGCTCTTGTCGACTCGTACGGGGCGGCAAAGCTGTCGATCGACAAGCAGGGGAAGGGCATAGCCGGGCGCGGCGTCCTCCTCGACGTGGCGCGCGTCAAGGGCGTTGATCATCTCCAGGCAGGCGAGGTCATCACGCCCATCGACCTCGACCAGGCCATGCGCGAGCACGGTGTCCAGGTCGGATCCGGCGACATCCTGCTGGTCCGCACCGGATGGCGGAATGTGTTCACCTCGACGGGCGATCCGCGCGCCTTCATGAACGGCGAGCCGGGGGTCGGCCTCGGCTGCTGCGAGTGGCTGCACGACCGGGAGATAGCCGCGATCGCCTGCGACAACTGGGCTGTCGAGGTACTGCCAAGCGAGACCGACGATGCGCTGCCCGTGCACTGCGTGTTGATCCGCGACCTCGGCATGACGCTGGGCGAAATCCTCGACTTCGAAGAGTTGTCGGGCGACTGCGCGGAAGACGGCGTGTACGAGTTCTTCCTGACCGCCCCGCCCATCAAGTTCGCCAAGGCGGTCGGCTCCCCGATCAACCCCCTCGCCATCAAATGACCTATCTGGGAGGAAACCAATGAGTGAGAGGACCCTCGCGGACAGAGCAGCGCTGGTCAGCGGCGGTGCCAAGGGAATCGGGGCCGCGGTGGCGCGCCGCCTGGCGCAGGACGGGGCGAACGTCGCTATCGGCGATGTCGATGGCAGGGCAGGGCAGGCTCTCGCCGCGGAGTTGGGATCGTGCGCCATGTTCGTCGAGCTGAATGTCACCAGCACAGACGCCTGGAGCGCGGCTCTCGAGCAGGTCGATAGCCGGTTCGGCCCGATCAGCATCCTCGTCAACAATGCGGGGATAGGCGCACGGACCTACATCGACTCCTACGACGAGGCCGAATACGACCGCGTGGTGGCGGGCCTGGCCGGCACGATCTGCGAGGCGTGGCAGGATTAGCGCCATTATAAATATATTAAAGAGAAAATATTACATAGAAATAGTCCCAAATCGGGTTGGTTCCAGCCAGCAGAGACCTGGCGCTCCACCCGCCGTCCGACACCAAGGGGAAAAGGATGCTCCAGGCGGATCTTGGCTCTCGCTTCACGCACAGCCCGGACAAGTGCGTGGTCACCGAGGACGACCTGCGCAAGCACGCGCGGGCAGCCGATGCGGTCACGTTGCTGCTTTGCGCGGCCCACGTGACCGGTGATGCCTCGCTGCTTGACCGGTACGGGGACAAGGTCGGCCGTTCCTCGTTCCTCCAGCTGCTCCGATCCATGGGCTATGCATCGGATTCAGACCCCGAAGTGTCGCCGCAAGCGCGCCAGGACCTCATCGACCTGCTGTGTACCGCCTTGACCAGGGACGACCAGCCGGATTACCTGCGCGTAGACGCCGAATTGTTCAGGCGGATGGGCGAGATCGCCACGGGCATGCCGATGAACGGCACCACCGCGGCGATGTGCATGGAGCAAGCGGGCTTCGTCCACGACCAGCGCGCGATCGAGCCCACGAAGAACCCGCCCGCCACGCTCAACCTGGCCATCGTGGGTGGCGGCATGGCGGGGCTCGACGCCGGCGTCAAGGCGGCCACCCGCGGTTTCGAGTTCGACATCTACGAAAAGGAAGCCGGCCCTGGTGGCCTGTGGTGGACGCAGACCTACCCCGGCGTCGCGGTGGACACCCCGTCCATCTATTACTCGCTGTCCTATGAACTCTCGCCCCACTGGACGAAGTTCTTCCCCGCCGGCGACGAATACCGCGGCTACCTCACCCGCCTGGCCGAGAAACATAAACTAACCGGGCATTTCCACGGCAACTCCGACGTGACCCAGCTGAAGTGGCTCGAGGCCGACCAGGTGTGGGAGCTGACCATCTTCGACCGGGTCAAGCACGCAGCTCGCACAGAGCGCGCGGCGGCCGTGCTCACCGGCGCCGGTCATCTTTGCCGGCCCAAATACCCGGACATCGAAGGCAGGGAGACCTTCGCCGGCGACGCGATCCACACCACCCGCTGGAGAGAGATAGACCTGGCAGGTAAGAGAGTCGCGGTCGTCGGCGTCGGGGCCGCCGGCATTCAGGTCATATCCGCGATCGCGTCCGAGGTCGGGCAGCTCACTGCCTTCCAGCACCAGCCGCACTGGGTGAGCCCCAACTCGCTCGGCGACGGCAAGGTGGGGGAAAGCGAGCAGTGGCTGCGCCAGCACCTGCCTTACTACCTGCACTGGAGCAGGTTCGTCCCGTTCTTCACGGCGTGTGAGACCGCGTATCAGATGAACCTCGTTGACGAGGCGTGGATGAAGGAGCACCCGACGTCGACGTCCGCCGTCAACGAAGCCTGCCGGCAGATCTCGCTCCAGTACATCCACGAATGCTTCGGTGACGACTCCGAGTTGGCGCGCGAACTCACCCCGGACTTCCCATTCGGTGGGAAGCGCCCCGTCAGGGACCCCGGCGACTTCGAACCTGGCGGGTATTACTGGGCGCTGGCCCAGCCGCACGTCGACCTCGTCACGTCCGCTATCGCCCGGGTAGTGCCGGAAGGGATCGTGACGGCGGACGGGCGGCTGATCGAGCTCGACGCGATCATCTGGGCGACGGGCATGACCTTCGACTGGCTGTCCACCATCCAGGTCATCGGGCGCGGCGGCGTCCGGCTCAGTCAGGTGTGGGCCAACAACAATCCGCGTAGCTACCTGGGCGGGACCGTTCCCGGGTTCCCGAACCTGTTCATCAACGACGGGCCCAATACGGGCGTCGCGGTTGGCGGGGGCGGGCACAACTTCATGGCAGAGACCGTCAACCACTACGCGTTCGAATGCCTGCAGCTGCTAGTCGAGCGAGAGGGCACCTCGATCGAGGTAACCAAGCAAGCCCACGATGAGCACAACGGGCTCATCGAGCGCGAGATGAGCACCTTGCTCTGGAGCCGCGAGCGCAAGGCCAGTACCTATTACCGGAACGAGGCGGGCCGCGTCATCCTGCCAAGCCCGTTCCGCCCTGAGGTCTTCTGGACCATGTGCCAGAAGCCCGACGAGACGAAGTTCGTCATCCACAACCCGGCACAGATCGCATCCATGGCCCACGAGTAGGGCCCACGAGTAGAAGGGCAGCGCCGATGAGCTTCCGCGTCGAGAAGGACATCATGGTGCCGATGCGCGACGGGGTCCTGCTGGCCACCGACGCGTGGATCCCGGACGGCGGCGAGCCGGCTCCGGTGCTGCTGGTGCGCCTGCCGTACGGCAAGGACATGGCCATCCTGAACTGGGCGGTTCCGAACATCTCGGCCGCGATTGAAGCCGGGTATGCGGTGGTCCACCAGGACTGCCGGGGCACGTTCCGGTCCGGCGGGGACTTCGTGCCCATGGTCAACGAGCCCGGCGACGGCGCCGACACGGTGGCCTGGCTCTTGGAGCAGCCCTGGTGCGACGGCAGCATCGGCACCTACGGGGCGTCGTACCAGGGCTTTACCCAGTGGGCGACCGCGTCCGCCTGCGATCGGCTGAAGGCGATCACGCCGTGGATCACGACCACGGACTACTACTCGACCCCCTGGTATTCCGAAGGGGGCGCGCTGTCGCTGCACGCCATCCAGATGTGGACGACGATGATGGCCCTCGCCGAGGCGCAGCGCGCCATGGTGGCCGGCTCGGGTGACTTTCAGGCGCTGATGGAACTGGTGGGCATGGCGGCCGACCCCGGCCCTCATCTGGCGGCCCTGCCGGTCCGGACCCGGCCGCTGCTGGAGAAGTTGTGGCCGTGGTGGGCGGATATCTTGGCCCATCCCGCCCGGGATGAGTTCTGGCGGAACCTCTCGGTGGCCGACCGTTTCGAGGACATCACCGTGCCCGCGCTCAACATCGGCGGCTGGTTCGACCTCTTCGTCAGCAGCACCGCGCGGACATTCACCGAGATGAAGAAGCGGGGCGGCAGCGCCGACGCCCGTGACGGCCAGCGACTGATCATCGGCCCGTGGGATCACCTCAACGCCACCGGCACGTATCCGGACCGGAAGTTCGGGCTGATGGCCGATGTGCAGTACGCCGACCTGACCGGTGCGCACCTGCGCTTCTTCGACCGGTGGCTGCGGGGGCAGGCCGACGCCCTGGCGGGCTCGGCCCCGGTCCGGATCTTCGTCATGGGCATCGACCAGTGGCGCGACGAGCAGGACTGGCCGCTGCCTGACACCTCTTACCGCGACTACTACCTGCACAGCTCTGGTCGCGCCAACACCACCGGCGGCGACGGCGAACTGCGCCAGGAGCCGCCCGGCCACGAGCGCGCCGACGTTTACCTCTACGACCCGCGGCGGCCCGTTCCCACCCTGGGCGGGCGGGTCATGATGCCGTCCACGGCGAACGCGGCCGGACCGGTCGACCAGCGGCCGGCCGAGTCCCGTGACGACGTGCTGTGCTACTCGACCCCGGTTCTGGAACACCCGGTAGAGGTCACCGGCCATGTGTCGCTGACGCTGTTCGTCTCCTCCTCGGCCCGCGACACCGACTTCACCGGCAAGCTGGTCGACGTCTTCCCCGATGGCCGCGCCATTTTCCTGACCGACGGGATCCTGCGGGCCCGCTACCGCAACTCACTCGCCGAGCCCGAGCCCCTCACCCCGGACCAGGTCTGCGAGGTCACCATTGACCTGTCGGTGACGTCCAACGTGTTCTTGCCCGGGCACCGGATCCGGCTCGAGGTTTCCAGCAGCAATTTCCCGCGCTTCGACCGCAACACCAACACCGGCGGCACCGTCACCGAGGACAGCGACGAGGATGTCCAGGTCGCGGTGAACCGGATCTTCCACGGCCCAGGGCGCCCCAGCCGTCTCGTGCTGCCGGTCATCGACCGCTAACCCTGTGGCGACGCTAGCCGCCGATTACCTTGCGGTACCCGCGGGCCGTCGTAGTCGTTGACGGCGTAGTGCCAGGTGGCCTGGTTGTCCCAGAGGACGAAGTCGCCCGGCGCCCCCGGCGATCCGGCACTTGAATAACTGAATTGCCCCGTGCGGTGCACGGGCGCCGCACAGCGATGGTGGTGCTGGCTACTGCGGGACGAGCCGATCCGGTCCGCGGTCCATGACTAGGTTGCGGGCCCGCTGGGCGGTCCAGGCGCCTGACCACGGCGTCGGCGGTGCGCCCGGCGTTCGTCTAGGTGCTCGCCGTGATGTCATCGACGCCGTCCGAGGTTTCTTGCCGGCATTTACGTCGGTGACATTTACGTCGGCGACGTTCACATCGCCGACACTCACATCGGTAATATATGCTGGTGTCATGGAGACTGGGTTCGTCGGGCGACAGGACGAACTGGCGAGGCTGGAAGGGTGGTGGGCAGGGTCGGCGCCCCGGCCTGCGCTCATCTGGGGCCGCCGCCGGGTCGGGAAGACAGCGCTGCTGCAGCGTTTCGCTGAGGGCCGTCGCTTTGTATTCCACACCGGCGCGAATAGGGTCGGAAACGGGGAGCTAGCCGAGTTCTCGCGGCAGGTGGCGGTTGCTGTTCCTGACGCGAGACGCGACCTGGCGGCACGCCCGTATCACTCATGGGACGAGGCGTTTGACAGCCTTAGTCGGCACTCGGAAGCCGGGCCGCTGCTGCTAGTCATCGACGAGTTCCCGGAGGTCGCCGCGGCGGTGCCGGATATCACGGGTATCTTGCGCGCCTTTCTCGACCGGTCACATGGCCGCGGCGGGCTGAGAATCTTGTTGTGCGGCTCGGCTGTCCGGACCATGCAGGCGATCCAGGAGTACCGGTCGC
>Ga0302314_10007185_pt1 | contig 20061 bp, 22 predicted proteins | sample III_Palsa_N2_3_FD_200533 | JGI IMG/M metagenome (GOLD analysis project Ga0302314, IMG submission 200533) | Peat permafrost microbial communities from Stordalen Mire near Abisko, Sweden - III_Palsa_N2_3 | ecosystem: Environmental > Terrestrial > Soil > Palsa > Peat permafrost | place: Sweden... | reverse complement strand
GATCACTAAAAGGGTCGCCGCCCGCACTTGTCGGATCACGAAAACGAGAGCATCGTTCACGCGACCGTGATCGGAGCGTGATTTATGACCCATCGAGGCAAGGTTCCGTTCTCCATCGCTGCGTGCGTTGCGGTGGCCCTGTTCATGCTGACTGGCTGCGTCCGACATGATGATGGGGCAGCCGACAGTCTGGGTAAGCACGGACGCTACGCCGGCGTTGGCATTTATCAACCAGGCCTGCCCTGGGATCGACTCGTAGCGGCCGAAGCCTCCGCCGACCCTTCCGCAGCCAAGCGCGTCGACGATCAGGCGATAATCGTGGTCGTGGACAGCCGCACCGGCGAGTTGCGGGCGTGCGGCGATCTCAGCGGCTACTGTGTCGGCATGAATCCGTGGCGCGCCGCGCTCTTGAAAGCCCAGACGACGCCAGTCGCGGTGACAAAGCATGCGAACCCAGATGAAAGCGTCGCTCAGGCGGTTGCCAACACAAACGCCGCTGTCGCCAATGTCACCTCATCGGAGCATTGAACTTACCCTGCCGCCATATAGGTCGGCATCCAGCCCTCGTGCGCCGCCCGCAGCCGCTCCAGCGCGATCCTGAATAGTTCATGGCAGGCGAAGTCGGTCCCGCCCGCCTGGCCGGCGAGGGCGAGGTTGAGGCCGGCGTCGCGGCCGGCGGCGACGATCGGGTCGGGGTCTGACGTCGCGATCAGGTAGCGGCCCTGGTCCTCGCCGAACAGGAAGGCGTGGGCGTGGGTCTGGCTGGTGGGCGAAAGCTCGATCCCCACCTTCGACGCCAGCGCCATCTCGGCCGCCGCGATGGCGAGGCCGCCGTCCGAGAGGTCGTGCACGGCCGACACGGCGCCGGCGCGGATCAGCCCGCGGACGAAGTCGCCGTTGCGGCGCTCGGCCTCCAGGTCCACCGGCGGTGGCGCCCCGTCCTCGCGGCCGAAGAGTTCGCGGAGATAGAGGCTGGAGCCCAGCTCGCCGTGGCTGGCGCCGACGACCAGGAGCGCGTCGCCCGGCTTCATCGAGGCGAAGTCGGCGCGCTTCGCATAGTCCGGGATCAGCCCGACGCCGCCCACCGTGGGCGTCGGCGGGATCGCGCGGCCGTCGGTCTCGTTGTAGAGCGAGACGTTGCCGCTCACGACCGGGAAGTCGAGCGCCCGGCATGCCTCGGCCATGCCGTCGATGGCCCGCGCGATCTGGCCCATGATCTCGGGGCGCTCGGGATTGCCGAAGTTGAGGTTGTCGGTGATGGCGATCGGGTCGGCGCCCACGGCGGTCAGATTGCGCCAGGCCTCCGCCACCGCCTGCTTGCCGCCCTCGAACGCGCCGGCGGCCACATAGCGCGGCGTGCAGTCGGAGGTCAGCGCCAGCGCCTTGCGCGAGCCGTGCACCCGAACGATTCCAGCGTCAGCGCCGGTGGCCGACTCTTCCAGCGTGTCGGCCATCACGTGGCGATCGTACTGCTCCCAGAGCCAGCGCTTGGAGGCGAGGTCCGGCGCGGCGATCAGCGTCAGCACAGCCGCCGCCCAATCGGCCGGGGCGGGGACCTTGGCCGGATCGAGGCGCGGCTCGGCGTGTGGCTCGACCCAGGACCGATGATAGAGCGGCGCGTCCTCGGTCAGCGGCTGCAGGGGGATGTCGCACACGACCTCGCCGCCGTGGGTCAGCACCAGCCGCCCGGTGTCGGTGGTGTGGCCGATGGTGGCGGCGTCCAGGCCCCATTTCTCGAAGATGCGCCGCCCGTCCGCCTCGCGACCCGGCTTCAGCACCGCCAGCATCCGCTCCTGGCTCTCCGAGAGCATCATCTCATAGGCGCTCATGCCCTCTTCGCGCTGCGGGACGAGGTCGAGGTTGAGCTCCACGCCGACGCCGCCCTTGCCGGCCATCTCGACGGATGACGACGTGAGGCCGGCCGCGCCCATGTCCTGTATCGCCGCCACCGCGCCGGACGCCATCAGCTCCAGCGTCGCCTCGATCAGCAGCTTCTCGGCGAACGGGTCGCCCACCTGCACGGTCGGCCGCTTCTCGTCCGAATCCTCGCCGAACTCGGCCGAGGCCATGGTCGCGCCATGGATGCCGTCGCGGCCGGTCTTGGAGCCGAAATAGACCACCGGCAGGCCGGCGGCCGGGGCGGCGGAGTAGAAGATCTTGTCGGTGTCGGCGAGGCCGACGCACATGGCGTTGACCAGGATATTGCCGTTGTAGCCGCGGTGGAAATTGGTCTCGCCGGCGACCGTCGGCACGCCGACGCAGTTGCCGTAGCCGCCGATGCCCGAGACCACGCCCGCCACCAAGCGCCGCGTCTTGGGATGCGCCGGATCGCCGAAGCGCAGGGCGTTCAGCAGCGCGATCGGCCGCGCGCCCATGGTGAAGACGTCGCGCATGATGCCGCCGACGCCCGTCGCCGCGCCCTGATAGGGCTCGATGAACGAGGGGTGGTTATGGCTCTCCATCTTGAAGACCACCGCCTGGCCGTCGCCGATGTCGACCACGCCGGCGTTTTCGCCCGGCCCCTGGATCACCCGCGGCCCGGTGGTCGGGAACTTCGACAGGTGCGCGCGGCTGGATTTGTAGGAGCAATGCTCCGACCACATCACCGAGAACACCCCGAGCTCGAGGTAATTCGGCTCGCGATTCAAACGTTTGACGATCAGGTCGTACTCGTCCGGCTTCAGACCGAATTCGACGGCCGTCTCGGCCAGGGTCCCGGCGGGCGCGCTCATGGGCGCGTTCTAGCGACCGGCGAGGGATTCCGCCAACATCTCCGGCGCGGCGGGCGCCGGCGGGGCCAGCACGCGCTCGATCTCGCCCAGCAGGGCGTCCATCTGCAGCGGCTTGGCCACGACGCCGTCCATGCCGACTTCGAGATATTCGGCGATCTGATGGCTCATCACATTGGCGGTCACCGCGAGGATCGGCGTGCGCGCGGCGCCTCGGTCGCGCTCGAGAGCGCGGATGGCGCGCACCGCCTCGACGCCGCCCATGCGTGGCATCTGGATGTCCATCAGGACCAGATCGAACGGCGCGCCGCTGAACGCTTCGAATGCCTCGAGACCGTCGCCGACGAGGGTCAGGTCGGCCTCGAACATTTCGAGCAGCGCCTTGAGGATCAGCTGGTTGGTCTTGTTATCCTCGGCCGCCAGGATACGCAGCGGCCGCTCATCCGCCGCGGAGGGCTCTTCCGCCGGCCCCGTGGCGGCCGCCGCGACGCGCGCCAATGGCAGCTCGCAGGTGAAGACGGACCCACGTCCGACCTCGCTCGCGGCTGTCAGGCGCCCACCCATCAGGCTCGTCAGTTCGCGGCAGATCGCCAGGCCTAGGCCGGAGCCGCCGAAGCGGCGGGTGACCGACGTGTCAGCCTGGGTGAACTTCTGGAACATGCTTTCCAGTTGGTCGGCCGGGACGCCGACACCTGTGTCCGTCACGCCGATGGCGAGCCCCTCGGACGTCACACCGACGCTCACCGAGACGACCCCCGCCTCGGTGAACTTCACCGCGTTGGAGACCAGATTGGAGAGCACCTGCCGGATGCGCATGGCGTCGCCGAGCCACCGCGTCGCCGCGAGCGGTTCGATCTCGACGGTGAAGTCGACGCCCTTTTGTCGGGCGAGGGTCGCGAACGGACCGCAGGCCGCGGACAGCACCTCCGGCAAGTCGAACTCGTAGGCTTCGATCTCGATCTGGCCCGCCTCGATTTTCGACAGATCGAGGATGCTGTTGAGGATCGCCAGCAACGACTCGCCCGAGTCCTGGATCACCTGCAGCTGGGCGATCGCCTCGCCGCCGAGCGGCCGGCGCGCCAGCGCCTGGCTCATGCCCAGGATGCCGTTCAGCGGCGTGCGGATTTCGTGGCTCATGTTGGCCAGGAAATCGCTCTTCGCCCGGTTGGCGCTCTCCGCGGCCTCGCGCGCGGTTTCGAGAGCCCGTTCGCGACGCAGGATCTTCTCGGACATGCGGTTGAAGGTGCGGCTGAGGGAGGCGATCTCGTCCTCGCCCTCGATGGTCACAACGCCGGCTTCCCCGCGTTCGAGTCCTTCCGCGGCGGCCGTCAAGGCGGCGATCGGGCGCGTCACGGCCTGCGCCAGGACCCAGCCGCCAGCGGCGACCAGGGCGAGGCCGGCCGCGCCGAGCAGGACCACCGTGGCCAGCAGTCCATTGTAGGCCGCCAGCGCGTCGGCGATCGGATAACGGAGCAGCAGCGCTGTTCGCGTCTCGCCGATCGAATCGAGGGGCCGCACCACCTCGACCCAGCCGTCGATCCGGACGGCGGCGGGCGGATGCGCGGCGGCGCCCTGGGCCTGCTTGAGCGCCAAGGCGGCGAAGGCCAGTTCGTTCCTCGACAAGGCCGCGCCCCGCCAGGCGCCGTCCGGGCCCTGGACGAGAATTTGCGGTTGCAAGGCGATCGGCGACAACGCCGCCAGCTTGGCGAGCTCGGCCTTATCGAGGCGCGCAGCGAACATCAGGCGGGCGACCGGCGCCGGCGCGCGGACGGTCGTCGAGACCATTTCGTAAGGCGTGCCGGCGAGCACGAAGACGCCCTCGTCGCCGTCCGCGCCCGCAATCCGCTCCAGCCGCTGGGTGGTGTTTGCAGACGCCGGCAGCCCATCGACCGCGAGCATCTTGTCGTCGGTGTCGACCAGGAACGCCAGGTCGACGCCAAGACGTCGTCGCAGGTTCGCGAGCGCTGAATTGATCGTCGGCATGTCCTTGCTGGCGATCGCGGCCTTGAAGCCGAAATCCTCGGAGAGCAGGTCGGAGCTGTCGTCGAGCTGGGCGGCGCGCAACTGCCACACCCGGTCGAACACCACGGCGCTGGCGTTGAGTTCGTCGCGCACCACGACTTCGGTGTTGTGCGCGACTGACGCGTAGACGGCGCCCACGATCAGCATCAGAACGAGGAAGAACAGGCCCAGGTATGACACCAGCAGCTTGGTGCGGAGTCGTGTGAACCGAGGCGTGGGAACGCGCGCGGCGAGCGCCACGATCCCGCTCGGGCGCGCTGGTGTGCGTTGAGGACGCGGAGACACGGCCGGGCTTTCCTTCTGAAACGCCGGGATCATGTCGCCAAATCGGAAAGCTGTCGTGAACGCCGCCGACGAGGGCCGAGCCCCCTCTAGTACATCCGGTGCATCATGGGCGGCGCCCGCAGATCGGCCGCGACCGACTGCCGGACCTGGCCCTCGCCCGGCGCGGCCACGTTGAGCGCGATCGCGTTTCCAGGCGCGCGCAGGTAGGGATGCCAGACGCGGATGCTGCGGGTTCCGGCCGGTACGCCGCGGATGACGGCTTCGCCCGCGGCGTTGGTCTGGGCCGCGTAGGGCGTGTCGACGACGACGATGTAGGCGATCATGCTGTCGTGGATGTTGCAGCCCAGGTCCACGATGCCGGCCTTGTCGAAGTGGACGACACGCGTCTCATCGTGGCCGAACAGCTTCAGTTCGAACGTCTTGGCGGCCGAGAACGAATAGACGTGGTGGCGCACGGTATCGAGGTTCGGGAACGTCACATCGGCGCCGACCGGGACGATCAGCACGAACGGGTCGAACTGCAAATTGTGCTGGGCCATACGGTAGGGCCAGGCGAAGCGGATCGGTCCGGCGTGGGGCGCCGCCACCGTCACCACGGCGTCGGCCACCGGCTTGCCCTGCGGCGTGTGGACGTCGATGACGACATCGCCCGCCATTGCGCGCAGGGGCAGGACGAGCATCAGCACAAGCACCGCGAGCAGCTTCATGGCGAGCGGCTGTAATGCGGGTAGGTGAACGCCGGGCTAAGGTTCGGTTGCGCCCCCGTCTCGTCACGCTAGCGCGTGCCGCTCCACCTCCCCGTTTCACGGGTAAGGAGCGAAATCGCGCGATCCTGCTCCTCCACCGTGCAGCGGGGGGGAGGTGGCGCTCGGCGCGAAGCGACGAGTGACGGGGGCGCAGGGCCGCGACCGGCGCGATTCAGGTCAATCTCAACCTCGCGCTAAAAAGTAAGCCGGAGGCTCGACTGGAAGAGGTTCTGGGATTGGTCGGGCGCCTCGCCGGCGACCACGCGGCTCGGGCGGTCGCTTTCGATGTGCACGGCCTCGAGGCGCAGATCGAGCTGCCTGGTGAGCGGGTGGCGCCATGCGCCGGTGATCGCCCAACCGCGCTCACCCAGTGGCGCGGGCGGCTGCGGCGCCTCATCCTTGGTCTCGAACAGATCGGCTCTCGCGGTCAGCGTGTCCGCGCCGAGGTCGCGGCTGCCAAGCAGGTAGGCCGACTTGAAGCTCGTCCAGACCAGCGGCGAGTCCTTGGACCCAATCCGCGTATCGCCTTCCACGCCCTGCGCCAGCAGACGCGTGCGCTCGTCGATCTGGCTAGACGCGCCGATGTCGGTGAATTGCGTCGCCCAGGCCCACTGCTGGTCGACCGACTCGCTCGTCCCGTCGGCGCGGTTGTCGTAGTGAAACAGCTGCAGCACGACCGGGATCGGCGGCCGCCATTCGAGCATGGCGTAGTATCCCACGCGGCTGTCGATCCGGCGGGCGGAATAGGTCTGGTCCTGCTGAATCCGGGCCAGAAACGGCGAGAGCGGCGGCAGATCGAAATCGCCGAACGGCTGGGATTTCAGATCGTCGAGCGACCAGCCGCGATAGGCCAGGAGCGCGCCGGCGGTGTCGTCGACGCCATAGAGCGCGCCGGTAACCGCGAGTTCCTGGTCGCCGAAGTCGTGCGAGACGGTGGCCTCGACGCCGCCGACCTTCACTTCCTCCCCGATCCAGCTGTTGATCGCCGATGGGGTGATCGTGTTCGTCACGCCCCAGACCGGCGCGTCGTTTTCCAACGATACCGGCGGATAGAAGTAGCCGATGCGCGCCCGGAATCGCGTCGCTCCGCTCGGCAGCGGTTTGAACAGCAGATAGGCCTGATAGAGATCGAACCAGTTCTCCTGGCCAGGCTGGTGGCCGGCGTCGACGACGGCGCTCCAGTCCCAGCCCAACCTGGGGGTCCACTCCAACGCCGCCAGGGCGATCTGCGCCTTGGGATCGTAGTCTCCGTCAGCGCCGCCGCCGTAGCGAAACTTGCCGAAGCCGAACGTGGTGAAGGAGGGTTCGCCGTCGGCCGCGGCGGCGCGCAAGTCCACGACGCCGTGCAGGGTGTCGGCGGACAGCAGATCGACTTGCGCCGCGGCCGCGCTCGCCCACGAAACCGCCAGCGCCGAAGCCGCGATCAAGAGAGCGCATTGCGCCGACAGGACCTTTGCTCCCGCTGGACCAGGGCGCCGATGTAGGGGAGAGGGCTCAAAATTGAATTAAGGGTGTTTCCAGTCGAGCGCCGGTTCATCGGCGCCATGCCCGACGCATTTGTCCGTGTGCGACCTAGTGGCGGCCTAGCAGGAACCCCCATCCCACCGCGGCTACCCCCATCAACACGGCGACGATCGCGCCCATCCGGCGGAACTGACGGCGGACCTTGGCGGCCAGGGCGACGTCGCCGGGTTCGGCCGGCGGCGGGGGGCTCGAGAGCAGGTCGGCGATCCAGCCGCCCAGGCTGATCGAGAGCGGCATGCCGAGGGCGACCATGCCCGCTATGGCGAGGATCATGCCGCCGAAAAACCCGACTTCCGAGATCTGGGCAGGATTGGGAGAGATGACCGACAACACGCTGAAGAGACCCGTGACCACGATGCCCCCGAGGGAGATATAGATCACCGCTGTCGCCGCCAGCCAGACGATGACGGCGACCTGCGAGGTTGCGTCCGACAGCGCCTTGATCCGCGCCATCTCGGCGTCCGTGTAGGAAAAGCCCGGAAACGAGAATCCGGAACTCTGCGCCAGCCACATGTTGACCGACCAGTAGCGCAGGAAGCGGAACCGGCCGGCGGGCAGCGCCGGCTCGTCCCCCAGGTTCGGCGACGGAAGGCTCAATTCGGCGCCGTCAACGCGCAGTTGGTGTGGGCCGCGTCATCCCATTTTATGCACTGCTGGTTGTTGATGTAGCGTATGTTGGCCTGCTGGCCGGCGGGGTTCTGATTGATCGCCAGCATCGCGCGCCGCGACAAGATCGTGAGGCGGCGGCGCGCAACGCTGAACATCGCCAAGTTTCCTCCGAGGATGAACTCTCAGCTCGGCAGGATGGTCCATGCGTCCACCGCGCGCATGATCCATTCGAACTATGCGCGCTCGTCGGCCTCGACGCCGACGGCGCGCATCATCAGCCGCACTAAGTCGGACTGGCGGTTGGTCCCGGTCTTCTCGAAGATGCGGCCGAGCTGAACCCGCGCGGTGTTCGGGCTGACGCCGAAACTGACCGCCGCCTCGCTGGACGACAGGCCCTCGAAGATCGCCAGCGCCAGCCGCGCCTCGGCTCGCGTCAGGCTGAACAAATCCCGCAGCTTCTGCTCCGGCAAGGTGACGTTGGCTTCCAGGTCGGTGACGCAGACCAGGATGGAATGGCCGCGGTACACGGGCGCGAGACGCTCGGAGCGAACGGGCGCGACAGTGATCGACAGGGGCGCGGTCCGGCCGGGCGTCGCGAGCGCCATCGAGCCGCCGGCGCGGCGATCGTTCTCCGATGATCCAGCCGCGCCAATCAGCGCCGCCAGGCGCCGCGCGTCGGCGTTGTTCACCGCCGTCAGCCGCCCGCCCGCCTGCCGGAGCCCGTTGGTCTCGGCGACGAGGCGTTCGCCGACGCGGTTGACGTGCCGCACACAGCCGTCGTCCGAGAGCACAAAGAGGCCATGCGGCGAGCGGTCGAGCACGGTGGCGAGTTCGCCGGCCAGCCGGCGCGTCGAGGCGAAGCGACGGCCCAGGTCGAAAGCGCGGATCAGGTGTGGGTGGATACGCTCGGCCGCCTCGAGGTCGGCGCGGCTGAACTGGCCGCGATGCGGCGCGCGACTGATGTTCATGGTGGCGATCTCGACGCCGCGGGCGGCGAGCCTGACCATGATGCTGGAGTCGATGCCCTGCGGCCGCAGGAAGTCGTTGTAGAACTCGGTCCTGACCAGGTCTTCCTTCGGCATCCAGTCTTCGTCGGTCAGGATGCGCGGCTGCCAGCGACGCATGTATTCGCGCGGATTGTCGACGTGATGCAGCGGATTGCGCTGGGCGAAGTGGTCGATGTAGCGCTGCGGCCAGGTGGGATCGACGCGCGCCAACGGGTCGGCCTCGTCGGCGCCGCTGCCATCCTCGGTGCTGAGCTGCGACAGCCAGCCGGACGAGCCGCCCACCATGTCGGCGAAACGTTCCATGACCGGCGTCCACACCGCCGGATCCAGGGCGGCTTCGTAGACGAGGTCGAGAAAGTCGCTGTCGCTGCGTACTGTCATGGAACCACCCTCATCTTACGGCGCCGACACAATGCGGTCCATTTGTAAGATTGCGAACGATGAACGTGGCGTCGCAGGTGCGTTATCGTCGAGCAGGCGCGCGCCGGATTGAGCGAAAGTCAGGCCAGCGGGCGTAGCGTTTCTTGAAATGTCAGATGATGCGGACGCGAAACCGTCACGCGGCTGGCGGCGAGACGCTCTAAGCGCTGGCCAGCACGCTCTGGAAGAACACCGCCCCGTCCGCCGACCCGAGTTCCGGTTCGAACGCGCGGTCGGGGTGCGGCATCAGGCCGATGACGTTGCCGCGGTCATTGACGATCCCGGCGATGTCGCGCGCCGAGCCGTTGGGGTTCTTGCGATAGCGGAACACCACCTGGCCCTCGCCCTCCAGCCGCTCCAGCGTGGCCTCGTCGGCGAAGAAATTGCCCTCGCCGTGGCCGACGGTCATCCTGACCTCACGGCGGCCCTGGTAGCCGGCGGTGAAGCGGGTCTGGCCGTTCACCACCTCCAGGTCCACCGGCTCGCAGACGTACCGGAGCCCGGCGTTGCGCAGCAGCGCGCCCGGCAGCATCCGCGCCTCGCACAGCACCTGGAAACCGTTGCAGATGCCGGCCACGGCCACGCCCCGGTCCGCAGCGGCGCGCACCTCGGTCATCACCGGCGAGAGCGAGGCCATCGCCCCACAGCGAAGGTAGTCGCCGTAGGCGAAGCCGCCCGGCAGCACGATCAGGTCGAGGCCAGCGGGCAGGGCGGTCTCGCCGTGCCAGACCATGTCGACGCGCGCGCCGGTCGACCGCTCGATGGCGGTCTTGCAGTCGCGGTCGCAGTTGGCGCCCGGAAAGACGATGACGGCGGCTTTCACCCCACCTCCGCGCGGTAGCTTTCGATCACGGTGTTGGCGAGCAGCTTGTCGCACATGGCCTTGACCTCGGCCTCCGCCGCCGCCGCGTCCGCGCCGGCGACCTCGAACTCGATCACCCGGCCGATGCGCACGTTGGAGACGCCGGGCCAGCCCAGGCCATGCAGCGCGGCCTCCACCGCCTTGCCCTGAACGTCGAGCACGCCCGGCTTCAGGAAGACATGGACGGTGGCTTTCAGTGGATGCCCCCCTGGATCACGGTGGGCATCTCCTTCATGATTCCGAGCCGGCGCGCCACTTCGGTGTAGCTCTCGATGACGTTGCCGAGGTCGCGGCGGAAGCGGTCCTTGTCGAGCTTTTCGTTGGTGGTTGCGTCCCACAGGCGGCAGCTGTCGGGGCTGATCTCGTCGGCCAGCAGCACGCGTGAGAAGTCGCCGTCCCAGACCCGGCCGAACTCGACCTTGAAGTCCACCAGGGTGATGCCGACCGCGCCGAACATGCCGCAGAGGTAGTCGTTGACCCTGAGGGTCAGCGCCATGATGTCGTCGATCTCCTGGGTGGTGGCCCAGTTGAAGGCGGTGATGTGCTCCTCGGCCACCATCGGGTCGTGCAGCTTGTCGTTCTTGTAGTAGAACTCGATGATCGAGCGGGGCAGGGCCTCGCCCTCCGTCATGCCGAGCCGCTGCGAGAGTGAGCCGGCCGCGATGTTGCGGCAGACCACCTCGAGCGGAATGATCTCCACCTCCTTGATCAACTGCTCACGCAGATTGAGCCGCTTGATGAAGTGGTTCTGCACCCCGATGCTGTTCAGGCGCGTCATCACGAACTCGCTGATGCGGTTGTTGATGACGCCCTTGCCTTCCAGCACAGCCTTCTTGGTGGCGTCGAAGGCGGTGGTGTCGTCCTTGAAGTACTGGATCAGGGTGCCTGGCTCGGGTCCCTCGTAAAGGATCTTGGCCTTGCCTTCGTAAATCTTCTTGCGGCGCGTCATAATGGTCAGCCTTCCTCCAGCGCGCGAGGGAGCCGGAAATAAAAGCGCGCGCGGATGGCGATCCGGCGCGCGGCTGTCCGACTCGGGGTCGCGTCTTGCTTCAAGGCTACGCAAGCCTAGCGGAAATGGCGCTCTGCCGCAAACAGCGCGTGGCGCGGCGCTCGCCTTTAGCGACGATTTGGGCGATGACGGGGCCGATGGCGAGGGGCGAGCCGAGAGTAGGACGCGTTTTCATTCCGCGCACGGCCGGCAATGGCCGCACGGAGGTGCGTTACATTGGCGGTGGCCAGGATGGCTGGAGCGACACCTACCACTATCTGCTCACCATGCCGCTGCCGGTGTTCTTCGCCACGATGGGCGGCGTCTATCTGACGATCAACGCCGTCTTCGGTCTGATCTACTTCTTCGTCGGCGGCGTCGACAACATGCGGCCCGGCAACTTCCTCGACGCCTTCTTCTTCTCGGTCGAGACCATCAGCACCGTCGGCTATGGGGTGTTGGCGCCGCGCAGCGTGCCGGCGCGCCTGGTGATGACGGCCGAGAGCTTCCTCGGCATCTTCAACCTGGCCGTCTCCACCGGGCTGCTGTTTGCGCGGATATCCCGTCCGACGGCGCGGGTGATATTCTCCCGGAAGGCGGTGGTGACGACCCACGAAGGTATGCCGACCTTCATGTTCCGCGCCGCCAACCGACGGCGCAATCGGATCGTCGAGGCCGAGGTCAGCGTCACTCTGCTGCACGACGTGGTCACCAAGGAAGGCAATACGATTCGACGCTTCGACACCCTCGCCACCCTGCGCTCGCACCATCCGGCCTTCATCCTCTCCTGGCAGATCATGCATCCGATCGACGAGCTCAGCCCGCTGCTGGGCGACAATGCCGAGAGCCTCGCGGCCCGCAACGCGGAGATCCTCGTGGTGGTCAAAGGCCTGGACGAGACCTTCGCCCAGACCATCCATGCGCGGGGATCCTACACGCCGGACCAGATCGTCTGGGGCGCGCGGCTGGCGGATATCTTCTCCCGCGACGACGACGGCATGCGGCTGATCGACCTCACCCATTTCCACGACGTGGTCTGACGCCGGTCGGCGCGACATCTCGACGCCCGCGCGCGGGTTGACCCCCAAGGCACAGCTACGCGATATCGCTCCGCGCCGCGACGGTTCCGATTGCCGGGGACCATGACGCGGGATAAGACCCGTGACCCGCCACCGATTTGGAGTGCCGATGTCCGCATTCGAGGACCGTGAAAAAGGCTTCGAAAGGAAGCTGGCCCTCGACGAGGAGCTCGAGTTCCGGGCCCAGTCGCGCGGCGCGCGCATGCTCGGCGAGTGGGCGGCGAAGAAGATGGGCCTCGAAAGCGTCGATGATTACGTCCGCGCCGTCGTCCGCGCCGAACTAGGCCCGGGCGGTAGCGACGACGTCGTGCGCAAGGTGATCCAGGACCTCTCCGGGTCCGGCATAGAAGTGCGCGAGACCGAAGTACGCTCGAAAATGGACGAATTCCTCGCTGTCGCCCGCGAGCAGGTGAAGGCGGGCGAGTAGGTCCGGCGACACCCTCTCCCGCAAGGAGAGAAGGAAGCTGCGCCCTATGCCTCGCGCGCCGCCAGCACCCGTTCGTTGATCGCCGCCAGCAGCTCCCCGCCCCATCCTGGCGCAGCGTCGTCGCCGAGCGCGAACTGTGGCGGCACGCCTTCGGGCCCTTCGCCCGGCGGGAGCGGCGGCGAGTAATAGCCCAGCGAATAGCTGCCCAGGGCGTAGCCCAGCAGCGCCTGCAGCTTCGGATCGAGGGTGCGGGCGATGGCGGGCGGGCAGGACAGGTACTGGTTCTCCTCCTGCCGCAGCCAGCCCAGGCAATAGGTGATGTTGATACCGACCCGGTCGGCGTCGGTGCGGTTCTCGCCGCCCGCGTGGATCACCGAGCCGGAATAGACCAGCACCGAGCCACGGCGCATCTCGGCGAAGCCGATTTCGGCCGGCTCGGCCTTGCGGCCCTCGGGCCACGTGGGGCTGCCGGGCACGATCAGGGTCGCGCCATTGGCCTCGGTGAAGTCGCTCATCGCCCAGATGGTGTTGAGCTGCGGCTCGACGCCTTTCAGGAAGCCGCCCCACGCTAGCAGATCGCGGTGCAACGGCTGGCGCGGCTGACCGGGCCGGATGCGGATCACCTGGGTCAGATGCAGCTGATAGCGGTCGCAGGCGCGCTTCAGGAAGTCGTCGCAGGCGGCGAGGATCGTCGGGTTCATGACCAGGTCGCGGCAGGCCGGCGAGCGCGCCACCAGCGCCCCGGTGCGGGTGGTCTGGTAGCCGGTGAAGCCGTCGCGGCCGTCCGGCGTGGTCTCGACATAGGGATCGATCTCGCCGCGTACCCGCGCCACCTCCGCGGGCGTCAGTACGTCGTCGAGGATCAGGGCGCCGTCCGTGTCGAGGATGGCCGAGATCGTCTCGGGCGCGGCGTCGGGCGGCAGATGCTTCAGGTTGGGCATGGCGCGCAGTTCATGCCTGGAATGAGCGACGGTCAAGCGTCCCCTACTCAGAACTCGATACTTCAGAGCTCATTGATGACGGCCGATGCGAGCCCCGTGTAAGTCGCGGGCGTAAGCCTCAGGAGACGCTGCTTCGCCTCGTCGCCGATGTCGAGGCCACGCACGAACTCGGCCAGCTCCGCCGCGCCCACGCGGCGGCCGCGCGTCAGTTCCTTCAGCAGCGCGTAGGGATCGGTGATGTGAGAGCGTCCGGCGCTGATCTCGGCGCGGATCACCGTCTGAACGGCCTCGGCGAGCACCTCCCAGTTCGCCTCGAGATCGGCGCGCAGCACGTCCGCCGCGAGCGAAATCTCCTCGAGGCCACGCTGCAGGTTGTCCAAGGCGAGCAGCGAATGCCCGAAGGCGACCCCGATGTTGCGCTGTGTCGTCGAGTCGGTGAGGTCGCGCTGCAGGCGCGAGGTGACCAGCGTCTGCGCGAGGATGCCGAATAGTCCGCCGGAAATCTCGAGGTTCGCCTCGGCGTTCTCAAACCGGATCGGATTGATCTTGTGCGGCATCGTCGACGACCCGGTGGCGCCGGCGACCGGCGTCTGCGCGAAGTAGCCCAGGGAGATGTAGGTCCACACATCCGTGGCGAAGTTGTGCAGGATGCCGCCCGCGTGCCTGACGCGATCGTAGAGCTCCACCTGCCAGTCATGCGGCTCGATCTGGGTCGTGACGGGATTGAAGCCGAGGCCGAGCGACTCGATGAACTCACGGCTGAGGGCCAACCAGTCAACATCGGGCGCCGCGGCCAGATGCGCCGACCAGGTGCCGGTCGCCCCGGAGAACTTTGCGAGGTACTCGGACGCTTCGATTTGCCGAGCGACACGCCGCAGCCGCCACGCGAAAACCCCGATCTCCTTGCCCATTGTCGTCGGCGTGGCGGGCTGTCCGTGCGTACGGGCGAGCATGGCCGCGTCCCGGTGCGATGCGGCAAGCGCCATAAGCGTGTCGATGACCGCGTGGAGCTTCGGCAGCCACACCCGCGTCACCGTGCGCTTGACGGTGAGGGCGTAGGCGGTGGAGTTGATATCCTCGCTGGTGCAGGCGAAGTGGGTGAGCTCGGCCGCCGCGGAGAGGCCTAGGCGTTCGAGCCTGTCGCGGACGAGGTACTCAACCGCCTTGACGTCGTGGCGGGTGATCGCCTCGCGCTCGGCCAACCAGTCGATCTCGCCTTGGCCGAACGCCTCGTACAGAGCACGCAGCTCAGTCTTGTCAGTCGGGCTCACCGGCGAGGAGCCGAACAGCGAGCGGTCGGTGAGGGCTAGAAGCCACTCCACCTCGACTTCGACGCGGGCTCGGTTGAGCCCGGCCTCCGAGAGATAGTCTGCAAGCGGGGCGACCGTCGAACGATAGCGGCCGTCCAGCGGACTGAGGGGCTGTGGGGGCAAGGAAGTCACGAAATCTCCCGCAAGGGCTGGGGTCACTCCACGGCGTTGAGCGCGGCTCGCGCCCTTGATCATACACGGCAATGTTCGAAAGTGGTGGAACGCCGCCTCCGGCTGGCGGCTCAGGCGAAGAAGCCCCGCAGCACCGCCTCCGCCCGCTCCGGCTGGTCGCGGTGGATGCCATGGCCGGCCTCTTCGAACACCACCAACTCACCTACGCCCTCCGGCAGCGCCGCCAGGATCGCCTTGGCGCAGCTCACCGGCGTGATCGGGTCGAGCCCGCCGGCGAGGATCAGGGTCGGGCAGCGCAAGGCGGCGAGGCCGGGGCGCAAATCCATCTGCGCCTGCTCGCGCTCGATGAAGTGGAACATCACCTCGGTGCGCTGGATCGCCCGCTTGCGCGCCGCGGCGCCCAGGCCGCCGTCGGGCTTGGCGCTGCTCGGATTGTAGAGCGGCATGCAGACCGACATGTACTCGGCCGCGCCGTCGATCGTGGGGGCGCTCCAGAACGCCTCGGCGATGCGCCGCGCCTCGGGGCCGCCCAGCCGTTCCATGATCGCGTAGGTCTCCGCGAGGTCCAGCGTGGCGGCGGTCGAGGAGAGCACCAGCTTCGACGGCGCCTCGGGATGCCGCGCGGCATAGGACATCGCCACCATGCCGCCGAACGATAGTCCGTACACGACCGGTTTCTCGATCCCGAGCGTCTGGCAGAAGCCATGCACGTCGTCACCCCACTGATCGAGCGTCCAGGTGTCGGCGTCGCCGGTCGAGCGGCCGTTGCCACGATGGTCGAGGTAGATCACCTGATGGGTGTCGGCGAAGCGATCGAAATAGGGCCGCATCAGCGAGTGATCGAAGCCGGGGCCGCCGTGCATCACGATCAACGTCGGCCGCTCGACCATCGCCTCGCCCTCTGGCGAGAGCTTGGCGCCGACGACATCGAAGAAGATGCGCGCGCCGTTGATCTCGATATGCACGGCCTGACCCCTCGCTGACTTCCGCGCGCACCCTGGGTCAGCGGTTCGCCGATGACAAGCCGGTCACTGGCGGCTTCGCGCAGGTCGCGTCAGACCCGCCGGGGCCGGCGATAGAGCACGAGCACCGGGCTGCCCATCAGGCCAAGGTAGAAGCCGACATCGTAGACCACGCCCGTGCCGCGCGCCTCGTAGAACTTCACGCTCCACGGCAGCAGGTGCGGTGCGAACTTATCGATTATCTCGACGACCAGCATGATCGGCGCGATCAGGCCGTGCCAGAAGCCGAGCGCGAGCTGGGCGATGAATCCGCCTGACGCGGCATGCTCGGATTCGGCCGACCCCGCGGCGCAGGCGGCGAGCGCCAGGCCGAGCAGAACGATGAACGTGACGGTGGCCGCGCGCTTCATGGCGATCTCCTCAGGCGGTGCGACGCACCAGCCGCAGCGCGATCAGCAACACGATGGCGCCCACGGTGGCGCCAATCAGATTGCCGATAAAGCCTGAGCCGTGGACCAGGTGGAAGTAGCTGAACAGCCAGCCGCCGATGAAGGATCCGATCACGCCGACGACCATGTCGGCGATAAGGCCCATCCCGTAGCCCTTGACCACGATGCCGCCGAGCCAACCGGCGAGCGCGCCGATGACGAGGAAGATGAGCAGGGATTCGCCGTTCATGTCGGTGTCTTTCGGAGCGCCATGCCCGGCATCACAAAGCGCCAAAGCTAAGTTCGTTCCCTTGCTCAATGAAGAAAGCGCAGGATCGGGTGCGATATTATTATCCATGAAGAGAGGAATTCGAAATTGGTTTGCAGGAATACGATGGTTGCGAGGAACCTTTGACGGAAATATTCGCTCTCATGCGATTCTGATGGGAAGCACGCGACCATGGACGCCATCGAGTGCAATAAAAAAGCGTACGAATGCGCGGCCAGCGCCGCCATCGCCGTGGATGAATCCCTGACGCTCCAATTTCTGCAACTCGCGGCGCAGTGGAGAGCTATGGCTGCGCAGGAAAATTTTCTTGGGGCGCTTGGCGCGAGCGCCGCGCCGACTGCCGAATTGGCGCCGCCGCCGAGTAATCGCTCCTAGCCGGTACGCATGCTGCAATGCAAATAGACCGCAAATTTGAAGCAATCCGTGTTAAGCTGCGACTGAAATCGCGATGGGGCTCTGTTTGAGTTCGGCGCGCTCATTGAAATTCGCAGGGAACGGCTTTCGCACCGCGAGCCTCCGGCGACCCTGAGGCCTCCATGGCCGACGACTTACCGACCCCGATCGTTGTCGACGCCCTGGCTCTGGCTTTGGTGGCGTCCTCCGACGCGCCGATCCTGCTGCTGGACGGTGATCTGACGGTGGTCGCGGCCAGCGCCTCGTTCTGCCACGCCTTCCAGATCGATCCCGCCGCCACCGAAGGCAGCTCGCTGTTCGCGCTTGGCGCGGGCGAATGGGACGTGCCGCAACTGCGCTCGCTGCTGCGTGCGACGCTGAGCGGCGCGGCGCAGATCGATGCCTATGAGATGGACCTGACGCGTTCCGACCGCGGGTCGCGCCGCCTGGTGATCACCGCCCATCAGCTCGACCACGGCGATCCGCTGAACGTGCGGCTGCTGCTGTCGGTCTCCGACGTCACCGACGCGCGGCTCGCCGAGCGGCTGAAGGACGACCTGCTGCGCGAGAAGGCGATCCTTTATCAGGAGCTCCAGCACCGCGTCGCCAACAGCCTGCAGATCATCGCCAGCGTGCTGATGCAGAGCGCCCGCCGCATCTCCTCGGCGCAGACGCGCAGTCATCTCTTCGACGCCCACAGCCGGGTGATGTCGGTCGCCGCGTTGCAGAGCCAGCTCGTCGCGTCGCGCGTCGGCGAGGTGCCGCTCGGCGTCTACTTCACCGAGCTGTGCCAGAGTATCGGCGCCTCGATGATCCAGGATCACGACAAGCTGCGGCTCCGGGTCGAGACAGACGACAGCGTCGCCCTGGCCGACGCCTCGGTGAGCCTGGGACTGATCGTCACCGAACTGGTGATCAACGCCCTCAAGCACGCCTTCCCGCTGAACCGCGGCGGTGACATCCTGGTCAGCTACAAGTCCAGCCCGGCCGCGTGGACGCTTTCGGTGACCGACGACGGCGTCGGCATGCCCACCGACCGCGTCCCGACCAAGGGGCTGGGCACGAGCATCGTCGAGGCGTTGGCCAAGCAGCTGCATGCGACCGTAGACACCGCCGACGCGGGCCCCGGCACGCGCGTCTCGATCGTGCACAAGTCACTGCTCGGCGTGGCAACCTAGTTGCGCATCCACACCGGCTTCGAGATCATCTACGACTGCCCAGCGCCGACGCCGATGCTGCTGAGCCTCAGCGTGCATCCCTCGCGCCGCGGCGATCTGGAAACCCCGGATTGGGTGCGCACCGATCCGATCACCGACGTGCGCCAGTACCTCGACAGCTTCGGCAACATCTGCAGCCGCATCCTGGCGCCGGCCGGCCGCACGGTGCTGTCCGCCGACTTCATCGTCCGCGACTCCGGCCTGGTCGACGAATACGCGCCATGGGCGACCCAGGGCCCCGTGGGCGAACTGCCCGACGACACGCTCGTCTACCTGCTCGGCAGCCGCTATTGCGAGACCGACCGCCTAAGTGATGTGGCCTGGTCGCTGTTCGGCGGCGCGGCGACCGGCTGGGCGCGGGTGCAGGCCATCTGCGACTACGTGCACGACCACATCACCTTCGGCTACGAGCACGCCAGCCGCACCCGCGGGGCCTATGAGGCCTGGGAGGCGCGGCGCGGTGTTTGCCGCGACTACGCCCACCTCGCGATCGCCTTCTGCCGCTGCATGAACATCCCGGCGCGCTATTGCACCGGCTATCTGGGCGACATCGGCGTGCCGGTGGTGGGCGAGATGGATTTCAGCGCCTGGTTCGAGGCCTATCTCGGCGGCCGCTGGTACACGTTCGACCCGCGCAACAACCGCCCGCGCATCGGCCGGGTGCTGATCGCCCGCGGCCGCGACGCCACCGACGTCGCCATCACCAACACCTTCGGCCCGGCGACCCTGTCGGCCTTCAAGATCATCAGCGTGGACCTGGCCGAGGTCCCGACGGCCTAAAGCGGCGCGCCCGGCCGAGCGACGAGAAGGCCGGCTGAGGCCACTCGCCGCTCGCGCTCGGATCGCCGAGCCTATTCAGCGATGGTGTCCGCCGCCGGAATGTCCGCCGCTCGAATGGCCCGCACCCGAATGGCCCGCGCCCGAATGGCCCGCGCCGCCGTGCATGCCGCCGCCCGTGTGGAAGCCGCCACGGTTTCCGCCGGCATATCCGCCGCGATTGCCGCCCGAGTAGCCACCCCGATACGCGCTGGCGTAACCACCGCGATTGCCGCCGCCATGCCAGCCGTTCCAGCCCGCGCCGCCGCCCCACCCGTAGCCGCGCCGCCAAGCGTAGCCGCAATAGTAGTAGCCGGCGCCTTGCCAGCCGCCATCGTACCAGCAGTAGTTTTGGCCGCCGAAGAAGAACTGCGCGGGCTGCAGGGTGGGCGCGTCGCTGGCGACGTAGACGCCGGAGGTGAGTTGGGCGGGCTGCGCGTCGGCCGCGCTGACGGACAGGGCGGCGCCAAGCAGCGACGCTGCCGCCGCCACGCCGAGAAGGATGGCTCTCATCGGGTTCTTTCGGAGAAGATCTGGGTCCGCGCCGCACGAGGCAAATCGCATCGCGCCGGGAACCCGCGTCGGCACAGCGCCCGATCGCTCCGATGGTTCCGCGACGTCTTGCTTCGCCGCCGATCCGCTTCGGTGCTTGTATTCGGAGCGCGCAGGGTCCATCTGCAGCGTGCGCTTGGCACTCACCCGTGCCGAGTGCCAAATCAGCCGCACCTTCGCGCGCCCCCGATAATTGGAGATCTCGCATGGCCTTTCGTCCCCTGGGCGATCGCGTCGTCGTTCGACGCGTGGAAGAAGAAGCCAAGACCAAGGGCGGGATCATCATTCCCGACACCGCCAAGGAGAAGCCGCAGGAAGGCGAA
>Ga0302314_10007184_pt1 | contig 20062 bp, 19 predicted proteins | sample III_Palsa_N2_3_FD_200533 | JGI IMG/M metagenome (GOLD analysis project Ga0302314, IMG submission 200533) | Peat permafrost microbial communities from Stordalen Mire near Abisko, Sweden - III_Palsa_N2_3 | ecosystem: Environmental > Terrestrial > Soil > Palsa > Peat permafrost | place: Sweden... | reverse complement strand
ACGGGAACCGGCCTCTACGTCACCGACTCCTCCGAGAACGCCGTCGGCGGCGCCGGCTCGACGATCAGCGTTTCCGGCGAATACGTCGTGGGTGTTTTCGCGACCAGCGTGACCGGCGACGTCGATGTCGGCGACCATGGCGATTACATTCTGAACGGCGCCGGCATGACGGGAACCGTCAGTGTCGCCACCGGTGGCGATTTCGTCATGCAGGGATGGAGCAACGCCGGAACGGTCGCGCTCAACGGTGGGGAGTTCGTGTTCAACGGCTCGCTCGGCGGGGCGAACGACACGACCGCCGTGAACATGTCGGGGGGTGGAATTTTCCTCGACAAAGGCGACCAGTTCAACGGCGTGATCAGCAACTTCGGTTCGAACGGTGAGGTCTTCGTCAACGACGCCGTCGGCGGCGGCGGCAATGGCGGAACCCCCACGACCTTTGCGGTCGATACCGCGAGCAACAGCATTACGTTCGACTTCAGTTCCGGCGATTCCTACACCCTTGATTTCAATAGCTCGACTGACCCGGTTTCGAACCTGACGGTGGTCACGGGCTCGAGCGAGTTCGTTGTCACAGCCGTCTGCTTCTGCTCGGGCACGCGGATCAAGACGACGCGGGGCGAGGTCGCGGTTGAAGATCTGGCCGCCGGCGATCTGGCGGTGACGTCTTCGGGCGAAGCGCGGCCGATCGTCTGGATCGGGTCGCGGACGATTGTCCGGCCGTCGCCTGAGCAATGGCCGGTGCGGGTGATGGCGGGCGCCTTCGGCGACAACCGGCCGGCCAGGGACCTCTTCCTCTCCCCGGGCCACGCGGTGTGCCTGAACATCATCGAAGAGGTGTTCGTGCCGGTCGGCGAACTGGTCAACAACGCCACCATCGCCGCGGTGGAGGTCGATGAAGTGACCTACTGGCACGTCGAGCTCCAGAGCCACGACGTGCTCCTCGCCGAGGGCATGGGCTGCGAGAGCTACATGGACGCCGGCAACCGCGGCTGGTTCTGGGGCGGCGACGGCGTTGCCGATCCGGAGCGCATCGAGGCCAGCCTCGAGGCCTACGCCCGCCCGTTCGTCAACGATCCGGCCAGCATCGAGGCCATCCGCCGCCGCCTCTCGACCCTGGCTGGCGGTCTCGGCTGGACCCAGACCGCCGACGTCGACCTGCATCTGCTGGTTGATGGAACGCGGGTCGATCCGGTGATCGACGGCGACGCCGCCTGCTTCGCCTTCCGGGCCGACGCCGCGAACATAAAGCTCCTCTCCCAGACCTTCTCACCGGCCTGGACGGGGGCCAGCGGCGATCGCCGCCGCCTGGGAGTGATGGTCAGCGGCCTGCGCCTCGCCGACGGCTTCGAGCTGAACCGCGAGATCCCGCTCGACACCCTGCCGGGCTTCCACCCCGAGGAGACCGCCGCCGGCGCATCCTGGCGCTGGACAGATGGCGCGCTCGAGCTTCCCGCCCAGCTCTGGGCCGGCGGCCGCGGCCTCATGCTCCTGCGCCTCACCACCGACCCCAACTCGAGCTGGGCCTGGCGAGCGCCAGACACCGCCGGCGAGGCCAAGGTCCTCCGCTTCCGCGGGGCGTAAGCCGCCGGATCGCCACGGCGGCGGCACACAGGAAAGGCGGATCGGCAAAGCCGCAGTCTCGCGCGACCGATCACGCGTCGTTAGGCTCTCGGGATGAGCGATCTATCCGACGGACCCATCGTATCGACCACCTCCGGTCTCGTCCGGGGCGAGACGATCGACGGCCTCTGCCGCTTCCTCAGCATTCCGTATGCCGCCCATCCGGTCGGTGAACTCCGGTTCGCGGCCCCACAGCCGCATCCGTTTTGGGAGGGCGTGCGCGACGCACTTACGCCCGGCTCAAGCGCGCCGCAGGGCTTGCCGGCGGCGCGCGACCTGGGCGGCCTCGATCTCTCGCCATTGTTCGCCTCGCCGTGGGAGCCGGAGCGGGAGTTCCTGACCGCCAATGTCTGGACGCCCGACCGCAGCGCCGCCGGCCTGCCGGTGATGGTCTTCATCCACGGCGGCGCCTTCCTCGTCGGCGGCAAGGATGCGCCGATCTACGATGGCGCGGCTTTGGCCAGGGCGGGCGTCGTGCTCGTCTCGATCAACTACCGGATGGGCCTGGAGGGTTTCGTCCACATCCCCGGCGCCGACACCAACCTCGGCCTGCGCGATCCCATCGCAGCCTTGGCCTGGGTGCATGACAATGCTCGCGCCTTCGGCGGCGATCCCGGCAACGTGACCGTGTTCGGCGAATCCGCGGGGGCGATGATCATCTCCGATTTGATCGCCTCGCCGATGGCGGAGGGCCTGTTCCAGCGCGCCATCGTGCAGAGCGGCCACGGGTTCATGGTGCGCCGGCCCGAGATCGCCATGAAGCTCACGCGGGTCCTGGCGCGGCGCCTGAAGGTCTCGCCTGACGTCGCCGGCTTCGCCTCGCGCGATATCGCCGAAGGCCTGAAGGCGGTCGAGTGGTCGGCGCGCCCGACCACCCGGATCAATCTGCGCGACCCGAGCGGCCGCGATCCGACCTTCGGTCTGTCGAGATACCTGCCGATCTTCGGCGACGAGGTCCTGCCGGAGCCGCCGATGGAGGCGCTGAAGCACGGCGCCGGCGCCAAGGTCGACCTCCTGATCGGCGCCAATCGCGACGAGATGAACCTCTATCTCGTGCCCACCGGCGTCAGGAAGAAGATCGGTGGCTGGCTGGCGAGACTGATGCTCGGGCGCGTCCAGCCGCAGGCCGGCCGGATCCTGCGCGACTATGGGCTCGGCCGGAAAGGCCGGCGCGCCGGCGACGCCCTGGCCGAGGCGATGACGGATCTCGTCTTCCGCTGGCCGGCCCGGCGCTACGCCGCCGAACACCAGGGCCGCACCCACGTCTACGACTTCGCCTGGCATTCGCCGGCGTGCGGCGGCCAGCTGGGCGCCTGCCACGGCCTGGAGCTGCCGTTCGTGTTCAACACCCTGGCCGCGGCCACCGGTCCGGACGGCCTCGTCGGTCCCAATCCGCCCCAGGAACTGGCCGACCGCATCCAGAAGCTGTGGGTCGACTTCGCGCGTGACGGAACCGCGCCCTGGCCCGAATATAGCCGCGACGACCCGCAAGTGCTGGACCTCGAGACCGGCGCCTGCGCGCCAGAGCCGGAGTCGCCGGCCGCCGCCTATCTGCCCTAGAGGGTAAGAGATGTACCTCGATCGCTTCCGCCTGACTGGCCGCACGGCGTTCGTCACCGGCGGGGCGCGCGGCATCGGCCTGGCCTGCGTCGAGGCTCTCCTGGAGGCGGGAGCCAGGGTCGCCATCGCCGACCGCGAGCCGGAGGCCTTGGAGACCGCCAGAAGTGAGCTCGCCGCGCGGAGCCTCGAGGTCGACACGGCCGTGCTCGACGTCACCAGTCCGGAGTCGGCCGCGCGCGCCATCGACGATTTCGCCGCGCGCGCCGGACGGCTCGACATCCTGGTCAACAACGCTGGCATCGCCCGCAGTGAAATCGCCGCCGAGGACATGGAAGACGAACGCTGGCTCAACGTCCTTGACGTCAACCTGAACGGAACCTTCTGGTGCGCCCGCGCCGCCGGCCGTCACATGCTGGACAAGGGTTCGGGCGCGATCGTCAACGTCGGATCGATGAGCGGCTTCATCGTCAACCGGCCGCAGGGCCAGAGCCACTACAACGCCTCGAAAGCCGCCGTGCATCATCTGACCCGCTCGCTGGCCGCCGAATGGGCGGGGCGGGGCGTGCGCGTCAACGCTGTGGCGCCGACCTACATCCGCACGCCGCTCAACGCCTTCGCCGATCCAGAGAGCGCCATGGTCAAGCGATGGATCGACAGCACCCCGATGGCGCGGATGGGCGAGCCGGAGGAGGTCGCCTCGGTGGTCCTCTTCCTCGCCTCCGACGCCGCCAGCTTGATCACCGGCGCGGTGGTTCTCGCCGACGGCGGCTACACCTGTTGGTGAAAGGGAAAGCGCTCTTTCCACGCACATTTCGGCATAGCCAATTTGCCGCCGGGCACACGAGAGCCGCTTGGGCGGTCCGCGCCCAACCTATCATATAGGTACGACTTCACAGCCGGCGCCGCCCAGCGGCCATGACCGGCGTTGCGGGGAAACGACCATGCGCACCACCACTCTCGCCCGCATCGGGCGCGCCTCCTTCGTCAGCAGCCTCCTTGCGGGTGCGGCCATTGCCGGCGTCGCTCAGGCCCAGACCGCGCCCGCCGGTGGCACACAGGTGGGTGAGGTGATCGTCACCGCCACCAAGCGGTCCGAGAACATCCAGAATGTGCCGGCGGCGATCACCGCCTTGAACGCCCAGACCCTGGCCAAGGCCGGCTTCGTCAAGCTGGAAGACTATGTCGCCCAGGTGCCGGGCCTTTCGCTCACCATGGTGGCGCCAGGGTCGATGCAGATCGCCATTCGCGGCATCACCAGCGGCGAGAACGAAGCCTCGCCCACCACCTCGATCTATATCGACGACGCGCCGTTCGGCTCGGTGAACGCCTACGCCGCCGGCAGCGACCTGACGCCCGACCTCGATCCGGCCGAGCTTTCCCAGATCGAAGTGCTCAAGGGCCCGCAAGGCACCCTGTATGGCGCCTCGGCGGTGGGCGGCGTCGTCAAGTTCGACACCAGGCCGGTGAACCTCGATCGCTACAGCGGCGAGGTCACCGCCGGCGGCGAGGTGACCGACGTGGGGACGGCCGGCTACACCTTCCGGGGACTGGTCAATACGCCGGTCATCAAAGACGTGCTCGGCATCCGCGTCAGCGGGTTCATGCGCGAGGATCCGGGCTACGTCAAAAATCTCGTGACAGACAAGTATCAGAACGATTCCAAGGTCGAGGGCGGCCGCGTCGACGTTTTATGGAAGCCCACGCCCCACATTTCGGTCGACGCCTGGGCCCTTATTCACAACATCAACAATTATGGCACGCCGGCCGTGGACTCGGACGTCAAGACTTTCCAACCGCTGTACGCCCCTTTGACCTTGAAGGCCTACACGCCGCAGACCTACAACGTCCAATTTGAAGTCTACAACGCCACCGTAAAAGGTCAGTGGGGGAACCTGAACCTTCTCTCTTCGACCACCTACCAAGAAATCCGCGCCATTGCTTACGCCGACGACACCCAGACCTCGGGGGGAATTGAGGACCTGGCGCTGCTGGGGGCCTTCGGCGTGATCGCCGATCCGGCCAACACCGCCTTTCAAGCCTCGCTGGCGAGCAAGGTCAGGCGATTTTCGCAGGAGTTCCGCGTCTCCGACAGCTTCTTCGACGGCCGCCTCGACGCCCAGGCCGGTGTATTCTTCACCCACGAAAACGACCTCCTGACCATTCCGGGCTACTATCTGTTCGACAAGACGACGGGCGCCTCGCTGCCGCAACTGTTCCCGTGGAGCACCATGCCGCTCCTCAACGCCGAGATCGCCTCGCGCTACACCGAGTACTCAGGCTATGCCAACCTCGACTTCCACATCACCGACAAGTTCGACATCCTCGGCGGCGTTCGTGAGAGCTCCAATAGCCAGAATTTCGTTGAATATTATACCGGCACCTACATCGCGTTGGTGAATCTGCTCGTAGGACAGCCGGGAAACACTCTGGCCTACGGGAGTTCTTCGACCGGCCACGATTTCAATTACCTGGCCTCGCCGCGGTACAAGATCGACGACAACAACATGGTCTACCTTCGGTTTGCCGACGGCTATCGCCCGGGCGGCGCCAACGCCTTTCCAACCGACCTGGGCCTGCCATCAACGTTTCGGCCGGACACGGTGACCAGCTACGAAGCCGGCTATAAGAGCCAGTGGTTCAGCCGCACCCTGACCGTGGATCTGGCTCTGTTCTGGAATGAGTGGAACGACATCCAGATCCAGACCACAGCCGGGGCTGGTTTCCAGGGCTTCATCAACGGCGGATCGGCGAGGACCCGGGGGGTCGAACTTTCCAGCACCTGGCAACCGGTCCGTGGTCTGACCTTCGGCCTCAACGGCGCCTACACCGAAGCCAACCTCACTACGGACGCCCCCGCCGCCGGCGGGCTGGACGGCGACGAACTGCCGTTCGTGCCCAAATGGACGGGCGCGATCACCGCCGACTACAATTGGCCAGTGATGAACGATTGGACGGCCGATGTCGGCGGCTCGGTGAACTATATCGGCAATCGTCAGTCGGGATTCACCGACGCCTACGGCGAGACCCTGCCGAGCTTCACAACCTTCAATATCAACGCCAGCGTCACCCACGGCCCGGTCACCGTCCAGGCTTTCATCCGCAATCTCGGCAATTCGCACGGCATCGTCTACGTGCCGACTCTCGCGTCAGGGTCGGTGATCACCGACTACAACACCGACTCGGTCATTCCTCCGCGCACCTTCGGCGGTCAGGTCACGGTCGCCTTCTAGGGGAGCTCGCCGTGGCCGCTCTGTCCAGCGAACTCGCCGAGCGGCTCAGCGCGGCGGTCGGTGGTCGGCTGGACCTCAGCCAGCCGACGCGGGAGGCGCATGGGCGCAGCGAGTCGCACTTCCCACTGACCCCGCCGGACGCGGTCGCCTTTCCCCACTCGACGGCGGAGGTCGTGGCGCTGGTTCAGGCCTGCATCGCGGCCGACGTCCCGATCATCCCGTTCGGGGCCGGCACCTCGATCGAGGGCAACACCACGCCCGTGCGCGGCGGCCTGACCCTCGACCTTTCGCAGATGGACCGCATCGTCGAGGTCAATCCCAACGATCTCGACTGCACGGTCGAGGCTGGCGTGCGCCGCGAGCAGCTTAACGCCCACCTGCGCGACCAGGGCCTGTTCTTCCCGATCGACCCCGGCGCCAACGCCACGCTGGGCGGCATGGCCTCGACCCGGGCCTCCGGCACCAACGCGGTGCGCTACGGCACCATGCGTGAAGCGGTGCTGGCCCTGCGGGTGGTGACGCCCGACGGCCGCGACATCCGCACTGCTCGCCGCGCCCGCAAGAGCGCCGCCGGCTATGATCTCACCCGTCTCATGATTGGTGCCGAAGGGACGCTCGGGATCATCACCGAGGTCACCCTCCGACTGCACGGCATCCCGGAATCGATCTCTTCGGCGGTCTGCGGCTTCGCCACCCTGGCCGGGGCGGTGGAGACGGTCGTCCAGGCCATCCAGCTGGGCGTGCCTCTGGCCCGGGTCGAGATCCTCGACGACGTCCAGATGCGGGCGGTGAACCGCTGGTCCAAGCTCGACTATCCCGAGCTCACCACCCTGTTCTTCGAGTTCCACGGCTCCGAGGCGTCGGTGGCCGAACAGGTGGCGACCGTCTCGGCCCTGGCCGCCGACAACGGCGGCGGCGCCTTCGCCTGGTCCAACCTGCCGGAGGAGCGCTCCCGCCTGTGGAAGGCGCGGCACGAGGCCTACTACGCCGCCCTCGGCCTGCGGCCGGGCTGCGTCGGCTGGCCCACCGACGTCTGCGTGCCTATCGGCCGCCTCGCCGAATGCATCGGCCAGACCAAGCAGGATCTGGCCGGCGCTTCGATCCCGGCGCCGATCCTGGGTCACGTCGGCGACGGCAACTTCCACGTCGTCTTCGTGATCGATCCCGAGCGGCCGGAAGAGCTGGCCGAAGCCGAAGCGCTCAACCGTCGGCTGATCGAACGGGCGCTATCCATGGACGGAACCTGCACCGGCGAGCATGGCGTCGGCCTCGGCAAGCAGGATTGGCTGCAGACCGAACTCGGCGAGGCCGTCGACCTCATGCGCGCCATCAAGCGGGCGCTCGATCCGAAAGACCTGTTCAATCCGGGCAAGATCTTCACATTGTGAGGGGGCCGGAACGGAGAGACCCATGTCAGCCAGCCGCCATCTCGTCGACCCCGAGCTCGCGCCCCTGCTCGAGCTGTTTCCCACCACCCTGCTTTCCGACGCCAGCCTCGCCGAGGCGCGGGCCCGCAAACTGGAATTTCCCATCGATCCCGAGGCCGACGCGGCCGTGTCGATGGAGCGGCACACCATACCCGGCCCCGGCGGCGAGATCGCCGTCTATAGCCTGCGGCCGAACGCGGTCTCCGCCCGCCTCGGCTGCATCCTTCACATCCATGGCGGCGGCTACGTCATGGGCAGCGCCGAGACCATGGCCCCGCTGCGCAAGCCGCTCGTCCAGGCGCTCGGCTGCGCCATGGTCAGCGTCGAATACCGCCTCGCGCCCGAGACCGCCGCGCCCGGCGCCGTCGAGGACTGCTACGCGGCCCTCGCCTGGCTGAACGACAACCCTGGCGTCACCGGCGTCGATCCGGCCCGGCTTGGCGTCATGGGCGAAAGCGCCGGCGGCGGCCTCGCCGCGGCCCTGGCGCTCTTCGCCCGCGACCGCGCCGAGTATCCCCTGGCCTTCCAGCATCTCATCTATCCCATGCTTGACGACCGCACCTCGGTCCGCCCCGATCCCGATCCGCATGCCGGCGAGTTCATCTGGCCGCATCACAACAATCTCTTCGGCTGGCGCGCTCTGCTGGGCGTGGAGCCCGGATCGGAAGGGGTCTCGCCCTACGCCGCGCCGGCCCGCGCCGAGAATCTGGCCGGCTTGCCGCCGACCTTCATCTCCACCGGCGCCCTCGATCTCTTCGCGGACGAAGACGTCGACTACGCCCGCCGCCTGGTCCGCGCCGGCGTCCCCACCGAGTTGCACGTCTATCCCGGCGCCTTCCACGCCTTCGATTTCGTGCCGACCGCCGACGTCGCCTTCCGCGCCCGCCGCGATAGCCGCGACGCCCTGGCCCGCGCCCTCCGCTAAGAAAGAACCGCGGGCGTTGAAGTGCGGCCGGGACGGCCGCGCTCCGGGAATCATCTCCGGCCATCCGGCGCCCCTCGGACCGCGGGCGTCCCGCCCGCTCGCGCCGGCGCCCCCGACGACACCTATCGGATAGGTCTTGCATAAACCTGTCAGATAGGTTCTATTGGCGGCCATAATCAAAACGTCGCAAGGCGAGGGAACATGGCTGGGGATTTCGTGGGGGAACGCGACTTCCTCGTCGTCTCGACTGAGATGACCGCCTTCTTCGGTCCAGGCGCCGCCGACGCGCCGATCCCGCGGCAGCCGGTGCGGCTGATCGTCGAGCCGGGGCCGAATCGCTGGACCGTCAAGATCGAACCCAGGGCCATCGCCGGCGCGCCCGCCGACCGCATCGTCCTGCTGCTGCAGCGCGACGCTATCGAGCAAATCGGCGGTGAGCCTCTGTTTTCGGCCGGCTGCTTTCATCTGACCGCCGAGCTGCGCGCCATCTCGCTGGCCCTGCTCGAACCGACCGCGGCGGCCGAGGCCCGGTCCACCTACCGGCTCGCCAAGTGCATCGAATTCGTCTGCGAGACCATCCGCCAGCTCCGCAGCGGCGAGCTGGTGCCGCTGGCGCCGGAAGGCCAGCTCTCGCCCGCCGACACGCGCCGGGTCGTGGCGGCCCGCCAGATCATCGAGGATCGCGCCGGCGAGAAGCTGACCCTCGACTACATCGCCCGCAGCTGCGGCCTCAACCGCTCCAAGCTGACGCGCGGCTTCAAGGAACTGTTCGACTGCACCGTGGCCGAGGCGATCGCCGAGCGCCGCCTCGAGACCGCCCGGCGCATGCTGCTGTCCACCGACCTGCCGGTCTCGTCGATCGGCTACGTCACCGGCTACCAGAACAACGCCAGCTTTTCGCGGGCCTTCGGTCGCCGTTTCGGCCGCACCCCCAGCGACTTCCGTCTCGGAGACCTGGCGGCGTGAATCCTTCGACCGCCTCCGGCCGCGCCGGCGGCTCCCTCGTCCGCCAGGCCATGCAGGCCGTCACCGGCCATATCCGGGCCGAAGCCTTGCACGTCGGCGACACCCTGCCGGGCGAAGGTCATTTCGCCGCCCAGCTCGGCGTCAGCCGGGCGGTGATGCGCGAGGCGTTCGGGGCCCTGGCCGCGCTCAACCTGATCGAGGTCGCCAACGGTCGCCGGCCGCGCGTCGCCGCCCTGGACGCCTCACCGCTCGCCGCCTCGCTCGCCCACGCGGTCAGCACCGACCAGGTCAGCGTCCGCCAGGTCTGGGACGTCCGCCGGACCCTGGAGGTGCGGACCGCCGAGTTGGCGGCCGAAAATCGCACCGACGAAGAGGCCGCGCATCTCATCGCCCTGGCCAACGCGATGGGCCAGTCGGCTGGCGACCTGGCCCGCGTGGCGACACACGATGTCGCCTTTCACCTCGGCATCGCCCAGGCCACCCGCAACGAACTCTTCCGCCAGATCGTCGCCTCGTTCGGCCCGCTCATGCAGGTGGCCATTCCCGCCGCCTGGCGGACGCGGGAGACGGCGGCGCAGCGGACCGATGTCTTCGAGCGTCACCGCGAGGTCGCCCGCGCCATCGCCGCGCACGACCCTGCGGCTGCGCGCCGCGCCATGGAGGCCCACTTCGATCAGTCGGTCGGTCACCTGCTGGCCAGCCTGGAGGGCTAGTTCCCGCAGCGCGGCCGTCCCGGCCGCACTTCAGCGGCAGTGCGGGTGGGCGAGACGCCCGCGGTCCGAGTTCGGCCGCGTCAATCCACCGCCGCGATGTGGGGCAGGTCGCGCCAGCGGCCGTCGACATCCATGCCGTAGCCGACCAGGAACCGTCCCGGCGCATCCCAGGCGAAGTCGTCGGGCTGCGTCGATCTCGGCCCAGGCGGCGGCTTACGTGCGAAGACGACGGTGATCACCTCGCTCGCCCCGGCGGCGCGGGCGATCCGTGTCGCCGCGTTGAGGGAGACGCCGGTGTCGGCGACCTCGTCGAGAATCAGCACCTGCCGGCCGGCGAGGTCGCGCTGCGGCCCGGCCAGCACGTCGCAGGCCCCGGCGCTCTCACGGCCCGCGCCGTAGGACGACAGCCACAGGCCATCGAACATCAGGTGCCGGCCGCGCGCCGAGAGCGCGCGGGTCAGGTCGGCCGTGAACCACAGGCCGCCAATCAGCAGGCACAGGCCCACCGCTCCGTCCTGCAGGCGGGGCGCCAGGCGGTCGGCCAGGGCCTCCACCCGGGCGGCGATCTCCTCGGCCGGAAGCAGAATCTCCAGCCTCTCCCCGTCGATCATCCGGCCTCCGAACCCGATTGCCTCGCTCGCGCCCCGGACTATCATGCCTCGGAAGAATCGCGCGCCTTCGCGCCGCCGAGGTCGACCATTTCCGCCCGCGTGTCTACAAATCCGGCTCGCCAGGCGCCCGAGACGGCCGACGCCCAGGCGACGCCCATCGTCCGTTTCGACCAGGTGCGCGGGCCCGCCGACGAGACCGCCCTGCGGGGCCTGAGCTTCGCCCTCGCGCCGGGGTCGTTCCATGTGGTCGTCGGGCCGTCGGGCGCGGGCAAGACCGAGGTGCTGCGGCTGATCGCCCTGGCCGACCGCCCGGCCGCGGGCGTGGTGCAGGTGTTCGGCCGCGACGTCGCCACGCTTTCGCGGCGGGAAGCGGCGCTCGCCCGCCGGCGCATCGGCGCGGTGCTCCACCCCTTACGCTTCATCGATCACCTCAGCGTGTGGGAAAACGCCGCCCTGGCGCCCCGCGTCATCGGCCGCAAGCCGGCTGAATACGCAGGCGAGGTGGACGCCATCCTGAAGTGGATGGGTCTCTTCCGGCGGGCCGACGCGCGCCCCGCCGAACTCACCGGCGCCGAACGCCACCGCCTGGCGCTCGCCAGGGCCCTCGCCAACCGCCCGGAACTGCTGGTGGTCGACGAGCCGGACGAAGCGATGGACGCGGCGGACCGGCTGCGCGGTCAGAAGCTCGTCGACGAGATCTTCCAGGCCGGGGCGACGGTGGTGGCCGCCAGCCGCGACGAGGCCGCGGCCGCCGGCCGGCCGGTGCTGCGCCTGCAGGAAGGCCGGGGCATTCTCGTCGAGCCGCACGAACCATGAGCGAGGCCGGTCGTCGGGGGCCGCTCCTGCGCGCCGAACCCTGGTCGCGGGCCCTCACTGCGATCTTTCTGTCTCTGTTCGTCTGCCTCGGCGCCTTGGCGGTCAGCTTCGACGCCGCCGCTGTCCGGGCCGGAGCGGATCTGCCGGCTCGGCTTGCCGGCGCACCCACGGTCGTGGTCTGGGGCGCCGGCCTCGAAAGCGCCGACGCCGCCCAGGCCCGCGCCGCTGAAGCGCTGGCGGCCATTCCGGGCGCCGGTCCGATCACCTCCCTCGAGCCGGCCGCGAGCGATCGCCTCGTCGCCCGGGCGCTCGGCGCGCCCGATGGGGCCGAGCCGCGCCTGCTGCACGTTCCTGGCGCTTCGGCCGCCGCTTTGCAGCGGGTGCTGACGGCGCAGGGAATCCCCGGCGCCGCGATCGATCGGTCGTGGCGGCCCGGCGCGCGGTCGACCGCCATCGCCCTCGCCGCCGGTGTCTTCGTCCCCCTCCTCGCTCTGGCCGGCTTCGTGCTGGTCTGCGCGGCCGAAGCCGGGCGCGAGATGCGGCGCAGCCGGGCGGCCGTCGAGCTGATGCGCGGCGCCGGGGCCTTCGACGCCTACGTGGCGAGCCTCATCCGCAGCCGCGTCGCCGGCCTCGCCCTCACCGCCGGATTGTGGGGAGCGGCGGGCGCCATGATCGGCGCCGCCCTGCTGTCGCGAAAAGGCCTGGCGGATCTGGTCGGCGGCCTCGCCCGCGTCGACGTCCTTTGGCCGTGGGCGGCCCTGCTGTTGGTCGCCTGGGCGCTGGGCGCGCTCGCGGCCGGATCGGCGGCCCGCGGCCGGCTGAAGAGGACGGCGTGAAGGGCCTCGCCATCGTCCTGGTGCTGGCGCTGATCTGGGCGGCGGGGCTGCTGGCCTTCGCCGATCGCGTCGCGCGCGAAACGCCGCCGGACGAGCCCGCGCCCGCCGACGGCATCGTCACCCTCACCGGCGGTTCTGACCTGCGGCTCCTGGCCGGCGCCAACCTGCTGGAAGCCGGCAAGGGCAAGCGCCTGCTGGTTTCCGGCGTCAATCGCACCGCCACCCGCGGCGATCTGTGGAACGTCACCGGCGCCGCCAAGCCGCTCTTCGATTGCTGCGTCGACCTCGGCTTCACCGCCGTCGACACTCTCGGCAACGCCCGCGAGACCGCCCAGTGGGCCAGGGCCATGGACTACCGCAGCCTGATCCTGGTCACCGCCGACTATCATATGCCGCGCGCGCTCATCGAACTGCGCGCCGCCATGCCGGGCGTTGCGGTCACCCCCTATCCGGTGGCCACGCCGACGCTGGACGCCCGCCACTGGGCGGAGACCTCGCTCGGCGCCCGGCGGATGATCTCCGAATACAGCAAGTACCTGGTCATCCTGACGCGGGAAGCGGCCCTGGGGCCGCCCAAGGCGGCCTGATGGCGCGCGTTCGCTCGCTGATCTTCGTCGGCCTGTTCTACCTGTGGTTCGGCGCCTACACGCTGATCATGACGCCGATCCTGCTGGGGCCGAGACGCTGGCTGGTCGGGCCGTTCAAGCTTCACGGCGCCGTCACCACCATCCTGCTCCGCCTCACCTGCGGGATACGGGTCGAGTACCGCGGTCTCGAGAACCTGCCGGCCGGGCCGCTGCTCGTCGCCGCCAAGCACCAATGCATGTTCGACACCATCGGCCCGGTCCAGGTTTTCGCCGACCCGGCCTACGTGCTGCGCGACAGTCTGCTGAAGCTTCCGGTCTATGGCTGGTACGCGGTCAAGGCGGAGATGATCCCCATCGACCGCGAGGGCCACGCCGGCGCCCTGCGCAAGATGCTGGCCGCCGCCAAGGCGGCCATCGCCCAGAGCCGGCAGGTGGTCATCTTTCCGGAGGGCACCCGCCTGCCGGCCGGCGAGAAGGTCGACTACAAGCCGGGCGTCGCGGCGCTCTACCGCGCCCTCGGCGTTCCCTGCGCGCTGATGGCCACCAACTCCGGCGAGCACTGGCCGCCGCACGGCCTTGTCCGCACGCCCGGCCTGATCGTCTATGAGTTCCTGGAGCCGATCCCGCCGGGACTCGATCGGCGGGCGTTCATGGAGGTGCTCGAAGCTCGCCTCGAGGCCGGCTCGCAGGCGCTGCTGGGGGCGAAGTAGGCGCGATGGCTGAACCGATCGACGAAGCCTTGCTCGAGGTCGTTCAGAATCACTGGCTGAAGGTGGCCCTGGTGGTGGCGCAGACTGGCGACCGCCTCGACCTCAATACGGACGAGGGACTCTTCCGGGTAGCCGACCGCCTAAAGGCGCTCATCGACCAGGGCCAGATCGAGGTTCAGGGCAATCCCGATCGCTGGCGGCATTCAGAAATCCGAAAACCATAGCCCAAATGCTGCGTCATCCCGCACGCAGGGCGCACAGCGCCCGGAGATGCGGGACCCAGGGGCCGCAAGCGCCGACGGAAGCCGCCTCTGGGTCCCGGACACCTCGCTACGCTCGGTTCCGGGATGACGCATGGTGGAAAGCCGCGCGTCTGCGCGGCCTGAAGCGTCGCTTCAGGCCATCAATCTCTCTTCATCCGCGCAATCTGCGGATCAAGCCTCGACCAGGTGTTGCTCCAGCGCCGCGGCGCGCATGGCTTTCTGCAGCTTTTCGAAGGCCCGCACCTCGATCTGGCGCACCCGCTCGCGGCTGACGCCGTATTCGGCGGCCAGGGCCTCCAGCGTCGACGGATCTTCCTTCAGCCGCCGCTCGGTCAGGATGTGCCGCTCGCGGTCGGTGAGCTCGCTCATCGCCTCGTCCAGCAGGCTCATGCGCAGGCTGTACTCCTCGCTCTCGGCCAGCTGGGTCTCCTGGCTGACGGCGTCCTTGTCCTCCAGCCAGTCCTGCCACTCGTTCTCGGAGTCGGCGCGCAGCGGCGCGTTGAGCGAGGCGTCCGGGCCCGCGAGGCGCCGGTTCATCGAGATCACCTCGGAGTCGAGCACGCCAAGCTTGGTGGCGATGGCGCTCACCTGATCGGGGTGCAGGTCGCCCTCGTCGAGGGCGCTGATCTCGCTCTTGGCCTTGCGCAGGTTGAAGAACAGCTTCTTCTGCGCCGCCGTCGTGCCCATCTTCACCAGCGACCACGAGCGCAGGATGTATTCCTGGATCGAGGCGCGGATCCACCACATGGCGTAGGTGGCCAGACGGAAGCCCCGGTCGGGCTCGAACTTCTTGACGGCCTGCATCAGGCCGACGTTGCCCTCGCTGATCACCTCGCCGATCGGCAGGCCATAGCCGCGATAGCCCATGGCGATCTTGGCCACCAAGCGCAGGTGCGAGGTGACGAGTCTGTGGGCGGCCTCGGGATCTTCGTGCTCGCGCCAGCGCTTGGCGAGCATGAACTCCTCGTCCTTGGCGAGCATCGGAAACTTGCGGATCTCCGTGAGATACCGGGAGAGGCCGCCATCGGGCGACATCACGGAGAGCGCGCTTACTTGAGCCATATGGTCGTGTTCCCCTTTGGAACGGAGACTTATCTTAGCACGCAATTGCCGCGGCCTGTCCGTCCAACCAACGATATGGGAACTGGTTGCGCCCCATTTAAGGCCTTCAGCCGCGACGCTTTCTCGCACCGGCGGCAGATTTGCTAAACAGCGTTCAGATTTCCGTGAGCAGGGCCTCGAGCCTCGCCATGTCGGCCGGCGGCGCCGTTTCGAACCTTAGATCCTCGCCGGTGATCGGGTGGCGGAAGCCGAGCACGGCGGCGTGCAGCGCCTGGCGCTTCAGTCCGGCGGCCTCGATCGCGGCGCGGACGGCCGGGGCGGGCGGGCCGGCGCCATAGACCGGATCGCCAAGGCAGGGCGCGCCCTTGTGGGCCAGATGCACGCGGATCTGGTGGGTGCGTCCGGTCTCCAGCCGGCAGATGAGGCGCGCGGCCACGCCGCCGAACCGGCGCTGCACCTCATAGTGAGTGACCGCCTCGCGTCCGCCGGCGGCGAGCACGGCCATCTTCTGGCGATTGCGCGGCGAGCGGCCGATGCGGGTGGCGATCGTCCCCCTGGCCGGCTCCGGCGCGCCGCGGGTCAGCGCCACATAGGCGCGGTCGATGTCGTGGGCGGCGAACAGCGCCGAAAGGCCACGGTGCGCCAGGTCGGTCTTGGCCGCCACCATCACCCCGGAGGTCATCTTGTCGAGCCGGTGGACGATGCCGGGCCTGGCGACGCCGCCGACGCCGGAGAGGCTGGCGCCGCAGTGGTGGATGAGGGCGTTGACCAGGGTGCCGGCCGGGCTGCCGGGGGCCGGGTGGGCCGACATCCCGGCCGGCTTGTCGATGACGATCAGGTGGGCGTCCTCGAAAAGCACGCTGAGGCGCAGGTCCTCGCCCTGCGGCTTCGGCGGGGCCGGCGGCGGCGCGGCGAGGCGATAGAGTCCGGCCTCTATCCGCGCCGACGGATCGTCCACCACCGCCCCGTCGCGGGTCACCGCCCCCTCGGCCATCAGGGCCTGGATGCGGGCGCGGGAAAGGGCGGGCAGGGCGATCGCCAGGGCGCGGTCGATGCGACCCTCGCCGGCCGCCAGCGCCACCTCGTGGACCTCGCTCAGGGGCGGTCCTCCAGCCGGCGTCCGTCCGCCACGCGGTAGAAGCACGAGCGGGCCCCGGTGTGACAGGCCCCGCCATCGCCGCCTGGGATCACCTTCAGCCACACCGCGTCCTGGTCGCAGTCGACGCGCAGCTCGATCACCGTCTGGATCTGGCCGCTGGTCTCGCCTTTACGCCAAAGGGCGTTCCGCGAGCGGCTGAAGTAGTGCGCCTCGCCGGTCGTGAGGGTCAGGTCGAGCGCCTCGGCGTTCATCCACGCCAGCATCAGCACCTCGCCGGTCCTGGCGTCCGTCGCCACGGCGGCGATCAGGCCTTTGTCGTCGAAGCGCGGCGCCAGCACGTCGCCGTGCTCCAGCGCCTCGAGATCCGCTGCGGTCGAGAACTCGCTCATGGCGCTGATATTGGAGCGCGCGCCGTCAGCCCGCAACGCTTGCCCCCAACCCTACCGTCATCGCCGGGCGTCAGTCCCGGCGACCCATGCACGCTGAAGCTTGGCTGGCCATGCCGAGCATGGCCAAGACGAGGTGTCGAAGCTGCGCCGTGACCGCGGTGCGCGGTCATACAGATAAGGGTGTTCATGGATGGCCGGAACTGACGTCCGGCCATGACGGTAGAGAATTGAATGTATCGGCGGGACGGCACGCGAAAGCAGTCCGGTATGCCCGCGGCGATCCATAGCGCGCCGAAGGCGCGCATTGAAAAATTGTCTCGCGGGCGCTCGCACCCATCTGCGAAATCAATCTGTGTTCATCTGTGTCATCTGTGGATCAATGAACCTGTCGAGCCCCCGCCTGAGCCTGAACGACAAGATCAAGGCTCGGGTCGAGCGGATGCAGGCCGCCCTGGAGCCGTGGGCCGACCGCAGCCGCGTCAACGGCGCGCTCTTCGAACTGTTCATGTTCGGCCTCAAGCAGGCCTGGGCCAGCCTGTTCGGCGGGGCCATGCTGGCGCTCATTCTCGCCACCCACTTCGTCTGGCCGGCGCTGTGGCCGCGCGGCGCGCCCCTGGCCCGCTATGATTTCCTCGTCCTCGCCGCCGTGGCCATCCAGGCGGGGATGCTGGCGACGAAACTGGAGCGCTGGGACGAGGCCCTGGTGATCCTGGTCTTTCACGTCGTCGGCACAGCCATGGAGGTGTTCAAGACCGCCCACGGCTCGTGGATCTATCCGGAAGCCAGCCTGCTCAGAATTGGCGGCGTGCCGCTGTTCTCCGGCTTCATGTACGCCAGCATCGGCAGCTACATCGCCCGTATCTGGCGGCTGATGGATCTGCGCTACGAGCGCTATCCGCCGGCCTGGGCCCCCTGGACCCTCGCGATCCTCGCCTACCTGAACTTCTTCACCCACCACTTCCTGCCCGACATCCGCCCGGCCCTCTTCGCCTTCTCGGGCCTCATCTGGTGGCGCACCTGGGTATGGTTCACGCCGGACCGCACCGTGCGGCGCATGCCGCTGCTGATGAGCGCGCTGCTCACCGCCGTCTTCATCTGGGTGGCCGAGAACCTCGGCACCTTCGCCGCCGCCTGGGTCTATCCCAGCCAGACGCGCCACTGGGCGCCGGTGGGACCGGGCAAGATCGGCGCCTGGTATCTGCTGGTCACCCTCAGCTTCGTGCTCGTCACCCTGGTGCGCAAGCCGCAGCTGGAGGCGCCTGCGGAGACGGTCGGCGAGCCGGTCAACGCGCCGGTGGCCTGAGGCTCGGAGCGCGGGTGTCCCGCCCGCTCGCGCTGACGCTCCGGGATCGGACGCCCGGGATGACGCAAGAGGGAAGGGCGGTTATATGACCCGCCCCCAATAGCTGGCGCCCAGATGACCCTCGCCCTTTACGACACCATGGCCCGCGACAAGCGGACCTTCGTCCCGCTGAACCCCGAGCGCGTGACGATGTATGTCTGCGGGCCGACGGTCTACAACTACGCCCATATCGGCAACGCCCGGCCGGTGGTCGTCTTCGACGTGCTCTTCCGCCTGCTGAGACGGCTCTACGGCGAAGACCATGTGCTCTACGCCGCCAACGTCACCGACGTCGACGACAAGATCAACGCCAAGGCCGCCGCCGAGGGCGTGCCGATCGCGGCGATCACCGACCGCTATCTCGCCGCCTACCACGCCGACATGGGGGCGCTCGGGGCGCTCAGACCGACCTTCGAGCCGCGCGCCACCCAGACCATGGAGGCGATCATCGCCATGATCGGCCAGTTGGTGCGCGTGGGCGCCGCCTACCAGGCCGAAGGCCACGTCCTCTTCGACACCCAGGCCTACGCCGACTACGGCGCTCTCTCGCGCCGGTCTCTCGACGACATGATCGCCGGCGCCCGCGTCGATGTCGCCCCCTACAAGCGCCATGCCGCCGACTTCGTGCTCTGGAAGCCTTCCAAGCCCGGCGAGCCGGAATGGGAGAGCCCCTTCGGTCCCGGCCGGCCCGGCTGGCACATCGAGTGCTCGGCGATGATCGAGCAGAACCTCGGCCTGCCGATCGACATCCACGGCGGCGGCAACGACCTCATCTTCCCGCACCACGAGAATGAGCGGGCCCAGGGCATCTGCGCCGGCGGCCACGGCGACGCCTACGCCCTCTACTGGCTGCACAACGGCTTCCTCAACATGGGCTCGGAGAAGATGTCGAAGAGCCTCGGCAACGTCGAACTGGTCCACACCCTTGTGGAGCGCTGGCCGCCGGAAGCCCTGCGCTGGGCGCTGCTCGCCTCGCACTACCGCCAGCCGCTGGCCTGGAGCGACGAGATCATCGCCCAGGCCAAGGCGGCGCTCGACACGCTCTACGGCGCTCTGCAGGGCGCGGAGGACGTCGTTCCGTCCACGGACGAGCCGTCGGACGCCTTCCTGGCCGCCCTCGAGGATGACCTCAACACACCGAGGGCCAACGCCGAGCTGTTCGCCCTGGCGACGAGGCTGAAAGGCGGATCGGGCCCCGAACGGGCGGAGGCGAAGGGCCAGCTGTTGGCCGGCGCCAACCTGCTCGGCTTCCTCGAGGCTGACCCGGAGGCCTGGTTCCAGGGCGCCGACCCGGCGCTGTCAGCCCGCGTCGAGGCGCTGCTCTCTGAGCGCACCGACGCCCGCCGGTCCAAGGACTGGGTCCGCGCCGACGCCCTGCGCGAGGAGCTGGATGGCCTCGGCGTCGTGGTCATGGACAGCGCCGCCGGCGTCACCTGGAGGCTGCGCGGGTGAGCCGGGTCAAGTTCGAACACCGCATCGGCGTCAAGGCCTCGGCCGAGACGATCTGGGCCGTGCTCGCCGACGTCGAGCGCTGGCCGCAGTGGTGCGCGCTCTATCCGCGGGCGGTGGGGACGATCCGCATCGGCGGCCAGCTCGACCTCGACGTCGCCGTCGCCGGCCAGCCGACCCGCGCCATCCGCCCGGTCGTGCTCGACTGGGTGCCCAACGAGCAGCTCCACTGGCGGCTCTCGATGTTGGGCGGCCTGGTGCGCACCACCCGCTATTTCGAGATCGAGCAACTGGCTCCGGGCTCGAGCATCTTCTCCAACGGCGAACTGTTCGGCGGCCTGCTGGGCGCCACGGTGGCGCGCCGGCTGCGCGGCCCTCTGCGCGACGGCTTCCGCGCCATGGGCGAGGCGGTCGCGGCCCAGGCCGAGGCGGCGGAGCCGCGCTAGGGCTCGGA
>Ga0302314_10007182_pt1 | contig 20066 bp, 16 predicted proteins | sample III_Palsa_N2_3_FD_200533 | JGI IMG/M metagenome (GOLD analysis project Ga0302314, IMG submission 200533) | Peat permafrost microbial communities from Stordalen Mire near Abisko, Sweden - III_Palsa_N2_3 | ecosystem: Environmental > Terrestrial > Soil > Palsa > Peat permafrost | place: Sweden... | reverse complement strand
TCGAGTATGCGCTTTGGTGCGAACAATTTTCTTGACCTGATATATGACCCAAGGGTCAAGATGGCAAAGAGGAAGACCGCGAGCCAGGAGGCCAATCGCGCTAACGGCATCATGATGGGCAAAAACATATTGCCCTTCATCACCAAGGGGAATAGCCAGCGCAGCGCCACAAACGCCAACCCACCAAGCACAGCGCTGGCTTGCCATGGAAGGGCGAGCAGCAGGACTGCTGCCTGATCATTTTTCTTTCTTCGTGCCATCGTGCTACTTGCTCTGGGGCAGATTGGTTTATCGTTTTTCTTATATTGGACGCGGTCCCTGGCCGGCAAACGACCAAGGTCGATGCCGGTTTGTTACTTATTGTCCATGACATTAACGTAAAACAATTTGCCGGCAAATAGCGTGTTGGCCGAACCTGTCAGAGTTGACAGGGTACTTAACTTTTCTGCGAGAGAGAGTTTACAAATTGGCACCAGATTGATGCCTAATGTTGCGCGGATGCCCGTTTATATACGGGGCCAGCCTCGATCAAGTCGATCCGCGGCTGTAAAAGCGATGGCGCTTTCGGTGCTTAAGATAAGACGAAGAAAGCCAGCCGAGCAGCGAAAAGCCAGGGCGGCATTTTCAAACCCATCAACCCTACTGCCCCACCTCCCTAACCACCTCCCCACCCTTCATCACAAACCCCACGCTGCGCAACAACTTCACATCCGCCAACGGATCGCTCTCTACGGCGATCATGTCGCCGTAGCGCCCCACCGCAATTGCGCCCACATCGTCGGAACGGCCGAGGGCTTCGCCTGCGCTGACTGTCGCGGCCTGGGTGGCTTGTGGCTGGGTCATGCCCCATTTGACCATGATGGAGAATTGCAGCGCGTTGTTGCCGTTGGGGTATCGCCATGTCGCTCGGCATTGCCGAATTCTGCTTTGTCGATGCGGCTGCAAAGGATGGGGAGAACCTGCTCGGGTACCCCGTCGTTGCCGAATACGGCCGCGCGCTGCCGCACTTATGGCAGGCGTTTGCGGCATCGGGCGACGCGCGGCGCAGACAAGCGCAATGCGAAGAGATCGCCTCCTCCGGCTGGCCGCTGGCGACACTGATTGCGCCGACCGCCACCATCGGGGCCGGAGCACTCATCGGCGCCGGCAGCCTGGTGGGACAGTATGCGCACGTCGGGCCGATGGCGCGGATCGGCGAGGGCTGCATTATCAACACGGGCGCCGTAGTCGAGCACGAAAGCGCAGTTGGCGCATTCAGCCATATCTCGGTGCATGCGACTGTCGCCGGACGCAGCCGGATAGGTCAAAGCGTGATGATAGGTGCCGGCGCGACCGTCATCGACGGCATCACGGTCGGCGACGATATCACGGTGGGCGCGGGCGGCGTGGTGATCCGATCGCTGGAGGAGCCCGGTGTTTATGCGGGTGTGCCGGTGCGGCTCCTGCGGCCGGTGGCGTCGGGAAGCTTTTGAGCTTGCAGCCCTGTGATCCCAATGAATAAGGCTCCGGTGCGAACAATGCAGGTCTACCGCCTCGCGGAAACGGAGAAAGCGAGACCACTCGATCGTAAGCGGTAGTTTTCAATTCCGACCAATATTTTCAAAAAGCCAGTCAAAGTGAGTAATTGAATCGGTCCTTGCTGGACTGGGAAAATCTACTCGCTCTAGCCCATCGTTGCATCCTTGAGACGTTTCCGGTGCGCCGCGACCTTTGCGCGATTGCCGCAGATCGCCATGCTGCACCACCTGCGCGCATGGCCTCGGGTATGGTCGGCAAACATCAGCGTGCATTGCGGCCCCTCGCATGCCTTCACATAAGTGAAATCCTCCCCGCAGATGAATTTCGCCATCACGTCGGCGATCGGCAGCAATAATGACTCAGGCGAACGCCAGCGCCGCCCCACACGCAACGCAAAAGCCATGTCGGCGGCAGCGCCGGCCGGCACGATCTCATTGAATGCCTCATCCCGTTCCAGTAACCGGTTCAAAGGCTCGAGCCCGCGGAGGTCTTCGGCAGCCAAAGGCCGCCCCATGCGATCTCGCACATAGCCCCTGAACCATTCGCGCAAGCTTCGGGCCTGCGCGGCAACCGCATCGAGTTCGCCCGGCATCGCCTGGGAACGCAACAACTTCAGCGTGCTTGAAGGCGCCAAGCCTGCCTGCTCCAGCCAGGCCAGCAGCCCATCGCCATTGGCGAGCCAATCGATTTCGCTATCCACCGGGGTCGCTATCGAATTGAGGAAATCCAGGCCGGACACGCCGGCGACGAATATGGCGGGAACATGGTCGTGATTCATTTCAGCTACCTCGCAAATGCAAATTATTGACATCAAGTGTAACCGCCTAAATGGCGCTTGACAAGTTATCTTGCGCATTGTAACCTGCATGAATCAAATTTAAAGGTTACAATTAAATTGCCAAGCAGTAACTTGCCAACCTCAACTGAAATGGAAAAGGAGTCGGAAATGTCGATCGAAAACGTGAACGTCGTACTCGCACATGGCGCATGGGCGGACGGAACGAGCTGGAGCAAGGTGATTGCCGCGTTAAAAGCAAGCAAGATCAACGCAACTGCCGTGCCGTTGCCGTTGACTTCATTGGCAGACGACGTCGCCGCTCTGGATAGGACGCTGGAGCGCCTGGATGGCCCCGTGGTGCTGGCGGGCCACGCTTATGCCGGCGTCGTCATCGCGTCGACGCGCAGCGAAAAAGTGCGCGCCCTGGTCTATGTCGCTGGGTTGGCGCCGGATGAGGGCGAAACCGTCGGCGACGTGTTTTACCGTGGAGCAGCTCACCCGCAAGCCCCCAAGCTGGCGCCGGATCGTCGCGGCTTCATCTGGCTGCCCGAAGATGCGTTCGGCTCGGCGTTTGCGCAGAACGCCAAGCCGGAAGAACTGGATTTGCTGGCAGCCGTTCAAAAGCCGATCGCCGTGCCCTGCATCAGCGTGGCGGTCGAACGGCCGCTGTGGAAGGACCGCCCGAGCTGGTACCTGGTTGCGGAAGAAGATCGCATGATCAGCCCCGAGACGCAGCGCTTCATGGCGGAAAGGATGAAGGCGCGGGTGCGCTCGCATCGAGTGGACCACACACCGATCCTTACTGCGCCGCATGTCGTGGCCGACATTATCTTGGAAGCCGTGCGCAATCCATAGAAATCGCGAAAGAACACTTTTGCGCTAACCCATAGAAATTAACCAATGCCGTTACCAAACCAAATCATGGAGTGTCATATGAAAAACATCGCTTATCGTTCTGCCGAAGTCAACGGCTTGAAAGTCTTTTATCGTGAAGCCGGCGTTGTCGGCGCCCCCAAATTGCTGTTGCTGCACGGTTTTCCCAGTTCAGGCCACATGTTCCGCGATTTGATTCCGCTGTTGGCCGATCGTTTCCATATCGTCGCGCCCGACCTGCCCGGATTCGGCCGCTCGGATATGCGGCCGAGAAGCGCATTCACCTACACGTTCGACGGCATCGCGGAAGTCATCGACCGCTTCACGGATTCAATCGGATTCGATCGGTTCGCCGTCTACGTTTTCGACTACGGCGCGCCGACGGGATTTCGCCTGGCCATGAAACGTCCGGAACGCATCACCGCGATCATTTCGCAGAACGGCAACGCCTACGAAGAGGGCCTCAGCGATGGCTGGAATCCCATACGCGCGTATTGGCAAAATCCGTCGGACGGGAATCGGCAAGCGCTACGCGCATTCCTGGCGCCCGAGTCGGTCGTATGGCAATACACGCATGGCGTCGACGACCTCACGGCAGTGTCCCCGGACGGCTACTCGCTCGATAACTTCTATCTTGCCCGACCCGGCGCGGACGAAGTGCAACTGGACCTGTTCGGCGACTACCGGAGCAACGTTGCGCTCTATCCCGCGTTCCAGCAATATTTTCGGACACATCAGCCCAAATTCCTTGCAGTCTGGGGCAACAAGGACCCGTTCTTCCTCCCCGCCGGCGCCAAAGCGTTCAAGCGCGATCTCCCGGAGGCGGATATACGGTTTTTCGACACCGGGCATTTCGCCCTGGAGACGCACGCCAATGAAATTGCAGCGGCAATCCGCGAGTTCTTGACTTCTTGATTCTTGAACAGGCATTGAGCTTGCCATGGACAATCACGGGCTGCACGCCATCATTGTTGGTAGAATTTTGCAAGGCTGGCAGCCATTCTCACAAACAGGAGAAATGACATGCTGAAGAAAGTCGCTATCGTCACAGGCGCAAGTCAAGGCATCGGCCGTTCCACAGCCATCCGGCTCGCAAAAGATTTCGCTTCAATCGTTCTGGTCGCACGCAATCGCAGCAATCTGGAAGACACGGCCGCGGCAGTAAAGGCAGCCGGCGCCGAGACGCTGACCATCGATATCGATCTCGCCGAAGCATCGGCGGCGCAGGCTGTGGTCGGACAAACGCTTGCTGCGTTCGGCCGCATCGATGCCCTTCTCAATATCGCCGGCGCCGTGCCGCAAATCGACGTTCTCGAGATGACGGACGAGCAGTGGGAAGGCGGCCTCGCACTCAAGCTGCACGGTGCCCGGCGGCTGACGATTGCCGCATGGCCCGCCCTGATGGAAGCGCGAGGCTCGGTCGTGCTGATGTCCGGGAATTCGGCCCTCTTTCCCAAGGCGCCGTATGCGGCAGTGGGCGCCATCAACGCGGCCATCGTCGCGCTCGCGAAGGCATTTGCCGATCGCGGCATCGCCGACGGCGTGCAAGTCAACAGCGTCTTGCCGGGGCCGGTGATGACGGGGCGCCGCAAATCCTACCTGAAACACTGGGCGCAAATCCACGACATGACAGTCGAGGAGGCAACGGAAAAATTTCCCCAGGAAGCCGGCATTGCACGCTATGGCGAGCCCGAGGAAATCGCCGAGTTGATGGCGTTCATCGTTTCGCCGGGCGCGCGTTGGATGACCGGTTCGGCATTGCGGATGGATGGGGGCGAAGTCAAGTCGACTTGATTGGCCGTTAGCGCAAGGCGCCTTCGGTTGGCATCAAAAAAGCGCGGCGCCTTCGCCCTGCCTGGCCGTCCGGGCAATTCGAGTCGGCGTCGCGCTGGCGGCACCGACTTGACGGTCACGCTTTGGCTGGCGACGGCCGCCCTTTGTCGCACGGTTCCCGCCCATGTGCCGCTCAAATCGACGGCGCGTGCCAGGCGTTGTTGCCCCACCGCGCTTGTCGCTGCCGAGATTGGCAAGCGGTCCCGCCGGCGTGCTACCCGCCGATGCCAGCCTCAGCACCGCGGCTCCCCGCAACCCCTCTATAATGTCCCGCTATGCCGCACCCAATCCAGTTCCACCGGGTGCGGCATAAACCGACGCAACGCCTGCGCCGCTGCCGTTATGGACGGCAGCGCAGCATGGCGCCCCAACACGTCATCGATCACGAAATCGAGACACTTTCCGGAGAATGAGGATGAACAAAACCGCTTCCGCCGTCCTGCCGCGCCTGGCGGCCGGTGCGATGGCCCTGTCCACGCTGTCGGCCGCGCTCTTTGCGCTGCCGGCCATGGCTGCGCCCGACGATACCGCTGCCGCAGCTGCCGCCACGCCGGCCGCAAAATCGCCTGCCGCCGGCGCGACGAAATACGATCCGCTGCACGCCTGGGCCGGTGGCGGCGATCCGGCACGGCTGGAAGCCTGGGTTGACCAGCATCTTGCCTCGGCGCAAAAGCATATCGACCGCATCGTCAAGAACAAGGGCGCGCATACGGTGGCCAACACGCTGCGCCCGTACGACGATGCCTACAACGACCTCAACATCGCCGCCAACGAAGCCTACGTGATGTTTGCCGTAGGCGGCAACGCCGCGCTGCGCGACAAGGCCCAGGCGCTCAATGAAAAGATTTCCGGCATCACCGCCGAGCTGGGGCTGAACCATGAGGTGTATGCCGCGCTGGCCGACGTGCACGCCGAGCACGCCGATGCGGCCACGCGCCACTACCTCGAGCGCACGCTGCTCGAATACCGCCTGGGCGGCGTCGACAAGGATGCCGCCACGCGCGCCAAGATCAAGGCGCTGCAGGACCGCATCACCTCGCTTTCGCTGCAATTCGGCCGCAACGTGCAGGAAGACGTGCGCAAGGTGTCGGTGAAGAAGGAACAGCTCGACGGCCTGCCCGACGACTACATCGCGCGCCACAAGCCCGACGCCGACGGCAATTACCAGATCACCACCGACCAGCCCGACCTGGGCCCGATGATGAGCTTCGGGCGCGATGCCACGGTGCGGCGCCAATTGATGCTGGCCTATAACGACCGCGCTTATCCGGCCAACAGCAAAGTCCTGCTTGATCTGCTGCAGGCGCGTCAGGACTTGGCCACCATCCTCGGCTACCCGACCTATGCCGACCTGGCGACGGCGGACCAGATGATGGGCAGCGCCGCCAATGCGCGTGCCATGCTCGACGAAGTCGGCGCCGCCTCGCGCGACGCTGCACAACGCGAATTCAAGATGGTGCTCGATTTCGCCAAGGGCAAGCAGCCCGGCCTGACCGAGATCACCGATGCCGACATGCGCTACTGGACCGAGCAATACCGCCGCGCCAACTACAACTTCGACGCCCAGTCGGTGCGCCCCTACTTCCCCTACGACGCGGTGCAAAAAGGCATCCTGAACGTGGCCTCGCGCCTGTTCAAGGTCGAATTCAAGCCGGTGCAGGACGCCAATATCTGGGATGCCTCGGTCGACGTGTTCGACGTCTACGATGCGGGCAAGCGCGTCGGCCGCATCTATCTCGACATGCACCCGCGCGCAGGCAAGGACAAATGGTTCTCGTCGCAGGCGCTGACGCCCGGCATTCGCGGCAAGCAACTGCCGGAAGGCATGCTGATCTGCAATTTCTCGGGCGGCGTCAAGGGTGATCCGGGCTTGATGCAATACGGCGAAGTGGTCACCTTCTTCCATGAATTCGGCCATCTCATGCATCATCTGCTGGGCAGCCAGAACGAGTGGGCCGGCCAGGGCGGCTTCAGCGTCGAAGGCGATTTCGTCGAAGCGCCATCGCAGATGCTGGAAGAATTCTTCAATGATCCCAAGCTGCTCGCCACCTTCGCCAAGAACGTCGACAACGGCCAGCCGATCCCGGCCGAGCTGGTCGGACGCATGACAGCGGCAGCGGCCTTCGGGCGCGGCTCATGGGTGCAGGCGCAACTGTTCTATTCGACGCTTTCGCTCGAACTGCACGACCGCGACCCGCGCACGATCGACCTCGATGCCATTTTGCAGAAGGATTTCAAGCGCTTCATGCCAACGACCTTCGTCGACGGCGACCACATGTACGACAGCTTCACGCACCTGACCGAGTATTCGTCGAACTACTACACCTACGTGCTCGACAAGGTCATCGCCATCGACTTCTTCGACCAGTTCGACAAGAACGACCTGATCGAAGGTCCGACCGCGATGCGTTACCGCCATAGCGTGCTGGAACCGGGCGCAACCAAGCCGGCAGCGGAATTGGTGAAAGACTTCCTCGGCCGGCCGCAGAGCATCGAGCCGCTGAAGGCATGGATCGGGCGCGAGTTCGAAAGCGCGCCGAAGTAAGACGTAGATCGGCACGCGGTTGCCGTGCAAATCCGGCGAAGCGCACGATGCGTTTCGCCGGGTGCGCCGCCGAAGTCCGCTTGAACGCTAGTGCTTCATGTGTTCCATGTCGGCATAGGCGCGCTCCAGCTCCGCCACGCGGCTGGCGAAGATGCCGGCGGCGCGTTCCACCATCTGGCGCTGGCTGATCCTGGCGCCGAAGAAATGATCGAGCAGCGTTTGCGGGTCGGCGCCAAAGCCTTCGCGCAGCAAAGTGTTGTAGCGTTCCGCGAAGCCTTTGGGATCGTGTTGCAGGGCGTCGAGCATGTTGGCGGCGACGAGGCCGGAATAGAGGTAATTCACGAGGTAGAGCGGGTCTTGATACATCAAGCGCTTGCTGGCCCAGACGTGCTTCAGTTCGGGGTCGATGGCGGGCCAGATTTCGTATTGTTGCCACACGCCGAGCGCGGTCGCGTCGAGGTCGGCGGCGTTGTTGATTTTGCCGGCTGCAGTGCCGTCGTAGATGCTTTCTTCAAGCGCCGTTTCTTCCGCCGAACCGAATAGCTGGAAGGCCATGTTGTCGAGGCCGGCTTCGAGATAGTAGGCGCGGATGGCCGGATCTTTGGCTTGTTCGGCCAGGTAGTCGTACATGAGGAATTCGTTCAGCGTAGCATAGGCTTCGAACAGCCAGTGCGGGCCTTCCTGGTAGAGCGGCGAGGTGCCGGCTTCATTCATGAGCTGGCCGTGCACGGCGTGGCCGCCTTCGTGGACGATGATGCGCGTGTCGGCGACGTAACCGTGGCCATAGCTCTGGATGAAGAGGCCGGAAGGCACGCCGGGCGCGTAGGCGGAATAGCCGTCGGCCACGCGCTTGCCCGGCAGGGCGGCGATGTCCATGCGGCCGTTGGCGGGATCGAGCAAGTCGCGGAAGTGATTGACGTAGTCCTGCCCCAAGGGCGCCAACGCGCGCAGCGTGACGTCGCGCGACTGGTCCAGCGTAAGCTGGGGAATCGTTTTGCCGGGCGGGGTGTAGGCGAGGTCCCAGGAATGCGGTTCCGTGCTACCGGCTTGCCTGGCGGCGTGGTCCGCGCGCAGCTGCTGGTAGCGCTTGTAGATGGCGGTGTGTTCCTTGAATTGCGCCAGCGCAGCGTCGACGCGTTCGCGGTCGAGCGCATCGTTGAAGTAGGCGGCGGCCACGGCATCGGGGAATTTGTGCAGCTTGGCTTGTTTGTCGTTCTGCCTGACCACGCCCAGCAGATTGGCCGCATACAGTTCGGCGCGTGCATCGATTTGCTGCCAGCGGTATTGCCAGGCGGTCTGGCGCACCTTGCGGTCGGGGTCGTGGGCCAGCAGATCGGCGTCGGTTTTGCTGTCCCTGACGCCGGCGGCGGTGTCGATTTTGAGCGAAGGCGTGGTCCTTAGCGTCTGCTGGTAGATGTTCCACAGCGCATCGGCGGCCGGCTGCGTGACGGTATCGAGGGCATCCTGCTCGTCCGGCGGCAGCTCATGCGGCGCCGAGCGCACCACACTCTGATAGTAATAGCGGTAATGCTGCAGCTCCGGCGCTTGCGCCACGGCACGGTCGAAGGCTGCCTGGTCGAGCGCGTGCAGAGTGGCGTCGACCGAATCCATCAGCCGGTCGCCGATGGCGCCGACCTGATGGCGCGATTCGGCGGCGGCGTTGTTGTCGATGTCGCGGCTGGCCTGCAGCTTGAAATAGCGCGCATGGCGCGTCAGTTTGCCCATGAGCTCGGCCGCGGCTTGCAGGTGTTCGTAAAGCGCCTTGCCGTCTTCGGGCTTGGCAGCAACCAGGCGGTCGGTTTCGCGCTTGCATGTGGCGAGGTCGCTTGCTTCGGCTTCGGGTGAGGGGAAGTAGCGCGTCAGGTCGATGGCATAGGCTTGCCCGGCGGCTGCAGCGCCATCGGGGCTGGACGCCCAGGCGTGGCCGGCCAGGGCGAGTGTGGTTGCCAGGGCGATGACGGATTTCGCCATACGGCGGGTGCGCGGCGCATGTTTGGTTGTCGGGGCGGTGGTGTGCATAGGGGTTTTCCGGTCGTCCTCGTTGGTTTGTGGATTGCAGTTCCAGGCTGTGAATATAGGCAAAAGGGCAGAGGAAATCTTTCCTGCGCTTAGCGGATTTGTCTTTTTCTAGCGCGCCGGTGATTGGCGTGCCGATGCGCCACACGCAAGGCATTGCCATGGTGCATGAAATCCGGTTGTGAAGAAAGAATGCCATATACTGGACACGTGGCGGGTGCCTGCCGACGATGCGAGGAGCCAATGGTGAGAGAAGCGCTGCATGTGAGGTCGACGCGATACAAGCCGGACCAGGTCTATGCGCCGCACGTCCATCAAGAGACGCTGTTCTGCGTGCTGCTTGGCGGGCGTTATACGGAACGCATCCACGGCCGCGAAACCGAGCACAGCGCCGGCGACGTATTGGTCTGCCCCATGAACACGCCGCACTCCCAGCGCATCGGCGGCACCGGGGCGCACAAGATGCTGTTCGGCCCTGCGGAATCGACGCTGGCCTATCTCGGCGAACTCGGCCTGGCGCTGGACCGTGCGCCGGCAATCCGCAACGAGGAGTGCGCGGCCTTGGGGCAGCGGCTGGCCAATGAGCTCGGCCATCACGACCCCTATAGCGCGCTCGCCCGCGAGGGCATTGCCATGGAATTGCTGGCGGCGTTCGCGCGCTGCGATGCGCACATCGTGGAGCGGCCCGGCGTGCCGGCCTGGATTCGGCTGGCGCGCGACTACCTGCACGCAACGCTCGACGCGCCCGGCAGCCTCGACGACATCGCGCATGAGGTGGGCCGCCATCCGGTCCATCTGGCGCGCGAATTCAAGCGGCACTATGGCGAAACCGTCGGCGCCTACCAACGTCAATTGCGCACCGCGCGTGCCGCCGAACTGTTGCGACGCGGCGCCCTGCCCCTGACGGAGGTTGCACTCGAATGCGGCTTTGCCAGCCATGCGAATCTCTGCCGCACTTTCAAGGCAGCTTATGGCATGACGCCGTCGGCTTATCGGGAGATGCGGCGCGCCATGTAGGGTCAGGCCATGAAATTAGAGGATGTGCTCTACTCGCCGCAGCAGCGCAACCTCCGATGGGCGGAGCGGCCACATTCACTGCAAGATGAGGCATTTTGCATGGAAAAACCATTGCGCAGTCAATCAAGTGTTGCTTTTGCGCATTTGCCAAAAAGCACGGTAGTTCGCTAGACTAGGGCTCCGATCCCATCAGCTCGGCCATGGGGTGTTTGCCCTGTGTCAAAATACTTAACACATAAAATATATTCAGGAGACGCACATGCGCATTCCCTATGCATTCGGTCTTGCTGCGCTTGCCGCAGGCGCCCTTTCGGCGTGCGGCGGCGGAGGCAGTTCAGGCGGCACCGTCAACCCCAGCACCACACCCGGCACCTTGATCGATTCCCCGCCGATCCGTGTTGCTTCGCTGGACCTGGCAGACCTGACGGCGCAGCTCGGCTCCTCGGCGCAAGGCCAGCAATTGCTGGCGCTGGCGGGCGCACCGACTTGCGGCGTCGATTTCCACTACTTCCAATACCAAACCACCGGCGCACAGGCGGAACAGACTACGGCATCGGGCGCGATCATGGCGCCGACGGGCGGCTCGGGCTGCACCGGCGCGCGGCCCATCCTGGTCTACACGCACGGTACCGCGTCGACCAAGGCCTATAACATCGCCAACATCACCGACCAGACCAATGAAGCCTGGCAGGAAAGCGCGATCGTCGCCGCCTTCTATGCCGCGCACGGCTACATCGTCGTGGCCTCGAACTATGCCGGCTACGATTCCTCGACGCTGCCTTACCATCCCTATCTGAACGCCGACCAGCAATCACAGGACGTGATCAACGCGCTCAAGGCGGCACGCACGGCCATCTCGGCCGGCCTGCCTTCGGGCGTGTCGGATAACGGCAAGCTCTTCGTCACGGGCTATTCGCAGGGCGGCCACGTGGCCATGGCCACGCATCGCGCCATGGAAGCAGCCGGCATGACGGTGACGGCAGCAGCGCCGATGTCCGGCCCCTATGCCATGGAAGCCTTCGGCGATGCGGCCATCGCCTACAGCAACCCGGGCCTGGGCGGCACGATCTACTACCCGATGATCATCAACAGCTACCAGCACGCCTACGGCAACATCTATCAGTCCCTGAGCGACATCTACAGCTCGACCTACGCCACCGGCATCGATACGCTGATCCCCGGCCAGTACACCTTCGATGAGCTGTACAGCTCGGGCAAGTTGCCCGAATTCGCCGTGTTCGACAGCACCACACCGGGCCAGGACGGCCAACCGGGTACCGGCATTGCGGCACTCGACGCCGCCATGGCGGTGCCCAATCCGGCCACCAACCCGATCGGCGCGCTCGGCTTCGGCAATCCCTACCTGTTCAACAACAGCCTGCGCGTGTCGTATGCGCTCGATGCGGCAGCCAACCCGGACGGCCTGATCCCGACCCCTTCCAACCTGATGCCGGCGGCCAACCCGGCTTCGCCGCTACGCCAGGCCTTGAAGAAGAACGACCTGCGCGGCTGGACACCCAAGGCGCCGATCCTGATGTGCGGCGGCATGAACGATCCGGAAGTGTTCTACCAGATCAACACGCTGACCATGAAGGCGCTGTGGGCGCAGCAAGTGGCTGACGGCCAGGTGACCGTGGTCGACGTCGACCCCACCACCAACGGCAACACCGCCAACGCAGGCCAGGTCACCACCATCATCGGCACGATTGCCGCCGGCGTGCTGGCGCAAGAGCCTTCCGCCTCGGCAACCAAGATCGCCGCCGACGTGCAAACGGCTGTGGCAGCCTACCCCGCCTTTGCCGGCTACTTCAGCGCACCGGGCGTGCCGAATTCGCCGCAGGGCGTCTCGGTGCTGCTCTATGCCGGCGTGGCGTCGCAAGCCGTCGCCACCTTCCTGGCACAGGGCGTGACGTCGCCGACGACGATGGCGTCCGACGTGGGCGAGGCCTTGGTCTCCTACTACCATTTCCCGCTCACGCAGAGCGCTTGTGAAGTCGCTGCACAAAGCTTCTTCGCCAACTTCTAATCGGGGACCAGACATGATTTCGCGTAACTACAAGAAGAGCACTCTCGCCCTCGCCGCCGCATTGGCCGGCTTTGCCGGTGCGGCCCACGCCGACGACAGCGTGCCCGCCAACTCGGTGCATGTCGGCGCCTACTTCGTGCACTTCGATTCCAGCGCCCAGGACGTCAGCGGCCCATTCACGCCGGCCGGCATCAACCTCTCGGTGGATAACGTGACGACGGCGTATTTCGCCTATGTGCGGCACCTCGACAGCCACTGGAGCATCGAGCTGGCCGGCGGCGTGCCGCCCACCACCAAGACCTATGGCAAGGGCCCGGCGACGGTCGGTTCCGTCCCGTTCAACGGCCAGGAAGTGGCGACGGCCAAGTGGCTCTCGCCTTCGGTGCTGGCCGAGTATTCGTTCGGCGACCCGAGCAGCGCCTTCCGTCCCTACGTCGGCCTGGGCTTCAACTACACGAAGTTCTACGACCGCGATTCCACGGCGGCCGGCAATGCGGCCAACGGCGGGCCGACGGCGATCAGCCTGTCGAATGCGATGGGCCCGGCTGCCACGGTGGGCCTGGAATACAAGATCAACCGCGACTGGAGCCTGTTCGCGTCCTACTCGGCGGCGTCGGTGGACAGCAATTACGTCTCAACCACCTCGGGCGTCCAGCGTTCGACGACGATCCACTTCGATCCGGAAGCGCTGGTCCTGGCCATAGGCTATTCGTTCTAGGCAGCTGCGTTTCACCATCCCCCGCCGGCCTTCGCGCGGGCAGGGGATGGCTTCACATCATTGCGGGCTGCCCGCCCCATCGTCCGGTGCGCCGAACAAGTCTTCCAGCTTCTGGCGCTGATTGGCGTCGCGCTTCACCGTGCTCTTGCGCCCGGTGAACTCTTCCTCGATATTGTCGCGGTAAAAACTCCACTGCACGCCTGAAGCGGAAAACCGGCGCCACAAGTCGCCGTTCACCCCGGCGTAATCGATAGCGCTGCCGTCCTCGAACTCGACGCGCAAGACGCGGTCGTGTGCATCGTAGCCGATGGCACGCAGCTTGCCGGCGTTGATCTTCTTCATTTCCATGTCATGCTCCATACTTGGCGGCGTTCGCGGATGGTTGGATACAAGTATGCCAGAAGGCGGGCCATGCATGGCGTTGCCCGGCGTCACTATTGGCCCGGGGAATTTCCCGGCGATGCGGCGGTCAAACGGTGACGTTGCGCGGCATTCGGCTGCGCGATCCAAACACCTACCGGGGAGACCTGCCATGAACCGCAGCACAGGTGTCTATCTGCTGATCGGATTGAACGTCGTCTGCTACCTGCTGGAGCAGGCGATGGGCGATCCTTTCATCGCGCAATTCGCGTTGATGCCGCTGGACCAGGGCTTCATGCCGTGGCAGGTGGTGACGTATGCCTTTCTCCACGGCAGTGCCGCCCACATCTTCTTCAACATGTTCGGCCTGTGGATGTTCGGACGCGACATCGAGTATTCGTTCGGCACCGTGCGCTTCCTGGCGATCTATTTCGCCAGCATTCTTGCCGCAGCAGGAACGCAATTGCTGGTCACCACGCTGATGAACAATCCCGAACCGACCATCGGCGCTTCGGGCGGCGTGTTCGGCATTCTGCTGGCATTCGCGGTGCTGTATCCCAAACGCACCATCGTGCTCTTGATCCCGCCGATTCCCATGCCGGCCTGGGCGTTCGTCACGCTGTACGGCGTTATCGAGCTGACGATGGGCGTCACCGGCGCGCAAGCCAGCGTGGCGCATTTTGCCCATTTGGGCGGGATGCTGGGGGCGGGGCTGATGCTGGCGATCATGTGGTCCAGGCGGCGGCTTTAGGCTGCGAATCCTGCATTTCCGTGATAGCGTATGCGGTGTGCGGCGCCGATGTTTGGCGTCGTCTGCCACAAGGGTCATGAGGATGAGGGATACGATGAGTCGATTCACGCAAGCCGCTGCGGCAACGCTGTTGTTATCCACCATGCTAGCGGCGCAGGCCGACAATGGCGCGTCCGCAACGCTGCCGATTCCGCCGTCGGGCGTGATCGGCGTCGACCGTGCCGCGATGCTGACGCCGGAATACTGGATCGCCCGCGCAAACACGCCGGACAAGCTGCTGCTGACGCCGCAGCAGATCGAGGAAATGAATGCCAAAAGCAATAGCACAGACCCGGCCACGCGCGACCTGACCAGGGTTGCGCCCGTGCTGTCGCGCGAACAGGTGCTGGCGTGGCTCAAGGAAGCCGCCAATCCGCCGACCAAGCCGCTGGTCAATGCCAAGGGTGAAGAAATTCCCGCCGCCGAGATCGCTGCGGCCCAGGCCAACGCCGGCGTCGATAAAGTGGCCGCCAGCACACCCGCACGTTACGGCTTGAGCGTGCGCCGCGCGACCTTGCGCACCTATCCCACCACGCTGGCGGCCTATGCCACCAAGGATTCGACCGACTTCGAAGTATTCCAGGGCGGTGTGCTGTTCCCCGGCGAGCCGCTGGTCATTGCGCACGAAAGCGTGGACGGTCAGTGGTTCTTCGCCCTCACCACGCAAGGCCCGGTATGGATCAAGAAGATCGACGTCGCTGTCGGCGCCGCCGCCGAGGTGTTCGGCTATACGCGGCAGCAGCCTTACCGCGTCGTCACCGGCGACAAGATACGCACGGTCTACACGCCGGAGGCGCCGGAAGTGTCGGAGTTGCAGCTCGACATGGGCACGCGCGTGCCGCTGGCCGCATTGCCTGAAGGCGAGCCGGTCAACGGCCAGGGGCCCTACGTATCGTGGACCGTGATGCTGCCGGTGCGCCATGACGACGGCACGCTGGGTTTCGAGCCGGCGCTGGTGCAAAAGATCAAAGACACCACGCCGGGCTATCTGCCGCTGACGCGCGAAAACATCATCCGCCAATCGTTCAAATTCCTCGGCGAACGCTACGGCTGGGGCCACCAGTACAATGCGCGCGATTGCAGCGGTTTCACCAGCGACGTCTACCGCAGCATGGGCGTACTCGTACAGCCGAACTCCGGCGCGCAGGGCGCCAGCCCCGCCTTCCGGCATCAATTGTTCACGGCGGCCGATTCGCATGTAGTGCGCCTCAAGGCAGTGATGCAGGCGCAAGTCGGCGACCTGATCGTGGTGCCCGGCCACGTGCTGATGCTGCTGGGCCAGGTCGACGGCCAGCCCTATGTGATCCAGGACGTGCCCTACGCCGTGTTCCACGATCCCGCAACGGGCAAGGTACGCATGACCAAGATCAACGAGGTGTCGGTGACGCCGTTGCTGCCCTTGATGGCGGACGACAAGAACACCTACGTCGATGCAATGACGAGCCTGGTGCATGTGACGGCGCGTTGAATGCGTTGCCGCAGGTGTTGTAGTTAAGCGCAAATAATTTGCGTGTAATGCAAGTTATTTGTTGATCAAGCAAAATTAATCTGGCACACTGTCTTCATCGGTTCGGTGTCGAACCCTTTATTGACAGGCTCCAGATGAAAACCGCGCAAAACAATCCGATCTTGCCGTCGCGCCATACGCCGGGTGCGGGCTCTTGCATCGGTGTCCAGCCACTGCAGTCAATCCACGAGATGCCTCTCCTGCAGCGCGCTATTGTCCGTGTTGCGTCGGCGCTCGATTTCTTCGTTCGCGAAGCCTTGCCGCTCGCCTTGCCCAGCGATGGTTTCCAGCCCGAGAACGACACGCTGTGCAGCGCGCACTGGAACCGCATCTATCTCATCCGGGGAGCCAAGCTGTAGCCGGTAGGCTTTCCCGATTTGACGACGAGCGCAAGCCCGGATGCTTCGCAAGAACGCCGGGCTTGTTCTTTTCCGTTCCTGGCATGCTCGGTTCAGTTGATCCAGAACAAATAGCGCAACTGGCGCAAGCCGGTGCCGTCTTTCTGGCTTTGTTCCATCAATGCCGGCAGGCTCGACAAAGGGTGGCGCGCGTCGATCTTGTGGCAGTACGGTGTGGCGAAGACGCTTCTTTGGGTGAAGAAACCCTCGCCGAAGCTGGCCGGCGGATGGAGCGAGAACTCATGGATGTCCAGCGCGAAACCCGCCGGGCAGAATCGCATCGTGGGGGGAAGCTGGTCCTCATGCGGCAAGCCCAGCAGCTTCGTGCCCTGCATCAGCGCTTTCAATTCCGCAATGGTCTTGCCCCAGGTGACGAAGTCCCTGGCGTCGAGTGCGATCGGGAAGGCGCTGTCGGTCTGCTTCGGGTTGGCGATCCACTCCTCGCTGTTGCTCTTTTCGGCAAGCACCGACTGGCGGGTTTTCTCCGAGTTGTCGAAGCCTTGCGAATACATGTCCACGGCGTGCCGGTACAGCGCCGGCTGCGTCAGGGTGAAATTGAAGTGCTCATCGACGTGGTAGGCGCGCAGGGCGCTCAAGAGCCCTTCGATGAAGTCGTGATACGACAAGGCCCACAGCACGTCGCTCTGGTCGATGCGGATGGCGGCGTCGAGCCGGTATTCGCGTTCGTAATAGGCTTCTTCATTGTTCGGCATGGCGATAAGCGCAGGCTGATCGCTGCGCCTTGGAATGGCGAAGAAGTATTTTTCCCAGGTCTCGGTCTTGCTGTCGCCGTTCAAGTCAAGCTGCCATTGGCTAGGCACGAGGCGCAAGGACTTGCGCTTGCCGAGATGGATTTTCTCCAGCACTTCGCGCGAGGCGGCAAGCCGCTCCAGCGCGTAGTCGATCTCCTTGCCCACTTCCCCGATGATTTGCTGCTGCGAGGGTTTTTCCGTGCCGAGCCGCTTCATCCCTTGATCGGCCCAGGTGACGATTTGCTTCGTCAGCGATGTGTCGCTGCAGAGGACGAAGGCCACGCGTTCGTCATCGTTGGTCAGCGCAGCGGCGTCGGTAGCGGCCATGGCGCTGCAGGTGGCGTTATAGCCGTCGGTTGTCGTGAAGTCCGCTGCCTGCGCGGATGCGGCGAAGCAAAGGGCGCAATAGGTGACGCAATATGCAGCGCCGAGCAAAGTGAGTTTCATCGTGCCTTCCTGGAGGTCGTTGGAGCGACGCCAGAATAACGGCACAGGCCGCGCCACACCAAGTGAAAACACCTGGTGTGGCGCGGCTATTGGAACAGTAGCCTGAGGCGATACCTAAAGCAGCGCATGCCGACACCGGCATGCGCTCGCATCAAGTGCTCGCGTCAAGTGCACACATCGCGCGCCTACATCACCCGCGTGAGGCGCTCTCTGGCATTGTCGGGCTCATGATGCGGCGCTTCTTCGCTGCGGCGATACGAGCCGGCGTCGAAGTCCTGCGCGAAGTCGTCCACGTGCACGGCGCGCGTGGCCAGGCGGGCGAAGTCGAAAAGGACGCCTTGTTCCTGCGGCGTGATCATGTTCTTTGCGGCGGCGGTCCTGGCCCAGTTTTCCATCAAGGGCAGGCTTTGCGGCAGCGGTTCGAGGCCATGGTCGTGTATCGTCGCCTTCAGGCGTTTCTCTATCGCTTCGACTTCCGGCCACAGGTTGAAGGCCTGCTCGATGCAGGCGATGGAATCGGCCGCATCGCGGTGGACGTAGGAACCGGCCAAGAGTCGGGTGCGGGTATCGCCTGCTGTTTGCAATGCATGCGCCACCTCGCTGCCGAGCGTGTCGGACGGCGCATAGTAAGGCAAGCCGAGCGGGAACATCACGATGCGCGCGAACACCGACAAGCCGACATTGGGGAAATTTTCCAGCACGCCGACCATGGCCAGTTGCGCCTTCTGCAAGGCATCGAGGATGGCCCAATGCGCCAGCGGCAAGTCGTTGCGCGGGCGGCCGTCGTCTTCAAAACGCTTCAGCACGGCCGAGACCAGGTAAAGCTGCGACAGCACGTCGCCCAGGCGCGCCGAGATGCGTTCGCGGCGCTTCAATTCGCCACCCAGCGTGAACATGGCAAGGTCGGTCATGAAGGCGAACGCGGCGGACATGCGGCTCACCGCGCGGTAGTACGGCGCCAATTCTTCCGGCGCCGCATCGGGCGCCGCCGCCAACAGGCCGGCCGAAAGGCCGTAGACCAGCGAGCGTGCGAAGTTGCGCAGCGCAAAGCCGACATGGCCGAAGAAGGCGTCGTCGAAATCGGCCTCGCCCTTGCGCTGATCCGGTTCATGCACCGCGTGCATTTCCTTGAGCACGTAAGGATGTGAGCGGATCGCACCCTGGCCGAAGATGATCAGGCAGCGCGTCAAAATGTTGGCGCCTTCGACCGTGATGCCGATCGGCAGTTGCTGATAGGCGCGCGCGAGGAAGTTGCCCGGCCCCATGCAGATGCCCTTGCCGCCCAGGATATCCATGCCGTCGTTGACGACCATGCGGCCGCGTTCGGTGACGTGGTATTTGGCGATGGCCGAAATCACGGCCGGCTTCTCGCCCATGTCCACCGCACCGGCCGAGAGACGGCGCGCGGCATCCATCAGATAGAGATTGCCGCCCATGCGCGCCAGCGCTTCCTGTACGCCTTCGAACTTGCCGATCGGCGTCTTGAACTGGTGGCGGATCGCGCAATAGGCGCCCACGCCGCGCACGGCCATCTTGGCCATGCCCACATTGGTCGACGGCAGCGAAATGGCGCGTCCTGCGGCCAGGCATTCCATCAGCATGCGCCAGCCGCGGCCGATCTGGGCCTGGCCGCCGATGACCCAGTCCATCGGAATGAATACGTTCTCGCCCGAGGTCGGGCCGTTCTGGAACACGGCGTTCAGCGGCCAGTGGCGGCGGCCCGTGACTACGCCGGGGTGCTTGGTCGGGATCAGCGCGCAGGTGATGCCGAGATCTTCCCCGCCGCCGAGCAAGCCATCGGGGTCGCTGACGCGGAAGGCCAGCCCCAACAGCGTGGCAATCGGCCCCAGCGTGATGTAGCGCTTGGACCACGTGACGCGCAAGCCCAGCGTTTCACTGCCTTCGAACATGTCGCTGCACACCACGCCGATATCGGGGATCGCGGCGGCGTCCGAGCCGGCATAGGGGCTGGTCAGCGCGAAGCAGGGCAGCTCCTTGCCCGCAGCCAGGCGCGGCAGGTAATGATCCTTCTGTTCCTCGGTGCCATAGTGCAGCAGCAGCTCGGCCGGGCCGAGCGAATTCGGCACCATCACCGAGACGGCCAGTGCGGACGAGCGCGTCGACAGCTTCATCACCACCTGTGAGTGCATGTAGGCGGAAAATCCTTTGCCGCCGTACTGCTTCGGGATGATCATGCCGAGGAATCCCTTGTCCTTGACGAATTGCCAGGCATGCGGCGGCAAGTCCTGCCAGGTTTGCGTGCTGTGCCAATCGTCGACCATGGCGCACAATTGCTCCACCTCGTTGTCGAGGAAGGTTTGTTCCTCTTCAGTCAGGCGCGGCGCCGGTGCCTGCAGCAGTTTCTTCCACTGCGGCATGCCCGAGAACAGATCGGCATCCCACCACGTGGTGCCGGCTTCGAGCGCATCGCGTTCGGTGGGCGACATGGCGGGCAGAATCTTTTTGAACTTGGCGAAAATCTTCGGCG
>Ga0302314_10007181_pt1 | contig 20067 bp, 20 predicted proteins | sample III_Palsa_N2_3_FD_200533 | JGI IMG/M metagenome (GOLD analysis project Ga0302314, IMG submission 200533) | Peat permafrost microbial communities from Stordalen Mire near Abisko, Sweden - III_Palsa_N2_3 | ecosystem: Environmental > Terrestrial > Soil > Palsa > Peat permafrost | place: Sweden... | reverse complement strand
GCCCACCAGCCGCGTCTGAACGCCCTGATTACGGTCACGGCGACCACGGCCATGCAGGAGGCCGCGCTCGCCGACGGCGTGCTCGCGCGCGGCGGCGGCGGCCCGCTGACCGGTATCCCTCTGGTTCACAAGGATATCTTCTGCACGGAGGGGGTGCGGACCACCTGCGCCTCGAGGATGCTCGACAACTTCATCGCCCCCTACGATGCGACCGTCGTGGCGAAGCTCAAGGCCGAAGGCATGATCATGCTGGGCAAGGCCAATATGGATGAGTTCGCGATGGGCTCCTCCAATGAGACCAGCTACTACGGCCCGGTGCGCAATCCCTGGAACCCTGAGCTGGTCCCGGGCGGCTCCTCGGGCGGCTCGGCGGCAGTGGTCGCGGCGCGCCTCGCACCCTTCGCCACGGCCACCGACACCGGGGGCTCGATCCGCCAGCCGGCCGCGCTGTGCGGCATTACCGGTTTCAAACCGACCTACGGGCGCGTTTCCCGCTACGGCATGATCGCCTTCGCCTCGAGTCTCGATCAGGGTGGCACGCTCACCGCCTCGGCCGAGGACGCGGCGCTGGTGCTGCGTGCCATGGCCGGCTTCGATCCGCGCGACTCGACCAGTGTCGATCGCCCGGTGCCCGACTATGTCGCAGCCCTCGGGCAGCCGCTCGCGGGCCTGAAGATCGGGCTGCTCCAGGAGTTCTTTGAGAAGGGTCTCGATCCTGAGAATGAGCGCTGCGTGCGCGAGGCGCTGGCGCTGTACGAGAAGCTCGGTGCGCAGCTGATCGAGGTGAGTCTGCCGAACCTTGCGCTGTCGGTGCCGGCGTACTACGTGGTGGCCCCGGCCGAGTGTTCCTCGAATCTTGCGCGCTTCGATGGCGTGCGCTTCGGGCACCGCGCCAAGGATCCGAAGGACCTGATGGATCTGTACAAGCGTTCGCGCGGCGAGGGCTTCGGCGCCGAGGTGAAGCGGCGCATCATGACCGGCACTTACGTGCTCTCGGCCGGCTATTACGATGCGTTCTACATCAAGGCGCAGAAGGTGCGGCGCCTGATCGCGGATGATTTCGCTCAGGCGTTCGACAAGGTCGACGTGGTCATGGGGCCGACGACGCCCACCGCGGCATTCGCGCTGGGCGCGAAGACCGCCGATCCGATCACGATGTACCTGAATGACATCTACACCATCGGCGCTAATCTCGCGGGCCTGCCCGCGATGTCCATCCCCTGCGGCATGGTGCAGAACCTGCCCGTGGGTCTGCAGATCATCGGCCGGCATTTCGCCGAAGACCGGCTGTTGAGCACCGCGCACGCCTATCAGCGTGAAACCGACTGGCACACCCGTGTCCCTGCTGGCTATGAATAACGAAACCTGGGAAACCGTCATCGGGCTGGAGATCCACGCCCAGCTGGCGACGAATTCGAAGATCTTCTCGGCCTCGGCCACCACCTATGGCGCGCCGCCGAATGCGCAGGCGAACCTGGTGGACCTGGGCTATCCGGGCGTGCTGCCGGTGCTGAACCAGGCCGCGGTCGGCATGGCCGTGAAGTTCGGCCTCGCGATCGCGGCGCAGATCACGCCGCTGTCGGTGTTCGCGCGCAAGAATTACTTCTATCCGGACCTGCCGAAGGGCTACCAGATCAGCCAGTACGAGCTGCCGATCGTCGGCAAGGGTCACATGGACATCGTGCTCGAGGACGGCGCGGTCAAACGCATCGGCATCACCCGCGCGCATCTGGAGGAGGATGCAGGCAAGTCGCTGCACGAGGGCCTGGGTGCCTTCTCCGGCATCGATCTGAACCGTGCCGGCACGCCGCTGGTGGAGATCGTGTCCGAGCCGGACATGCGCTCGGCGAAGGAGGCGGTCGCCTACCTCAAGAAGATCCACACCCTGGTGCGGTATCTGGAAATCTGCGACGGCAACATGCAGGAGGGCTCGTTCCGCTGCGACGCCAATGTCTCGGTGCGCCGCCGCGGCGCCGAGAAGTTCGGCACCCGCGCGGAGATCAAGAACCTCAACTCCTTCCGCTTCGTCGAGAAGGCGATCAATTACGAGGTGGTGCGCCAGATCGACATCATCGAATCCGGCGGCCGGGTGCTGCAGGAGACCCGCCTGTACGACCCGGACAAGGGCGAGACCCGCTCGATGCGTTCCAAGGAAGAGGCCAACGACTACCGCTATTTTCCCGATCCGGATCTGCTCCCGGTCGCCGTCGATGAGGCGTTCATCGCCCGGGTGCGCGCGACGCTGCCGGAGCTGCCGGATGAAAAGGCCGCGCGCTTCGTCTCAGCCTTCGGCCTCTCGGCCTATGATGCCGGGGTGCTCACCGCCAGTCGCGAGCTGGGCAACTACTACGAGGCTGTGGTGCACGAGATCCCGCAGGATCCGAAGCTCGCGGCCAACTGGGTCATGGGCGAACTGGCCGCGGCTTTGAATCGCGACGGGGTGGACATCGCCGACAGCAAGTTGAGCGCCACGCGGGTCGCGGGACTGCTCAAGCGCATTGCCGACGGCACCATTTCCGGCAAGATCGCCAAGGAGGTCTTCGAGGCCATGTGGGCCGGCGGCAGCGATGCCGATTCGGTGATTGCCGAGAAGGGTCTGAAGCAGATCTCCGATCCGGGGACAATCGAGAAAGCCATCGATGAGGTCATGGCGAAGAGCCCGGGCCAGCTGGCCGATTATCGGGCCGGCAAGGACAAGCTCTTCGGCTTCTTCGTCGGCCAGGTCATGAAGGCGACCGGCGGCAAGGCCAACCCGGCGCAGCTCAACGAACTGCTCAAGAAGAAGCTGGCTTAAGGGGCGCTGCGAGTTTGAGTGCGTGGTCACGTACATCGCGTGGCCACGCGCCGATGAGGGCGGCGAACCGCGGCGCATCGCCGGCGAAGAGCGCACGCGTCGCCTCCTCGAAGCCCGGCAGATCCCCTGCCATTGCCGCCATGAAATGATAGGTGCGCTCCTGCGCCTGCCGCCGTTCGTCCCTGCCGCTGAGGTCCCGCCGGGCCTCCTCCACGAGTTTGCGCAGCGCCACGGAGGCACCTCCCGGCTGGGTCGCGAGCCACTCCCAATGACGCGGGAGCAGCGTGACTTCCCGGGCGACCACCCCGAGTTTCGGGCGGCCGCGGGCGACGAGTCGCGCCAGCACCGCGGCATCCGAGCCGCGGGTGTCGACATCGCGCGAGCGCCCGCTGCTGTCGTCGAAGATCAGCAGCGGTCCCGCGGCGCCGCGTTCCTGGGCCCGTTTCACTGCCAAAGCGAGCTCGCCGAGGGCGCCGGAGGCGAGGTGACGGGTACCGTCAAAGGCCGTGTAGGTCGGATTCATCGATGTATTTTACCCGGGTACAAATGACAGTTAATTATATCCGGGTCAAAATCACGGCGTATCCGGCGTTCGGGGTATTGTGAATGAGGAGAAGTGCCCCCAAAGTGGGCGGCATGAACACCGAATTCAGCGCACCGGAGCAGGTGCAACGTTTTATCTTCGAGGGACGACCCGTGCGTGGGCATTGGGTGGGGATAGGCCAGGGCTGGCGCAATCTGCGCCAGTTCCGCGAATACTCGCCGCCGGTGCAGGAACTGCTCGGCCAGGCCGTCTGCGCCGCGTTGCTGCTGGCGGCCACTCTCAAGTTCAAAGGCACGCTGACACTGCAGCTGCAGGGTAACGGCGCCGTCGGCCTGCTCGTCGCGCAGTGCACTCACGACTTCCGTTATCGCGCGCTGGCGCGCGCGCAAGGGGAGGGTGCGGCGACCTCACTGACGCCGGAGGTCTTCCGCTGGCTGGTGGGCGAGGAGGGTCGCCTGACGGTGACCATCGAGGCCGAGGAGCGCGACATGCGCTACCAGGGCGTCGTGCCGCTTGCCGGGCATTCCCTGGCGACCTGCCTGGAGCAGTACTTCGCCTCCTCCGAACAGCTGCCGACGCGGGTGCGGCTGGCGGCCGATGCCGATCAGGCGGCGGGCCTTTTGGTGCAGCGCCTGCCCGAGGTGGGCGGGGTCGCAGCCGATTCGGCCGACGATGAGGCCGGTACGGCCTGGGCCGATGCGCAGGCCAGTCTCGAGGCGGTGACCGCCGCGGACCTGCTGCACTTCACCGGCGAGGAGCTGCTGATGCAGGACTTCCGTCAGCATGACGTACGGATCTTCAAAGGCACGCCGGTGCGGTTCGAGTGTCGCTGCGATACCCAGCGCGTCGACAACATGCTGCGCGGCTTGGGCGAGGAGGAGGTGCGCGACGTGCTGCGTGAGCAGGGCGCGGTTACCGTAACCTGTGATTTCTGTAATCGCCCCTACCAGTACGATGCCGCGGCCGTCGCGACGCTGTTCGCGGATCAGGACGCGCAGCAGTCGCCACCCGATGGCGATGCCCAGCGCGACTCAGGTCATTCCCTCCACTGACGCAGCGCGTCGCTGATGTGCGCCGCCGCGACGGCGGCGCCATCGGTGGCATTCAACGTGGCCGCAAGCTCGCGGGCGGCGCTCGCATAGGAGCGCCGCGTCAGCAGCGGCCGCAGCTGCTGCGCCAGGCGCGCCGCACTCGCACGGCGGAACGGGATGGTCCGGGCCACGCCGAGTTTCACCGCACGGGCCGCGTTGTCGGGCTGATCGAAGGCGAGCGGCGTGATCAGCTGCGGACGCCCGGCACGCAACGCCTGCGAGAGGGTGCCGATGCCGGCCTGGTGGATCACCGCGCAGGCATGCGGAAAGACCCGCGAATACGGCAGATAGTTGAAAGCGCGCACCGTCGGCGGCAGCTGCGGCACCTTGCCGGCGCCGGTGATGAGAATGGCGCGGCGCCCGAGCGCCGCCGCCGCTGCGATCGCGGCCGGCCAGAACCGGGCACCCAGCCACACCGCCGAGGAGCCGAGCGCGAACACCAGGGGCGGCTCGCCCTGCGCCAGGAATGCATCGAGCTGCGCCAGGATCTGCGGGTCGGCGGCCGCGCCGTCAAACAGCGGCGTGCCGCAGATGCGGGTATGCGCCGGCCAGTCCGGCTGGGGTGCCATCAGTGGCGCATCGAACAGCGCCAGCGTGCCGCGCGCGGAGAACTGACCTTCGAACAACATGACCTTCTCGCTCGCCGGCAGCCCGAGCTCGCGCCGGTAGGTGTGCAGCGGCTGCTCCCAGCGGCGCAGGGTGTGCTTGATGAAGCGCCGCATGCCGTCATACACCCACGGTCCCATGCGGCGGGCGAGCTGCATGGAGTTGATGGGCACCATGACCGGCGGGTCATCGCGCGACAGGAAGCTCGCCGGCGCGAGTACCGATGAGAGCCACGGCTTGTTCTGTTCCGCGGCGACCACCTGCAGCATGAAGGTCAGCGGGTGACTGATCAGCAGCTCGGCGTCCGCCGCGGCGCTGCGCAGCTGCTGATGCGACTCGCGCAGATGCGGCATCAGCAGTTCCTGCACCAGGTGTTGAGTGCCCCGCAGCGGATCGAACACCCGTCGCGCCAGCGCCTCCGGATCACCCAGGTCCGAGAGATTCGGCGCCAGCGGCGCGAACTCCAGACCCGCGGCTGCGACGCTCGCACGGTAGTCCTCACAGGTCGCCAGGCGTGCCACGTGGCCGCGTGCCTGCAGTGCCTGACCGACGGCGATGTAGGGGTGCAGATCGCCAAGGGAGCCGAACGTCGCCAGCAGTATGCGTGCCATCAGTGGCTGAGATTGCGCAGGTAGGCGATGTCACCCAGATCGCGCATCTGGCCCAGGATCCACTGGCGGCGACCCGCGACGTAGGCGGAAGGCCGGTCCGCGTGCAGGCGCACCGGGTTCGGCAGTACCGCCGCCAGTTGCGCCGCCTCGGCCCGGGTCAGTGCCATCGCGTGCTTGCGGAAGTAGGTCTCGGCGGCGGCCTCGACGCCATAGACATCCGGTCCGAACTGGGCGCTGTTCAGATACACCTCGAGAATCCGGGTCTTCGGCCAGCACAGCTCCAGCAGCACCGTGAACCACACTTCCACGCCCTTGCGCAGGTAGCTGTGGCCGCCCCACAGGAACAGGTTCTTGGCGGTCTGTTGCGAGATGGTGCTGGCGCCACGCGAACGCACGCCTTCCTCCTGTTCGCGCACCGCATCCTGGATGGAACCGAAATCAAAGCCGTGATGAAACGGAAACTTCTGATCCTCGGAGGCGATGACGGCGAGCTGCATATAGGGAGAGATCGCGCTGCGGTCCATCCAGGTGTGATGCACGGGTCCATCGAGCCGCGCCTCGATCATCATGGCGCTGGTGACCGGGGGCCACCAGCGCATCGCGACGACCGCCGCGATGCTCAGCAGCATGCACACCAGGATGACGCCCAGGATCCAACGCAGCAGCTTGCGCACGAAATGGCAGCAGGCTTGTGCGTGGCGCCTGCGGTGCTCAGCTGGCGGCGACTTCGCGCGCGGCGATGATCAGGACGTCCTCGACCGGCACATCATCGTGACCCCGGCGCCGACCGGTCTTCACTCCGGCGATCGCATCGATCACGTCCATCCCGTCCACGACCTTCGCGAACACCGCATAGCCATAGGAACCCGGCTTGTGGTCGAGGAAGTCGTTGTCCTTGAGATTGATGAAGAACTGGGAGGTGGCGCTGTTGATGTCGTTGGTGCGGGCCATCGAGAGGCTGCCGCGTTCGTTCTTCAGCCCGTTGGTGGCCTCGTTCTTGATGGGCTCGTGATTGGACTTCTGGCCCATGTCCGGGGTCATGCCGCCCCCCTGGATCATGAAGCCGGGGATGACCCGGTGGAAAATGAGGCCGTCGAAGAATTCCTCGCGCACGTAGCGCTCGAAGTTCTCGACCGTGACCGGCGCTTCCTTGGGGAAGAGCTCGATCGTGAAGTCGCCGAGCGTGGTCTGAAATCGGATCATGAAAAATTTCCTTTGGTTAGGTCCATTGGCCCTCGGTCACCCGCTCGTGGCCGCCGAGATCGCGGTGCGAGCGTACGCTGCCGAAGCCGCGCGCGACAAGTTCATGGGCCACCGCGGCGGCCTGGGTGGCGCCGTGCTCGAGGGCCAGCCAGCCGCCGGCCGCGAGGTGGGCCGGTGCCCCCTGGATGATCGCCCGCAGGTCGGCCATGGCATCGATCCCTGGGGTCAGGGCCTGGCGCGGTTCGTGGAGCAGGGTCAGCAGTACCGGGTCGCGGGCGTCCACGTAGGGTGGATTGCTGAGAATCAGCTCGAAGCGCTCCTCGGCAAGGCCCGTGAACCAGCTGCCGGCGGCGAACCGGACGCCTGGAATACCCAGTCGCGCGGCATTCTCGCGGGCCACCGCCAAAGCGGCAGTGGAGGCATCGATGGCCAGGATGTCCCACGCGGGTCGCTCCACCGCGAGCGCCAGGGCGATGGCGCCTGAGCCGGTGCCCAGGTCGAGCACCCGGGCGGTATCCCCGGGACCGAGCAGCAGCGCGCGCTCGACCAGCAGTTCAGTCTCGGGCCGGGGCACCAGCACATCCCGGGTGATGCGCAGTTCGAGCGTCCAGAACTCGCGCATGCCGGTGATGTATGCGAGCGGCTCGCCCTGGGCGCGACGCTCGATCAGCGTCAGATAGCGCTGCAGTTCCTCGGCGGTGCGCGCCTCCTCCGGGTGGGAGCGCAGCCGCACGCGCGCGATCCCGAGACTGAACGCCAGCAGGATGCCCGCATCCAGGCTGGGGGTTTCCAGCACCGGTGCCAGCAGCGCCGTGCCCCGCGCCAGAAAATCCGAAGTCGTGAGCTGCACGGTCATCCTTTAGTATTGGCGCATGCCACAGATTTTGTATCCCCCGCCCCGACCACAGAGCATCGGCGAGGTCCTGAAGACCGGCGCGCAGATCTTCCGCCTATCGTTCAATGCCAGCCTGCTCTACGGCATTATCATCGCCGTTTGCGGCCAACTGGCCAATCTGCGCAACCTCAGCGTCGATCTGCCGGCGCAGGGCTTCGACAGTGTCGACCCGATCTGGTGGGCCTGGGGCGTAGCCGGCAACATTCTCGCCATGCTCTTCGGCAGCGCGCTGCTGCTGCGCCAGAAGGCGCTGGCGGCCGGGGAGCGCACCGGCGTTGCCGCCGAAATGCGCCAGGCGGCGGTGCTGCTGTCGCGGCTGATCGTGTGTGTGATGCTCTCCACGGTGCTGATCAGCATGACGCTGGTGCCGTTCGCCATGGTGCTGCCGATGGCCGGTGTCAATGCGACGTTGACCAACCTCGCCTCCGCCAATGTCGGGGTGCTGTTGCTGCTGATTCCGTTGTCGTTGCCGGCGGCCTGGCTGTCGCTGGGGCTGTTCTTTGCGGCGCCCGCACTGGTGCTCAGGAAGCTCGGGCCGATCGAGGCGATGCGCGTGAGTTTCCGGCTGCTGCGCGGCAACTGGTGGCGCATGTCGGTGCTGTCGGCGGCCGTGCTCGGCGTGCTGCTGCTGATCTTCCTGCTGCTGTGGACGGTGACCTTGGCCGCCGTCGTGGTGACCGGTATATCGGATCTGAAAGTCATTACGTCCCTGGTCGAACCGCTCGGCATCGTCTTCGGCGCGGTCATCGTGCCGTGGTGCGGCGCGCAGGTGCTGGCGATGATGGGCGACCTCGCGGTGCGCCAGGAGGAGGCCCGCCGCGCGGGCCCGGGTGGTACGGCATGAATGTGCTGCTGATCGAGGATGACCTGGAGGCCGCGAAGTTCCTGCAGAAGGGGCTGAAGGAAAGCGGCTACGCGGTCGCGCTGGCCGTCGACGGGCGCGATGGACTCAAGCAGGCGCAGGAGCAGAACTTCGATCTGCTGATCACCGACCGGATGCTGCCGCACCTGGATGGTCTGTCGCTGGTGCGGGCGCTGCGTGAGCAGGGCGTGCGGACTCCCGTGCTGGTGCTGAGTGCCCTGGGTACCGTGGATGACCGGGTACTGGGGCTGAAGGCCGGCGGCGATGACTACCTGACCAAGCCCTTCGCGTTCTCGGAGCTGCTGGCCCGGGTCGAGGCACTGCTTCGCCGCAGCGCCGCCGAGAAGAACGTGCCGCAGACCCGGATTCGCGTGGCGGACCTGGAAATGGACCTCCTCGGCCGCACCGTCGTGCGCTCGGGCAAGGAGATCCAGCTCACGGCGCGGGAGTTCAAGCTGCTGGAGTTCCTGATGCGCCATGCCGACCAGGTGGTCACGCGCACCATGCTGCTCGAGGGGGTATGGGATCTGCAGTTCGATCCGCAGACCAATCTCATCGACGTGCACATGAGCCGGCTGCGCCAGGCCGTCGACAAGGGCTTCGCGCGACCGCTCATCCATACGGTGCGCGGTGCGGGCTACGTGATCCGCGATGAAGATAAGTCCGCTTAGGACTTCCGCGGCACGGCTGGCGCTCGGCTACGGCGCCATATTCACCTTAGGCGTCGGCGCGCTGCTCGGCACGGTGTACTTCCTGACGACGTCGGTCATCGAAAACGAGGCCGACGCGGTGATCTCGGCGGAGCTCGAGGGGCTGACGGACGAATATCACCGCTCCGGACTGCCGGGTCTCGCGGATGAATTGAGTTATCGCACCGACAGCTGGGGTCAGGCGGGGGTCGTGTACCTGCTGGTGGATGCGAACCTGGTGAAGGAGGGCGGCAATCTCAAGACCTGGCCCTGGGATTACATTCCGACCGGCCAGTGGACCCAGTTCGACCTGCAGGCACGCCGCGGCGATGACACCGAGGTGACGCATCCGGTGCGCACCAGTGTCTCCCTGCTCCCGGATGGCCATCGGTTGCTGGTCGGGGTCGATGTGATGCAGCAGCGGCGCTTCGCCCGTACCTTCCGCAACGCAACCCTGTGGGGCATCGGGCTCACGGCGCTGGCTGGCGCCATCGCCGGATATTTCCTCAGTCGCAAACTCACGCGCCGGGTGCAGAGCGTCGCCGACACCTGTGACGCCATCGTCGGCGGGGATCTCTCGCGGCGTCTGCCGCTGGCCGGATCGCGCGACGAGTTCGACGCACTGGCCCTCGCGGTCAACAACATGGTGGATCGGCTGGCCGAAAATACCCAGCTGCTGCGGGCCACCTTCGACAGTGCGGCGCATGACCTGCGCGGGCCGCTCTACCGGCTGCGCGGCCGGCTGGAGGACGCCGGGCGGATGCCGACGACCGAGCTGCCGGTGCGCGCCGGGATCGATGCGGCGCTGACGGAGCTCGACCGCGTGCAGCGCACGCTCGCGACGCTGCTGCAGATCGCGCACGCCGAATCCGGAATGGCGGCCGCGAATCGCGCGACCGTGGATCTGGCCGAGCTGATCACCGACATCGGCGAACTCTATGAACCGGCGGCGCGCGAAAAGCACATGACGCTGAAGGTCGCGGCGGCCGGCAATTGCCAGGTGAGCGGCAACCGCCAGCTGCTCGCGCAAGTGGTCGCGAATCTGGTCGAGAACTCTCTCAAATACATTCCGTCCGGTGGCCACATCGACATCCGGGCGCAGCGGGTCGAGGAGACGGTGTGGCTGGGCGTTGCGGATGATGGGCCGGGCATCGCGCAGGGTGATCGTGCGGCGGCGCTCAAACCCTTCGTGCGTCTGCCGCAGGGGCAGTCGAAGGACGGCAGCGGGCTCGGCCTGAGCCTCGTCGCGGCCATCGCGCGGCTGCATCATGCGCAGCTGCTGCTGGAAGACAATGAGCCGGGATTACGGGTTCGGCTTGGGCTGGCTGCCGGGGCGTGAGATCGGGCGCGGGTGATGTGGCGCCATGCAGGTCCTGATGAAGGTCTCGCGCGCGGTGGTCTGTAGTTTCTTCGAATCCGCCACGGCATTGCAGCCGCGCATCCGGGTCTGCACGTTCTTTGAAACCGGTGTTGCCGGCACCGCCTGCAGGGGCGGCGTGGCGGTGACGGGGTGTACCGTGGCAGTCGGGTCGGCGCGGGCAATCTGCAATGAGAGCGCGATTGCGGCGCTCACCGTCAGCAGCGCGCCGGGCAAAGGGCCCTTCCGGAACAGTGATGTGCGCCGCATATACATCTTCAAACAATAGCGAACCTGGCTGTGTCGGCGCCTTGCAGGCGGATTAAGAATGCTTAACGCGTCATAACCTGGCGCCGACGCGCGCGCTCACTGCAAGGCGGCCAGTTCCTCGGCCTGATGTTCCTGCTGCAGGGCGCGGATGAGTTCATCGAGGTTGCCGTCCATGACGTCGGCGAGCTTGTAGAGCGTCAGGTTGATACGGTGATCGGTGACCCGGCCCTGCGGAAAGTTGTAGGTGCGGATGCGCTCCGAGCGATCGCCGCTGCCGACCTGGAGTTTGCGGGCATGCGCCTGCTCGCTGTGCTGCTTTTCCTGCTCGGCCGCCAGCAGCCGCGCCTTCAGCAGCGCCATCGCCTTGGAACGGTTCTTGTGCTGGGAGCGCTCTTCCTGGCATTCGACCACGAGCCCCGACGGCAGATGCGTGATGCGGATGGCCGAATCGGTCTTGTTCACGTGCTGTCCGCCAGCGCCAGAGGAGCGGTAGGTGTCGATGCGCAGATCCGCCGGATTGATGTCGATCTTCTCCACTTCATCAATTTCCGGAAGGATCGCGACGGTGCAGGCGGAGGTGTGGATGCGGCCCTGGGCCTCGGTGGCCGGTACCCGCTGCACGCGGTGGGTGCCGGATTCAAAACGGAAGGTGAAGAATGCATTGTGACCTGCGATGCGGCAGATCACTTCCTTGTAGCCGCCGTGCTCACCCGCACTCTCGGTGATGATTTCGGTGCTGAAGCCGTGCGCCTGCGCGTAGCGCAGATACATCCGCAGCAGATCGCCGGCAAAGATCGCCGCCTCATCGCCGCCGGTGCCGGCGCGCACTTCGAGGAAGATGTTCTTCTCATCGCGCGGATCGCGCGGGATCAGCAAAGTGCGCAGCTCCGCTTCGGCACCGACCAGCAGGTTGCCGAGTCGCTGCACCTCCTCACTCGCCATTGCGCGCATCGAGGCATCCGGATCGCTGGCCATCTGCCCGGCCGTCGCAAGTTCGCTCTCCAGCGCGCGGTAGCCCTGAAAGCGCTCGGTCAGTGGCTGCAGGCGGGCATATTCCATGGAGAGTTCGCGAAATTGCGGCGATCCGCCATCCACTGACGGCTCAGCGAGGAGTCCGCCGACTTCCTCGAAGCGATCGACCATTCTTTCCAGGCGCTGGCGTATCGAATCCTTCATCACAGTTACATGGAGTTACAGAATCAGCCCGGAAACGGGCGCGGCATTCTCATTGATCGTCGATATCAGTGACAAGGCGTGTATGCGGCGCTCCACACGGATATAGTGTTGATATGGGTGCGACACGAAATTGGGTGACCCTGCCGGTCGGCGTGGTGGTAGCGCTGACGCTTGCAGGATGCCATACCGTCCCGTCCACAGGCGTAAGCGCTGCGGCGGATTCTCCAGCCTCCCGGTCAGGCGGGCTGGTACTGGTCGCCGATTCCCCGAGCGACCCGGCCCAGGCGAGCGTCGCCGGGGAGCTGGCGTTGCAGCGTGGCGACTGCCGCACCGCATCGGAGGACTATGCGGCCTCCTCGGTGGGCGCAACCGCCCAGATGGCCAGCAAGGCCACCGAAGTGGCACTGGATTGCGAGAACATTCCGGCCGCCTGGACCTCGGCACAGAACTGGCTGAAGGCCGCCCCGAAGGATCCGCAGGCGGCCCTCGTCTACGCCACCGTGGCCCTCAAGCTCTACCACGTGCCGGAGGCGCGGACCGCGATCGCGACCGCTCTGGCGGCGGATGCCAAGGCCTCTGACACCGACCTGGTGGGCTCGATGCAGGTGCTCTCGGAGCAGTCGGATGCGACCGCGGCGTTCTCTGCCCTGGCGCCGACGATCGACGCTCCGCAGCGCTCGGCGACCGTGCTGACGGCGCTTGGGGACCTCGGCGTCGAGGCCTATGACTTCAAGCGCGCCCAGCACCTGGTCGAGGAGGCACTGCAGCGCGACCCGAAATCCACCGATGCCCTGCGCCTGCTGGCGCGGATCGCGGTACTGCGCGGGGATGCGAACGCCGCCGAAGCGACGGCCCGACAGGTGATGAAGCTGGATGCGACCGATGGCACCTTCGAACTGGCCGAGGTGCTGCAGGATCTGGGGCGCGCGGATGGTGCACGCAAGGAACTGGAACGGCTGCGCACCGCAGGGGACATCGATTCGCAGGAGATCGACCGCCGTCTGGCACTGCTGGCCTTCGACAATGGCGATCTGGAGCAGGCGCAGAAGCGCTTCACCGACCTGATGCGCAACGGCGCGGCCGGCGATGGCGCCATGTTCTACCTGGCGCAGATTGCCGAGGCGCAGGGCGACAAGCCGGCGGCCCTGGCCCTGTATCGGCGGCTCATCGACTCCTCGATGGGCGGCCAGGCGCGCGTCGCGGCGGCCGGACTGCTGCTTGACTCCAACAAGCGCGCCGAGGCCTTCGGGCTGATCGACGACCTTGGTAACCACGACACCCACGGCACCTTCGACCTCGCGGTGCAGAAGGCGCATCTGCTGGCCGACCATGGTGATGCGGATGGCGCACTGGTGTTGCTCTCGGCGGCGCTGGAGAGCTTCCCGCACCACCCAACTCTGGAATACGAGCGCGCCACGATGCTGGAGCGTGCCGGGCAGACCCGCGAGTCGGTGCAGGCCTTCGAGGTGCTGCTGGCCGAGCGCCCCGAGGATCCGACGGTGCTGAATGCCCTGGGCTACACGCTGGCGGATCATCAGCAGCAGCTGCCGCGAGCCGAGAAGCTGATTCGCCAGGCCCTGGATTCGACCCCGGACAGCCCGGCGGCGCTCGACAGTCTCGGCTGGGTACGGCTGCGGCGCGGCGATTCGCGCGAGGCGGCGGGCATTCTCGAACATGCCTATACGGTCGGACAGGATCCCGACATTGCGGCCCATTGGGTCGAGGCGCTGTGGACCAGCGGCTCGCAGGCCCAGGCCCGCAAGGTGCTGAACGATGCCCTGGCACGCCATCCTGATTCGCCGGCGCTCGCGGCCACGCGGCATCGCCTGATTCCCGGCTCCGGACACCCCTAAGATGATGACGCGCACGGCGGTGGCCGCGGGTTCGCGGCCGCCTCTCCTTTGGTCGTGGGTTCTCATCAGCCTGCTGCTGGCGGCCTGCCAGAGCGTGCCGAAACCGGTCGCCCCGTCGGTGCCGCCGGAACAGGTGCTGGCCGGCTGGCCGGCCCGCCGCGCGCAACTGCAGGCGCGCACGCAGTTCACGACCCAGGGACGGATCGGCGTGGTGGCGGGCAGCGATGGCTTCAATGCCCGCCTGCGGTGGGTCCAGGAAGGCATGCGCAGCGCCGTGAGTCTCGATGGACCCCTGGGTGTCGCCGGCGTTCGCATCATCGATGATGCCGGCGTGCTCACGATGACCTCACCGTCCGGTGAAGCGCTGGACAGTCAGGCCGCGCACGATGAACTGGTCCGGCGCATGGGATTCGAGCCGCCGCTGGCGAGCCTGCGCTACTGGATCCAGGGCGTGCCTGACCCGGCCAGTCCCGCTACCGAGACGCCCAATGCACAAGGCTATCTCGGCTCGCTGGCCCAGGCCGGTTGGACCGTGACGTTCACGGATTACATGCAGACCAGCGATGGCGCCTTGCCGCAGAAACTGGTGGTCGAGCGCGGCACGGTGCGGGTGAGACTGATCATCCAGTCCTGGCAGGTCCCATGACGGCGGTGACCTTGTGGCCGGCACCGGCGAAGCTGAATCTGTTTCTGCACATCACCGGGCGCCGCTCCGATGGCTATCACGATCTGCAGACCCTCTTTCAGCTCATCGATCTCGCCGATGAGCTGCATATCGAGGTGCGTGCGGACGGTGTCATCGAACGGCCGGCCGGAGCCGCTGGGGTCGCCCCCGAAGCGGACCTGGTGGTCAGGGCCGCCCGCGCCTTGCAGCAGGCCAGCGGCACTGATCGCGGTGCGACGCTGCGGGTAATCAAGCGGATCCCGATGGGCGGTGGCCTGGGGGGCGGCAGCTCGGATGCGGCCACGGCCCTCGTGGCGCTGAACCGGCTCTGGGAATGTGGCTTCTCCGAAGACGAACTTGCTGGCATCGGCGTCAATCTGGGGGCGGACGTGCCGGTATTTGTCCGCGGAAGGTCGGCCTGGGCGGAAGGGCGCGGGGAGCGGTTGACCCCGCTCGATCTGCCGGCGAGCTGCTTTGCCCTGGTGCATCCTCAGGTCCACGTTCCCACCGCGGCGCTGTTCCAGGCTCCTGAATTGACACGAAATTCACCCCCAATCACAATGGGCGGCTTTTTGCAGTCCGGTGGCCGCAATGATTTCGAGCCGGTGGTGCGGACGCGCTATCCCGAGGTCGCGCGGGCCCTCGACTGGCTGGGGCACTTCGCACCGGCGCGGCTGACGGGCACGGGGTCGTGTATTTTCGCACCCTGCGCAAGCCTGAACGAGGCACAAGACATCGTGACACGGGTCCCTGCGCAGTGGCGCGCGATGGCGGTCCGCGGCATGAACGTCTCACCTCTTCTGACGACCGGTTAGAAAGCTTTACGGTGGGGTGTCGCCAAGTGGTAAGGCAGCGGGTTTTGATCCCGCCATTCGGAGGTTCGAATCCTTCCACCCCAGCCATTCACAGCGACCTCCAGGGGCGCTGTTTCAGGTATGATTCGCGCCCTTTTTGTGGGCGATTGCGGCAATTTTGCTTTGATCCGGCCATGGGAGTCAGGTCGTGAGTGACGACACAATTGCACTGTTCACCGGGAATGCGAACCCGGCGCTCGCGCACGACATCGCGCGCCATCTGGGTGTCCCGCTGGGCGGTGCCGAGGTCGGCAAGTTCAGTGACGGTGAGGTCAACGTCGAGCTGATCGAGAACGTCCGCGGCCGCGATGTCTTCGTCATCCAGTCGACCTGCCCGCCGGTGAACGATCATCTGATGGAGCTGCTGGTGCTGGTGGATGCCTGCCGGCGCGCTTCGGCGGCGCGCATTACCGCGGTGGTGCCCTATTTCGGCTATTCGCGCCAGGACCGGCGCCCGCGTGCGACGCGTTCGGCGATCACGGCGAAGCTGGTGGCGAACATGATTGCGGGGGCCGGTGTCGACCGGCTGCTGACGCTCGATCTGCATTCGGACCAGATCATGGGGTTCTTCGATATCCCCGTGGACAACGTGTACGGTTCGCCGGTGCTGCTGGGTGATGCCTGGAAGCAGGGCGACAGCAACCTCGTCGTGGTGTCGCCGGATGTCGGCGGTGTCGCCCGCGCGCGCGCCTTTGCGCGCCGGCTGGACGATGCGGACCTGGCGATCATCGACAAGCGCCGGCCGCGGCCGAATGAGTCGCGGGTGATGAACATCATCGGTGAAGTGTCCGGCAAGAACTGCGTGCTGGTGGATGACATGGTCGACACGGCCGGCACGCTGTGCCTGGCGGCGCAGGCGCTGAAGGATGCGGGGGCGCTCAAGGTGACCTCATACATCACCCATCCGCTGCTCTCGGGCGCGGCGCTCGAGCGCATCGCCAAGTCGGCGCTCGATGAGCTGGTGGTGACGGACACCATCCCGCTGTCGGCGGAGGCGCAGAAGATCGGGCGCATCCGCCAGCTGTCGGTGGCGGCACTGCTGGCCGAGACGATACGGCGTATCCGGGCGGAGGAGTCCGTCAGCTCGCTGTACGTGGATTAGAGAATTGATGAGGTCGGCCGCCACATCGGGTGGTGAGCGGGCCCTTGTTGATCACGCCCCTTTGGTCGCGGGGAGGCGTGCAAGCCGCATGGTGCGGCGAATTGCAGAAAGTCAGGAGTTCTAAAATGCGCATTTCATTTGTGATCGGCGCGGAATTCCGGGATACGCAAGGCAAAGGTGCGAGCCGCCGCCTGCGTATCACTGGAAAAGTTCCGGCCATTCTCTACGGCGGCGGTCAGAATCCGCGTGCCCTGGTCCTCGATCAGCAGAAGCTGCTGACGATGATCGACAACGAGAAGTTCTACTCGTCCATCGTGCAGCTGAAAGTGGCGGATGAGACCCAGGAGGCCATCGTCAAGGACGTGCAGATGCATCCGGCCAAGAACCTGGTCGTGCACCTGGACATGCAGCGCGTGCTGGAGAACGAAAAGCTCCGCATCCGCCTGCCCATCCACTTCCGCAACGCGAACATCTCCCCAGGGGTCAAGACCCAGGGCGGTATCGTCTCGCACCTGATGAACGAGGTCGAAGTCGTGTGTCTGCCGAAGGATCTCCCGGAGTTCCTGGAAGTCGACATGGCGAACATGAGCCTCAACGACATCAAGTACCTGGCCGAACTGCCGGTGCCGGAGGGTGTACAGCTACCGCAGCTGGGCCACGGCCGCAATCCGGCGGTGGTGTCGATCCACAGCCCACGTGCCGAGGAGCCCGAGGCGGTCGCCGCCGAGGCCGCGCCGGCCGAGGGCGCCGCTGCAGCGCCTGCTGCTGCCGGTGCCGCGGGTGCGGATGCCAAGAAGGACGACAAGGCCGCGGCTGCCGCGCCGGCCAAGAAGGACGCGGGCAAGAAGTAGTCCGCCGTGCCAGCGCGGCGGCGGGTTCACGCCGCCGCGCTGGCCCTTTGAATTCAATTCAGGCGTGCGTTCATGGATGCCGTGCCACTGAAGCTGATCGTGGGTCTGGGCAATCCCGGGTCCGAACACGAGCGTCAGCGCCACAACGCGGGCTTTGCATTCGTCGAAGCGCTCGCGGCCCGTCACGGCGGGACCTTCCGCTACGAGCCGAAGCATCAGGCCGATCTTGCGCGCACCCGGATCGCGGGCAGCGAGGTGTGGCTGCTGAAGCCGATGACCTACATGAACTGCAGCGGTGGACCGCTGAGCAGTGTCGCCGGGTTCTACAAGATCGCGCCGGGTGAGATCCTGGTCGCCCACGATGAGCTGGATTTCCTGCCCGGGGACGTGCGCCTGAAACTCGGCGGCGGCCACGGCGGTCACAATGGATTACGCGATATCCTCGCGAGCAGTGCCGAGGAGTTCTGGCGCCTGCGGCTGGGGATCGGGCATCCCGGTGATCGCAACAAGGTCCTGAATTACGTCCTGGGCCGCCCATCCAAAGCGGACGAAGAACTCATCGGGGTGGCGATTGCCGCCGCGGCGGATGCCGTGCCGATGATGATGCAACAAGGCGCGCAGCGCGCCATTCAGGCCCTCCACGGTCGGCCTGTCTAAGTTCAAGGGTTATTGCTATGTCCATCAAATGTGGAATCGTGGGTCTGCCGAACGTCGGCAAGTCGACGCTGTTCAATGCGCTGACGCGGGCGCAGATCGCCGCGGAGAACTATCCGTTCTGCACCATCGACCCGAACGTCGGGGTGGTGCCGGTGCCGGATCCGCGGCTGCAGGAACTCGCGGCCATCGTGAGTCCGGAGAAGCTGGTGCCGGCCTCGGTCGAGTTCGTCGATATCGCCGGCCTGGTCGCCGGTGCCTCGCAGGGCGAGGGTCTCGGCAACAAGTTCCTGTCGCACATCCGTGAGGTCGATGCGATCGCGCACGTCGTGCGCTGCTTCGATGATGGCGACATCGTGCACGTCGCCGGCAAGGTCGATCCGCTGGCCGACATCGAGACCATCAACACGGAGCTCGCGCTCGCGGACCTCGCGAGCGTCGAGAAGGCGCAGGAGCGCGCCGCGAAAACCGCGAAGAGCGGTGATAAGGAATCGGTGCGCAAGGTGGCCCTGTTCGAGAAGGTGCGGGCGCAGCTGAACAAGGCCCAGCCGGTCCGGGCATTGACGCTCACCGAGGAGGAAAGCCGGGATCTGCGCGACCTGCACCTGCTGACGGCGAAACCGGTGATGTACGTGGCGAACGTCGATGAACAGGGCTTCACCGACAATCCCTGGCTCGCCGTCGTGCAGAAGCTGGCCGCGGCCGAAGGCTCGCAGGTCGTTGCCGTGTGCGCGGCGATCGAGGCCGAAATCTCGCAGCTCGAGGAGGCCGACCGCGCCGAGTTCCTTGCCGAACTGAAATTGGACGAGCCCGGCCTCAACCGCGTGATCCGCACGGCCTTCAAACTGCTGGGACTCGAAACCTACTTCACGGCGGGGGTGAAGGAAGTGCGCGCCTGGACGGTGCGCGCCGGTTCCACGGCACCGCAGGCCGCGGGCGTGATTCATACGGATTTCGAGCGCGGCTTCATCCGCGCCGAAGTGATCGCCTATGCGGACTACATCGCCTTTCGGGGGGAGAGCGGCGCGCGCGAAGTCGGCAAGTTGCGCCTCGAGGGCAAGGAATACATCGTCCGCGAGGGCGATGTCATGCATTTCCGCTTCAACGTATAAGTGGCCGACTGGAGCAATTTCTTTCTCGGCGAGCTGGGCGCGGCAGCGGCGTTCGCCGGACTGCTGTTCGTGGCGGTATCGGTGAACCAGGCGCGGATATTGGCGCTCGGGCGCATGGCCGATCGCGGACTCGAGGCGCTCGGCCAGCTGATGCTGGTGATCGTCGTCGCCTCGCTGCCACTCATCCCGGGCCAGCCGTCGCGCCTGCTGGGCACCGAGGTGCTGGTGGCCGGCCTGATCACGCTCGCAGGACTGGTCCCGCTGCAGCGTGGATACCTGCGCCACGTTCAACCCGAGTACCAGCGCTCTGCGAAACTGATGATCGCCGTGAATCGCCTGACGGTGCTGCTCATCGCGGTTGCCGGCGGCGTGTCGCTGTGGCGGGGTGACCTCGGCGGTCTCTACATAATGCCGGTGGGCATTCTGCTGACCTTTTTCGCCGTCGGCATGAACGCCTGGGTGCTGCTCATCGAGATCAATCGCTGAAGCTCAAGCTGCGGGACCATCCGGCACCGCCGTCGGACCGCCCTGACATCCGATCCTGACCCACCGGGCGACTCCAAACGATTACCATGGTGCGCCAAAAACCACCCTTGAGCGATGTCAGTGACCCCCACCGAAGGATCGCAACCTGAAGTTTCAGCGCCGCGATCCGCGTCCGAGCGGGTTTTACGATCGTTCAAAACCGGCGAAATCCCCTACGGCGAGTTTTTATCGCAGCTCGATCAGCTGCTGGGTGCGGGTGCCTCTGCCGAGCATCTGCTGCAGATCCTTTCGACCGACGAGATGGTCGCGGGCTTATCGCCGCAGGTGCACGCAGCGATCGTCGCGCGGATAACCAGCTGGCCACAGGCTTCGGAGAAGGGCGTCGCCCGCTTC
>Ga0302314_10007180_pt1 | contig 20067 bp, 17 predicted proteins | sample III_Palsa_N2_3_FD_200533 | JGI IMG/M metagenome (GOLD analysis project Ga0302314, IMG submission 200533) | Peat permafrost microbial communities from Stordalen Mire near Abisko, Sweden - III_Palsa_N2_3 | ecosystem: Environmental > Terrestrial > Soil > Palsa > Peat permafrost | place: Sweden... | reverse complement strand
GGCGCGAGCGGCCGCTGGCCTGGCGGCTGCTGACCCGGCACTTGCAGGTGCCGCTGCCGGCGCTGCACTTCGGATTGGCTTCGGGAAACTCCAGGGCATAGCGATCGCCGCCGAGCATCTGCAGGCGATTGCTGGCCAGGGGCAGTTCGTCGAGACCGTGGCGTTGCAGGATGCGCCGGATCGAATAATCGATGCCGTCGCTGATCACCACCACTTCGAGCCCGCGCGCGCGGCAGTCGAAGACGAAGGCGGGAAAATCGGGATCGATCTCGACCGTGTCGAGATAGGCGTCCAGCGCTTCACGCGGCGCGCGCACCAGATCCACCTGCCGCGCCATGCACTCGCGCGAGCCGATGCGGCCGGCTTTCCAGTCGGCCTCGATCGCCTCCCACTGCGGCAGGGCGAAGCGGCTCAGCACGCCATCGGTCACATCCACATGGGCGATGGTGCCGTCGAAGTCGCAGATCACCAGCCAATCATTGGCCGGCGCGGAGCGCGCAAACGACATCTTGGAGTCTGCCATTGGGTTCGCTTTTGAATGTTTGGCCGGCCAAATAGCGGGCCAGTTTTGAGCGGGTTAAATGTCTCAAGGGGGTAAAGAGGTGCAAAGATGATGCCAATCACTTATTTCATTTAAAAACAATATGTTATGAAATTTTCATGGCAAATTTCACCTGCATCTCAACGTTTCTTTACACTGCAAAAAGTTGGTTGCTACAAATTTTGTAGTTCTTGCCGGCTGCGCAAACCGGCCTGCTGCGATGCCGTGGCAGCAGGGCCGCTCTGGCTTGCCCGATCCATAACAATTCATAATTACTCTTTCCTTCCCTGCCCTTAATGTCCCTAGCCCGCGCCACCTTGTTGTACGAATGGCGGCGTTTCCTGCCTGGATTGCTGTCGGTCGCCTTTGCCGGCGTGCTGATGCTGGTGCAGCTGGGCCTGCTGCTGGGCATGTTCGGCACGGTGACGGTGCTGGTCGACCGCTCCGGCGCCAATCTCTGGGTCACTTCGCCGGAAACCGAAAGCTTCGACCAGTCGCGCGACATCCCGGCGAACCTGGGCGCCCTGCTGCGACTGCATCCGGAGGTGACGCGCAGCGAAACCCTGCTGGTCCACGATGCGGACTGGCGCTCCGGCGACGGCACGCGCGTGGCGGTGAGCCTGGTCGGCCTGCAGCCGGCCGCCGATGCGCTGGCCTGTCCGCAGCCGATGCGCGACGCACTCTGTGCCCGCTTGGCGGAGCCCTCGACGGTGGTGGTCGATCGCGGCGAAGCCGACAAGCTGCATGCCGTGGTCGGCCGCCTGGCCGAGGTGAACGGGCATCGCGTGCGCGTGGTCGGCCTGAGCCAGGGCTTGCGCAGCATCGGCAACACCTATGTCTTCGCTTCCGCCCAAACCGCCCGCGAACTGTCCGAGCCTTCCGCCACGGGCGAGGACCTGACCACCTTCGTGCTGGCCAAGACCCGGGACGGCACGCCGGAAGGCGCGCGCGATGACCTGCAATCGCTGCTGCGCCGCCCGGCCTACCGCGTCTGGACCGCCCGCGAGTTTTCCATGAACTCGCAGCAGTGGTGGCTGACGGAATCGGGCGTGGGCGCGGGCTTCCTGTTCTCGTCCCTGCTGGGCCTGATCATCGGCACCGTGATCACCAGCCAGACCCTGCGCGGCGTGATCCTGTCGACGCTGCGCGAGTACGCCACCTTCCGCGCCATCGGGGTACCGGCGGCCAAGCTCAGCGCGGTGGTGCTGGAGCAGTCGCTGTGGATCGGCGTGCTCGGCGCGGTGCTGACGGTGATCGTGTCGATCCTGGCCAACGCGCTGGCGCAGGCGCTGTACGTGCCGCTGGTGCTGACCTGGTGGGCGGTGCTGACAGCGGTGCTGATCGGCCTGTTCACTGCGATGATTTCAGGGCTGCTGGCCCTGCGCGAGCTGTACCGCCTCGAACCGGCGGAGCTGCTGCGATGAACCGCGGCGACGCGATCGCTCCCAGCATCAGCGCCAGCGGCCTGGTGCACGGTTACGGCAAGGGCGCCGCGCGCACGCCGGTGCTGCATCAGCTGTCGCTGCAATTCTGGCCCGGCGAGCTGAGCCTGATGATGGGCGCCTCCGGTTCCGGCAAATCGACCCTGCTGGCCATCCTCAGCGGCCTGCTGCGCCCCGAGTCAGGCAGCGTCAACCTGCTCGACACGCCGATCTGGAACCTGAGCGAACGCGAGCTGGAGCGCTTCCGCTTCCAGCATTGCGGCTACGTGTTCCAGAACTTCAACCTGTTCCCGGCGCTGACCGCGACGGAACAGGTGGCGCTGCCGCTGCACTTTGCCGGGGTGCGCGAGACACCGGCCCGCCAGCGCGCCGAGGCGGCCCTGGACGAGGTGGGGCTAAGCGGGCGCATGGGCTTGCGCCCGGCGCAGCTCTCCGGCGGCGAAAAGCAGCGCGTGGCCATCGCCCGCGCCCTGATCGGCTCGCCCAAGGTGCTGTTCGCCGACGAGCCGACCAGCGCGCTGGACAGCGCCAACAGCGAAATCGTCATCGCGCTGCTGCAGAAGATCGCAAAAACCCATGGCGCAACCGTCATCACCGTCACCCACGACCCTCGCCTGACCCGCCACGCCGAGCGCATCATCCGCCTGCAGGACGGCATGGTGATCGAGGACAGCCGGCCGAACGGAACCGACGGCGCCGCGCTGTCCCCTGCCGCTGGCACTCCCGCAACAGGCACCCAGCATTCCACAGGTAACCACCCTTGAACCGCTTCGACCGAAACCTTGCGCTTGCCGCCGTCATCGCGGCGGCAGTCATGGCAGCCAGCGGCTGCTCGCGCGGTGATGGCGGTGCCGGTACGCCGCCGGTCGCCGTCCCCAACGATATCGTTGCCACCGCGCCCGGCTGGGTTGATGTGCAGGGCGGCACGCAGCGCCTGGGCGCGCGCAGCGACGGCGTAGTGCAAGGCATCGCCGTCAAGGACGGCGACACGGTTGCCGCCGGCGACGTGCTGCTGCGCCTGGACGACACTCAGGCGCAGATCGACACCCATCTGGCTGAAGTCGAATTGCAGCGCCGCCGCCAGGAGCAGGCCGCGCTCGGCGCCCAGCTTGGCCGGGCGCAGGAAGAAGCCGCCCGGCTCGGGCCGCTGGTCGAGCAGCAGGCCGAACCGGAGGAAGAGCTGCGCCAGGCGCGGCAGAAAATCGCCGACCTGCAGGCACAGTCGGGGCTGGCCCTGCTCGCCGGGCAGGCCGCGCAACTGCAATTGCAGCAGGCGCAGGACCGGCTCAAGCGCCTGGAGCTGCGGGCGCCGGCGCACGGCCAGGTGCTGCGCGTCTTCGTCCACCCCGGCGAAGGCGTCAGCAGCGGCAGCCCGCTGGTCTGGTTCGCCGGCGACGGCCCCCTGATCGTGCGCGCCGAACTGGACGAGCGGCTGTTCGGCCAGGTGCTGCCGGGAATGAGCGCCGAAGTGGCGCCGGAATACGACGACAGCAAGGTCTACACCGCGCGCGTGCTGCGCGTGGCGCGCTCGGTCGGCCCGGTGCACGAGTTGCCGGAAGTGCGCCCGGCCGCCAAGGACGATCGCGTGGTCGAATGCGTGCTGGAGCTCAATACCACGGATCTGCTCATCGGCCAGCGTGTGCTGGTGCGCGTGCGGAGCAAGCCTTGATCCGCAGCCGCATCCCGTTTGCCATAGCTTGCGCCGGCGCCCTGCTGAGCGGCTGCCTCAGTCATCCGGCGTATCAGCGGCCGCCCTTGCCCGTGCCGCAGAACTGGAGCGCCGGCCAACCCGAAGGCGCGACGGCGGCGGGCAACTGGTGGGAGGAATTCAAGGATCCACGTCTGCTGCAACTGCTGGATCAGGCGACGGCGAACAGTCCGGATCTGCAGATCGCCGCCGACCGGGTGCTGCTCGCGCGCGACGCGCTCAAGGGTGCGCGCTCGCATGAGTATCCCTCGCTGTCGATCAACGCCCTGCCGCCGGACCCGGTCTACACCCAGGCCCTGGCCATCAACAACGGCCGGCAGCTGGACCTGGATACCAACCTGTACGCGGTGTCGTTCGACGCCAGTTACGAGCTCGATTTCTGGGGCCGCGTCAGCAATTCCGTCAAGGCGGCGAAGTCCGACTACCAGGCCAGCGTGTTCGATGCCGGCACGGCCGCCATCGGCCTGCGCAGCGAGATCGCCCGCGCGTATTTCGACGTGCGCGAGCTGGACGAGGAAATCGCCCTGTCGGCACAGCGCAGCGCGCTGGCCAGCGAGCGCCTGCGCCTGGCGCGGCTGCGCCAAGCGGCCGGGCGCATCGGCGCGGCGCCAGTGATGGAGGCCGAACTGGCCGAGCGCGATGCGCAGGCCCAGGCCGCGGCGCTGCAAACCTCCCGCAGCGAAACCGTCAATGCGCTGGCGGTGCTGATCGGCGTCACTCCCGAGTCCCTCGACATCGCGCCCGCGCCGCTGCGCACGACCGTGACCGCGCCGACACCGCCGCAGGGCCTGCCCTCCACCATGCTGGAGCGCCGCCCGGACATCCGTGCGGCGGAAGCGCATCTGATCGCCGCGCATGCGGAAATCGAGGTGGCGCGGGCGGAGATGTTTCCGCAGGTCACCCTCACCGCGAAGTACGGCTTCGTCGCCGAGTCGGTGCACGCCCTGGTGTTCAAAAGCAGCTCCATCGCCGGCGCCGGCCCGATCATCAGCTACAGCATGTTCGACGGCGGCCGTCTCAGCGCCCAGTCCGATGCCAGCAAGCGCAAATACGACCTGCTGCTGGCCGAGTACCGCAAGAGCATTTACGCGGGCTTCGCCGATGTCGAGAAGTCGCTACTGGGCTACCAGGCGGCGAGCGTCGACGAAGCGCGCTGGGCCGGCGCGCGCGACTTGCAAGGCGCGCAGCTGCGGCGGCTGGATCAATCGCTGGCAGCCGGCCGTTCGAGCCGTTTCGAACTGATCGCCGCGCAGCAGCAGGCACTGGACGTGGAACTCGCGGCCGCGCGCAGCTATCGCGACCGGCTCGACAGCATGGTGGCCCTGTATCAGGCACTCGGCGGCGGCTGGGATCCGGCGGCGCTGACCCTGCCGGCCGATGCACCGGACGAAAAGCCCGGCGATGCGCCGGCCACCGTTCCAGCTGCCCCGGACAATGCGGTCCCGCCGACGACGCCATAGCGGGAGCATTTTCGGTTCAATTGCATATACATCATGAGCCGCCCGAAAGCCGCTCATCGCCTCTCCCTTCGCGACCGAAGGGAGTCCCCTTTTCGGGAGGAGAGGCCGCGCCGCCAGGCGCGGGTGAGGGACGCACTCTCCAGCTGCGGCACCATCGCTGGAAAGTGCGTCCCTCACCCCTGCCCCTCTCCCGGAGGGAGAGGGGACAACTTATAGGCAGCTAAACGAAAAGCGCACTAGAGGCAAGCCTCTCTGCAGGCGACGGAGCTCTCAGGCAGCAGGCTGAACGGGCTCGTCGGGAAAGAACAGGCTGAAGCGGGTGACGCCGTCGAGGCTTTCCGCCGCGACCCTGCCCTGGTGCAGGTCCATGATGGAGCGGACGATGGCCAGGCCCAGCCCGGTGGATTCCGATGAATTGCTGCGCGCCTCATCCACCCGGTAGAAGCGTTCGAAAATCCGCTCGAGATGTTCGGGGGCGATGCCCGCGCCCGAGTTGCTGACGCAGACCGTGGTGCCCCCGGGAGCCGGCGCCGCGCTCAGCTCGATCAGGCCGCCGGCAGGCGTATAGCGCAGACCGTTCGACAGCAGATTGCTGATGGCGCGCCGGAACAACACCGCATCGGCCCTGATGCTGCCGGCGGCCTGCACCCGCAGCAACACGCCGCTCTCCTCGGCCAGCCCCTCGAAATATTCCGCGACATGGCGCAGCTGCTCGCCCAGATCCAGATCCGCCCGGCGCAGCGCAATCTGCGCATTGCCTGCGCGCGCCAGGAACAGGATGTTCTCGATCATGCGGCCCAGCCGCTCGTACTCCTCGAGATTGGAGGCAAGCAGGGCCTGATAATCCTCCGTGCTGCGCTGGCGCGACAGCAGGACTTCGGTCTGGCCGCGCAGATTGTTGACCGGCGTGCGCAGATCGTGGGCCAGGTTTTCGGTGTAGTCGGACAACAGCCGCACGCCCTGCTCCAGCCGGCCCAGCATGCCGTTCATGGATGCGCTCAGCTCGCGCAGCTCCGGCGATAGATGGGTTTCGTCGAGGCGGACATTCAGGCCCTCCATGGTGATGCGGCCGGCCTGCTCGGTGATCCGGTGCAGCGGCCGCAGCGCCCGGCGCACCAGCGCATAGCTGAGCGCCATGGCGACGAGCGCGCCGAAGGTGACGGTGCGGACGATGGTATTGCGATAGCGCTGCAGCAGGCTGAGCAGATCATCGATGGAGCGGCCCACGATGATGGTGACGACATCGCCATCGTGGAAGCGCGCCTGCACCGAGACGCCGCGGATCTCCCCGCCCGAAGCCGCTGTCCATTGCCGGACATCGGAGTCTCGCGCCGGCCGGCCATCAGGAAGCGCCGGAACCGCCACCACGCCCAGCCCGGACGGATCGAAATTCACCAACACCCGATCGTCGCTCGAGCGGATCTGCACCACGAAAGCATCGCTGCCCACCACCTGCCCGGCGAAGCGGGAAGCATGCGTCAGCAGGGCGGCGGCCGAATCCTCGCCGGCGACCAGGCTGCGCAGATGCTGCGCCTTGATCACCACCTCTTCACTGCCGATGCGCAGCAGCTGCCGGTGCAGATTGGTGTACAGGATGCTGCCGACAAAATAGAACGTGAGCAGCGTGACCAGGGCAAAGGCTCCGGCCAGCGCGGCCGTCAGGGACAGGCGCCGCATCAGGGCTTCTCGACGTCCAGCACATAGCCCATGCCGCGCACGGTGTGGATGAATTTGGCGGCGAAGGGATCGTCCACCTTGGCGCGGAGGCGGCGCACCGCCACCTCGACCACATTGGTGTCGCTGTCGAAATTCATGTCCCAGACGTAGGAGGCGATCTGTGTGCGGCTGAGGATCTCGCCGCGCCGGCGCGCCAGCAGGTGCAGCAGGGAGAACTCGCGCGAGGTCAGGTCGATGCGCACGCCGCCGCGGCGGACACGCCGCTTGATCACGTCGATTTCAAGGTCGCCCACCACCAGGTGCTCCATTTCCCGCACCGGCCCGCGGCGCAGCAGGGTGCGGATCCTGGCCAGCAGCTCGACGAAGGCAAAGGGCTTCACCAGATAGTCGTCGCCGCCGAGTTCCAGCCCGTGAATGCGATCGTCGAGATCGTCGCGCGCGCTGAGGAACAGCACCGGCGTGCTCTTGCGCGCGCGCAGGCGCTCCACCACGGTCCAGCCATCGAGGCCCGGCAGCATCACGTCGAGCACCAGCAGGTCGTAGTCGTCCGACATCGCCAGGTGCAGGCCATCCGTGCCGGTGCGTGCCGTATCGACCACGAAGCCCGACTCTTCCAGGCCCTTCTTCAGATAGGCGAGCGTCTTGGGCTCGTCTTCAATCACCAGCAATCGCATCGGAGTACTCGCAGGCTTGTGCCGAAAATCATACGCCTGAGTGCTCCCCCTTTCGATTACAAGCTTGTAATCGGGGCGACAGCGCCCGGCAAGACCGCCTCCCTAGACTCGGCTTCGTAGTCGGTCGACCACGCCAGCTGCGCATGGCACAGCTCTGCGTATCCCCTTCTCTTCAACTCTCAGGAGCAAGATTCCATGACTGATTTGTCACGACGCAAAATGCTGGTCGGCGCGGCAGCCTCGGCGGCGACGCTGGGCGTGGCTGCCGCCGCCCGGGCGGCCTCGTTCGGCAACCCGGATTCGCCGCCGGAAGGCCGCATCAACGGCAAGAGCCCCACCAGCCTGGACGAGCCGGGACCGCAGAACCCGGTGCTGGCCAGCCAGTTCCCTTCGTTCCAGGACCCGCCGGCCACCGACGTCAACGGCATGCCGCTGTTCTGGGCCTCCTTCAACAACGCGCACAAGCGCTATCAGAACGGCGGCTGGGCGCGCGAGGTGACGCAGGACGACTTCGCCATCTCGCAGGATATCTCGGGCGTCAACATGCGCCTGGCGGCTAACGGCGTGCGCGAACTGCATTGGCACCAGCAGGCCGAGTGGGCCATCATGCTGGACGGCAAGTGCCGCATCACCATCATCGACGAACAGGGCCGCCCGCAGGTGGCCGACGTGAAGACCGGCGACCTGTGGTACTTCCCGCCGGGCCTGCCGCATTCCCTGCAGGGCCTGGGCGCGAGCGGCGCCGAATTCCTGATCGCCTTCGACAGCGGCAAGGCCACCGAATTCAACACGCTGCAGCTGACCGACTGGATCGCGCACACGCCGCCGGATGTACTGGCCGCGAACTTCGGCGTGCCGGCCGATGCCTTCAAAAACACCCCGCTCGACAACCTGTGGATCTTCCAGGGCGAGGACCCGGGCCCGCTGGCCGCCGCGCAGCGCGCGGTGCGCTCGCCCAAGGGCGAGCCGGCCCATCCCTTCATCTTCTCCCTGGGCGACCTGCCGCCGGCGCGGCAGACCCGCGGTGGCTTCGTGCAGATCGCCGACAGCCGCAACTTCAACGCCTCGGCCAACGTCGCCGCGGCGCTGGTCACGGTCAAGCCCGGCGGCCTGCGCGAGCTGCACTGGCATCCGAACGCGGATGAGTGGCAGTACTACATCAAGGGCTCGGCCCGCATGACCGTGTTCGACACCGGCCCGCGCGCGCAGACCGCGGACTTCCGCCCCGGCGACGTCGGCTATGTGAAGAAGAGTCTCGGCCACTACGTGCAGAACACCGGCGATACCGACCTGGTGTTCCTGGAGCTGTTCAAGTCCGACCGCTTCGCCGAAGTCTCGCTGTCGGACTGGCTGACCCGCTCGCCGCCGCAGCTGGTGATGGAGCACCTGAACATCACGGCTGAGACGCTGGCGCAGTTCCCCAAGGATCGGCCGGACATCCTGCCGGTCTAGGCAATGGAGTCATCGTCATTCCCGCGCAGGCGGGAATCCAGTTTTGCGAAGGCCGGGAATCAAAACTGGACCCCCGCCTGCGCGGGGGTGACGAATTGATCAGAGGTTTCCTATGCCAGCTATAGCCGCTGCACCTAACCGCATCCGCCCATCACCACGCCGCACTTCGAAGAATCCGGAACCTCATCATGCTCCCTCTTTTGAAAAACTCCGTGGCTGGCGCCGCTCTCTTTTCCGGCGCGACGCAACAGGTCGAGATCGCCGCGCGCGATGCGCTCGATGGCCGCCGCAAGGGCCTGCGGGCGCTGCTGCCCTTCGCCGGGCCGGCCGTCATGGCCTCGGTCGGCTATATGGACCCGGGCAATTTCGCCACCAACATCCAGGCCGGCTCCACCTACGGCTACCAGCTGCTGTGGGTGGTGCTGCTGGCCAACCTGGTCGCCATGCTGTTCCAGTCGATGTCGGCGAAGATCGGCATCGTCACCCGACGCAACCTGGCGGAACTGTGCCGGGAGCAGTTTCCGCGCCCTGTGATCATCGGCATGTGGATCGCATCGGAGATCGCCGCGATCGCCACCGACATCGCCGAGTTCATCGGCGGCGCCCTGGGCATCTCCCTGCTGTTCCATGTCTCGCTGCTGTGCGGCCTGAGCATCACCGCTGTGCTGACCTTCGCCATCCTGCGGCTCGACAAGAGCGGCTTCCGCCCGCTGGAGATCGTGATTGGCACCCTGGTCGGCGTCATCGGCCTCAGCTACCTGTACGAGCTGTTCGTTGCCCCGCCGGACTGGCAGTCGGCGCTGTACCACACCGTCGTGCCTCAGCTGCACGACCGCTCGGCCGTCACGCTGGCCGTCGGCATCATCGGCGCGACCATCATGCCGCATACGCTCTACCTGCATTCCGGACTGACCCAGAACCGCACCCCCGCGCGCAACGACGGCGAGCGCCGCGGCCTGCTGCGCTTCTCCAACCAGGAAGTGGTGCTCGCGCTCGGCTTCGCCGGCCTGGTCAACATGGCGATGGTGATGATGTCGACCTCGGCGTTCGGCAAGTCGGCGCCGGGCATCGCCGATATCGGCGTGGCTTATCACACGCTGATTCCGGCGCTGGGCATCGGCGCGGCCGGCGTATTCCTGATTTCGCTGATGGCCTCCGGCATCTCCAGCTCGGTGGTCGGCACCATGGCCGGCCAGGTCATCATGCAGGGCTTCGTCGGCTTCAGCATTCCCATCTGGGCGCGCCGCCTGATCACCATGGTGCCGGCCTTCGCCGTGGCGCTCAGCTGCAACACCATGAGCGCGATGGTCCTCAGCCAGGTGGTGCTGAGCTTCGTCCTGCCGCTGCCGATGATCGCGCTGGTGGTGCTGTCGTCGCGCCAATCGGTGATGGGGAACTTCGCCGCCGGCAGGCGGACCACGCTGGTGGCGGTCGCGGCGACCATCCTGATCGTACTGCTCAACGTGGTGTTGATTTTGCAGATGCTGCCCTAGGCATCGGCCACCCGGCTGGGTGCGCGGGGCAACTACTTGACGGGGTGGTTGGCCATGAAGAAGTCAATCAGGCTCTGAGGCGAGTTGTCGCCGAAGAGCACCTCTTGCATGCGATCCGCCTCCGGAGCTTCGGCTGCGCTGCGCGGAAAGAGCGCCGTCTCATAGGCAAGGAGCGCGGCTTCCACGTTCCCCGGGTTGGCGGCGATGGCCTTCGCCAGTTCAGCGCCGTCGTACATTGCGAGATTGGCGCCTTCGCCCGATGGCGCCGTCAGGTGCGCGGCATCGCCAAGCAGTGTCACGCCCGCTACCCGGTTCCATCGGTGTTCGAGCGGGAGCGTATAGATAGGGCGAGGCACAGGGGCGGTCTCGCCTTCGGTGATGAGCGCGGTCAGCTCCGGCGCCCAGCCGTCGAACTCCTTGGCAACGCAGGCCACGGCGGCCGCCGGATCGGAGAAGTCGATGCCGGCGATCCAGTCCTCCGGCCTCTTCAGGCCCGCGTACGCATGCAGCACGCCCTTGGGCTCGCGGTGCGCCATGATGCCTTTTCCGGGCGCCATCGCAAACAGCATGCCTCCGCCGACCGCTGCGGCACTCGCCTGGTGACGGACGTCGCTGTCATACAGGTACGTCTCGATATAAGTCATGCCGGCATACACCGGCTTCGCGTCGGAGAGCAGTGGACGAACCTTCGACCAGGCGCCGTCGGCCCCCACGAGGAGGTCCGTCGTCACGGCGGAGCCATCGGCGAAGGTCAACTCGTACCGGCCGCCGCCGAGCGGCGCCGCAACCCTGAGTTTGTGTCCCCACCGGACCGTATCGGGAGGAAGTGATTCAAGCAGAATCCGGCGGAGCTCTCCGCGCGGCACCTCGGGCCGGCCGCCGGTACCGTCGTCGGGCTGATCGAGCAGCACCTTGCCGTCCTTGTCGAGTGCGCGCCCTTGCTGCCCGCCGGGGTGAATGATCTCGAGGAACTGGTCGAAGAGTCCCGCATCCTTGAGTGCAAGCTGCCCGTTGTGTTCGTGGATATCGAGCATGCCGCCTTGCGCCCGCGCGTTCGGCGAGGCTTCCGCCTCGTAGACCGTCGCCGCAATACCGTGAACGTGGAGGACACGCGCGAGCGTCAGGCCGCCAAGCCCGGCGCCGATGATCGTGACTGGAGTATTCATCCTGATTTCTTCATGGTTTGAGGCTGCCGCCGCAAACCCGGCAGATAGTTATGGAACGTCATTCCATTATATTGGAACAACGTTCCATATATGTCAAGATGAGGCATGGTCAAAAAAGCACGCAGCAGCCAGCGGCGGGAAGAATCGCTTTCGCGGGATCGCATCATCGAGGCCTCGATCGAGCTCCTGGACAGCAGCGGAGAAGACGGTCTGACGTTCCGCGCCCTGTCCGAGCAGCTCGCCACCGGTCCCGGCGCCATTTACTGGCACATCGCCAACAAGAGCGACCTGCTGACCGCCGCCTGCGACGCCATCGTCGCGCGCACATTGGAGGAGCATGTGGTCGGCGCGACGCCGGCGGCGACCATTCGCGCCCTCGCCCTGGGCATGTTCGATGCGATCGACGCGCATCCCTGGGTTGGCTCGGCGCTGGCACATGCCCCGGGGGAGTTGCCCGTATTGCGCATTTTCGAATGCATCGGCCAGCAGGTTCGCGCGCTTGGCGTGCCGGACGAGAAACAGTGGGCAACGGTGTCCGCCTTGCTGAGCTACATCCTTGGCGTCGGCGGGCAGAACGCCGCCAACGGGCAACTCGCCCGGACGCGCGGTCTCGACCGAGACGGCTTCCTCGAGGCGTTGTCGGTTGTGTGGTCGCAGCTCGATCCGGATGAGTATCCCTTCGCACGCAGCGTAGCCGGACAGTTGCCCGCTCACGACGACCGGGCGGATTTTCTCGCCGGGATCGATCTCATCCTCAAAGGTATTGAATCACCGCGGCGTCGCTGACGCCCTCAACATGAACATCGGACTTTTGACCGCAGGTTTCGTCCCAGCTCACTACTGCCTCGCCGGCAGGCGCAGCCCCCGTGGCGTCAGCACCCGTTCGATGCCCTCGAAGAGTGCAAGGACCAGCAAGGCCAGCAGCGCGGCCGGGATGGCGCCTTCAAGAATCAGCGGAACGCTGCCAAGACGGATGCCGGTCAGAATCGGCTCGCCATAACCCCCGGCGCCGATCAGGGCGCCGAGCGTGGCGGTGCCGACATTGATGACGGCGGCCGTGCCGACCCCGGCGACGATGGTCCGCGCCGCCAGCGGCAGCTCGATGCGCAGCAGCTGCACGCGATACGGCAGGCCCAGCGCGGCGGCGGACTCCAGCAGCGGCGCCGGGATCGAGGCCAGCCCGGTGACGGTGTTGCGCACGATCGGCAGCAGGCTGTACAGGAACAGCGCGGCGATCGCCGGCCTGGCGCCGATGCCCAGCAGTGGAATCAGGAACACGAACATGGCCAGCGACGGAATCGTTTGCAGCACCGCCGTCGAGGCAAGCATGGCCTGGCCCAGGCGCCGCACCCGCGCGGCGAGAATGCCGATGGGCAGGCCGATCAGCAGGGCCGCGCCCAGCGAAATGCCGACCAGCCGCAGATGCTCCAGCGTGCGCTGCCACAGCCGGCTCCAGGCGCCGGCCTCCTGGCCGCCGGTATCGCGGATGCCGAGAAAATCTCCCGCCACCTCGGTCTCCGCGCGCTGGTCCAGCATCACCGCCGCATTCATGCCCTGCATCGCCTGAAGCGAAACGCGGCCAGCCAGATCATGCAGGCTGGCTTCGAGCAGCGGCGCGCGCCGCGCCGCGTCCAGGCGATACAGCCACACCGCCTGGTAGGACGGAAAGTAATGCCGGTCGTCATCGAGCACGCGGATGCGGTAATTGCGGATCTCGGCGTCGGTGGTGTACAGGTCGATGACATCCACCGCGCCGCTGTCCAGGGCCCGGTAAGCGAGGCCGTGGTCCATGGCCCGGACCGAAGCCGGCGTATAACCGTAGGCCGCAATCAGGCCCGGCCAGCCATCGCCGCGGCTCATGAATTCGTTCGATAGCCCGAAGCGCAGCTCCGGATGCGCGCGCAGATCGGAGAGGGTGTGCAGATCAAGACGCACCGCCTGTGCCTCGCTGACACCCAGGGCGTAGCTGTCGTCGAATCCCAGCGGGGCGCTGATGCCAATGCCGCGCTGGCGCAGGGCTTCGGCCAGCTCATCCGCGCCGGCACCCCCGGGCAGATCGTGCAGCAGCTCCCGCCGGATCGTGCCGGTGTATTCCGGATAGGCGTCGATGCTGCCCTCGAGCAGGGCCTGCCACAGGATGGCGCTGCCGCCCATGGCGCGGCGATGCTCGACAGGCAAACCCTGACGCTGCGCGTCGAGCCGCAGCATCTCCGCCAGGATGATCGACTCGGTGAAGTTCTTCGAGCCGATGCGCAGCGTCTCGCCGGCAGCCAATGCCGACCCGCAGAGCAGGATGCCGGCGATGCCGAGCGCCCAGAACCTGGTCAGGGACTTCATCAGGTCTGATGCGTCGGCAGTTCGCGGTGTGCGCTCACGAAACGGCGCACGAATTCATTCGCGGGGCGGGTGAAAAAATCCTCCGGCGGCCCATCCTGCACTACTTCGCCATTGCGCATCAGCACCAGCCGCCCCGCCAGGAACGCGGCCTCCGCGATGTCATGCGTAACCAGAATCACCGTGTTGGAGAACGTGGCGAATACCTGCCGCAGCTGCTCCTGCAAATCGAAGCGCACCACCGGGTCCAGCGCGCCGAGCGGCTCGTCGAGCAGCAGGGCATCCGGGTCGGTCATCAGCGCGCGCATCACCGCCACGCGCTGCCGCTGTCCTCCGGACAATTCGGCCGGATAGCGGCGCAGCAATTCCGGGGGAAGCTGCATGCGGCCGGCCAGCTCGCCCGCACGCGCATCGATGGCGGCGGGGCGCCAGCCCAGATGACGCGGCAGCAGTGCCAGGTTATCCCGCGCGGTCAGATGCGGAAACAGCCCGCCGTCCTGCGTGACGTAGCCGACGCGGCGCCGCAGCAGCAGGCGCTCGTCCGGCAGCAGCGGCTTGTTTTCGATCATGACTTGGCCGCCATTTGGCCAGTCGAGACCAATCAGCATTCGCAGCAGCGTCGATTTGCCGGAGCCGCTGGTACCGATCAGCGCCGTGACCGTGCCCACTTCGAAGCGCAGGCTAACGTCTTTCAGTGCAACCGCTGTGCCGTAACGCTTGGTGACATGCTCAATGCTGAACACAGCGGAACAGCCGTCTATTCGACGGTAACCGACTTGGCCAGATTGCGCGGCTGATCCACATCGGTGCCCTTGAGCACGGCGACGTGGTAAGCCAGCAGCTGCAACGGCACGGTATAGACGATCGGCGCGACGTAGTTCTCGGCGTGCGGCATGGGGATCACCGTGGTGCCGGGCTCGTCGGCCAGGCCGGTGGCGACGTCGGCGATGACGAACAGCTGGCCGCCGCGCGCGCGCACCACCTGGATGTTGGACTTGAGCTTGTCCAGCAGGTCGTTGTTCGGCGCCACCACCACCACCGGCATTTCCTCGTCGATCAGGGCCAGCGGGCCGTGCTTGAGCTCGCCGGCGGCATAGCCCTCGGCGTGGATGTAGGAAATCTCCTTGAGCTTGAGCGCGCCTTCCAGCGCCACCGGGAACATCGGGCCGCGGCCGAGGAACAGGGTGTGGTGCTTCTCCACGAACAGCTCGGCCAGCTTCTGGATCGCCGGGTCCATCTCCAGCGCCCGCTCCACCGTGCCGGCGGCGCCATACAGCTGGCGTACCACCTCGGCTTCCAGCTCGGCCGACAGGCCGTTGTAGCGCCCCAGCATGGCCGCCACGATCAGCACCGCCAGCAGCTGGGTGGTGAAGGCCTTGGTGCTGGCCACGCCGATCTCGGGGCCGGCGTGGGTCAGCATCACCAGGTCCGACTCGCGCACCATGGAGCTTTGCGCGGAGTTGCAGATGGTCAGCAGGGCGACATAGCCGGCGGTGCGCGCGTAGCGCAGCGCGGCCAGGGTGTCGGCGGTTTCGCCGGACTGCGACAGGGTCACGAACAAGGTATCGGGCGGGACGGTCACCGTGCGATAGCGGTACTCGCTGGCCAGCTCGACGCTGCACGGCAACTTCGCCAGCTCCTCGATCCAGTACTTGGCGACGAGGCCGGCGTGATAGCTGGTGCCGCAGGCCACGATGTGGACGTTACGGGTGCGGCCCAGCAGCTCGCCGGCGCGCGGGCCCAGCGACTCCGGCAGCACATGGTTGTTGGCGATGCGCCCGCCCAGGGTGGCGGCCAGCGCCTCGGGCTGCTCGAAGATTTCCTTGAGCATGAAGTGGCGGTATTGCCCCTTCTCGGCGGCTTCCGCGCGCTGGGCGATGTCGTGGATCTTGCGCTCGCGCTTGTGGCCGTCGGCGCCGAAGATGTGCACGGCCTCGCGCGTGATCTCGGCGATGTCGCCTTCTTCCATGTAGATGAAGCGCTGCGTCACCGGCAGCAGGGCGGAGACATCGCTGGCGACGAAGTTCTCGCCGAAGCCCAGGCCGATCACCAAGGGGCTGGCGATGCGCGCGACGACGAAGCGGTCCGGCGCCTGCGCGTCGAAGGCGACGATGGCATAGGCGCCGGTGAAGCGGCGCACCGCCTCGCGCACGGCTTCGGCCAGGCCCACGCCATGCTTGAGATTGTCGTGGATCAGGTGGGCGATGACCTCGGTATCGGTCTCGGACTGGAACACATAGCCCTTGGCCTGCAGCTCGGCCTTGAGCGGCTCGTAGTTCTCGATGATGCCGTTGTGGATCACCGCGACACGGCCGCCGGACAGGTGCGGATGGGCATTGGCCTCGGTGACGCCGCCATGGGTGGCCCAGCGCGTGTGGGCGATGCCGAGCTGCCCGCTCAGCGGCGCCTTGGCCAGCTTGGCTTCCAGCTGCGCCACCTTGCCGACGGCGCGGCACAGGCCGATGCGGTCGCCATCGAGGATGGCGACGCCGGCGGAATCATAGCCGCGATATTCGAGCCGGCGCAGGCCTTCCAGCAGGATGGGGGTGATGTTGCGCTGCGCGACAGCGCCGACGATTCCGCACATGGGACGGGGTCCTGAATAAGGGCCAGGACCCAAGCATGGGCCCTGATACCCTTATTTTACTAGGCCCGGCCGCTGGCCGTGTCGGGGCGGGGCGGCTGCTCCTCTTTCACCGGCTTATTCCCGCTGTCGTAGGGCGGGCTGTGCCCGCCGCGGCGCCGCGGCCGGATCGAACAGCCGGCGGCCACAGGCCGCCCTACCTGACTGTGGCGTGAGCCGGCTTCGCCGGCGCCCCTCACCCTAACCCTCTCCCCGCTCCGCAGGGAGAGGGGACATTGTAAGATGACCTCTACTTCTTCTTCATCGGCTTCTTCCAGCCCGGAAACGACTTCTGCTCCCGCGCCCGGCACACGGTGAGGGCGTCCTCCGGCGCATCCTTGGCGATGGTGCTGCCGGCGGCGATATAGGCGCCACGGCCGACGATCAGCGGGGCCACCAGCTGGCTGTCGGTGCCGATGAAGGCGTCGTCGCCGATGATGGTGGCGTGCTTGTTGACGCCATCGTAGTTGCAGGTGATCACGCCGGCGCCGATGTTGACGCGGGCGCCGACGGTGGCGTCGCCGACATAGGCCAGGTGATTGGCCTTGGTGCCCTCGCCCAGCGTGCTTTTCTTGATTTCGACGAAGTTGCCGATATGCACCTGGTCGGCCAGCTGCGCGCCGGGGCGCAGGCGCGCGAAGGGGCCGATGCGGCAGTCGCGGCCCACCTCGGCGGAGTCCAGCACCGAATGCGCGTCAACGCGCGTGCCGGCGTCCAGCTTGACGTCGCGCAGCACGCAATAAGGGCCGATGCTGACGTTGTCGCGCAGCTCGACCTTGCCCTCCAGCACGCAGCCGACATCGATGAACACGTCGCGGCCGAAGCGCAGCTCGCCGCGCAGGTCGAAGCGGGCCGGATCGGCCAGGTGCAGACCGTCGCGCAGCAGCCGCTCCACCTGGGCCTGCTGCAAGCGGCGCTCGGCCCGTGCGAGCTGCGCGCGGTCGTTGATGCCTTCCACTTCACCATGACTCGCGGCGGCGACGCTCTGCACTTCCACGCCGTCCTTCACCGCCAGCGCCACCGCGTCAGTCAGGTAGTACTCGCCCTTGGCGTTGTTGTTCTTCACATGCGACAGCCAGCGCTTGAGCCGCCGCGCCTGCGCCGCCATCAGACCGGTATTGATCTCGGTGATGGCGCGCTGCTGCGGCGTCGCATCCTTTTCCTCGACGATGCCGGTGAAGCGCCCCTTGGCGTCGCGCACGATGCGGCCGTAGCCGGTGGGATCGGGCACCTGCGCGGTCACCACCGCCATGCCGTCCTTGGCCGCGGCGGCAAGCCTGCGGATGGTGTCGGCGGACACCAGCGGCACATCGCCGCACAGGATCAGCACCAGCGCGTTGTCCGGCACCAGCGGCAGGGCCTGCTGCACGGCGTGGGCGGTGCCGAGCTGCTGCTCCTGCAACACCATGTCGACGCTGGCGCCGGCCGCATCCTGCAGCCACTCCTGCACCTGGACGGCGCCGTGTCCCAGCACCACATGACAGGCGCTGACCTCGGCCGCGCGGGCGGCGGCCAGCACATGCCCCAGCATCGGCGTACCGCCGACGCGGTGCAGCACCTTGGGCAGGGCCGACTTCATGCGCGTGCCCTGGCCCGCGGCGAGTATGATGGCGTGGACTTTCATGCCGGGTTCCTTGCTCAGCGAAGCTTCAATGATAGTGGGCGCGGCAGCCGCCCGCCCAGCCGGCCGGCATGGCGCGACCGGGACAGCGGGATTGCCTGGAAACGGCGTTGCTGCAAGGATAAGACCTCATCTGCCGCCGGGAGATTCCCTCGCATGGATGCTTTCACCGAAATGGCGCGGGCTTCCGAGGCATTCTTCAGTGCCCTGGCCCAGGTCAGCGGCGGCCTGGTCGGCCTGGTGTTCGTGGCCCTGACCTTCAACCCCCGCACCCTGGGGGCGAACGGCGATCCGGTGCTGGCGGCGCTGGCGCGGCAAACCTTCGGCGATTTCGTCATGCTGCTGGTGGTCTCGATGGTGATGCTCATTCCGCACATCTCCCCGCCGAGCGTGGGCCTGACATTCCTGGTCATCTGCGTGGTCGACACGCTGCGCATCGCGCGCAACCTGGTGCGGCTGCGGCGCAGCCTGCGCGGTCCCGCCGGCGGCTGGAATCTCACGCAGCGCTTCATGCTCTCCGCCCTGGCCCACATCATGATCGGCTGGATGGCCGTGGAACTGTTGCGCGGGAATCCCCATCCCGAAATCACTTTCAGCCTGCTGTTCAGCGGCATGGTGACACTGCTGCTCTCGGGCTGCCGCAGCGCCTGGCTGCTGGTGGTGCAGGAGGCCAAATAAAAAGGCCGCGCCGGGAACATGCCGGCGCGGCCTTTGTTGGAAGACGGCTTCAGCGCTTCTTGATCTTGTCGAGGAACTGCATCAGCGCGGCGGCCTGCACCAGCTCGGCCTGGGCGCGGGCCAGATCGACCTCGCTCTTGGCATTGCTCATCGCTTCCTCGGCGCGCTGCTTGGCCTGGACCGCGGCGGCTTCGTCCACGTCCTTGGCGCGCAGCGCGGTATCGGCCAGCACCGTCACCAGGTGCGGCTGCACCTCGAGAATGCCACCGCCGACGAAGAACGCCAACTCCTCGCCGCTCTCCAGCTTCACCCGCACCGCGCCCGGCTTGAGGCGAGTCAGCAGCGGGGCGTGGCGCGGCGCGATGCCGAGTTCGCCCATTTCCGCCGGAGCGAAGACCATGCTGGCCTCGCCCTGGTGAATCTGGCCTTCGGCCGAAACGATGTCTATGTGAATTTGTGCCATGTGTCAGCGCCTGTAAGCGAAAAAGCTTGATGCTCCAAGAACCAGTATCAGCAGCAGCACCAGGAATACGACAACGCCGATTGCGATTTTCTGAATCCGCAGCGCGGTGCGCTGCATGGAAATCGCGCTATCGACCTTGGAGCCGGAAGCCTCGCCCTGTCCAAAAATGCGTTCCGCGAACCTGGAATTCTTGTCCTTGATCTCGGCGTTCAGCTTGCGGATTTCGCGGTATTCGGCGAGCAGCGCGGCCTGGCCGTCCCGAATTTCTTCGAGCAGCGCGACCAGGCGATCTTCCCGCTCCAGCGACATCCGCACACCCTCCGGCCGGTCAGACCTTCTTCGCTTTCTCGACCGCTTCGTCGATGCCGCCGACCATGTAGAACGCCTGCTCCGGCAGCGCATCGTGCTTGCCGTCGACGATCTCGCGGAAGCCACGGATGGTCTCCTTCAGCGAGACGTACTTGCCCGGCGAGCCGGTGAACACTTCGGCGACGTGGAACGGCTGCGACAGGAAGCGCTGGATCTTGCGCGCGCGGGCCACCGCGCGCTTGTCGTCTTCCGACAGCTCGTCCATGCCCAGGATGGCGATGATGTCCTTCAGTTCCTTATAGCGCTGCAGCACGCCCTGCACGTCGCGGGCGGTGTTGTAGTGCTCGGCGCCCAGCACGTTCGGATCGAGCTGGCGGCTGGTGGAATCGAGCGGATCCACGGCCGGGTAGATACCCAGGGCCGCGA
>Ga0302314_10007177_pt1 | contig 20069 bp, 11 predicted proteins | sample III_Palsa_N2_3_FD_200533 | JGI IMG/M metagenome (GOLD analysis project Ga0302314, IMG submission 200533) | Peat permafrost microbial communities from Stordalen Mire near Abisko, Sweden - III_Palsa_N2_3 | ecosystem: Environmental > Terrestrial > Soil > Palsa > Peat permafrost | place: Sweden... | reverse complement strand
TGACCGTGCTGCTCACCGCACTGGCCGACGGCGTCGACGGCGACCTGGGCGAGTTGGACCTGCTCACCGGGGACGACCGGGACCTGCTGGCGTCGTGGAACGCCACCGCCCGGCGGACGGCTCCGCGCAGCCCGGTGCAGGTCTTCGACGAGCAGGCCCGCCGCACCCCGGACGCGGTCGCGCTGCGGGCCGGTGAGCGCGAACTGAGCTACCGGCAGCTCGCGAACTGGTCGGACCAGCTGGCCGCCCGGCTGCTGGCCGACGGTCTGGCCGCGGAGGGCCGGGTGGCGCTGCTGATGGACCGCTCGGCCGAACTCGTCGTCGCCCAACTGGCCGTCCTCAAGGCGGGCGGCGCCTATGTGCCGGTGGACGTCCGGGCCCCCGAGGAGCGCCGCCGGGTCCTGCTCGACCGGGCGGGCGCGACCGTCCGGCTCTCTGCCGACCAGGTCGCCGCCGCCCGCACCGATGGCGTCGAGGCGCCGGCGCGTCCCGCGCCGCCCGCCGATCCCGACCGGCTGGCGTACGTGATGTTCACCTCCGGCTCGACCGGGCAGGCCAAGGCGGTGGCGGTACCGCACCGCGCCGTCGCGTCGCTGGCCACCGACAGCCGCTTCGCCGACGGCTCCTGCGCCCAGGTGCTGCTGCACTCGCCGGTGGCCTTCGACGCCGCCACCTTCGAGGTGTGGGCGCCGCTGCTCAACGGCGGCTGCGTGGTCGTGGCCCCCCAGGACGCGGCGGTGGACGCGGTGCTGCTGCGGCGGCTGGCCGGCGACAGCGGGCTGACGGCGCTGTGGCTGACCGCCGGAGTCTTCCGGCTGCTGGCCCAGGACGCGCCTGACTGCTTCGCCGGCCTGCGCCGGCTGTGGACCGGCGGTGACGTGGTGCCCGCCGCCGCCGTGCGCCGGGTCCTGGCGGCCTGCCCCGGCCTGAGCGTCGTCGACGGCTACGGACCCACCGAGACCACGACCTTCGCCACGTCCTTCACCCTCGCCGACCCGGCGGCGGTGCCGGACACCGTGCCCATCGGCCGCCCCCTGGACGACGTGCGCGTCCACGTCCTGGACGGCCGGCTGCGGCCGGTCCCGCCGGGCTGCGCGGGCGAGCTGTTCGTGGCCGGCGAGGGCGTGGCGCGCGGCTACCTGGGTCGCTCCGGCGAGACCGCGGCCCGTTTCCTCGCCGACCCCGCCGGACCGCCCGGCACCCGCATGTACCGCACCGGCGACCTCGCCAGGCGGCGGCCGGACGGCACCGTGGAGTTCCTGGGCCGGGCGGACGACCAGGTGAAGATCCGCGGCTTCCGGGTGGAACCCGGCGAAGTGGAGGCCGTCCTGGCGACCCACCAGGACCTCGCCGACGTCGCCGTGCTCACCCGCGAGGACCGGCCCGGCGCCAAGCAGCTGGTGGCCTACGTGGTCGGCCCGGCGGGGCAGGACCCGGAGGAACTGCGGGCCTTCGCCGCCCACGCCCTGCCCGACTACCTCGTGCCCACCGCCTTCGTCGCGCTCGCCGCACTCCCGCTGAGCGGCAACGGCAAGGTCGACCGCGCGGCCCTCCCGGCACCGGACGCCGAGCACGGCACCGGCCCCGGCCGCCGCGAGCGGGTCGAGCCGCGCACCGAGGCCGAACGCCGCACGGCGGAGGTCTTCGGGGAGGTGCTGGGCACGCCACCGCCCAGCGTGGAGGCCGGCTTCTTCCACCTGGGCGGCGACTCCATCCTCAGCATCCGGCTCGCCGCACGCCTGGCCGAGGCGTTCGGCACCGACCTCACCCCCCGGGCGGTGTTCACCCACCCCACGCCGGCCGCGCTGGCCCGACTGCTCACCGAGCGGCAAGGCCGACCGGACGACCCGGCCGCCACCGGGCGCCCCGCCATCGTCCCGGTCGCCCGCGACGCGGCGGCGCCGATGTCCTACGCCCAGCAACGCCTCTGGTTCCTGGAGGAGTTCGCGCCCGGCGGCGCCGAGTACGTCAGCGCGCTCGCGCTGCGCCTGCGCGGCGCGACGGACACCGGCGCCCTCGCCGCGGCCCTGCGCGCCCTGGCGGCCCGCCACGAGTCGCTGCGCACCACCTTCGACAGCGTCGACGGTCAAGGCGTCCAGATCGTCCATCCGCCGCAGGACGTGCCACTGCCGCTGCGCGACCTGTCCGACCTGCCCGAGGAGCAGCACCCGACGGCCCTGCGCCGACTGCTCGCCGAGGACCGCGCCCGCCGCTTCGACCTGCGCCGAGGGCCGCTGCTGCGCGCCGGCCTGGTACGGCTGGCCGACGACGACCACGTGTTGGCGCTGACCCTGCACCACATCGTCACCGACGGCTGGTCGACCTCCGTCCTGCTCACCGATCTGGCCCAGCTCTACCGCGCCGAACTGGACTCCAGCGAACCGCCGCTGCCGCCGTTGCCGGTGCAGTACGCCGACTACGCGCACTGGCAGCGCACGGCCGGCGGCGCCGATGACCAGCTCGGCTACTGGAAGGAGCAGCTGGCGGGCACCGAGCCGCTCCGGCTGCCCACCGACCGGCCCCGGCCGGCGGTCCGCACCAGCAACGGCGCCACCACCCGGCTGGAGGTGCCCGCCCGCACCGCCCGCCGCCTGGCCCGGGTCGGCCGGGAACAGGGAGCCACCCTGTTCACCACGCTCGTCGCCGCCGCCCAGGCCTACCTGGCCCGGCTCAGCGGCGACACGGACGTCGCCGTCGGCACCGTCACCTCCGGACGGGACCGGCCCGAGACGCAGCACCTCGTCGGGTTCTTCGTCAACACCCTGGTGCTGCGCTCGCAGGTCGAGGCGCGGCGGCCCTTCACCGAGTTCCTGGCCGGCGTGCGGCAGACGGTGCTGGACGCCTTCGACCACCAGGACGTGCCGTTCGAACGGGTGGTGGACGAGCTGCACCCGGTCCGCGACACCAGCCGCAGCCCGCTCTTCCAGGTCATGGTCGTCCTGCAGAACACCCCGACGGTCGACCCCGACCTGCCGGGCCTCGACGTCACCGACGTCGAAGCCGAGCTGGAGCAGGCGGCGTTCGACCTCACCCTGGAGTTCGCCGAGACGGACTCCGGAGCCCTGGACGGCCTGATCACCTACAACACCGACCTGTTCGACCCGGCCACGGCCGAGCGGATGGCCGACCAGCTCGCCACCCTGCTGGCCGCCGTCGCCGAGCACCCCGAGCTCCCCGTCGGCGTGCTGCCGCTGACCTCCGAGGACGAGCTGAGGACTCTGCTGGACCAGGCCCGGGGCACGTTCCGTCCGGTGCCCGAGGCGACCCTGCCGGAGCTGTTCGAGCGTCAGGCGGCCCGCACCCCGGACGCGGTGGCGCTGCTGGACGGCGGCCGGGAGCTGACCTACGCGGAGCTGGACCGGGCGGCCAACCGGCTGGCCCACCGGCTCATCGGCCAGGGTGTGGGACCCGAGCAGCTGGTGGCCCTGGCCCTGCCCCGCGCCGCGGGGACGGTGGTGGCGCAGCTCGCCGTCGCCAAGGCCGGCGGCGCCTTCCTGCCGGTGGACCCGGACTATCCGGCGCATCGACGGGAGTTCATGGTCCGCGACGCCGGCGCCCGGGTGGTGCTCGACGACCCGGCCCAGGTGTGGGTCGCCGACGGGCCCGACACCGCGCCCACCGACGCCGACCGCACCGCCGCCCTCACCCCCGCCCACCCCGCCTACGTCATCTACACCTCCGGGTCGACCGGCACCCCCAAGGGAGTGGTGGTCACCCACCGCGGACTGGCCGGCTTCGCCGCGTCAGCCGCCGAGCAGTACGCGGCGGGCCCCGGCGACCGGGTGCTGCAGTTCGCCTCGCCCAGCTTCGACGCCTCCGTGCTGGAACTGTGCGTCTCCCTGCTCAGCGGGGCCGCGCTGGTCACCGGCGAGGAGGGGCCGCTGATCGGTGAGCGGCTGGCCGAGGTGCTCGCCGCCCGGCGCGTCAGCCACACCCTGATCCCCCCGGCCGCCCTGGCCACCGTGGAGCCGGAGACGGCCGGCGCGCTGCCCGAGCTGCGCACCCTGATCGTCGGCGCCGAGGCCTGCCCCGCCCACTTGGTCGACACCTGGGCCCCCGGCCGCCGCATGATCAACTCGTACGGTCCCACCGAGGCCACGGTCGTCGCCACCTGGACCGGCCCGCTGTCCCCGGGCGGGGGCGCCCCGCCGATCGGCCGTCCCTGCGCCGCCACCCGCGCCCACGTCCTCGACGCGGCCCTGCGGCCCGTGCCGGCCGGCGTGACCGGGGAGCTGTACGTGGCCGGACCCGGCCTGGCCCGCGGCTACCTGGGCCGACCCGGCCTGACCGCCCAGCGATTCGTCGCCGACCCGTTCGGCGCGCCGGGCGAACGGATGTACCGCACCGGCGACCTCGTGCGCCGCCACGCCGACGGCGACCTGCGCTTCACCGGACGCGCGGACGACCAGGTCAAGCTGCGCGGCTTCCGGATCGAGCCGGGCGAGATCGAGAGCGCGCTGCGCCGCAGCCCCCTGGTGCGCGACGCGGTGGTCACCGTGCGCACCGATACGGGCGGTGCGCACGGTGGCCCCGGTCGGCTCACGGCCTACCTCGTCCCCGCGGACGAGTCCGCAGGACCCCTGGCGGAGCGGGTACCCGTCGCGGAACTGCGCCGGCACCTGTCCGGGCTGCTGCCCCCACACATGGTTCCGTCGGTGTTCGTGCCGCTCGAACAGCTGCCGCTCACCCCCAACGGCAAGACCGACCGGCGCGCCCTGCCCGACCCGGGGCCCGCGCAGACCCCCGCCGGGCCGCGCCTCGCGCCGGGGACCGACACCGAACGCCGGATCGCCCGCATCTGGGCCGACGTGCTCGGCGTCGAGGAGATCGGCGCCGACGACAACTTCTTCGAACTCGGCGGCGACTCCATCCTGAGCATGCAGGTGGTGTCGCGGCTGCGCCGGGACGGACTGCACCTGGCCACCCGGGACCTGTTCTCCCACCAGACGGTGGCCGAGCTGGCCACCGTCGTGCGCGGCGAACCCGAACGCGACAGCGACGGCCCGGTGACCGGGGAGGTGCCGCTCACTCCCATCCAGGAGTGGTTCCTGACCAGCCCGCGCGCCACCCACCAGCACTTCAACCAGTCGGCGCTGCTGGAACTCGGCGGCGCCCCCGAACCGCGGGCCCTGCTCGCCGCCCTGAACGCCCTGCTGGAGCACCACGACGCGCTGCGCATGCGGTTCACCCGGAACCAGGACGGCTGGCACCAGTTCAACCCGCCGCCCGCCCGTTCCGACGACCTCCTCGCGCGCCACGACCTGACCGGTCTGTCCCCCGAGGAGGCGGACGCGGCCATGCAGAAGGCCGCCGACGACCTGCATGCCGACTTCGACCTGGCACACGGCCCGCTGCTGCGAGCAGCCCTGTTCACCGGCGACCCGGACCGCCCGGCCTACCTGCTCCTGGTGGCCCACCACCTGGTCGTCGACGCCGTCTCCTGGCGGGTCCTGCGCGACGACCTGGAGAGCGCCTACCGGCAGGCCGCGCAGGGCGACCCGGTCGCCCTCGGGGCGCGCGGAACCTCCTTCCGGGAGTGGGCGCACAAGCTCGCGGCCCTCGTCGCCGAAGGCGGCCTGGACCACGAACTGCCCTACTGGGAGCAGGCGGTGACCGCCGTCCCGGCCCCGCCCGTCCCCGCCCCGCCCGACTCCGCCGTCCCCGAGCCGGCCGGGACCGCGGCGGTCACCGTGGAGCTGGGGGAGGAGGACACGGCGGCCCTGCTGCGCGCCGCGCCGACGGCCTACCGCACCCGCGTCAACGACGTGCTGCTGGCCGCACTCGCCCTGGCGCTGGCCCGCTGGACCGGGCACGACCGGGTCCGCCTGGACCTGGAGGGACACGGGCGCGAGGACGTGATCGACGCAGTGGACCTCTCCCGCACGGTCGGCTGGTTCACCACCGTCCACCCGGTCGCCTTCCAGGTGCCCGCCCCCGAGGACCTGGGCCCGGACCGCGACTGGCGCTCCCTGGTCAAGTCGGTCCGACGCCAGCTGCGCGCGGTGCCGGGCAACGGGCTGGGCTTCGGCGCCCTGCGCACCTTCGGCTCAGCCGAGGTGCGCAAACGCCTGGCGGCCGGCGCGCACAGCCAGGTGGTCTTCAACTACCTCGGCCAGTGGGACGCCCGCCCGCAGGAGTCCGACGGCGGTCTGGTGCGCACCGAGCACGGCTCCTACGGCCAGGACCACGACCCCCGTGACGGCGGCTCCCATGTGGTGGAGGTGGTGGGCGCGGTGCAGAACGGCCGCCTCGCCTTCACCTGGCACCACCGCCCCGCCGTCCACGACACGGCGTCCGTGCGCCGCGTGGCCGAGGAGTTCGCCGAGGCGCTGCGCCTCATCGCCCGGCACGCCCGGGGAGGCCGATGAGCACGCCCCGACCCCCCGGTCTCCCCGCGCCCCGACCGCCGCCCCGCGCCCCCACCCAGCTGACCCAGCTACGACCGACGACGACTCAGCGATGACGAAGGAACGTGACATGGACGAGAACACCCGCCGCCAGGTGCTGCGCAACGACGAGGAGCAGTACTCGCTGTGGCCGATCGACGTCGAGGTCCCCGCGGGCTGGACACCGGTCGGTAAGGAGGGCACCGAAGCGGAGTGCTCCGCGTACGTCGACGAGGTCTGGACCGACATGCGCCCGCGGAGCCTGCGCGAGCGCATGGAGAACACCGGAGCCTGACGGCCACGGCCACAACGGGGGCGCCGGACGCACACCGCCGTCCAGCGCCCCCGCCCCTCAGCCCCGCCCGCCCAGCCCCGCCCGCCCACCGCCCCGCCCGCCCACCGCCCAGCCGGCCTCGGCTCCACCGTCCGGTCCCGCGCTTCCCGGACCGGCGCGCCGTACCGCGGCGCAGTGGAGCAGGGCCACCCCGTGCCATCTCCGAGGAGCCCGCCATGACACCTGTTCTCCGCACCGAACACCTGGAATTCATCCCCTACCGAGTCGAGGACGAGGACGCCTTCGTCAGCCTCCTGCGCAACGAGGAGGTGTGCCGCTGGATGGGCCAGGAACGCGCGCCCGAGGCGGATCTCCGCGCGCTGTTCCGCGCGGTCCTGACCGACGTGTACCCCGAGCGCCGATTCGACGTCTGGGGCCTGTGGTTGGACGGGGCGTACGCGGGCCACGCGGAGGTGAAGAAGACGGGAAACGTCGACGGCCATGAACTCGTCACGGCGCTGGCTCCGGAGTTCTGGGGCCGCGGACTGGGCACCGAGGTGGTCCGCGGGCTGCTGCGCCACGCCGCCGACGACCTCGGCCTCAAGGAGGTGTACGGGATGGTGGGCGCGGAGAACACCGCGAGTCTGACGATGTGTCGGCGACTGGGCTTCCGGCACCTGCGCGACGTCGTCTCCGACGACGGCTCGGTGACGAAGATGCTGGTCGTCTCCACGACGGAGCCGGCGTGACGCGGCCCGCCATCGAGGACGCCACCGGCGCACCGGAGGCCGACCGGTTACCGGGCCTGTGGCGCAACCGCGCCTTCAACCTGCTCTGGACCGGCCAGTGCCTCTCGGACACGGGCAGCGCCATGGCCGGCCTGGCGCTGCCCCTGCTGGTCCTCCAACTGACCGGCTCCCCGGCCCAGGCCGGGTTCGTCGGCACGGCCGGACTGGTCGCCACGACGGTCTGCCGACTGCCGGCCGGCAGCCTCGTCGACCGCTTCGACCGACGCCGGCTGATGATCGCCTGCGACGCCTTCCGGCTCGTCCTGTACGCGGGCCTCGCCTGCGCGGTGGTGGCGGGCGCGGCCGGCCTGGCGGTGATCCTGGTGGTGGTGGCCGGGAGCGCCGCCGCGACGGCCGTCTTCAGCACCGCTGAATTCGCCGCGGTCCCCAGCCTGGTGCGTACGGATCAGCTCATCGGCGCCGTCGCCCGCAACGAGGCGCGGAGCTACGGCACGTCGCTGGCCGGGCCGCCCCTGGGCGGTCTGCTGTTCGGCCTGGGCAGGTCGCTGCCGTTCGCCGGCAACGCCCTGAGCTTCCTGCTGTCGCTGGTGGCCGTACTGGGCATTCGCCGGCCCATGCAGCAGCCCCGGCCGGCCACAGCGCCGTCCGGTGGGAAGCCCGGATCGCAGGGCCTGCGGTTCCTGCTGGGTAATCCGTTCCTGCGGGCCCTGCTCGTGATCGCCGCCCCGCTCAACATGGCCTTCACCGGCATGATCTTCGCGATGACCATCTCGTTGCGACGCTCCGGGTTGTCGCCGGTCCTGGTCGGCGTGGTCAGCATGATCTTCGGTGTGGGCGGCCTCCTCGGCGCCTTCGCCGCTCCCGCCCTGCAGAACTGGCTGCGTCTGCCGACGCTGATCATGGTGATCTGCTGGTCCACCGTCGTGCTGATGACGGTCAGTGTGCTGGTGTCACCCAGCATCGTGACCGCAGTGCCCCTGGCCGCCGCGCTGTTCCTCGGTCCCGCCGCCAACGCGGCCCTGTTCGGCTACCAGGCGGCCATCACCCCGGACCACCTCCAGGGCCGGGTCATCAGCCTGATCCTCATAGCCGCCACCTCGGCGGCCGCCCTGGCACCGGCCGTAGCCGGACTGCTCCTGGCCCACCTCACCAGCCGCACGGGCATGCTGTTGTTCCCGCTGCTGGTCGCCGCCGCCGCGGTGACGGCCACGTTCAGCAAGGGCATCAGAACCATGTCCGTCCAGCCGTGAGGCCGCGGAACCACGAACCGACCTGCTCAATCCGTCAGCACACGTCAGCACACCCGATCACCGGAGGTTCCACCTGCGCCTGCTGGCCTGAGACACCACGGAGCTGCCCGGCCGCGGCACTGAGCGATGTACCCGCCCGAGGCCACGGTCAGGCACTGGGGAACGGGAGGCGGGTCAACCGCGAACGGGTCGCCCGCGTACTGCGGACGCACTCCGTCGTCGGGATTCGCCTGCGCCGACGAGTGCGCACCACCGTCCCGGACCCGGCCGCGCACCTGCCGCCGCCTGGACCTTCTCCGGCCTCAGCGGCGGCACTGTCACGGGCGGGCCCTGAGGTGTTAGGAGTTGTAGAGCAGCTTGCCGTCGGCGGCGTAGCCCCTGACCACGGGATGCGCGCTCTGGGCGTCAGCGGGGTCCCCGGAGCCCGAGAGGGGTACCTGGGTGGACCACACTCCGTCGGCGACCGTTGCCGTGTACGGCCTGACGCCGGGGTACTGCACGGTGACCCGGGCGATGCCGGTGGCGCAGCGGCCGATCAGGCCGATGGTGAAGATGGGGGAGCCATCGGAGTAGGAGTTTCGGCCGGTCTGCCAGAACTCGAGGGACACCAGTGCGCCGGGGGGCAGGGCGGTGCTGGTGCTGAGCCAGGCCTGGGGGCCGCCCGGGACTGACGTCGCTGGTGTCGCGCAGCTGGCGAGCTGTCCTCCCGGTCCCTTGCCGACGTAGAGCGTGTAGAGCCCGTTCTCCATGGGCCAGGTGTGCGCGGTCGCGAGGACGACGGTGTACGACGAGGCGGCGTTGATCAGGGTTGGCTGTGATCCCAGCCAGTAGCCGTTGGTCAACTTGCCGCTCTGACCTGCTTTCAGGCAGTTGGTCAGCGCGTTTTGCGCGGTTGCGACCGGGATGCCGTCCAGGGACCTGGGTACTGACGCGGGCGGTGTGGGCGGTGCTGTGGTGCGGGCGTTCAGGTCCACGGCCGTGGCGCTGATCGCCACTGCGGCGGTGGCGGCTCCGGCGGCCAGGAACCAACCTCGTCGACCGCGACTGCGACCGCGGCTGCGGGGCGGCTGGCGGAGGTGTTCGAGGCTGCGCGGGGTGGCGTCCACCGCGATGTCGATGATCTCGTGCGGGGCAGCGTCTCGGTTGACCCCGGGCTGGTGGTGTGAGGGGAGGGGTGGCGTGACGGTGTCCTGCTGCTCGGCTTGCAGCAGGGCGAGGAACTCGTTGCGGCGGTGGTCGCGGTTCGGTAGCGGCCGGTCGGCGGGCGGTTGCGGAAGTCTGGTCATCGGGGCACCCCCATGGTGCTGCGTGTGGCTGACGGTCGGTCGCCCTCGGACATGGTCAGGCCGAGTCGTCTGCGGGCGCGGGACAGGCGGGACTTGACGGTGCCGACGGCGACGCCCAGCGTGGTGGCCGCGGCCTGTTGGTCCAGTCCGGTGAACAGGCACAGTTCCACGGTCTCCCGTTCGTGGCGGGAGAGTCGTTGGACGGCGGCCCGCAGCCGGGCCAGCTCCTGCGTGTCGGTGACCCGGTCGACGACTGCCTCGGCGTGGTCGGGGACGTCTGGCTCCGGGGCCAGTCGGCTCAGCGCCGTCCGGTAGCGTCGCAGTGAGCGCCGCTGGTTGGACACCACGCCGTTGGCCACGGCGAGCAGCCAGGGCAGGACCGAGTCGCGATCCACGACCACCTCGTGCCTGCGTCGCCAGGCGTGCAGGAAGACCGCCGAGGTCAGGTCCTCGGCGTCGTCGGGTGACTCCAGGCGTCTGCGCAGATGGTTGTACACCACGTCCGCGTGTCGGTCGAACAGGACGCCAAAGGCCGACGCGTCCCCGGCACAGCCCCGAGCCCACAGCTCGCGGTCGGTGTGCTGATGATTGTTCTCCATGCTCCGTCCATGTCCGCGACGATCCTGGGGTTCCCGGACCCGGCCGGTTTCTTCTCGGACGATGGGGGATCGTCGGTCCACGATGGACGATCAAGCGTGCACGATCAAGAGAGACAGCGGCCACTACGGCCGTCGGCCGGGGAGCGAGCCCCGGTACCGCGAGGAGGCACGGCGATCGCGAGTCAACTGTGCGACGGTGATGGCGGGCACGGGTCCGCGTTGCCAGACAGCCGACACCGCATTCACTGGTCTGCCGCTGTAGTGCCCTGGCGCTGGGGTGTCACCTGTTCGGTATCGGCGACGAGTGGGGCGAAGACGGTGCTGGTGCCGGTCATCTCCGTCAGGGCGAGGAATGGGGGCGGGAGGGGCGGCACGATGTTCAGGCCGGGATCGGCGTGGGCGTCCAGGAGTAGGGCGAGGATGTCGACGCTGATGCGGGTGACGGCGGACAGGTCGACCACCAGCGGGAGTTGTGCGCCGCGGGCAGTGCGGGTGACTGCGTCCACGCAGTCCTCGATCCGGCGGTCGAGGACTCCCTGGAGCACGAGCATGGTGATGCCGTCCAGGGTCCAGTGGGTGGCGCCCGCCTCGGGGAACCGTTCCACCACCGCGTCCTCGGGAGGTGCGGTGGTCGGGGTGCTCGGTGCGGCAGGGCTGCTCACATGGTGCCTTCCCATCGGGTGGACCACCGGCCCACCCCCGTGTGTCTCCTACCCTGCTGCGCCCCTCGCAGCCTGGCTGCCGGTCCGTCGTGGGGATGCGTAGGGCGAGTAGGACGGTGTCGTCGCCGGCCGGCTGGTCGGCGACCTGGTCGGCCAGGTGCTCCAGGAGGGCGGGCAGTGGCATGGAGGCGTTGGCCGCGAGGAGGGCGGCGGTGTGGTCGATGGCGGCGTCCAGGTCGTGGCCGGCGCGTTCGATCAGCCCGTCGGTGTAGAGCAGCAGGGTGGCCCCGGGCTCCAGCACGACTCGGTGGTCGTGGCGCTCGCTGATCGGCAGGGTGTGGTGGAGTAGGCGGCCGTGGTCGGTCAGGCGGCTGACATGGCCGTCGGGGTGCAGCAGGAGGGGCGGAGGATGTCCGGCGTTGGTCCAGGTCATGGTCCACTGGTCGTTCTCGTGGTGGATGTGGGCGTGGACCAGGGTGCCGGAGGCGGGCAGCGGCAGGACGCGGCAGGCGTACTCCAGGGCGCCCAGCGCCGAGGCCGGCCCTTCGCCGTTCTTGATCAGGACGGCTTGGCGCAGCATGCTGCGGACCTGTCCCATCAGGGTGGCGGCCTGGATGTCGTGTCCGGTGATGTCGCCGACGGTGATGGCGACTCCGGGGTCGCGGTCGGCGTGGGGGTGGGGCAGGGGGAAGGCGTCGTACCAGTCGCCGCCGACCATGTCGTCGGTACTGGCGGGGCGGTAGAGGGCGGAGATGTCCATGCCGGGCAGGGTGGGCAGGTTGGTGAGCATGGCCTGCTGGAGCTGGTGGGCGACGTGGACGCGGGCGTCGAGGAAGACCGCGCGCTCCACCGCCTGGGCGGTGTACCCGGCGATCGTGGTCAGTATCGCTGCCTCGTCCAGGCCCACCACGTGGGCGTTGTCCCAGCCCAGGACCAGGACGCCGACCGGGCCGTGCGCCGCGATCAGCGGCAGGCAGGCAGCGGATGCGATTCGAAGGGCGTCGAACGCGGCCAGGGCCGCAGGGCTGTAGTGCTGCTGGAGGTGGGCCCGGTCGGGCACGGTGACCATGCGGCGCTCGCGCAGGGCCCGCGAGGCGGCGAATCCGGCGCTGTGGTCCATGCGTTCGGCCGAGTCGGCGGGGTACGCGGTGTCGGGGTCGGGTAGGCGGTACAGCTGGCTGCCTTCCAGGAGCAGCAGGCCGATGTAGGAGGGCTTGAGGTTGCTCCTGATCAGGTTCCGCGCGCGGGTGTGCACCTGGTCCACAGTTGCGCTGGCTGTCAGTTCCTCGGCGGCGCGCAGCAGGAGTTCGGCGCTGTTCAGGTCTTGGCGCACCTGGTGGGTCTGGGACTGGGCGCGGTACTGGGCGCCGGCGGCGCGTTGGGAGGCGATCCGCAGCCGCAGTTCGGCCGAGCAGGCCGCCGCCAGATCCGCTAGGTCGCCGCGTTGCTGTGGGGTCCAGGGGAGCGCGGTGGTGTCGATCGCGCACAGCACGCCCAGGATGCCGCCTTCGGCGTCGGTCAGCGGCATGCCGGCGTAGGCCGCCATCGTGTCACCGGAACGGTCCTCGCCAAGGTCGCTGCTGCGGGTGTCGTCCATGAGGATCGGGCCGGCCGAGGCCACTACCCGCTGGCTCAGCTTCCGGGCCGTTGAAGCCTGCCGGGTAACCGAGTTGAGCCCGGTGGCCGGTCCGATCACGGCGGGGAAGACCAGGTCCTCTGCTTCCCGCAGCGCTATCAGCGCGACCGGAACGCCGAGGATACGGGTGGTCAGGCGGGCGAAGCGCTCCATGTCCGGGTCCGCTGCCGCTGACAGGCCCGACTCCCGCAAAAGACTGGGCGCCATTGCATCGGTCATGTCTTCCAGGCCCATGTGCTTTCCCACCCTTCCAATCCAAGGCCCCAGGGGGGCGCCGTGTCACAGCACAGCCCCTACCCCGTCGCCGCCCAAGGATTGACACGGACTCCGGGCCGGCCGGCCGGCGACTCCTCCGGCTCCCGCTATCAGCCGCGCATCGCCGCCGGGCCCGGGAACTGGTCGACCAGGGAACCCCGATCGAGGCCGCCTGCCGCATCGTCATCCTCGAAGACCGGCTCGAAGAAGCCCAGCGCATCAACGCCGAGTACCGCCGCGACGCCGAACAAGCGGGCCCTGCGGCCACAGCCTGACAGGTCGGCGGATGCAGGTCAGGTGGGGATGTTCAGGGTGACGGTGACGGTCTTGCCGTCGCGGTGGGTGCGTACGGTGGTGTGCGCGACCAGGCGGCCCACCAGGTGCATCCCGAAGCCGCCGGTTCCCTTGGCCAGGTCGGGGGCGCGTGCGACCGGCACCGCGGAGCTGGTGTCGGTGACCGCGATCACCAGTTGCCCGCCTTGCCACAGCAGGTCCAGGGCGCAGGGACCCGGCGCGTGGCGGACCGCGTTGGCCACCAGTTCGCTGACTGCCAGGACGGCGTCCTGCGCAGTGGCCGGTACCAGCGGTGGGTGCAGCTGGGCCAGGAAGTCTTCGGTGTGGTGGCGCGCGGCTGTGGTGCTGCCGGAGGTGCCGTCGAGGTGGAAGGTGGCTTGGGAAGGTGGGGGGTGTTGGTCCATTGCTGGTTCCCCGTTGATCGGTTTGAGTCGTACGGGTTCTGGGTTGTGCGCCTTCCCCGACTGGCCGGCTCGATTCCCGAACATGTGGGCGACTGGGGTGGCGGGAAGCCGCGCCTACTGGCCGGCCAGCGTACTGGCCCCGCGGTGGGGTCATCCGCGATCCTTGGGGCAGTACGCCGACCGGTGACGGTCGGCGTACTGATCAGTCCGACCTCACCTGCGGGAGCGCTCCCCACATGACTCCAGAACTGTCCTTCACTGTTCGGCGCGACGGCGCGCGGGCCGTGGTCCAGGTCAGCGGCGCCATGGACTACGACACCAGCCCGGCACTGGAACAGGCCCTGGCCCAGCTGGTGCAGGACGGCACCCGCCACCTGGTCCTGGACATGGCCGCAGTCGCATTCTGCGACTCCTCCGGCATCAACGCCCTCGTGCGCACCCTGGCTCGCGCCAGTCAGGAGCACGGCTCCCTCGCCCTGGCCGCCACCACGCCCCGGGTCCAGGACGTCCTGGAGATGACCGGCGTCGATGCGGTCATCGCGACGCACCCCACCGTTGCCCTGGCCCTGGCCAGCGTGCCCGCTTGAGCGCGGTGGGGCGCTCGTCGCCCTGAGGGGCCTGGCCGGGAGTGGAGGGCGGCGTCGACCACAAACCCGCGCCGGGACCCGGCGGCTGTTCGGCCCAAGCACGAAGGCCAGGACGGCTCGGATGCCGGGCGCAGACCCAACCGCTGCCTGCGGCAGCGGTTCGGTGCTGCGTTTACGGGTGCGCGGTGGTCATCTCAGGGTTGCCCGCACGGTAGACCGCTGTGCGGTCGCGCAGTCGGGACAGACGCTCGTGAGTTGTGGGGCGCAGGCGGTGGCCGATCTTCTCGACCAGGCTGTGGGCGGCGGTATGGGCCGCTGATCCGGCTGCCCGGCTGCCCGGCTGCCCGGGTGGCGGTGTGGGTGGCTGACTGCACCGCTGGGGCTCGGGCGATCGTGTGCGCGGCTTCACTGATCTGGTCGTAGCGTTCGCGTCCGGCTCTGGTGCCCAGTACGTAGCCCACAGCGAGGCCGGTGATGAAGGTGGGCTTGTGCATGCTGCCTCCGTTGTCTGGTGTCCCGTGCCGGGATCGGCGCCGGCACGGGCGGCAGATGCCTCGGTGTCACATCGCACCGCTCGCCGCGCCTGCCGCTGGTCGGCAGCCGTCTACTCCGGGGCGTCACCAGCCCGAGAACGGTCATCCTTGACCATTCGGCCGGGTGATCCCACCCGGATGGCGGCCTCGCGACCTGCCGGGCGACACCACACTGCTGACCCTGGGTCGGGAGACCTTCCCGAGGTCGACCAGCGCCGGCTTGGCAGATGTGCAGCAACCGTGCGGCAACGCGCTTCAGCCCCGGTTGCAGCCGATCAACGCCCGGGGCCCCGCCGCTGTCACCCGGGCGACCCGCAATCCTGCGTCCTGCGGCAGCGGAGCAACGCCGTCAGCTGTTCTCCCTTTGCCATGTCCCCCCGTCCTTGGGCCGCGGCCTCTCCTTGCCGTCGACGCCGGTGTGCCGACCGGAGGAGAGAACCTCGACGGACTTGCTTCTCGTGGGGTTGGGCTTCATGGCGCTGACCAGCTTCTTCATGTGGGCGACCTGCTCCTCCTCGTCCCACAGACCGGCTGGTCGCGGAGTGGAGCCGTCCCAGTAGGCGTGCGGCGCCCAGTTTCCCCGCTCGTCCTTGACCTCCTCCACGGCACCGTTCAGGCCCTGCCGGGTGACCGCGCCACGATGGGGCTCCGCTTCGGGACTCGCCGGGTTCCGAAGCGGCGGCGCGGTGGCCATGGTGGCCGTCACCAGTGCCTGGGCGGCGTGCCGCCAGGAGTAGCCCTTGAGCAGTTCGTACAGTTGGTCGGCCTCGTTGCGCGCATCCGGCAGATTCCTCCGCAGACCCTCGATGGCGGCTGCCCACGCCTGCGCCCGTGAGTCGGCGCCGCCATCGACCTCCTTGCCGCTGGTGGAGTCGACGTTGAACGGGGCGGTGACGACGCCGGTGAAAGAACCGCTGGTCACCTGTGACAGGAACTGGGCGGCACCGCTCTCCCCGTTGACCAGGACGGGCAGGCTACGTCCCGCTCCCTCGGTGGCGACCAGCCCGAAGCCCTCATGCAGCGACGGCATGATGACCGCGTGAGTGGTCTCCCGGTCGTGCTCAAGATCCGTCGGGTTCTTGCTGAAGGGACGCATGATGACCCCGCCCGCTCCGTGGGTGTCGACGATCGACTGCCACTTGGCGAAGCTTTCCGGATCCTTCTCCGGGTCCGGGGTGCCGCGAATCGTCATCCGGACGTCGAGTCCGCGGCCGCCCTGGCTCTTCGGGCGGCGCAGGATACCGATTGCCTGGACGGCCGCCTCGACACCCTTGATCTCGTCCGCGGCCCGTCCTGGCAGCAGTACCTTGAGCTTCCGCGGCAGATGCAGCAGGTACTTGGCCTGGTTGTTCAGGGACGGCTCGACCGGCGTGCCGACCTCTGTCCCCGGGACGAAGTCGTGCAGCGCGGGGACGCGCAACACGTTCTCCGAGAGCCGTTCGGCCTCCCTGGCGAGCAGCGATCCCACGCCGGCCACCAGGTCGGCCTTCCGCATCGCCTTGCGCTCCTTGACGGCCTTCTCGGCGCCCTTCTTCGGCTCGCCCTTGATCTTGTCCAGCCGTACCGGACTGGTGTGCAGGAAGTGCACCACGCGCGCACCGGGGTACCAGGCGTCGCGGATCTTCTGCGCGGCGGGGCCGGAGAAACGGGAGTGCCCGATGACGATGTCGAAGGACTGCGGGGCGGTCGGCAGCTTGTACTCGTCCGGCGAGCCGCTGGCGACGACGTCGAGGCGGTCCCGGCCCTCCTTCACACCGGGTACCGAAGCGTTGACGATGTTGGCGCCGTCGTGCTGGGCGGTCATCTTCTCGTGGTCGTAGTCGTCATGGGCGTTGACGGTGAGAAGGGTGACGTCGTGGTCGTGGTTGAGCCCCTTGACCAACTCCATGTTGAAGACCGGGACGCCGCCGAGACCGAGTCCGCTCTCGTCGCACACCACCAGCACCCTGCGGCGTGGCTGGTCCGTCCCCTCTTGCCGCTCGTCGCTGTCCGACATCATGCGCTGCACGGCGTCCGGCCGCGCGGCGCTGCGCTGCACCGGCGAGCCGTGCGCGTGGTCCTGCCCGTCCCCGGCGTGGTGCTGCGCGGGCGCCGGGGCATAGGCCAGCCGCTCGTTGGCGCTCGCCGCCCGCTCGAAGGGGTCGCCCGGCTCGGACACCCGCACACCGTCGCCGCGGTCGGTGCCCTCGACCGGGCCCTTGCGCTGCTGGGACACGTGGGTCAGCTCGTGGAACAGGGTCCGGTCGTCGATGTCGCCAGATCCGGAGACGATGTCGTCGCCCACGGTGTAAGCGCGTGCGTCCACGTTGGCCGCGGACCGCTGGGCCACCACGTCCGTGTGCAGCCGCACCTCAGAGAAGTCCTCCTTGAAGACGGACTCGGCCCGCGCGCGCCTCACCGGGTCCAGCGGCGTGCCGCCCCGGGACGTCACATCCTTGATCTCCGCGCCCATGTTCCGCTGCTCGGTCCCCTCCGACGCCTCAGTGCCGGGGAGGTGCCCGGAGAGCCGCAGCGACTGAACCACCGCGGCGTTGCCCGCTGTGCGCTGGAGTGCGAGCACTGCCTGAGCTGCGGAGGCGTTGCCCGCCGTGCGCTGGAGTGCGAGCAGCTGGTGCCCCGGTGCAGGCAACAGCTGCCGGGACGCCGGTGCGGACTTCGCCGCCTGCTGCTCGTCCTGGGTCTTACGGATGCTCATCGCCGTCCTCGGTATCGGTGTTCCCCTGCGCCCGACCAGGTTCGCGTAGCACCCAATCCGCCACGGTATACAGAGTAGTACTAAGGCAGTTGAAGGAACGGCAAGGGCCGCGAGCCGAACTCGGTCCGGGACCGGTGGTGTCCGTTGATCTTCGTCTGTCCACACAACCGACGACGATCAACGGTGGCCGTGTCCTTTCTACGCCACCCAGCAGTACAGGTTCTCGTCCCCCTCGCGGACGGCACGGGCCAGGTCGGCCAAGCCGCTCAGGATCCACACGTCGATCTCGGGGTCGGAGGCCTCGCCGTCTGCCGCCCGCTCGGCCACCCACAGCCGGCTGACTTCAGCGAGCCGGTGCGCCGACGGTCAGGGACTCGAAGACCCCGTCGGGACCACCCTCCGCGACAGCAGCGGCAGCTTCGGCGTCCGGTGCCACGAAGAACTTGATGACGATCCCGGGATGCTGTCCGCCCACAGGCCAAGATCAAGATCTACGGCTGGGGTACTGGGTTCACCATGAGATCGGGTACAGGCTTCATGGCACCGTCCTCCTGCGGTGCCCTAGCGTCGTGCCATGACGATTCCAGCTGGACTGAGACGCACGGTCCTCCGGGCGCGGCGGGACACCGGCTTTCTTGCCGCTGGTGTGCTGCCGCACCTGGCGCTGGTGCCTGTGTGGGCCTGGGCGGCGACGACCACCGCCGAGACTGGGAACTGGCTCCTGACGGTGTCCGTGTCGGCCGCCCTGGTCCTCCTCGGCACCCCGGTGCTGACGGCCGTTCAGCGGGCTCGTTACCGGGTGCTCATCGGTGTGGACGTCCCCCGGCTCACCCCCACCGCGCCGGAACGATGGACGTGGGCCTCGACCGCCCGGTGGCTCGCGGCGACGCGGACTTGGCGCAAGATCGGCTACCACCTCCTGCTGGGCCCGCTGGTCGCGCTGCTGGAGTTGCTGGTGCTGCTGGTGCTCGCGGTGGCAGCGGCGTGCCTGGCGGGCGTCACCGCCTACACCTGGGCATGGGCGCTGCCAACCGGAATCCGCCAGGACTGGTTCGGATACCTGACCCGGCTGCCGGCTTACGCAGCGGCTGGACTCCTCCTCCTGTGGACTCTGCCCTGGACCGCGCGGGCAGTAGCCCGGGCCGAGGCGCGGCTGGTGTTGGGCCTGCTCGGGCCCAGCCGGACGCAGCGGCTCCAGGAGCGGGTCGATCAGCTGGCCGTGAGCCGGACCGACTTGATCGAGGCCGTCGACGCGGAGCGCCGCCGGATCGAGCGCGACCTGCACGACGGCACCCAGCAGCGGTTGGTGTCTCTCGCGGTCAACCTGGGTCTGGCCATTGCCACCCGCCCGGACCTGCCGAGTGATGCCCGCGAGGTGATCGTGAGAGCGCACCTGGAGGCGAAGGAGGCGATCGTCGAACTCAATGACCTGGTGCGGGGGCTGCATCCGGCCGTGCTCGAAGACCGAGGTCTGGACGCGGCGTTGTCCGGGCTGGCTGCCCGCACGCCCCTGCCGGTGCGGCTGCGGGTCGATCTGGAGGAGCGGGTGGCGCCCAACGTGGAGTCAGTCGCGTACTTCGTGATCTCCGAGGCGCTGACCAATGCGACGAAGCACGCCAACGCGATGCGTGCTGAAGTGACGGTCCGTCAGGTCGGCGAGGTGCTGCGAGTGCGCGTCACCGACGACGGGCTGGGCGGTGCCGACGCCGCCGGCACGGGGCTGACCGGGCTGGCCAAGCGGGTCAGCTCCCTCGACGGGGCCTTCCACGTCAGCAGCCCCGTTGGCGGGCCCACCACCATCACCGCGGAGCTGCCGTGCGCGCGGTGATCGCCGAGGATTCGGTGCTGTTGCGGGTCGGCCTGATCAAGGTGCTGGAGATGGGCGGGTTCCAGGTCGTCGCGGAAGCCGGCGACGCGGAGGGGCTGTTGGCGGCAGTGGCGGAGCACCGGCCCGAACTCGCCTTGATCGACGTCCGGATGTCGCCCGGCTTCACCGACGAGGGGGTGCGGGCGGCGATGGAGATCCGTCGGCGCTGGCCGGGGACGCCGGTGGTGCTGCTTTCGCAGTACGTGGAGGAGCGGTACGCGGCTGACCTGCTGTCTGCGAACACCAGCGGTGTGGGTTACCTGCTCAAGCAGCGGGTTGCCGATGTCGCCGACTTCGTGGCGGCGGTCCGGCGAGTGGCGGACGGGGGCACGGCCCTGGACCCGCAGGTCGTCGCCCAGTTGCTGCTGCTGCGGCGCGACAGCGACCCGCTGGCGCGGCTGACCCCCCGCGAACGGGAGGTGCTCGGCCTGATGGCCGAGGGGCGCTCCAATGCCGGCATCGCGCAGGCGCTGGTGGTCGGCGAGAGCGCCGTGGCGAAGCACATCAACAACATCTTCGCCAAGCTTGACCTGCCCGTGGTCGACGCGGACCACCGCCGCGTCCTGGCCGAAGATGTTGTTGATGTGCTTCG